>SL_8KL_010_SEDDRAFT_10000825_pt1 | contig 27014 bp, 21 predicted proteins | sample SodLakKL_010_SED_4_FD_11160 | JGI IMG/M metagenome (IMG submission 11160) | reverse complement strand
TGGACGATGATAAAGAGGTAACGGCACTGTTCGAAGAAGATGTAGAGTATTACGAACTTACGGTAGACCTAGAAGGCGAAGGTGAAGTAAACATCGAACCTGATCAAGACGACTACGAAGAGGGAACTAAAGTTGAACTTACGGCCATAGCAGACGAAGGCTGGACCTTCGTTGAGTGGATCGATGATGCCAGCGGAACGGATGATACCGTAACCGTGACCATGGACGACCATAAAGAGATAACGGCAGTGTTCCAAGAAGAAGTGATCACCTACGAACTCACGATAGACGTGGAAGGCGACGGAAACGTGAGCGTTGAATTCGACGGCCAGGAAGTCGAAGTCCAAGGATACGAAACATTTGATATAGAAGAGGGTACGGAAGTAACACTAACAGCGGTACCTGACGATGGATGGGAATTCGTAGAATGGAACCGCGAGGACGAAGAGGACGAGATAACTCTGACCATGGACGACCATAAAGAGATAACCGCTCTTTTCGAGGAAGAAGAAGACGATGAAACGCCGGGCTTCACGTTCGTACTATTGGCGGTAGCACTTATCACGACCGTAGCTATCTACCACAAGAAAAAGGCGTAAAAACAAAACCCCTTTCCTACAATTTCTTTATTTTTTCTTCGACTTGTTTTTTCAATTCCTCACCTTTATACTCTCCTTCGAAGTAATCCAAACGTGCCGCTATGGCGATCTTATTGGCGAAGATCCTGGCTGCCTTTCCTCTTTTATCTTTCGGAGCTCTATGCACGTAAGGATGTTGTAGGATGACTCCGTGTTTTGGAGGTTTAGTACCCTTGTTGAGGTGTTTGAACAGGGCTTTTTCTGCTCCTAGAACCTGTATGGTACTAGCGGGTCGTTTAGCTAGGTCCTTCAAGGAACCTTCCAATGCTATCAACTCTCCACCCAATTTAGGGCCGGTCAGTGCGGTCATGTTGGGAGCGTAGTCTTCCATCCTTTTTTCTACGTAATCGTGGATCTTTTCTCTGTATTCCATATCGTCCTTTATACCTTTAGCAAATTTTTTGTACAGCTCCGATTCTTTCTCGGTGATCTCTCCCCCTGTATGATCTTCAATTCTTTCAATATCTTCGTTTTCCAATATTTTATCTCTGGAGCCGTATTTTGATATGAGTTCGACGTACTCTTCGTCTTTCACTTTTTTCTCCAGTTCCGGGAAGTGAAGGGAATACCAATCTCTCAATCTCTCAAGCTTGATGTTGATTATTTCGTTCAAGTCCTGTGCGGTGTGCACCGCCTTGGCCATGTGTTCTCCGAACTCGATGGATTCTCTTATCTTTTTAGAACCCAATTTTAAAAGCGCTTCTTGTAAGAGAGAGTCGTTAAAGGAATATTCTTTGAGGATACTAGCGTATCGGAGCTCACCTTGGTATAACTTTCCTAGTTCTGTCAGTCTTTCTGACGATACGTAAACTTCTCCCCACTTATCGTATAGTTCCTTTTCCTCTTCAAGTATCTCGCCCTTCTCCATCTGGAATTTTTTTTCCGCGATGACCTCAGCATCTTTTGAAAAAAGTTTTTTATCCAAAACTTCTTTCTTCTGTATGATAAAAGTGCCGAACCATGTAGTGTGAAGGACCTTGTCTTCGTCTTCTTTTTCTTCGCCCATCATAAGAAAGGAAGTATCCGGTCAGGTATAAATTTTGTCAATCCTTCTCTTGAGGTATAAGCACCAATCTTTCATCGACCTTTATCACTTCAACTTCTTTTTTTCCAGGCGGATGATCTTCCGGCTTCAAAAGAGTTTTAGTATCGTAGGTTTCAGGGTCCAAAACCTGTATTTCATTTTCTTCTTCCGAGACCACTACCGCTTTCTTTATCAACTCTTCTCCCCCATATATATGGGCTTCTTTGATCTTCTTTTTATCCAAGGTGGTGATCTTATCGTTTTTGATATCATGTACGGTCACGGGATCGCTACCGCTCTTTGCGTTTTTGATCCTGTATATCATGCCCTGGTGGCCTATGAAATCACCTTCTTCGTATGGAGGAAGCCTGACTGAATATGTCATCCGATAAACGTTCCTTCCGTCTTCTCTACCGGCTAGTTCAGACGAGGTCGTTACGACCCCTCCGAATTTATCAGCTATATCGTACGAAAGATTTTTACTCACCATCTTATCGCTCAGGTAGAAGTCTAAGCCTCCGTGGATCTCCCTTTCGGCGGTGATGAATATGTCTCTCTTTTTTTCTTTATCTTCTTTTATCCTTTTATGTACCGTTCTGATGACGCCTTTTTTCTGTTCTTCTGTCATCTCTTTTTTAGACGGCCTTACCTGTAAAATAGCTTCGTAGTAGTTACCTTCTCTGCGACTACAATTGGTGCATTGGTCTTTCTTTAGGATTATATTTGAGGAAAGATCTTTTTCTCTTATATGATCCTCCACCACCATCTCTATGGTAACGTTAACTTTTATATTACGTGGATCACCTTCGTGGAATTCTACATGATAAGAGAACTGATCTATGGAGGATGATAGTGAAATAGCGTCTTCTATCCTGTCCAACATTATGGATTGAAGATCGGGTCTTTCTAACCACTTTTTGCCTTTCTTAGCGCTACCGCATTTCGAACAGAGCTTGATCTCGATGGGGTCCTCTATGTCAGCGTCGACATACTTTTGTACATAGCACTCTAAGCAGAGTCCTCTTTTGAGTTCTTCCACCTGGGAGCCACACTCTACGCATATCATCATATCTACTCAAAGTCTTACTATCTGCAGATGCGGAACGCCTTGGATCCACATAACGTCATCTTCATCACCGAATCCGAGATCGGTCGCTACCTCGATGATCTTTTCCCCCACTAGGTTCGCTATGGTCGATCTCTCGAATTTTTCATGTATGAGTTCGTCATCACTTTTATCGTCTATCCGTATCGTATCGCCGCCGTAAAATTTTTCTTTGATATCTAGATGGATATCTCCCTCTACCAAGGTCTTACCTAATAACTCGTCATCGCAGGCGGCGAACAGGACTTCTTCTCCTTGTTCATATATCCTATAACTCACTTTCATTTTACAACTCCTTTTAGGCTAGGTCGTAACTACCAGGGGATGGTTCATATATCTGCCCGTTGGTTTTCATCCTTTTTAATTCTTTCCTGACCTCTTCTCTTGAAAGACCTCTTGACTCGGCCTCTTCTATTATATCTTCCGCAGGAACGCCTCCTTCGTGTATACCTCTCTTCTCTTTGAGTATGTCCCTGATCTGGGCCAGCAGCGTTCTCTCACTTGCGGAAACACTCGATGCAACTATATCTATATCTAAAGTGTCACTATCGGTGGATGCTACCTGCTCTAAAAAGTATCCGGTAACTTTTATGGCTCTCTCAGCATCTTCGACTGTCGCCTGTTCTCTTAGATGTGCCCGGGCACTAGCTTCTGTGAGTCTCACCAATGATTCCAACTGCCTGGCTGTAGCGGGGATAGAGTCATCACCACCTTTTCCTCTGAGATCAAGATAAAAATTTTCCAACTTTTTCATGGTCTCTTTCGTCATAACGGGGGTCAATGATTTTGCATAGGCTATGTACTTTCGTAAAAATTCTTTATCCAATACTGATTTTGAATCTAGTTCTGCATCTTTACCTTCACGTTCGATCCTTTCACCCTCTTCATGAATAGTTAGGATATGTTTTGCGATCTCCAAGTCCTTCTCTCTATCCGGTTTATCTATCAGTGCAAAGATAAGGTCGAATCTTGATATGAGTGGTGGAGGCAGGTCTATCTGCTGGGAGATATTTTCATGGACTTCGAATCTGCCGTATATGGGGTTAGCGGCACCTAGAACCGCACATCTCGAGTTCAAGGTTGCGTTTATACCCGCCTTGGCCACGGAGATCGTTTGCTGTTCCATGGCCTCGTGCATGGCACTTCTGTCTTCGGCCCGCATCTTATCCAACTCGTCCACGCAGGCTATCCCTCCGTCGGCTAAAACCAATGTACCAGCCTCTAATACCCAACGGCTTTCACCCATGACTTCTTCTCTTATAGCGGCGGCGGTCAATCCGGCTCCCGTAGAACCTTTTCCAGAAGCGTACATACCTCTAGGTGAAAGCTCGGAGATGTATCTCAATAGTTGGGACTTTGCGGTTCCAGGGTCACCCACTAAAAGTATGTGAACATCGCCTCTTGTCATGGTTCCATCGGCCAGTTCTTTTCTAACTCCACCGAATAATTGAAGCGCCAAACCTATCTTTTCGTTGTGAAGCCCATGGATGCTGGGGGCTACTGAACTGACTATTTTCGCAAATATGCGGTGGTCTTCGGCAGCTTCTTTTATCTCTCTTCTATCCTCTTCGGATAGTTCTAGATCCTCGAATTCATACTCTTTGACTTCGATACCGTTCACTCTCATGAATATATCGAAGACCCTGCTAAGGCTCCTTGTGCTCTTTCTCTTTGGGGTTCCGTCGAGGATACCGTTAAGAGTTATCCTGTCTCCAGGAGCTACTTCTCCAACGAGGTCGTCTTTGACCCACGTTTTCAATCTCTGCGGCTGCTCTCCTCCTCTCAGTTCGTCTGGACTTTCTTGGATCTCTATGTTCTGAAAGTTTTCAAAATCGGATTTATCTTTTAAAAGGATGAATTTTGTTTTATTGGATGATTTTCCACACGAGGCACAAACGATAGGTTCTTCTATATCGCTTCCGCTCTGTTTTTCTTTAAAATCTTCACCACATGCATCGCATCTGAAGGCCGCTCTAGAGATCTTGGGCCTGACTTCTGTTGCTTTTCTAACTAGACCGTCTATGGCTAAATACTTGGTCATATCGTCCGACCTTAGATCTCTGACCATCTTCTTTCTTGCCTCGGGTAGACCTTTCAATCTAAGGAAGATATGTACATCTTCGTAGGATCTTCCCAATATATCTTTGATGGCTTCTTCAGCCTCTTCTAAGCAGATCTTTGGATGTTTTAGTACGAACCGAGGAAACTCTAGATCTTCAAAAAACAAGCTCATGTCTTCATAGGTTATGGATATGGATTTTTCATCAGGATAATTATCCGCTACTTTTATCAATTCGGAGTGGAACTCCTCGTCTTCAAGTAGCTCTTTGAAATTCTCCCTGATCTCGTCTATCTCGTATCTGTATTCAGCCATCTTTATCTCCGGAGGTGATGATTAGTCTAGGTATGTTATTAATTTTGTTCTAACGTAAACGGTAAAGAAGTAAAAAATGATATATAACACCCTTATAATTGCAAAATATGTTTGGAAAAGCTAGTGAAAGTGACGTGACAAGGGCTATCGTGCGGGAGTTCGGCAAGCAGCTGGAAGGATATGCCGACTCGGAAGTGATAGTGATAGGAGGAGGTCCCAGTGGTTTGATGGCCGCTAGAGATCTGGCCATGAAGGGCCGAAAAGTATTGGTGATCGAAAGGAATAATTACCTGGGAGGTGGATTTTGGTTAGGCGGTTATCTGATGAACACCGTTACGGTCAGACCGCCTGGAGAGGAAGTATTGGACGAATTAGGTATTCCTTACGAAAAGGATGGAGATCTTTACACCACCATGGGCCCACATGCCTGCTCGAAGCTGATCTCCGAGGCATGCGACGAGGGTATAAGTATACTCAATATGACCGAGTTTCAGGATATCGTGCTAAGAGAGAACGACAGAGTCGGCGGTGTAGTGATAAATTGGACTCCGGTCTCGGAACTTCCTAGACAGATAACGTGCGTGGATCCCATATCTCTCGAAGCTGACCTTGTTATAGACGCAACGGGGCATGATGCTTGCGTGGTGAGTAAATTGGAAGAGAGAGGAATGATAGAGACCAGGGGTTTTGGAGGGATGTGGGTCGATAAGTCCGAGGACCTCGTGGTGGAACATACCGGAAAAGTTCACGACGGTTTGATAGTCACGGGCATGGCCGTATCGACTACTTATGGGCTGCCGAGGATGGGACCGACTTTTGGTTCGATGCTCCTTTCCGGACGAAAAGGAGCCGAAATTGTTCATGAACTCTTGGATTGAACTACCTTTTGAAAAGATCTTCTTGTACACCGAAGAACACGATGATCTGAACCCTAGAAGACTGAAGAAGTTTTTGAAGGAAAAAGTGTCCTGTGATGTGGTGTTGAAAGGAGATTTCTTCCAGGAGAAGTATCATGAAGGTCTGGAGGAAAGGATAGCTGAAACGAGAGTGCGTGAAAAGACGAAAAGAGTATTCCTAAAACCTCTTCCCAAAGAGATAGAGATCGAAAATAAGATCATAAAAGATGGTAGAAATATTTCAGGTATTATCTATGACGGTATTGCGCTCACAGCTCTCATGAGAGATCTTCTGGACAGAGAAGAAAAAAGAGAGCATACCGTGGTGATCACGAAAAGGTCTTTAGGCACTTTAGAGATGAATGAAAATCGATACCATGTTAGAGCAGTTTTGGCGTCCGTTCCATCCTCTGTTTCCATAACGGGTATCGTCGAAGGACCGGCTAAGCCCAGAGCGTACTATCTTGCGGGAAAGAAAGAAAAAGAGAACACATCGGATTTTCGACCTATGCAATATTCTGATGAGAGGATGGAGAGTGCGGTCAGATCTTACCTTATTCAGACCATCTTTTGGCGCCTTACGGGTGCCCCCTTCTGTAGTAAAAAAGGTTGCCGTCTTTACAATTCGCACTGGCAAAAGGAGTTGATGGATTATCAGGTGAAAGGCGAACTATGTGGTGATCACGAGGATATTTTGAGGTGTTTCAGAGAAAGATGAAACGATCAAAAAACTACCGTACGATCTACTTTACTATCTCCACGTACCATCTTCCGTTCTCTTTTTCCTTTACCATGAGTTTCTCGCCTTCTCGGTTCTTAAAAGTCTCGCCAAGGTACAACCCCATGTTTTTGAATATGGTGGGTGGAGCCGTGTAACCATCGTCTAGATTCATCTTGTCTGGTGTCAGTTTTACCATATCTTCACATATGTATACTCCTTTGTAGTTTTTGTGGATATCTGAGTTTTGACTCGATAACATCGTTATGTTTATATGGGAAGTGATGATTTGTTGGACTAACATAGTGAAACCATGACCAACGGTTTAAACGTGAAGAGGATCCGAGAAGACTTTCCGATAGTGGATGATCACATCTACTTCGACAGTGCCTGCCTGAGTTTAAAGCCAAAAAGTGTGATAGAGGCGGTCAACAGATATTATACTGAATATCCGGTTTGTGAAGGAAAAAGGAGTGCCCACACCCTTTCTACAAGGCTGACTAAAGAGATAAATAAAGGTAGAAAAGCGTTGAAGGACCTTTTGAACGCCTCTGTAACCAACGAGATAGCTTTTACAAAGAACGCCACCGAAGCCATAAATATAGTGGCCCGCGGATTTGGCCTTGAGAAGGGAGACAAAGTATTGACTACGGATAAAGAACATAACAGCAATCTTGCTCCATGGGTCAAACTCAAAGAAACTGTAGGTATAGGATATGAACAGGTAGCCACAGATGATGAAGGAGAGCTTGACCTAGAAGACCTTAAAGAAAAACTGGACAGCGACGTGAAATTGGTCTCTATGGTTCATACGTCCAACTTGGACGGCACAACGATCCCCGCATCTGAAGTTGCGGATATGGTCCATGAAGCTGGAGCTTACTTCATGTTGGACGGTGCCCAGAGCGTTCCTCACAAGGTGGTGGACGTGCAGGAGATAGATGTTGACTTTTTAGCTTTCTCGATACACAAGATGTTAGGACCGACGGGTGTAGGCGTGTTGTACGGTAAAAAAAGATTGATGGATGAACTGGAACCGTTGTTGTATGGAGGCGGCGGAGTCAAAAGTACTACATATGACGAGATAACGTTACAGGACACACCTTCAAAATTCGAAGCGGGTCTGCAGAACTTTGCGGGTTTAGCCGCGGTGGGGCCCGCAGTCGATTATCTTATGGATTTAGGACTGGATAATGTGGAAAAGCATGAGATCAAATTGAATAAGTTAGCAACGGATGAGTTGGATGGATACGTGGACATAGTGGGTCCTGAAGATCCTGAAAAAAGGTCGGGCATATTAAATTTTCAACTCAAAGAACTCGGCTGTCACGAGATAACTCTATTGTTGGACGAGTATGATATACTTTTACGAGGAGGGATGCAGTGCGTCCATTCCTGGTATGAACATAAGGGAGTAGAAGGCGGTAATAGAGCTTCGTTTTATATTTACAATACGGAAGAAGAGATAATGCGGATGACAGAGATAATAAAGAGTCTCAGCCGTTAGATGTTTGAAAGTTTTCTACCATGGATGTGAACTCTTCAAAGAGTTCATCCACCACTTTTTTATCGGTGGTCTTGAACAAGAGCTTTCCAGAGGGATATATACCGACCTCCACGTCGAGTTCCGTATTTCTAACCAACAGGATCACTTCGGAAGAAAATTCTACCTCGTATCCCTTTTCGACCAGCTCGTCCTCGAAGGAGCGAGGGTCAAACTTTATATCCTCTTCGGGCTCGGCTCGGTATGCACCGGAATCCGAACACGGCTCTACGATATCGTACATCTTAAGAGGTAATACGGCCGGGTATTATTAGATTTATTGTAATCCATCTCTTAAGATTTAGGGATAGATTAATAACCCTCTTATTTATCTGGTAAACCATATGCGCTGCGAGGAGTTCGTAAACGAATATCTGCCTTCGGTCAAAGCGAGGGTAGGGACCATACTGTACGAAGAGTACGGCCTTACTCAGGTAGAAGTCTCAAAGATATTGGATATCACTCAGCCTGCAGTATCTCAGTATCTACAGGGATCTAGAGGGAAGAGTAAAGACATAGGCGAAAGGATCGACAAAGAGATCCAAAATATAGCTGAAGAGATCTATCTTTTGAATGAGTCCGGTGATCTCACCCAGGAAAAGGTCGATGACTTGATGTGCGATATATGTAAGAAAGTATGAGTTTTACTCAACTCTCGAAAGGTTTTTACAATAGTTTGTAATCCTACAAGATGATAGTTATGAATCAAGCTGAATTAGAAAGCGCTCTCGTGAAAGCTATACAGAAAGCTGTTACAGGTGTTACAGACGAAACCGAAGAAGCACTTAAAAAGGCCAAGGAAGATGAGGAAAAAGAAGGACCCAAGGTGCAATTAGATGCCATCCTAGAGAACATAGATGTTGGAAGAGGAGAAAAAAGACCTATATGTCAAGATACGGGCACACAAACATTTTTTATCCAAGTGGGAGAAGATTTTCCATCCATAGGTATATTGAAGAAGGCGTTGAAGAACGCAGTAAAAGAAGCTACCCACACCATCCCATTAAGGCCTAACGCCATAGATCCTATAAGCGATGTGAACAGCGATGATAATACGGGCCGGTTTATACCCGCTTTACATTGGGACATCGTTGAAGGAGATGAAGCCGTGATCCACGTCATACCCAAAGGCGGCGGTAGCGAGAACATGAGCGAGCTGGTGATGATGACACCCGGGAGAGGACTGAAAGGGGTCAAAGAGATAGTACTAGACAGGATAGCCGGCATGGCGGGAAAACCCTGTCCTCCCACGGTCGTGGGTGTCGGTATCGGTGGAGGTGCCGACCTGGCCATGGAGTTGGCGAAGAAGGCACTCTTGAGACCTGTAGGCGAAAACCATCCCGAGGAGAGGATAGCTAATCTGGAGAAAGAGCTCAAAGAGAAGGCCAACGAACTAGGTGTAGGACCCATGGGAGTCGGTGGAAAGACCACCGTGATGGACGTAAAGATCGAATACGCCCACAGGCATCCAGCGTCTTTCCCGGTTGCTGTTTTACCACAGTGCTGGGCAAATCGACAGGCAAAATTGAAGATAGACCCCCAAGGAAATGTAGAGGTGATATGATGAAAGTGATAGAAACCCCTATCCCACCGGAAAAGATCAAAGAGTTGAAAGTTGGAGACGCTTTTTACATAACGGGAACCATATTTACGGCTAGAGACGCGGCCCACGAAAAGTTGTTAGAGCTCGAAGACGACCAAGTACCTATAGATCCTTCTAAATATGCCATGTTCCACTGCGGTCCAGCCATTCACAAAGAGGACGGAGAGTGGAAAGTCGTATCTGCAGGCCCTACCACCAGTATAAGGATGGAGATATTTGAAGATGATTTCATCGAAAGGTTCGGTACCAAGGTGATCATAGGAAAGGGTGGAATGGCCGAAAGAACGCTGAAAGCGCTCAAAGATAACGGTGCCGTTTACTGTCAATATACAGGTGGTGCCGGAGCTCTGATGGCCAACGCCATAAAGGAAGTGGAAGACGTCCATTTCCTTGAAGAACTCGGAATACCAGAGGCCATATGGATGTTCAGAGTCGAAGAGGCTGGGCCTTTCTTAGTTACCATGGATTCCCACGGAAACAGTATCCACGACGATGTAGATGAAGAGGTCAAAAAGAACTTAGAAAGGATAAGATCTGAGTTGTAGAGGATCGATATGGAAAAAGTAGTAGAAGCAGTCAGGCGGGCTGAGAGTATAGTCGTGTCAACAGGGGCCGGGATGTCCGTTGAGAGCGGTATCGCTCCGTTCAGAGGAGAAAACGGTCTTTGGAGTAAATTCGATCCTCACGAGATGGCCAGCGTAACGGCTTTTAGGAGCGATCCGGAAAAGTGCTGGACTTTGTTCAAATTACAGATAGAAGAGTGCTTCTATGCTGAACCTCACCAGGGATATTCTGCCGTTGTAGCATTGGAAGAACACGGTCTTGACGCGGTGATCACTCAAAACGTCGACGGCCTACACCAAAAGGCCGGAAGCGAGAAAGTTTTGGAGCTCCACGGCACTTTGAATGACTTGCTGTGTGATTCATGCGGGAACCAAAAAAAGACGGAAGACTTGGTCGACGAGATATTGGAAAAGAAGATTCCACGCTGTGAGTGCGGAACTGTGATGAGGCCCGACGTGGTGCTCTTCGGAGAACCTCTGCCCCAAAGGACTTTAAGGAGAGCCTGGTCTGCCGTGGAGAACTGTTCATTACTGATCAACATAGGAACATCGGCGGTGGTACAGCCCGCGGCCTCACTGCCCTTGACGGCTAAGCGTAGTGGAGCGGTTATCGTCGAGGTGAACGTTGAAAAGACACCGCTGACTCCCAGCATGGATCATTTTTTGGAAGGTAAGGCGGGAGACGTTCTGGTTGAACTGTTGGAACGGTTGGAGTCCTAGATAAAACGGTCTGTGCTCTAAAAAAGCTCTTCTTTCAGTATCTCACCTATCTCGGTAGGCATCCTCGCCACGGAGACTCCAGCATCTTCTAACGCTTTTATCTTAGATTCCGCGGTTCCTGTACCGCCTTCTGATACTATCGCACCGGCGTGCCCCATCCTCTTTCCTTTGGGAGCGGTCCTTCCGGCGATGTAAGCGACCACTGGTTTGCTGTAACTTTCTTCGATGAACTGGGCTGCCTTTTCTTCTGCGCTTCCGCCTATCTCTCCTATCATGATCACCGCTTCGGTCTCTTGGTCTTCTTCATAAAGCTTAAAAGCGTCTATGAAATCCATGCCGACAATAGGATCTCCGCCTAGGCCGAAGGCCGTTGATTGCCCAAATCCATTTTTAGTTATGGTGTTGACTATCTCGTATGTCAAGGTCCCACTTCTAGAGACCAGGCCAACGTTTCCTTCTTTAAAGATGTGATTGGGCATTATCCCTACCTTACTTTTACCTGGAGTGATTATGCCAGGTGTGTTGGGACCTATTATGGTAGTACCAGAAAGTTCAGCCATGCGCATAACTTTCGCAGTATCTTGAACGGGTATGCTCTCTGTTATTATGACCACGGGGTCCATGCCCGCATCGATGGCTTCTAAAGCAGCATCTTTAGAAAACGGTGCTGGAACGAATATGATGGAAGCGTTTGCTCCTGTTTCTTCTTTAGCTCTTTCTACCGTATTGAATACGGGTACGCCGTTGACCTCTTTTCCTCCTTTACCTGGAGTGACACCTGCGACTATATCCGTTCCATACTCTTTCATGTACTCGCTGTGAAATTTGCCCTGTTGTCCCGTTATACCTTGAACCACTACCTTCGTATCTTCATCTATTATTATGCCCATGTATGGGGGATATAGATGAAATAATTAAAACCTTCGATTATGACAAGTAGTGGTTCACACTCCTCTCTCATCGCCCCAGATTGTCTTGTGTAGTTGGGGAAGGACTCTTACGTCGAGATCGTCTTTTAAGACCGAGTCTGCCAGATCTTTGAGATCCCGGTTATCTACCGCTTGAAAAATTATCTCACACTCTAGATCATGTTTTTTCAACACGTTAGAGCTGAACTCATAATCTTCTTTATCGGAAATAACGAACTTCAACTGGTCCTTTTCTCTGAGAAGCTTCAAGTTCTCATCCCTCATTTTTTCCGTCATCTTAGACGAAGGGGTCTTGTGATCCATGGAGACCATCACTTCTTTATCCATGAGTTTCCCTATATCTATGGATCCGTTGGTCTCGATGCTCACTTGATATCCCTGGAGCGAATCGATGAGTTCATAGATGTCCTCCTGTAACAGTGGTTCTCCGCCTGTGATACAGACACGATGGCATCTTATCTTCTCTTTTATCTCGGCTATACTCATCTCTTCCCCGTTTTCCCATGCGTACTTCGTATCGCACCATATGCACCTAAGATTACAGCCTCCAGTCCTTATAAAGGTCGTAGGGAGCCCTATGTTTTTTCCTTCGCCCTGGAGCGAATGAAAGGTTTCGATGATCTTCATGTTTACCTCAATCGCTTCGGTCTATAAAGACTTTGATAGTATAGTGAGCAGGGAACAAAAACCTTATTTCTAAAAGCACGATACTGATATGAAAACATGAAGATCGGATTCGTTATAAATCCCATCGCGGGCATGGGTGGTAGAGTCGGTCTGAAGGGTACCGATGGAGTTTACGAGAAAGCGGTGGAACTAGGTGCCGAACCCGTAGCGCAGGAAAGAGCGGAAAAAGCTCTGATAAAGATGAAAGGAGGACACGTATGGTATACCGCAGGAGGTATACTAGGGGAAAATTTGCTAGAAAAAACATTCCCTGAAGACGAGGTACGAGTGGTGTTCGAGAACGAAACAAACTCCGTAGGTGAAACTGGCCCAGAAGATACTCATGAAGCGGTGAAAGCATTTTTAGAAGAAGATATAGACATCATAGTCTTCTGTGGGGGAGACGGTACCGCGAGAGACGTTTTCGAAGAAGTGGACAAAGAGATACCGATCCTCGGTATCCCTGCCGGAGTCAAGATGCACAGTGGTTGTTTCGGAGTGAATCCAGAGGCGAGCGCGGAGCTCTTCAACCGATTCGTTGAAGGAGAAGCAGATATCTCCGAAGTCGAGATAATGGATCTGGACGAAGATAGGTACAGGGAAGGAGAATGGGAGATAAAAATGCATGGAGAAGCTCTCAGCATCTACGAGCCGCACTATATACAGCTGGGAAAACAGAGTTTTAGGTCCGTGGACCAAGAAGATCAGAAGAGGGATATAGCGGACTTTATCATACAGGAGATGAAAGAAGATCCTGACCATCTTTTTGTGATAGGACCAGGTTCGACAACGGCGAAGATCCAAAAAGTTTTGGGATTGGATCACACTATCTTAGGTGTAGACCTACTAAAAGATCAAAAGGTCATTCAGCTGGATGTGGCCGAAAAAGACATCCTTGAACATTCCAAAGAAGCGGAAGGGATGAAGATAGTCGTTTCCATGATCGGTAACCAGGGCTTTTTTCTTGGAAGGGGCAATCAACAGATAAGTCCCGAGGTGGTCAAAAAAGCTGGTTTGGATAACATCTATATATTATCCACACCCACCAAACTGAAGGAGACTCCTACTCTAAGAGCGGACACTGGAGACGAAATACTCAACGAGATGATACGAGAGAAAAGATATATGAAAGTTGTCCAAGGATTCAGAGAGTACAGGCTGGTAAAAGTTCAAATGTAATGATATCAATCTCCTTGGATCTCATCTCGTAGATCTGAAGCAGAGATACCTCTTACCGTTTGACCCCATCCATTTATACCACATCTTCTAAAAAGTTCGAGAGATCGTTTTAATTTGTTTTCCGCATCTTCAGTTTCTCTTATCCTATTTAACATCACGGCCCAGTCGAAGAGGACTTTTGCCTTTTCTTTTTTGTTTCCTACTTTATCGAAGAAATTTAAAGCTTCTTGATATTCCTCACGACATAGATACCAGTGATCTTGATTATGATGCATATATCCTCGAAGGTGTCTGCACTTTCCGATCTGATCTTTAGCCCCCATATGATGAGCTCGATTCAAAGACTGGTTGATCAATTCTTTAGTTTTTTGGAAATCCTTTTTCTCATGGTAGAGTTCTGCAAGATGACGGTAATTTACGATCTCGTATCTCATATCTTGAAAATTCGTTCCGATGTTCTTACTATGTTCTAAATACAATTTCGCCTTTTTCATATTTCCCTTTAGTAGGTTTATCTTTCCAAGATAATCGAGGGACATCCCCATGCCGTACTCGTCCCTCACCTTTTTGAAGAGTTCTAGTGCTTGATTCAACTGTTCAGTCGCTTTTTCAAAGATCAATCTGTCTATGTATATCTGTCCGAGCCAAAGGAGAGAGTAAGCCATGTCTTGTTTATTACCTATCTCTTTTCTGAGCTCAAGGCTTTTTTTAAGATGGACCAAAGCCATCCCCAATTCACCTTTCATCTTGTAGACTTTACCGATGTTATAGTGTGAAAGCGCTATGTTGTTTTTTTCATCCAGCCATTCCTTGATACCGAGACTTTTATTGAAATATTGTAATGCTTTCTCAGTATCTCCTTTTTCAAGATATATCACGCCGATATTATCCATGCATGAGGCGATACCATTTTTGTCGGACTCGTCCTTTTCGATCTTCAAACATTTTTTATGGTATTCTAAAGATCGGTCCAACTCACCCATATCGAGATATATTATTCCGATGTTGTCCAGAGCTTCTGGAAAACCGTATTTAAAACCTATTTCTTTCTTTATCTTATTAGCCTCTTCATAGTGATACAGCGCCTTCTCGTACTCCTGTCGTGCTCTATAGATGACCCCAAGGTTGTTGAATGATTCAGCAAGACCGTTGTGATCTCCTATCTCACTTCTTATCTCCAAGGCTTTTTGTAAAAGTTTTTTGGCTTTATCGAAGTCAGATCGGTAATATGCGATGGACCCTAGATAATGAACTGCATAACCTTGGATCATCTTTTCGTCGATTTTTTCACTAGATTCTTTTATTTCTTTAAATATTTTTTCAGAAGTTTCAAAATCGTTTTTTCGCATAAAAGTGATACCCTTCTCTTTCAAAGTTTTACATCGTTCTATTTCTATCCTTTCATCATCTTCATCGCATTTATTTAAAATCTCCAGGGATTCGTCTGCGCACTCTAATGATCGATCATATTCTCCAAGGTCCCTGAAGCGTTCTGAGATATTTCTCTTCAATCGTTGTATCTCTATTTTATCGTCTTCTTCTTCGATGGCTTTATTCAAAAATTTTATCCCTTTTTTAGTGTTCGCCGATCTGGCTTCCATCTCTGCCATCTTTTCAAATAACCACGATGATTTTAGACTAGGACCAGATATATCGTTCTGTATATTTACTGCCTTTTTGTAGAGCTCCGAAGCCCTCTCGTGGTCTTTCGCCTCTTCTGCCTTTTTACCTGCTTCTATGTAATATTCTCTAGCTTTTTCAAGACTCTCTGCCTTTTCGTGATGTAGCGCCAAGTCGATATAATGGTCTTCGATCTCGTTTTCATACAACTTTAAGAGGATATTGGCTATCTTCATATGGATCTCTTTTTTTCTTTTTTCTTTTATCTTGCTTTTAACACTCACCTCGGTTAGGTATCGAACAAAACTAACGTGTCCTCTCAGATCCATATCTAAGATATTTTCATCCTGGAGTTTCTTTATTGAACTCCTGACATCCTTTTCTTCTCCGCCTGTGAACTCTAAAAGGATTTCGAAGGATACTTCTTTACTTAAACAACCGCATGTTTCAAGTATCTTCATCTCCGTCTCTTCTAATTTTTCTAATCTTTTGTAGTATATATCTATGATCTCGTCTGTAAATTCTATATCTTCTTTGGATTCAGGATACTCTGCATAGACCGGGTCCAAAATACCGTTCTTCAACATGTCATCAAGGTGTGCCTCGATGAATAAGGGCACTCCCTGCGATATGTCATAACACAGGTCTATGAATTGGTCAGGTACACCGCACCTATCCAATCGTTGGATCACCAATTTTCTCACGTCCCTTTTTTGTAGGGGTTCTATATCTTTTACAACGCAACTACTCGAGCGATCCAGCTTTTCTTCGATCAACTCTTTTCTTTCGTCTCTCATCTCTTCTTTCCGGCAACTCCCTATGAGACAGATAGGCTCTTCTTCAAGTATGTCGACTATCTCTAGAAAAGATTCTATGGTCACTTTATCAGCGCGGTGCAGATCGTCGATAAAGATCATCAGAGGTATTTCATCGGCCATGGTTTTTAGTCCTTCAAGGATGTCACTAAATTCTTCAGACCCTCGAAGGATATCGCTTTTTTCGATGTCTATATCCATCTTTTGTGCTTTTTCATCAAAAAAGGTAGAGATGCTGCGTTTAAATGGAGCATAGGGATCGGATGGATCTCCCTCACATCTGCTTTTTAGGAAGCCGATCTCCTCACGTTCTATATGTTTTTCCATCTCTTGAATCAATCTTGTTTTACCTACTCCTGTGTATCCTCTTAACAGGATAAAACTCAGATCACCTTCAGTTTGATTGAATATGTCTATAATATTTTCGAGAAAAACTTTTTCTTTCTTCCTGTTGACAAAAGGTTCTTTTTTACCTATATCTCTCAGGTCTAGTTCGTCTTTTTTGTTCAGATGGTTGATTGCAAAATTGAGTTTACCAAATCCTTTGATGTATCTGTCTATGTTCTTCAATCTTATTTTGGAATCACCTTCGTCGGTCAGGATGGTGATGGTATTATTTTCTAATTCTTTTTTGATTTCCTCTGCTTTCTTTTTTCCTTTTTTTGTCAAAAAGTACCCGAATCTTTTTGATTCACATCCCCATATCCTTTTCGATCTCTTTTTGATCAATCCTTTTTTTTCAAGTTTTGTCAGTATCTTGCTCACTGTTTTTGGTGATAGGTCTATCATCTCGGCTATACCTTCCTGGCACAGGACAAAAGGATGATGGTAAGATGAAGATCCCCTTTCCAGATAGTTCTCTTCTAAGTCCAGCAGATGAAGTAGTGCTTTTTCCTTCCCTTTTACATACATAGGTAACTCCTTTAGGTATGTATCAACAAGTATAAATTATTAACGAAACGTGGGAAATCCAAAAGAATATTTACCTGAACATACTTTCAGGATGACATAGCAGAGGCATAAAATGACAAAGAAGTCAGAAATCTGTTCGTTGATAGAAAGACACGAAGATATGAGAAATGGATGTTTGAATCTCATCGCGTCGGAAAATGTTATCTCCGATGAAGCGAAAAGCGCTCTTTCCTCAGACTTGTCAGGTAGGTACCATTCAGATTATTATGGAGGAACCACACTCATCAGGGAGATGCTAAAAAAGACGGAAGATCTAGCCAAACGATTGTTTGATGTGAGATATGCATTTATAAAACCCATCTCAGGTAATATATGTGACCTCAACGTACTTTTTTCTTTCACCCGACCAGAAGATCGTGTAGCCATGATCCCCTACGAAAACGGAGGATATCCGTTGGGATTGGGGAAGTTCCACAGGAACAGGGTAGATATCCCGGTTCAAGATGATTCCTACGAGATAGATGTTGAAAGAACTGCTAGAATATACGAGCGTCGAGCACCGGACTTGACCATATTAGGAGCTTCTTACATACCGTTTCCGCACCCCGTCGAAGAAGTATCTGGTTTCATGTCGAAAAAGGACCGGCCTCTGGTTTACGACGGTTCTCATGTCCTGGGTCTTATAGCTACTGATGAGTTTCAGAACCCGTTTAAGGAAGGAGCCGATATACTCATAGGGAGCACACACAAATCATTTTATGGACCACAGGGGGGGATAATACTCACCAACAATGAAGAGTACGCCGAGAAGATAAGGATGTATCAAGATATAGACCTGGAGACGGGCATAGGCCTGGTGGACAATCCCCACGTTAACAGGATCGCCGCCTTGGGTATGACCTTAGAAGAGATGCTTGAAGATACAGGGTACGGTGAAAAAGTTGTGAATAACGCCAAGGCACTTGCAGCGTCTTTAGATGAACATGGAGTACCTATGAGGTTCGCTGAGAAAGGATATACTGAATCACATCAGATCTTTTTAGACCTGGATGAAAAAAGTTCAGAAAGGTTCTGTAGAGAACTGGAAGATCAGGGTATATTCATCGATATAACCGGTAGGATAGGTGCGGCTGAAGTTACCCGCAGAGGAATGGACGAAGATGATATGCAGAAAATCGCTAAAAAGATAGCTAACATCTATGAAAAATTTAAAAAATAAAAAGGGTGTTTAGGTTCCCAAAAAGCTCTTTTGGGATTCAGATCAGATCGAGTTCGTTTCCGAGTTTTTCGTAGATTCGCAGCACTTCGTTCAGGTCGTCTTTTGTTAGGCCTGCGTTGATCTGATTTCTTATCCTCGCTTCCCCTCTTGCAACCATGGGGAACACGATGGCTAAGCCGAAGATACCTTCCTCGTATAACCTACCTGCCAATTTCTGACACTTCTTACTGTCGCCTACCATTGTTGGAACTATAGGCGTTTCGCTGGATCCCGTATCGAAGCCCATGCTTTCCATCTCGCCTTTGAAGTACTCGGTAAGGTCCCATAGTTTTTTGACCCTATCTGTCTCTTCTTCAACCACATTTAGAGCTTCGATATTGACCGCGGCTACATGTGGTGGGAACGCCGCACTAAGCAACCAGGATCGCGATGTGTTGTAGGCGAATTTGATCAAACCCTCGGTACCTGCGAGCATACCTCCAAAACCACCGAAGGCTTTAGAGAATGTTCCCATCTGTATATCTATATCGTCTTCAACATCGTATTCTTTGGCGATCCCGTAGCCGTCTCCCAAAACACCTTCACCGTGTGCATCATCTACATAGGTCAAAGCGTCGTATTCATTTGCTAATTTTTGTATCTCGTCCATCTTGGCTACATCCCCATCCATACTGAAAACGCCGTCGGTCAAGACTATCTTTTTATCGTAACCTTCCTCTTCGGCTTTTTTCAAGCATTCCTCTAGTTGGGCCATGTCTGAGTGTTTGTATACCATCTTGTCGGCTTTGTACATCCTCTGTGCGATCATGATACCGTCTATTATGCTGCCGTGGTTCAATTCGTCGGAGATCAGAACATCGCCTTTTCCCGCTAATTGAGGTACCAAACCCGCATTCACCGCAAAACCTGTCTGATAGGTCATACCTGATTCAGTATTTTTGAATTCGGCGATCCTATCCCATAACTCTTCATGAACGTCCATGGTTCCCGCTATGGACCAATCCGAACCCGCGGCGGCGCCGTATTCATCTATGGCCTTTTTACCGGCTTCGCGAAGTCGTGGATGATTCGCTAGATCAAGATAATTGTTCGAAGCTAACATTATGCATTCTTTTCCGTCCACCGTAACATGAGGTTTTGAAGGTCCTTCGAGATTCCTTATGGTCCAAGTAAGACCCTGCTCCTTCATATCCTCGTACTTTTTTCTTAAATATTCTGTTTTATCTGCCATTATATCACTTCTGTTTAACGCTGTAATAGTTCCCCTCACTTAAATTTTTCTAACGCCCCATCCTCCTCCTCCCGGAGTTTCGATCCGTATAATCTCTTGCTTTTTCATCCGCAGTGTGATCTTACTTTTAAGCTCTTTAGGAACTTTATCTTTGAACATCATATTCACCCCTGGCTTTCCATCTGCTCCTCCATTTGCTCCCTTGGGCCCTTTTTTACGTCTCTCCGATTGTATAGATGCTTCAGCGTCTTCCAGCAATTTTATCTCTCTAACGATCCCTTCGCCTCCCCGGTGTTCACCTTCACCACCAGACCCTTCTCTTAATTTGTAAGATGTGACTCTTAACGGGTAGTCGTTCTCTAAGGCTTCTATGGGTGTGTTTTTCGTGTTAGTCATGTGTACGTGAACTCCGCTCTCACCCTTACCTTCAAATGAAGCACCGGCACCTCCGCCGATGGTTTCGTAATATGTGAATCTATCATTCCCTATGGTCAAGTTGTTCATGGTCCCTTGACTTTCAGCGGGTATCTTTTTGGGAAACACGTGGTATAGGGCTCGGAGCAGGAGTTCTACTACTCTCTGAGAGGTCTCAACGTTCCCTGCGGAAACCGCCGCAGGAGGTTTAGGATTTAATAAAGATCCTTCAGGTATTCGTATGTTCAAAGGTCTGTAACAGCCGTCGTTGACAGGAACATCTCTGGGGAGAAGGCACCTTATCACGTAGTAGACCGCAGAATACGTGACGGGTTTTGGAGCATTTATATTGCCGTCTACCTGTGAGGCCGTGTCGGAGAAATCAAAGTCGATCTCTTCTTCTTTCACATCTATATGGACTTTTAACTTGATCGGGTCTTTCCACTCCATGTGGTCTTCATATGAGAGAACGTCTGAAGGCATGTTTTCTATCATCTTTCTCGTTCTGGTCTCGGAATATTTCAATATCTCTTCCTTGAAGGTCAAAAACTCCTGGTATCCAAATTTTTCAACGGTATTTTTGAATTCCTTTGCTCCTCTCTCATTGGCACCTACCTGGGCCTTCACATCCCCTATCCTTTCTTCCGGGGAGCGGGCTTTCTTGAGGATATCCATGACTTCTTCGACGTACTCGTTGTTTTTGATCAAGTATCTGGGGGAGATCACGATACCTTCCTCTTCTAATCTTTCACTGTTACCAGGCATAGATCCCGGTGTTTTCCCCCCTATATCTGAATGGTGTGCTCTATTCACCACGTAACCCAATAGATCATCTTCTCTGAAAACAGGTTTGATGATGGTCACATCGGGTAGATGCGTACCCCCTGAATAAGGGTCGTTCAGGATCAATTGAGATCTTTCTTCCATCTCGAACGAACTCGTGACGCTCTCTAAGGCGCTTGGCATGGCTCCTAGGTGTACAGGGATGTGTTCCGCCTGTGCTATCATCTTTTGGTCCGCTGTGAATATGGCGCAGGATTCATCTTTCCTCTCCTTTATGTTGGGGGAGTAGGCGCTCCTTTGAAGAGCGGCCCCCATCAGTTCGGGTATCGCGGTAAAAGCGTGCTTCATCACCTCCAACTGAGTGGGACTCATATGTTTTCCCTTTAGAGTTCGGTTCACGATCTTTCCTCCATCTCTATGATACCTGACCTAGAACAGTTCCACTCCCAACCGGGAGGAACCAATATCGTCGAATTGACTCCTTCTATAACGCTGGGTCCCTTTCCCTTTGCCCCATGATCCAGATATTTGCGGTAGTAGGTGGACGTTTTCCTCCAGCCCCCTTCAAAAAGGCATCTCCTATCCGGGGGGTGCTCTCCTTTTTCCGTTGGATGAGGAAGTTTATCTACTCCTCTCTCCTTACTCACTTCTAGATGGACCCTCACAACTTCTATCTCCGCTTCAGGATCGGAATATCCATACTTCTTTTCGTGCTCCTCATGGAACCTCTCAACAGTTTTTTCTTTGGAGGTATAAGGAACGTTTATGTGATAACTCTGACCTTTGTAACGGAGCCCTAGCAATATCTTTTCTTCTCCTTCTTCGTTGCGGGTTTTGAGCTCGGCTGCGGCTTTTTCGATCTTATCTCCGTCGTCCAACGAGGTCAAGATGGTTTTACTGTAGTCGTGGACAACATCGCTGGTGACCATGCCTAGAGCGGAAAAAACTCCTGCCAGCGGAGGGACCATAACTTTTTTCATCCCTAGTTCCTCTGCTAATGAAGCGGCGTGGAGGGGACCAGCGCCTCCGAAGGCTAGGACGGAAAAATCTTTAGGATCGAGACCCCTTTCCACGGTGATCCGCTTCATGGTCCTGACCATCTTCGAGTTCGCCACTCTAAAGATCCCCATGAGCGTTTCCTCATGATCCATGCCCAACACGTTGGATAGTTCGAGAGTCGCTTTTTCCGTTCTTTTGAGGTCTAGATCGATCTTTCCGCCGAGGAAGTAATCCGCATCTATATATCCCATCAAGAGCAGCGCATCCGTGACCGTGGGTTTTTTACCTCCTCTCCCGTAGCAGACCGGACCCGGGTCGGCTCCTGCACTTTTAGGACCTACCCTTAAAGCGCCTCCTTCATCGCATCTTGCTATACTTCCGCCCCCTGACCCCACGGTCACTATATCTACCATCTTGGTTTGGACAGGAAACCCTCCTATCTCGCCCTGATCCTTCCAATCTGTTTGACCGTCTACTATGGCAGCCATGTCTGCGCTGGTTCCACCCATGTCGAAAGTTATCAGATCATCCACACCCATCTTTTTTGATATGTAAGTGCCTCCTGCCGCACCACCTGCTGGACCTGAGTAAAGGCAGTCAACAGCTTTGACTCTTGATGCTATTTCGAGCCCTCCTCCCGACTTCATTATGTAAGGCTCCTTGCCCAATATCTCCGTCACGGAACTGAAATAATCTTTGATCAAGGGATCAAGATATGCATCGAGAAGGGTGGTCAGACCCCTTTCGTACTCTCTGAACTCTCCCGTCACCTCGCTGGAGAGAGAGAAGGGGATATCATACCGTTCTAATATACTGCCTATCTTTTTTTCCTGTTCTGGTCGCCTGTACGAATGGAGTAAACAAATAGAAGCCGAAAGACCCTTTTTTTTGAGCTTCTTCGCTATTCCATGGACCTCCTCTTCTGGAACACTTTTTAGAACCTCTCCGTTTTGATCCGATCTGCACGAGATACCAAAACAGTTCTCCCTTTTGAGCGGGGGCTCGGGTTTTTTCACATGGAGCTCGTAAAGTTCAGGCCTCTCTTGTCTGCCTATAAAAAGCATATCTTCAAAACCTTTGTTGGTGATGAAAGCGGTCTCGACTCCCTTTTTTTCCAAAAAGGCGTTGGTAGCTACGGTGGTTCCGTGAAATACTTCGGAATCTTTGACGATCTCTACGTCCTCTTTTTTCAGACCATCAGAGATGGCTTTTTCTGGAGCTCTGGGAGTAGAAGGAACTTTGAAATGGATCAGATCTTGGTCTAAAACAACGAAATCGGTGAAAGTCCCTCCTATATCGATGGACATCAACATACGTATGGTTTATTTCCAACTGCTAAATAACACTTTTTACCTTTTTTTCCACTTCGTCGCTCGCGAACCAAAATAAATTTTTATTCAGATGTACATATGGCAAACTATATATTGTTAAAAGTATATAGTCATAAGTATTAAGTGTATGGAGTTGAAAAAAATGAAATCAAAGATATGTACGTATATCGTAGTTATGATACTAGTTTTGAGTGTAGCGCTCGCAACGGTAAAGGGAGGTGTAGAGTCGTCCTTGGAAAAGGAAGATGAAATACTGGTTGTGCATACTCTCAAAGAAGAAAAAGTGGTAGATCGGCACTTTCGATTCAAACCCATGAGAGATCACACCCCCAGGGGGCCCATACGTATCAACAACGATACCGATTTTGAGACCCAAGGGTGGCCGGGAGACGGTTCCCAAGGAGATCCTTACATAATAGAGGGTTACGAGATCGATGGAGAGGGATTTGGGAACTGTATCTACATAGGTAATACCACGGTCCACTTCGAGTTGAGGGATAACTATGTTTATAACGCTAGTGGCAACAGTGGTGAGTTCTTCAGGAATTCGGGCATATATCTCCATGAGGTGACCAACGGAACCATCGTGGGCAATATAGTTTACAACAATCCCAATGGGATCTATATGATGCATTCATCGGACAACGAGCTCAGGGATAACGTGGTCAGTGACTGCACGAACAGAGGTATGATGATCATCAATTCGGATCGAAATTTGCTTGATAACAACACCATCTTGGAAGTCAACTACGGTATAACTATAGATGGGAGTGAATATAGTATTATAAGTAACAATACTGTCAAAGGAAACAATTATGGTATCGATCTAGAAGATGTAGAACATAGCTCAGTAATCCACAATTTGGTGAAATACAGTGGACAACGGGGCATTCTAACATATGACTCTCAACACAACGCCTTTTACAACAATAACATCACTCTTAATAATAACGGGATATCATTAGATGAATCACCGAATAACGACATCGTTAACAACACGATCCATAATAATAGCAATCGCGGGATACACCTTCTAAACAGGGGTGAATCAGCAATAACACAAAACAATATCATCACGAATAATATAGTGTCTCATAACGCCAAAGGCATAGAACTTGAACAAAACCTGGGTACTAACAACATATCTCACAATGAGATACACGATAATTCAGAGTCCGGTATCAGGATTGGTAATACCGGGACAAACGATTTTTGGTATAATAATATCTTCGGTAACGGTGTAGGCATTCAACACGATGTAGGTAGTCATAGGATCTCAAGGAACCATATCTTCGGTAACAGTGAACACGGTATCCACTCGAACGGGATAACTACTCAGCACTATATTGAAAACGATATATTTGAAAACGGAGGTAGCGGAATATATTTCACGGGAGGGTCAAGCAATCGTCTGATAGACAACAGGATCTACAACAACTCCGGTCATGGCATCTACTTGAATACGCTCTATTGCCGTGTTTTGAACAATACCATGGTGAACAATGGGATATTTATTCCGGGCATTGATGACGTAGCCGAAATTATGAGGTGGGATACACATACCATAGATACTAACAATACGGTGAACGGAAAAACGGTTTATTACATAAATAAACAAGAGAACGTGACCGTTCCACCAAATGCCGGTCAAGTCATAGTTTCCAGCAGCACAAATGTGACCGTGGAGGACCAGGAATTCATGGTCGGTGGCTCGTTTTTGACCGGACACTCCAACGAAGTTACTATCAGGAATTGTACCATGGTGGGCTTGAGTCATGAAGCGATGTATCTGTACAGAGCCCGCGATTGTGATATAATAGATGTCGAGATATACAATGGCGGCAAAGTAGGTATATTACTTGAAAGGTCGAATCGAGTGTTTGTACAAGGTTCCAAGATAGTTGGTAGCGGGGGTTATGGTATCCACATAGAGAGGTCAAACGAAGGTTTGATCAGGGATAATCTGATCGAGATGGGGTCCTCCATCGGTATGTATGTTCGTTCCAGCTCAACTGATAATGTCGTACTTAACAATACCATACGATACAACTATGACATCGGTGTGAACGTAGACGGTTCTTCCGGAGACATACCAACGAACAATCACTTTTTGAACAACACTGTACGTGACAATGGCGGTGTGGGATTTTACTTGGTAAGGGCCAATGAGAATATCTATGATGGGAATACAGTCATCAATAATACGCAGCGTGGCTTTTTCCTGGATGGTTCGAGCAACAATATATTTTCAAACAACACCATTGCAGAACACAGCGGCTACAACATACAGCTAGATATTATTAACATAGGCGGGAGCTTGTATTATTCACGTTATAATTCATTCGATAACAACGTGATTCACGGTAACGGTATTCAGCTGTTTAGAAGATCACATTACAATATTGTAAGGGGGAATACTATCACAGACTTTTTTGACCGTGGTGTATACGTGAGGTCTCATTCACCATACACAACCCTCGAAACCGAGATAGTGAATAATCATATCATACCTCATCAAGATGCTGAGAATGCATATGGAATACATGTAGAAAGCAATTGCAACGACAATATCATACATAACAATACCGTTGAAAAGGCCGCATGGGGCATACGTACTTCTGCAACCAATAATATCATATCGAACAACACACTCATGGAATGCGATGTGGGTATCTATACATTTGGAAGCGATAACGAGATAGTTTGGAATACCATCGAAAACAGCCTAGAGGAGAGTATCTATATTCGTTCGGACGATAATATGATATCCAACAACACCATCTTCAACAGCGGAGGGAACAGCATCCATCTAACCGGAATTGACAATACCGTGTATGCAAATAATATAGATAACAGTTCTTCTCACGGGATCTATGTCGCAAGTTCAAATAATATGATCGCTGAGAATATCATCACGGATTCCCATGGTAACGGGATCGTGATACACAGTAGTTCTAACGTAGAGGTATATAACAACACTATTTTGCAAGCCTCTCAGCATGCGATACACCTTTCATCGTCTTTTTCTTGCGTGCTAAAGGGCAATGAGATGCACGGTTCGGGTATGATGATCAGCGGTGGTTGGGACCCCTCTAATTGGAACAGCCATACCATGGACGAGAACAACACCGTCAACGGTTTACCGGTGATGTACATAAAAGAGGCTATTGAGGGGAATATAACCGGAGACCTAGGTCAGTTGATAGTCGCCGATAGTGAAAATCTGGAGATATCCAACGTTTCCGTTCAAGGCGGCAGCGTTGGTATCCTGATGGGTTATTCAGATAAAAATATCATCGTTAACAGTACCCTTGTGAACAACTCCTATGGCGTATACCTGTATTCGTCCAACGACAACATGATCTACCACAACAACTTCATCAACAACACCGTACAGGCCCACGACGACGGGAACAATGTTTGGGACAACGGGTATCCGTCCGGCGGTAACCACTGGTCGGATTGGACCGGACCGGATGATTATAGCGGCCCTGAGCAGGATGAACCAGGAGGTGACGGTATAGTTGACTTACCTCGGAACATCACAGGAGACGGCAACCAGGATAGATATCCCTGGACCGTGCCCAACGGCTGGAGCTTTGAGTCACCTTCGATCACTTTGACCAGCCCCACAGGTGGCGATACATGGGTCTTGGGTAGGGATCATCACATCAACTGGACAACCACCTCCGGTGACGGTGATATCACAGGTGTCGATATAGATATCAGCTA
>SL_8KL_010_SEDDRAFT_10000824_pt1 | contig 27025 bp, 20 predicted proteins | sample SodLakKL_010_SED_4_FD_11160 | JGI IMG/M metagenome (IMG submission 11160) | reverse complement strand
TGAACCTGCTAAATATTCCCCTACCATTGTTGATACATCATTTGCCGAGTATATGATGATAGCTTCCATTGCTTCATGTGCTGTTAATTCAAAATCTATACTGTTTGGTCCATAATCTTTGTGTAGAGAGTATGAAGGTTGTTCAAACGCTTTTTGTGTATATGGTATTTTTTCATCAGGTTCTGTGTTTTCTGCTAGAAGTAAAGCAGTTAATATCTTGGTTGTGCTTGCGGGGTATGCTTTATGGTCTGGATTTTTTGCATATATGATTTCTCCTGTTTCAACATCTACAGTTATTCCTATCTGCCCCCTTATACTTGGTGGAAAAGATTCTACATATCTACCAGAAACAGCCTGTGCAGATACTCCAGAAGTAGTTAATGCAAAAACCAAAATCAGTATTAATGCAGTTTTTATTTTAAAAACAATATTCATTATTAAAAATCTTTTTAAGCGAATTTAAGCCAGTGGGTGAACCTCCAAAGCGTATAATAATTCAGATAATAATATACCTACAACCAAACCTATTACAAAAGCAATTATGAAGCGAACTAGTTTTATCATAAAAAAGGTTTAAAATATTATTTCTCTAGGTTATCAAACAATCGCTCTCTTGTAAATTTCCATTCAAAAACTTACGAAGATCTTTTTACTGTTGATGAAGTAATAACTATATCATTATCCCTGGTCCAATTGTTTTTAATATCTAAACCCTGTTTTTTATCATGCAAAATTGCAAAAACAGTAGGTCCACTTCCTGTCATCATAGTTAATTTAGGATTGAATTTTTCCAACATTTTTTTAACTGTTTTAATATCTTCATCCATTGTTTCTGCTGCAAGCTCTAGAACGTTAACCCAGCCTTCATTTCCTCTAATATCATCATTATTTTTGATTACTTTTATTAACTTTGAAGTAGGTACTTGTACTCTATTAGTATTATTTTCATACAGTTCATCATATTTTTTATACACTTCTGAAGTTAACAATTTAGATGATGGATTTATTAAAACAAGTTCTTGGGGGACCAAGTCTGGTAGAGGAGTTATGATATCACCTTTACCGGTTGCTAGAGCAGTTCCTCCTTTTAAACAAAAAGGGACATCCATACCGAGTTGTGCTCCCAATTTTTTTAATTTTTCATAAGAGAAATTAAGATCAAATAATTCGTTTATTCCCTTTAGAACTCCAGCAGCATCAGTACTTCCACCTGCAAGCCCTGCTGCAACTGGTATGTTTTTTTCAATAGTAATATTTACACCTTTATGAAGATTAGCCTCATTCAAAATTAACTCTGCAGCTTGATAAGCTAAATTTCTATTATCAACAGGTAAATCAGAATTGATATTGTATAATTTGATTTCTTTGTTGCTAGCTTCTTTGATGGTTATAATGTCGTGCAAATTTATTGTCTGCATGATCATTTCTAGCTTATGATAACCATCATCCTCTACATCGATAATATCTAGAGATAAATTTATTTTAGCTGGAGCTTCTATTTTAATTTCTTTCATTTTTCTTGAATAATTATTACTTAAAAGTAAAGAATCTAAAATTACCAAATTCTTTTTGAAATTCAAAGCTTTTTCTTAAATTCTCTTCATAAATAATTTCTTCTCTCAAATCCTTGTCTTCAAAATACCTATGCTCATCTGGTTGAACCCTAGAAAGTATTAAATCTGATCTTCTGTACGAAGGTCTCTTTAGATCTTCATCTGAGAATATGTTTGCATACCTTACATATTCTGGTTCATCTCCAAAAGTAATCAAATATTTTATACCATATTTATCCATAGCTTCTGCAAAACCTAAGTTTTGAACATCTTTTTTAAATTGTTCGTCCTCCAATGTCGATATATCATCTAGCCTAAATCTATTCGCATAGAGTGAGAAATATGTTGCTTGTGCCTCATCTATATAGTAGTCGCCTTTTTCTGTATTTTTTTTGAGATATTCTACTGCTTCTTCTAATCCCTCTTGTTGCATAGATATTCTTTCTTGTGTTTGATATGTATTTGGAATTAGTACAAAAAGTATTATTAGAACTGTAATGAGTAAATAGGTTGGTAAGTTTTGATATTTTTGCAAGATGAATGAAATTCCAACTCCTGCAAGAATAATTGAAGCTGACATTAAGAATACTGTGTAGTAATCATGAAAGAATATTGATTTTGAAGCTACTATTACGAAAATAATTCCTGCTATTAGAAAAGATGTGGTCATTATTTTAATATCTCTGCTCTTAAAGAATGGTAGTGTAAATAATCCAAGGATTGAGAGTAATGCTACGGGTATTGTAATGTTTCTAACGAATTGTTTTGTGATTTCAAAATATACATATGGATTAAAAATCAATTTAGAATCTGTTAGGAATTCTGCAGTAGGTGCTTGAGAGATTATTATTGGAATTAAAAATCCTAAGAGTATTATTCCAATTATTATTGTTCCAGGTATTAAGTATTTTTTTCTATGAAGGTTTTCTAAAATTTTTAAAATATTTTGCTTCTTAATATTCAAAATCCTACCAAGAAAAATGGAGAGAATAATAGTGGATATAATTATTAAAATACTTTGATTTGTTTGAGTTGAAATATTAGGTATTGCAAGTGTAGTTGCTATGTATGGAATAATCAGAAATATTATATAGATTGTACTATCAAATATCTTTGTCTTAACACTAGGGCTTTTAAACAAAATTAATATTGCAACAATTGGAGCAAGATATACTAACAAAGAAATTTTTGCTGATACACCTATACCGGCAATGATAGCGGATATAGTTAGGAAGTGTAGGGGAGACCTTTGTTTGATGTATAGTGTTAGGAAATAGAGGGAGATGAATAGTGTCATTAGTATAAAGCTGTCGTATACAGTTACAAATGTTGATAGCCCAAATATTGAATTTGTTGAAAGAAATAGGGTGGATATTGAAGCAATAATATTATTTGAAAGTTCTTTAATTGATAAAAAGAAGAATATTAATGTTATTATCCCTATAACATGCATTACTATTCTTGTGTTTACTTCTATGGAATTGTCTTGAAAGGTTTCAAAACTTCCTGCTAGCATCCATTGGAGGATAGGTAGTTGTGGTAATTCTTCACTAATCCCTTGGTCATTTTCTATTGGATTTGCACTGTATTGTTGTTGATAAAAGAATGGGTCTCTTTCTTCTACCATGTTTATAGCGGGCTCTACATATGCACTGTATTTCATTTCATGCTCTCCTGAGAAGTTGTAATCAAAATACGGTACCTTTATTAAAGTGAAAACTATTATTGAAATAATCAAAACTATTATTGGTAGACTCTTTTGTATATTTTTTAGGTTAAAGAATTTTTTCATTATTCGAATTATATATCAAATTAAATTGTATTTGTATAAATTTTATCTTTAAGATTATCCTTAGTTTATGTATAATTCGAAAAGTTAAATTGATAAATTTAAACTTATGAAAAAAGTCTGTGTTATTGGTCTAGGATACGTAGGATTACCCCTTCTGACAGCTACTGCCAAATCTGGAAAATACAAAGTTAGTGGTTATGACATTAGTTCCAAACAAATTGAAATAATTAAGGGAGGTATTTGCCCAATAAATGATCCAATATGTGAAAGTGAATTAAATGAAGTTGATTTAGATATTTCATCTGATGAAAAAGTTCTAGAAGACTCTGACATCTTTATTATCTGTGTTCCAACTCCCGTTCTTGACGACTATACCCCTGATTATTCATACGTAACTCAGGCTAGTGAGTTGGTAGGAAAATATTTGAAAAAAGGAGATATTGTAATTGTTGAATCCACTGTTAATCCTGGTACTTGTGAAGAGATAATTGCTCCGGAATTAGAAGAATCTTCAGGCTTGAAACTCGGGGATTTTGTATTATCTCATTGTCCAGAGAGAATTAATCCAGGAGATCATAAATGGAATTTGTATAGTATTCCTAGGAATGTAGGAGCATACCCATACGAAAAAACTATAGAGGTTGTGAGATTTTATGAAGATCTTTTGGATGCAGAAATCAATATGGTTTCTTCTCTTAAGGTTGCTGAGGCAACTAAGATAGTTGAAAATACTTTTAGGGATATAAATATTGCGTATGTTAATGAATTAGCTAAGTCTTTTGATGTTATGGGTATAGATCTTGTAGAGACTCTAGAGGGTGCTTCTAACAAACCATTTGCTTTTATGCCACATTGGCCGGGTAGAGGAGTAGGAGGTCATTGTATTGCAGTAGATCCCTACTACCTTATTGGAAGAGCAGCAAAGAGTGGTTTTGAACATGAATTTTTAAAGATGGCTAGGAAGGTTAATAGGAGTATGCCTGAATATACTGTAGACAGGCTGAAACAAGGTTTAAGTGAATTAGGAAAGTCTCATAAAGATTCCAAAGTATTGCTTTTGGGTTTGAGTTACAAAGAAAATGTCGCAGATTTAAGAGAAAGTCCTTGTTTGGAAGTGAAGAAAAATTTAGAAAATGAAAATGTTAGTTTAGAAATCTATGACCCATATGTACCTGATATGTGTACTGTTGATTCTTTAGAGAAAGGTTTGGAGAAAGTAGATGCAGTTATTTTATGTACTGCTCATAAGGATTTTATGTCTTTAAGTGATTTGTTAAAGAAATATGATAATGTAAAGGTAGTGGTAGATGGTATGAATAAGTTGGACAAGCAAAAAATTCAAGATTTCGGTATAATATACAAGGGTATAGGAAATTAATTGAATAAAAAATTTTATGAAATTAGTAGTTTTTTCAATATGTTTAAATGAGGAGAAAACTATAGGGGAACTCCTCAATCGTATTCCGAGTGAAAAAGAATTTGAAGGCGTTAAGGAAGTTAAAAAACTAGTTGTAGATGATGGAAGTACAGATAATACAGCTAAAATTGCAAAAGAACATGGAGCTGAAGTAATTTCAAACCGAGAACAAAAAAGGTTAGCATATTCTTTTCAAATTGCAGTTGATAGGGCATTGGAGATGGGTGCAGACATAGCTGTGAATATTGATGGAGATTTACAATTTACGCCTGAGGATATACCCAAATTGGTTGAGCCAATACTAGAAGGTAACGCTGATTTTGTAGCAGCAAATAGGTTTGTTGATCCAGAAACTGGTGAATTTAGAAAACCAGAAAACATGTCTCCTGGTAAGTATTGGGGAAATAAATTGGGGGCGTATATTGTTGGAAAACTTTCGAATATGAAATTTGCGGATGTAACCTGTGGCTTTAGAGCATATACTAGAGAAGCACTTCTTAGTATGAATATAAATAGTAAGTTTACATACACTCAAGAATCTTTTCAGATATTGGCTTCTAAAAAAATGAATATTGTTCAGATGCCTGTTGAAATTAAATATTTTAAGGGTAGAAAATCTAGAGTGGTAACCAGTTTGTTTGGATATATTTTTTCTTCTGGTTTTAATATTGTTAGGGTTTTTAAAGATTTTGCACCTCTAAGATTTTTTGGAATTCTGGGCTCTATTCCTGTAAACATTGGTTTTGTTTTTTTGGTGTTTGTAAGTATACATTGGTTAAATACAGGAGATTTTTCACCGTATAAATTTCTTGGATTAACAGGCCTTTATTTATTTACTTTGGGTATAATTATATGGCTCTTTGGCGCCATTTCAGATATGATTAGTAGACTATTGAATAATCAAGAAAAGATCCTTTATTATTCCAAAAAGAATTACTACTCAAAGAAAAATAGATAAGTTAATTATTAGTCTCAATGAACGTACTAATTTCAATATCTCATCCTGCTTGGGTTCATCAATTCAATAATATTATAAAGTTGCTTAAGAAAAAGGGGCATAATGTAATAGTTCTAGTTATAAAAAAAGATAGAAATTGGGAAATTTTAGATGAGTATGGAATCGACTATATCGTAGTTGGAAATTCTACTGGTCGAAATAAATTTGATAAGGCATGGATTGTTTTTTCTTCAACGATAAAGCATCTATATTATGGAATAAAGTACAAAGCAGATGTATATATTGGAAGACCATCCCCAATGATGGCTTTAGCTGCTTTTTTTCATAGAAAGAAAAACATTGCGTATTGTGATACTGAAAGGTCTGTAGAATCTCTTTGGTTTTCTAAGAGATTGTCTCATACTATTCTAACACCAAAGATGTATAGAAAAGATCTAGGAAAGGTTCAAAAGAGGGTTGATACATTTAAAGAACTTTTTTACTTACATCCGAACTATTTTAAACCTGATCCAAAAGATTTGAAATTAGTAGGTTTGAAAAAAGGAGACAAATTTACATTCATAAGGTTTGTTGCTTGGAATGCAAGTCATGATTTGGGTTTTAAAGGTTTTACAAATGATGAAAAAATGAAATTAATCAAACATCTTGAAAAATATGGAAAAGTTCTTGTCTCATCTGAAGAGGAATTACCAGAGGAGTTTGATAAATATATTATAAAAGTGCCACATTCAAAACTACACAGTATTATGTCATTTGCACAATTATTTGTAGGAGATGGTCTAACTATGGCATTTGAATGTTGTATGATGGGTGTACATGCCATATTTACAAGTGAATTAACTTCTGGTGCTTCTGATGAAGTTGAGAAGAAATATGAATTACTTTATTCAATAACAGATAGAGATAATATGTTGAAAAAAACAATAGATAAATCTGAAAAGCTTTTAAAGAAAAAGAATTTAAAGCAAGAAGGAAGAAAAAAACAAAAGAAACTCCTGGAAGAAAAAATAGACATTAATGAATGGTGGATAGATTATCTTGAAAAAGAGGTAAAATGATATGTTCAAAGACAAAAAGTTATTGGTTCTTACTCATACCTACAATAGTTTCATAAAAGATCCAATTGAAGAATCAGCAAAATATTTTGAAAAAGTTTATGTCTTAGTTAGGCATCAACCTATTGCTGAATTAGGAAATATTATTCCTTTAAATTTTTTTAAATCAAGAAGAAAGTATAGTAAGAAATATGCTATTGATCTTAAAGGGAAACCAGATAATGTTGAAGTTATTCTCGTGCCTCTGTGGTATCTTCCATTCAACTTCGTGTATAAAATGGTTGGTAAATTACATGCCAGAAAGGTATTAAGCATTATTAAGAAGAAAAATATAAGCTTTGATTTAATACATGCACACTTTGCTTGGTCTGCAGGATATGCTGGTATGAAAGTTAAAGAGGAGTATAATAAACCGTTGGTGATAACTGGTCATGGGTATGATATTTATGATTTACCTTTTAGAGATGAGGGTTGGAAAAACAGGCTTGGTGAAGTTTTATCTTCTGCAGATGAATTGATAACTGTGAGTGAGTATAATAGAGAGTGTATTAAGGATTTGGGTATTAAAAAAGATATTACTGTCTTGCCCAACGGATATTCCACTAATTTGTTCTATCCAAAGGAAGTAAAAGAGGATTTTGATTATAGAGATAGGGATATTATCCTGTCTATTGGAAATCTGGAAGAAATAAAAGGTTATGATATTTTAATAAAGGCTTTGTCTAAGGTTGTTGAAAAGAAAAAAAATATTCTTCTTCTACATATTGGTGAGGGCTCTAAGGTATCAGAAATAAAGGATTTGGTGGAAGAGTTAGGGTTGGGTAATTATGTTAAATTTCTTGGTAGAAGACCACACTCGGAATTAGTAGAATATTTTGCTGTTTGTAAAATTTTTGTTTCTCCAAGTCGTTTTGAAGGAAATCCTACTGTTATGTTTGAGACTCTAGCTTGTGGTAAACCATTTATCGGCACATTGGTTGGAGGGGTTCCTGATATAATTGATTCATTGAAATATGGTAAATTGGCTCCACCAGAAGATTCTGACAAACTTGCGGAGAATATAGTATGGGCATTAGAAAATAAATGGGATGAAAAAGAAATTTTAGAAAAAGGTGAGCAGTATTCTTGGAAAAAGATTGTTAAAAAGATACTTAAGATTTATGAGAAATTAATATGAAAGTTTTATATATAACGACTGTAAATTTAATGCAAGAATCTGGAGTTGCTTCGAAGATAAGGGGACAAGTTAAGGCAATGAGAAAGCAGGGGCTTGATGTACAAATACTCTATGCAACGAATGGTACTATAAACTATGTTAATTTAGATGATGATAGGGTTTTCGCTGTATATAGGAAATTGCCGGTAGTAGGTTTTTTTAATATGTTGAAAGCTTTGTATTCAAATGCTTTTAAGATTGTTAATGAGAAGAATTATGATGGTGTATATATTAGATACTCTTTATCAGATTGGAATTTAATTAAATTTTTGAAATCTTTGAAAAGGTCTGGTGTAAAAATATTTATAGAAATAGCTTCTTATCCTTATGATGGAGAATACAAAGCCAAAACTTTTTTTAAAAAATTAGGTTTACAAATTGATAAATTTTATAGAAAAAAACTATATAAATATGTAGATTGTTGTTTTGTTCCTAGGAAGAATATAGGGAGTGTTTTTAATATGAATACAGTGCTTTTTGATAACGGAGTGAGTATAAAAGATATTAATACCCGAAATTATGAAGGTAGAAAGGAGAATACTTTAAGATTATTAGGAGTCGCGAACCTATCTCCTTGGCATGGATATGATAGGGTAATAGAGGGAATTTATGAATATTATAAAAATGGTGGTAAAGCTAATGTAATCTTTCATGTTGTTGGTGAAGGAGCTGAATTAGAAAATTTAAAGTCTTTAGTTGACAAGCTTGATTTAGGGAAAAATGTAGTGTTTTATGGTAAAAAATTTGGTGGAGATTTGGATAAAATATATGGTTTTTGTGATGTTGGGGTTGCGGCTATAGGGATATTTAGGCAGGGGACCGATAATACTTCTTCTTTAAAGACTAAGGAATATTGTGCAAAGTCCTTGCCTTTTATCATGCTACATCAGGAGGCAGGTGTTGATGAAGATTTCCCATATGCTTACAGAATAGAAAACACTCCCGAACCTGTAGATATCTCCGAAATTATTAAGTTCTTTGAAGGCATCGAAAAGGAAAATTATATTGAATATATGAGGGAATATGCTGAAGAGAATTTTGATTGGGAAGAAAAATTTAAAGTAGTAATTGATAAAATTAAATCATGCTGACAGATACGCTTAGTATTTTAAAGTCTAAATATATCCCAGAGGGCTCTTATAGAGGCAATTTTGTTACCATTACGACAGGGAAGATACTTTCACAGGTAATACCGGTACTATTAGTCCCTGTCCTAACTAGATTGTATACCCCTTCGGATTTTGGTGTTTTTGCAATATTTCTTGCTGTAATAGGGGTGGTCTCATTTATATCTAATGGACGATACAACATTGCAATAATATTGCCTAAGAAAGAGGAAGATGTTATTAGATTGTTTTCCATTTCTGTAATTATCAATACTTTTGTCTTAATTATTTTATCCTTAGTTGTTTTTCTTTTTGGTGATGTTATAGCTTCTTTTTTGAATTTAGATGTACCATCTATAGTTCTGTATCTTATACCTGTTGGTATTTTCTTAGTAGGGCTCTTTGAACCTTTGTACCATTTAGGTCTTAGAAGAAAGCTTTTTAAGGTACTAGCAACTGGTTTGGTATGTAAATTTACTCTCATTGTTTTGTTAAAAATAGCTTTTGCATTTTTTGAAATTGGGAGTTTAGGTTTAATTCTAGGTCATATTGTAGGTTATGGCATAGGGATATTTCTATTAATTGCTCTGCTTTTCTATCATAAAGCTTTCTTGAAATTTAGAAAATCTACTAGGAGTAAAGAGTTGTTTAATTTGGCTAAAATTTATAAAAAGTTTCCAATGTATTCTATGCCATCTGATTTTCTTAATGAGATTGCAAGGCAATTACCTCATTTTCTTTTAAATAGTTTTTTTGGCAGTGTGATAGTCGGTCAGTATTCTTTGACACAAAGAGTTTTGCAGTCGCCCATAACTACGATAGCTGGTGGTATCAGGGATGCATTTAAGGAGAAGGCTAGTAGGGATTATCGTGAAAAGGGTAGTTGTAGAAAGGTCTTTGTTGATACTCTAAAGAAATCATCTCTCTTTTCTATCGTTCCTTTCGTTTTGTTATTCATTTTTGCTCCAGTTCTTGTCCCTATAATTTTTGGACCAGAGTGGGCTCCTGCGGGTGATTATATACGGATTTTGACGTTGTTATTCTTTTTGAGATTTATTGTTAGTCCTCTTTCAACTGTGTTGTTTATAACTGGTAAGCAGGTTTACAAACTTATTTGGGAGTTTTTCGCAGTTTCTTCTATAATTATTTCTTTTTGGGTAGGTTTTGTTTATTACGATGAGTATATTGCTTTGGGTATTTATTCCTTTTCTTTATCATTTTTATATATAATCTTATTACTAATATCTTATAATTTTGCAATTAGAAGGAATGAAGAAAATTAGAGAGTTTTTACAAAATATTAATATTGATTATGTCTTTTATGTTCTTTTAATAGCATTTTTTATATTTGCATTATTCTTTTCTACTTACAGAGATGCTATTAGGGACGAGACCATATATATACATGAGACTTATTTACTTTCTGAATTGATTAAGAATGGTATTTGGTTCGGTGATTATGCAGTTGGATTACACGGCTTTCTATTTAAAATTCCTCCAGCAATATTATTTATATTTACAGGCCCATCAGTAGCATTGCTAACTATTTATAATATTTTGATCGCTACTGGAGTAGGGTACTTTCTTTATAGATTTTTACAAAAAGCTTTTAATTGGAAAGCTACTGCTTTACTAATAACTGGTTTTGTAATGGCAAATTTTCACTTTATTCTTAGTACTCCTACCTACCTTAGAGAAATGCCTTCTCTCTTGATTATCATTCTATTCCTTTATGGGATTCTAAAAAATTGGAAACCCTGGGTACTAGGAATTGTTCTATTACTCCTACTTGATGCAAAAGAATATTTATTTTTTATGTTTGGCTCGGGGTATTTTATTTGGGTAGTTATAAAATATTTCAGATTGTATGAAACGCTTTATTCAAAGATAAAGTATATAATTTTGGAGTGTATCCAACTATATATCCTCCCTTTATTTTGGATTGTTCTGATGTTTACAACAAGCATTATTCCTGTGAATATGTTTGTGGCTTCAATCCTAGGTCTTGTGGATACAGGTTTGGAATATACCACACAACATTTTTCTGCGGACGTCGCCACTCAAAATTTGTTGGAGGGAGGTACAGAATCACCTCGTTTTTATGTTTCTGAAGACTATCCAATATTTTTACAATATATTTTAAATTTCTTAAATTCAATTATTTCATATATAGGGAAGATTTTTTATCCAAGGACCTTTTCATTCTTAGCTATTCCTAAAGTCATTATTTTACCTGCGGTATATATGGGTTTTAAGGTTTTGAAGGATTCTTGGAAGAAGAAATTAAGTGAAATTAATAAGTTTGATTTAATTCTTCCAATCTTAATGTTTGTTTATCTAATAATATATTTATTAAGAGCAACACATGGTCGTTACCTTCTCCCTATAGCTCCAGTAGTTGGAATATATTTTGTTTACTTCCTGTATTATGGGTATCATGAAAAGAGAGCTCTTATGAAAGTATTGTTAGCTACCTTGGTTTTTGTAGTAATTGGCTTTTTCTTTGAGATGGGATATGTACCTCAAAAAGTTATCTTAGAACTTTCATTATTTGCTTGTATAGCTATATCTGTTATGAAGCCTTTTAATTTTGGTAAGGATTTTTATCTACTGTTTAAGATTTTTACCATAGGGTTGTGTGTAGCAGCTATGTTTGGAGCTAGTGTATTGTTTGCTGCAACTCAGGGGCAGGCAAAACATTCCACCCTATTTGGTAATAATAGGGAGATAGATAATGTTGTGGAGATGGTCCCAGAAGATAGTAGATTCTGGATTAATAATCATGAATCATATGATTTGATGGCTGTATATATTGGGCAGACATATAGCTGGCCTGAATGGAAATGGCAGTTAGCTCCATATGTTCCAAAAAAAACACTATTACAAACTTATGGTGAGAAATATGCTTTTAATAAAGAGTTGTATAAGGTTGAGGATTTTTGGAAATATGTTTCTGAAAATGATATAGAGTATGTTGTTTTAATGAAGTCTAAGTTTGAGGATGTTCCATTTCAAGATCAGGAATATTTAGAAGATTTTAAAGAAACTAAGTGGTTAGAAAAATATGAAAAACAGGATATGAAAGGTAAAGAGATTTATGTTTTTGAAGTAATTTATGATTTATAAAATCAGAGATTTTTTAGAAAAATATGGTATTTATTTACTCCTTGCCTTTGCTTTTTTGCTAGGTGTTTCTGTACTCTTTTTTCAAAATCCGACTCTTGATGATGCATTGTATTTGAGGGAGACAATGATAATGTCTGAAGTTTTTCAGAATTTTGAATGGATTGGTAACTATGCAGTTGGTATACATGGTTTTCTTTTTAAAATTCCTGTAGCTCTTGCTTTCATATTCACAGGTCCATCTTTGGCAGTTGCTGCTGTTTGGACTATTTTACTTGGTTTAGCATCTTTGTATTTGTTTTATGTAATATTAAAAAAGCTTTTTAAATCAAATCTTTGGGCTTTGGGTGGTACACTACTTCTTTTTACAAATTTTCAATTTATACTCAATTTCCCCACCTATATGAGAGAGATCCCTGCGATTCTATGTTTGTTGCTTGTAGTATATTGTCTTTTGTTTAAAAGAAATTCTTGGCTTTTAGGTTTATGCCTTCTCCTATTATTGGATGCAAAAGAATATGTGATGTTGATTGTTTCAGTTGGTATTTTAATATATATCTTCTTTGCTCAATGGGTTGGTTGGAATTTTGAATCTCTTAAAAAAATAATAACTGAAGGTTTTAAAACATTTTTCCCTTCTTTTGTATTAGTTATTCTAATGTCGTTTACGACCTTGGTTCCTGTAAATATGTTTTTGTTTTCTGTTCTTCCTGTTACTGAATCTGGTATTGAGTATAATATTAGGCATTTTGAAACGGATATGGCTACTCAGGATTTACATGTTCGAGAGGATGATAGTAATAATAGTGATAATAACGATACGGTAGTGGAGCAAGAAGAACCAAGTGTTTTTGAAAATGTATGGGGTGTGTTGAGTGGTTATGTAAACAAGCTTTTTTATCCATATAGTTTTTCATTTTTGTCAGTCCCAGAAATTATATTTTTCCCTGCACTTTTGACTAGTATATTTATAATTTCTGATTTTAAGAAAAACAGGAGGTTTGATTTAATGGCTCTTGCTTTTATGTTTTTTGCATATTCTTTAGTTTTTCTTTTTAGAGCTTCTTTTACTAGGTATTTGTTTCCTATACTTCCAGTTATTTTAATATTTTTTTTGTATTTTCTTAGAGATTTTTTGGAGTATAAAAAGAGGTTTTTGATAATCTTTTTAATTACTTTGGGGATGATAATAGGTGGTTTGTTTTTTGAAACTGAGTATGTATTAATAAAGGCTGTTTTGAATTTAGTTTTAGTAGTTCTTTTGCTTTCTTGTTTTTTAACGAGAGAAAAAAACATCTTTTACTATTTAAGATATATCTTTGTTTTAACTCTTTGTTTCTTCTCCTTTGGAGTTATTTCATTCTTTTTTTATTCTCGAGATCAAATTCATACATATATGCTTTGGGGTAGGGAGTATGAAGTTCATGAGGTGGTAGAGCATTTTGATAAAGAAGAGAAAATTATGCTTAATGACCCTGGTTGGTGTTGGTTGCCAAAGGTTTATAGGGGGGATACTGATTCTCATCCTGAAGTTAGGTGGGAGCTTAAGGAGTGGGTCCCTAGAAAAGATCATTTTAGAAATTTAGGAAGGAGTAATACCTATGAATTAGTTTTTCGTAATGTTGATAGGTTAAAGTCTCAGGTTGATAGATATGATATTGATAGGATAGGGTTGTTGGTTTCTGAAATTGAAGAAAAAGAATTTCCTATGCAAGAACACTTAGAGGACTTAAAGGAGGCGGATTCTTTTTATCTTGAAAAAGAGGTTGATTTGAAAAACAAAACCCTTTTTATATTTAACGTGATAGAATAGGGGTATGCATGTAATAGTTGATGCAACAACAACTCAAGATGAGATGGCTTACCATGGTATAGGGCAGTATACTAAGAATGTTGTCTTGGGTCTTTTGAAAAATTATTCTGACTTGAAAATAACTTTATTATTGTTTGATGATACAAAATCCACTTTAGATGATTATATTAAGGATTATGGTAATGTAGAAGTTTCTAGATTAGGTAAATATAGGTCAAATAATTTTTTGAATGGTTTTTATTACCTCTTTCAGTTTTATCCAAGGATAAAGAAGATAAAAAGGAAGGATAGTGTATATTTCTGTCCATATTTTTGGCGTAATTTTCCAGCTCGAAAAATCCCAACAGTTTTATTTGTTCATGATATGAATTTAGCTAGGTTCAATATGTATTCTCAAAGGGGTTGGTTATTTAACCTTATTCGAAAGAATCAATATTGGAGAATTATGCGTAAATCTAGATTATGTAAATATATTTTATGTAATTCTCAAGTTACTAAGGATGATTATTTAAATTATTTCCCAAAGTATCCAAATGATAGGGTGGTGGTTTCTCATCTAGGTGTAGATATTGAAAAGGAGGAGGTGGATATTTCTGACTTAGTGCCTAACGATTGTTTTGAAAAAGGCTATTTAATATATTTAGGAGGAGGTGTGAATAGGAGCAAGAATTCTGAGGGGGTTATAAAAAGTTATTATGAATTTTTAAAGAATCTTGAAAGTAGAAAAGAGGTTAAATTTTCTGATGCTCCTTATCTAGTTATTTCCGGTAAATCTTTTGTTGATAAATCTAAAAAGGAAGTACATCAATTACACGAATTGATTAATTCTTTGGATATTGAAGATAAGGTTGTTTTTACTGGTTTTTATAAGGATGAGCAGAGGTATTCATTATTGAAAAATGCTTTTGCTTTTATACACTTATCACTATACGAAGGTTTTGGTATTTCAGTTGTGGAAGCAATGAGAAGTGGTGTACCTGTGGTTGTGCATGAGAGTGATGTTTACAAAGAAGTTGTTGGTGAAGGAGGAATTTTTGTAGATGGTACTAAGGAAAAACGAGTTGGTGAGGTTTTGTTTAAGGCTTTTATAGCGGAGAACTTTACCAAGGATATTGCTCAAATAGGTTATGAGAGATCTTTAAGGTATACTTGGGATAATACTGCTCAAGTAACATATGATGTTTTTAATAAATTATGTGGATAATAATTGGTGAGGTTTTATTTTTCTTTCTTTTGTTTATCCTAATATTGGGTGGTCTTATTTTAACAGCTCTTGCTATTCCTGGTGTCTGGCTTATTTGGATAGCTATACTTTTAGTTGCAATAGTTTACGGATTAGAGACTATGCCTCTTTGGTTTGTTATTGTTTCTTTTGTTATTTCTATAGCAATTACTCTTATAGATAATTTTTTGATAGCTTATGGAGCAAAGAAATTTGGAGGTGGTAAATGGGGTATGTTTGGTGGTATCCTTGGTGCTATTCTTGGTGTGATTTTTGCTAATATCCCTGGTTTGATAATAGGGCCGTTTTTAGGTGCATTTTTATTTGAATATATAATGGCTAAGCAACAGCCCGAAAGTGCATTAAAAAGTGGTTTTGGTTCATTTGCTGCAATTGTTGTTGCTGTTGTCCTAAAGGTATTTCTTTGTATTTTAATGATTGCTGCTTTTGTCTATTTATTTATTGCCTGATGTATAACCATATATATCCTTTTTCATCCATTAATGCGACTTTATTTTTTCTTGAATGAATTTTGGCATATATTATGTTGTTGAACCTTGGTATTTTAAATTTTTCTTTGCTATCTTTAAAAACCTTAATATATTCTGTACCTTGTATAGAGATTTCTGGGATGTCATATCTTTCAATTTCTCCATTTCCCAATTTAACTTTGTATGTCCTCTCAGGAGAATTAAAATAATGGTCTATTAATATTAAATCCTCTTCTATTATTTTTAATGGTTTTACTGTCTCGTGATATTTTTTTGCAAATATTTTTTTATCTCTACCTTCAGAAAGTATTTCTATCTCTGTCGCATATTCTTCAGGGGAGGTTATTACATGATTTTCAAATCTCATATATACTACCTCATTATCATATATACCAACGACTTCATTTTCTTTGATTCTACCTACTTTTTCATAAATTCTGTTTTTAATATCGAACTGAAAAACTTCATCATTACTAACAATGAGTAAATCATCTTTATACCAAAGAAATTGTTCAGGATTTTTAAAATTGGGGATGTAGTAGAGTGTATAGTTTTTTTCAATCTCTTCGTTTTCTATTCTTTCCTCTACCTCATCTATATTATTTGTTTTTGAAAAAATATAGATAACTATAATTATCAAAAAGAGGAGGAGTATTAAAACGATGAAGATTTTGATTATTTTTGTACATATATCTTTCATATTACCATCCTGGATGTGGATTATCTCCTGTTAATCTACCTGGATATCTTTCGTGGTCAATGGTAGGTATCTTATCCCAATTAACATCAACATGTGGTACTGGATTCATGTGGCTACTTTGGTAGCGGTTTTGTCTTGTCTCAAAGTGTAGATGATATCCTAAGGGTTGGCAGTTGAATGCACCTGTATTTCCTGACGTTCCTAATTTTTCTCCTCTTTGTATTCTTTCACCTACTTGCCATTCTTTCCCATTTTCTTTTTTGTAATCTTTGAGGTGGAAATAGACGGTGTGTATACCATTGTCGTGTTCTATCCTGACAAAATTACCTCCACTTAAGCATTCTCCATAATAATTATCCCATCCAACAGCTTGGATATATCCATCTCCTGGGGCATATATGGGTTCTTTGTAAGAGCCAAAATCTATACCTGTGTGAGGAGATTGGAAGTCAGTATAACCGTGCCATTGAGTTACTCCAATGTATCTACTAAAGGGGAATCTAAAAAGGTCTTCTGATTTATCCTCCTTAATAATTAAAGGTTCTGGTATTTCCAATACATTAGAATGAGGTGAATGTACAGCTATATCTATCCAAGTATTGTTAAATGTTAAACCCAAATTTAAATAATATCTTGTTGTTAATTCTTTTCCTGCTAAATTCTCTCTATTTACTATGGTTGATTCAAAGCTTAGGTCAGAAGTTGTTACATAGCGGTTTGCTGCTTCAAATTTCCTGTCTACATACATCCTTCCCAAGTTATATGGAATTGTGTTCTTTTTATAGCTGGTGATATATTGTTCACTACATTGAATATTTGAAGTGCAAGCATAAACGTGTATTATTAACTTAAGATGGGGGTTATATACACCTAAACTTTTTATTTTGTAAATCTCTTTGTCCTCTGTTTTATGTAAAGTTGCAACCAATTGAGGTTTTGTTAAATTACATTTTTTATATTCAAATTCTTCATAGGTAAAATTATATTTCAATATGCATGTACTATATCCCGGAGGAGTTATATTAGCTACACCTTCAGTACCACTTCCATATCCAAGTTTATCTTTAAATGGTAAAAACATTTTTGTCTTTTTCTCACTTTCATTCCCTACCTTATCAAACAAAATTACGCCAATTTCATATTGTTCTTCATCATCAATTTCTTTTATCAAATTTATATATTCTGTTGTTTTTTCTATAGTTTTAAGTTTTTCGTTGTTTAAAAATATATGTGCTTTTTCATACCTCTCGTTATATATTTTGATCAAAAGACTATTATCTTTTTCTTTTAAATCAAAATTAGGTTTTGATGGGGGAGTCCAATCGGTGAATATAGTTATTTGATCTTTTACTTCTTCTTTACCTCTATATGACACTACTTTTATGTTGTTGATACCTTCTGTTTTTAACTTTATACTCTCTCTGATATCTTTTTTTGTTGTACTGTATATTTCTTCATTATTTATATACAAAACATTCTTCACGCCTTTATTTCCTCCTATGATGAAATCAATTTCCTTTTCGTTGGTTAATAGTTCATCTTTGGGTTTAAGAATTTTTGGTTTTTTAAGAGGTGCCTTCTCTATTTCAAAAGATTTTTGTTCAGATTTAACAACATTATTTACTTTACTATTATCTCTTACAGTTACTCTCCAGGTGTATTTGCCTGGTTCTAATATTTTTCCTTTGCTTGTTTCAGTTATCCAATGACTTTTGTATGTTTTTTCTTCACTATTTACTTCTAAAAAATATTCAAGAAACTTACCATCTCTATCACTACCTTCCCAGGAAAATATTGCCTTTTCATTTTCAAAAAGAACATCATTTAATTCTATCTTCGGAGGCTTGTTAAAAGAATAATGTATTTCAATGTTTGGATATTTATTTGGTGGGCAGTTTTTTATGCAAAAGTCTCCTTCTATTTCTACACTAAGCTCTCTATCATCCTCATCTATATTCTTCTTCAAATCCTCAATGATATCAAAGGCTTTTCTCCCTTCATTTTGGTCATAAAGATGAAGGTTTGCTTTGTATAGATTTTTTGATTGTATATCTCTTTCAAAGACTTTTTCTAGGTCAGTTGTAAACACATTTTTGTTCTCATCAACTCTTAAAAACATCTTACCTTCTGTAGAAGCAAGAATAGGTATTGTACTAATTATTAGTATGACTATTATTGATAGTAGGGTCTTCAAATTTCTTTTTTGAAAAATAATTTCTTTGATAATATTCCTTTTAGATTAAGAACCCTTTGTATATTTATGAACATTAATATTTGTGGTATAAATGGGTATGGGAATAGAGAAAAATGGAGTTAATATAGAGTGTGTGCAGGGGGATATATCAAGGCAAGATGATGTTGATGTTGTTGTAAATGCAGCTAATAGTGAGCTTGCTCCTGGAGGTGGAGTGGCTGGTGTAATTCATCGAGCTGCAGGTTCAGAACTTTATGAGGAATGCAAGGATTTAGCCCCTATAGATGTTGGTGAATGTGTATTAACAAACGCATATAATTTGCCAAACACTTATGTTATTCATTGTCTTGGGCCTAGGTATGGTATAGACAAGCCCGAAAAGGAATTACTCTCTTCTTGTTATGCAAATGCTCTTGAACTTGCTGATGGAAAGGGTGTTGAATCAATAGCCTTTCCTTCAATATCAACCGGTGCTTTTGGTTATCCTTTTAGAGATGCGGCAGAGGTAGCTTTGGGTACAGTTTTTAAGAAAGTTGATAATTTAAAAAACCTGGAGAAGATTCGCTTTGTACTATATTCCCAAAATGACTTTCTTGTTTTTAAAGATATTTTGGGTCGTTAAATCTTAGGATTTATGTTATCCTATGAAGGAATTTATTCTAATAAATTTGAATAATTATTCCCATACAATTATAATTCTGGCTATTTAATATATACCGTTTTGATTATGTTTCAATATATATCTAAACTCTTTGACTCAAATGAAAAACAAATTAAGAAAGTTCAACCAATACTAGATGAAATTAATGAATTGGAAGAAGGAGTATCTAAATTATCCGATCAAGAACTTGCAGAAAAAACATCTGAATTTAGAAAAGAATTGGGTATAGATGTTCAAGAGGCTCGATCTCAAGAAGATATCCTCATAGACGTTTCAAAGGAGTCTAAGAAGGTAGAGTTAGAAAGGAAGAAGAATGATTTAAAGAAAGTTTTACCAGAAGCTTTTGCTGTTGTAAGAGAAGCATCTAATAGGGTGGCTGGGCATAGGCATTTTGATGTTCAGGTTATTGCAGGCTATTTTCTTTTTGAAAACAAGATTGTTGAGTTGTTTACAGGTGAAGGTAAAACTTTAGCAGCTAATTTACCTTTGTATATGTATGCTTTGACGGGGCAGGGAGCTCATGTCATTACCGTTAACGATTATTTGGCACGTAGAGATGCAGAATGGAATGGTCATATATTAGGTTCTTTGGGTATCTCAGTAGGAGCTGTTAATGCAGGTGTTCAGTACAAGTATATTAGTGATGAGGAAGCTATAAAATTAAAAGGGAAAGAGGCTAAGAAACTAATAGAAGAAAGGGATAAGAAGCAGGAAGGAGAAGACGGTAGAATGAAATACGATCATATGAGTGGCGTTAATTTAATAGAATGTACAAAACAAGAAGCATATGCTTGTGATGTTATATACGGTACAAATAATGAATTTGGTTTTGATTATCTAAGAGATAATATGGCTAGGAGTTTTGAAGAAAGAGTCCAAGGGCCACTACATTATGCAATTGTTGATGAGGCAGACTCCATTTTGATAGATGAAGCTAGGACTCCTTTGATTATTTCTCAGGGTGCTGAAGATTCAAATGAGATGTACAAACAGTTTGCTAGATTGGTAAAACAATTGGATAAAGATACGGATTATGTTGTTGATGAAAAATCTCATGCAGTATCACTTAATGATGAGGGGATAGATAAGATAGAGAAGTTATTAGGTAAGGAGAATGTTTATGAAGATGCAGGCTTCGCTTACCACATAGATAATGCTTTGAAGGCAAAGGAGTTGTATAAAAAAGATGATGAATACATTGTAAGGAATGGAGAAGTATTAATAGTTGATGAATTCACAGGAAGGGTTTTACACGGGAGAAGATATAGTGAAGGTTTACATCAAGCTATAGAAGCAAAGGAAGGTGTTGAAATTCAAAAAGAATCAAAGACTCTTGCTACTATAACTTTACAAAACTATTTCCGTCTTTATGACTATCTAGCTGGTATGACGGGTACTGCTTTAACTGAAGCTGAAGAGTTTTCGAAGATATATAAATTGGATACTGTTGTTGTACCTCCAAATAAACCACTTGTAAGAAAAGATGAACCTGATAGTGTCTTTCGTACGCAACAAGGTAAGTTTGAAGCTATAGTTGAGGATATAAAAGAGCATAATGAGAAAGGGCAACCTATACTTGTAGGTACTACATCTGTAGATAAATCTGAGATTCTTTCTGAAATGCTTTCAAAAGAAGGCATTAAACACAATGTTTTGAATGCTAAACACCACGAAAGTGAAGCAAAAATTATCTCAGAAGCAGGTCAAAAAGGTCAGGTTACTTTAGCAACTAATATGGCTGGTAGAGGTACGGACATTGCACTCGGAGAAGGAGTGAAAGAACTTGGAGGACTTTTTGTGATTGGGTCTGAAAGACATGAGTCAAGAAGAATTGATAATCAGTTAAGAGGTCGTTCTGGTAGACAAGGAGATCCTGGTAAGTCTAGATTCTATGTATCCTTCGAAGATGAATTAATGAGGTTATTTGGTGGAGATAATGTGAAAGCTATTATGGGCAAAGCTGGTATGGATGATTCTGCTCCTGTTTCTTTAAGTCTTCTTGGTAGAACAATAGAGTCTGCTCAGAAAAAGGTTGAAGGTAGAAATTATGATATTAGAAAAAAACTTGTTGATTTTGATGATGTTCTTAATCAGCAAAGAGAAATAGTATATGGTTTGAGGAGGAGGGTTTTGTATATTATTGAATCTAATAAGAGTGGTGAAAAAGCTAAATTCAACAAAGAAGACATAAAAAATTTAGATGTTAGTCAAGTAAGTGAGGAATTAGATAAATTTTCTCTTAAAGATGAAACTACTTGGGAGATAAATTCTTTAAGGAGTTTTCCTTTAGTAAATAATCCTTTGGCTTTATGGGTATTAAAAAAAGTCTTGGATCATATTAATTTTATAATTGCTTCTCAATTGGCTGATGATATGGAAATAGATAATATTGAGGAGCACAAAACTGTAACTCAAATAAAATCTATTCTTACAGAAGAATTGACAGAAATTTCTTGTAAGGCTTTGGGTCACAAAGATTCTGTAGAATTTTTTAGAGATGTGAGTGGAAAAGACAGTAATTATCAACTCAATCAATATTTATTGCTAGCATTAGTAGGTTTTATTCACCACATATATTATATAGGTCCTAAAGCTATAAGTGAGTTTTCTAGAATGTTGTTACTTCAAAGCATCGACCGTCATTGGATGGAGCATTTAGATGCTATGACTGACCTTCGAGAGGGTATATATCTAAGGAATATTGCTCAAAAAGATCCTTTGGTTGAATACAAAAATGAGGGTTTTGCTATGTTTGATGAAATGCTAGCTAATATTGATAGGTCTGTAGTTAATCGGTTTTTCAAGGTAAGGGTGGTTAGAAGGGAAAAGAATAGTCCAGAAGATAGGGGGAAAGCTCAGAAAAAAGCTGAACCAGCAACGTATGCTGCTCAAAAACCTGCATCAGGTGAAAGTAAGAGGTCGGTTCCAGTAAAAAGGTCGGTTAAAATAGGTAGAAATGATCCTTGTCCATGTGAAAGCGGTAAGAAGTATAAAAAATGTTGTTATCCTAAGTATGGCTAGCTTATTATAGGGTTATTGACTACACATTCATTGTATATTATTCTGGAGGTAACTTTGATCCTATTTTATTTTTAAAGTTTTTAATTTTGACCTCTACTAACTCTGGGGAAAAGAATGATAAAAAGGTTGTTAAACCTCTAACTAGTGTTCATGTTGTTCATTATGTTTGTAGTAACTGTGGTGAGGAGGAAGAACAGGCAAAACTTTGTTCGTCTTGTAAGGCCCCATCTAGAATTATTAAGGTTACTGAACTTTACGGGGATGAAGCTAACGATTATCTAGAAAAAATTAAGGCTGGTGTAGCTCAGGGTTCAGCCGGTATTCAAAGTGAGCAATATGATGATTCAATCCCAGGTGTAGGAGGTGAAGAAGCTGATGGTGGGGGAGATACAATGAGCGATGTTCAGCTGGGTGATATATTTCCAGATGATGATAGTAGTGAAAAAACTTATGTTGATAACTTAGGTGATGATTTTGAATCTGCATTAGATATCTTGGACCAAGAGGATGATGAGGAAGATATAGAAGAGTTGCCTGAGCTTTAAAACAAGTTGTTTAAATTTAGAATAGTACTAATTAGGAGATTTTTTAATCTCTTTCCGCTTCTAATTGAGTAAAGTTTATTTAATTCCTATTATCTTGTGTTCTGGTTGTGCATTGTTTATTCCATTTTGTAGATTATTTACGCTATCATCGGCATATTTGTTTTTAGTAAATAAGGTACTTGACAAGAATTACCGTTAGCTTTATGCTGTAATAAGTAGGGTTAACATAAATTAATTAAAAATTGTTACCATGTGGACAAAAATAAAAAATTTCTTTAGATTAAGGAAAAAAGTCTTTCTCATAATTCTAGTTTTTTTGTTAGCTTTTGCAATACCTGCTGTGGTTTACGTTATGGTTTCTGAGGAGGATTTTGATCGTCGTCGTGAGGCGGCAGACGTGGGAGGAGATAGGGTCGTAGGAGTTAAAGCTGATTATGACGAGAGTGCAAGGCATTTTTATGACCATGATGATCAGAATTGGAATGTTGAAGTAATTAGTTCACCGGAAGAGGTAAGTCGGGGGAATGTGTTATTAGGTGGACCAAATACCAGGTTGCCTCAAGAAGAAGGTAGGGTTGTTGGGATGGTAGCAGATTATGAAAGGAATAAAGAGTACTTTGATCAACATGAAAATGAAGATTATGATAAGAATTGGGAAGTTAAAAGAATTAGTTCACCAACGGAGATTCAAAAAGGTGATGTGTTATTAGGTGGTACGGGTGCTATAGAAAATCCTAGTTCCCCGGCATATTTTACACGTGCATATGGGTCTGACCGTGATTATACAGAGAATGCTGTAAAAGATTTTTTGGATTGGTATCCAGGTGAGCGTGGACGAAGGGTGGTTTATGTTGATGGAGATACAATAAGTGATAAGCAAAGCGCTGATCTTTTTGAGAATCATGTTCTTCCTTTTGTTTTAAAAGAGATAGATGAAGATTTGGATCCGGAAGAGGTAGCTAAAATAGTTGAGTCAGGTGATATATTATTAGGCGGTACTGCTGCAATTGAAGATCCGAGTTCTGGGGATGGTGAGTTAGAAATTTTTTTTACTAGGGTTTATGGTGCAGGTAGAGATGAAACAAAGGAAGTAGTGGAAGAATTTCTGGAGAAAGAATTTCCTGTAATGGGAAATCCAAGATCCCCAATTTATTTTACTCGTATATACGGTTCTGGTCGTTATCATACTGAAACTGCAGCTAAACATTTCTTACATGATTGGTATCCAGGCGATGATGAGCGAAGAGTGGTCCATATACAAAATGATGATATAAGTGCTTTTCTCTTTCGTGATCATCATATCGATTTCGAATTGAAACGTATAAATGATGACTTATCTCCGGAGGAAGTCGGGGAAATAGTAGAATATGGTGATATATTATTAGGTGGTACTGCTGCAATAGAGGATCCTACTTGTAAAGATGGTGAATTAGATATTCATTTTACTAGGATTCAGGGTGAAAATAGATATGAGACAAGGGAGGAGACTGAAAGATTTTTGCGTGATAATTATCCTACAGCTCCGCCTCCAGAAAATGGAGAACGTATTAGTCCATGTCCACCTTACGGTGATATAGCTGATGAAGGGGGATTTGTCAGTGAGGCTGATGTGGAGCGTCTCCAAGGTATGATAGGTTTAAGTAAAGAGAATATTCCTGACGATATTACAGAAGAAGAGTTTAAAATTGCAGATGTGACATGTAGTGGGACTTTGGAGCAGGCTGATGTTGATATGTTACAGGATTATATTGATGGTGAAAGAGATACTTTGGCTCTTTGTGACCCGGAGTCTAACTGTTATTATGGTTCCTGTGGTACACATAATGATTGTCCTGCATTTAGCGCTTGTAGCCCAAAAGATAGATGTGAGCCAGGAGATTTAACTCGTTCTGGAGATGTTGGAATGCAGGATTATAGTAAGTTTACTGAGTACTTTGAAGGTTATCTTACAGCAGGAGAGGATTTTGAAAGGGATATGGTTGCTGCGGACTTTTTAAATGATGGTAGGGTAGGTTTAGTTGCTTACCGAGTGTTTTATGGTAGCTTTTTAGAGTTTTTGTAATTTAAAATTATTAGTTATTTTTATGAGCAATACAAAATTTAGTAAAACTGAAATAGGCTTATTTTGCCTTGCTTTGTTGGTTTTTTTAGCCCTCATTGGGCTTGTATTCTTTCAACGAGATTGGCTAAATGAAACAATCTGGGGTCCCTTGCCAGAGGAGTTTGACGAGGAGAGTGTTGAGGATGAAGATGTTGTCTCTAGGGTGTTTGAAGAAGTAGGAGATGAAAGGAGTGTAGATTATGCTCTTGCTCCAGAGTCTAAAGAGGTTCGAGAAGATACTTTTGAAATAGATGTTCTTGTAAATGAGGATGTTCATGATGCTGCGGGTTTCACTTTATTAATGTCTTTTGAAGGTCCCGCCGAGTACGAATCTTTTCAAGAAGGTGATATAGAAGGTTGTATGGTTAAAGAGATTAAGGGTGAAGAACTTCAAAGAGATGCCGATTTAGCGTTGTATTGTTTGATACCACCTACAGAAGATGGTGAGGTATCTGTCTCCTCTGGAGATATCTTCGCAACACTCAAGTTTAATGCCCTTGAGTCTGGTGAATTCTTTATATCTTTTAAGGATGTACTTGATAGTGGAGAATATTTATATGATGGAAACGATGGGCAGTATAATTTGGACTATTAAATTTATGTTTTTAAAAAGCTCATATTTTTTAACAGTTGTTTTCTTAGTTGCCGTCTTTGTTTTTTCTGCAAATTCTTCAGTTTTAGCTTATCCGGGCGAAGCTTATTTTGAGCCTTCGGAAGGAACATTATCGGGACAACCCAAAATCGATATTATGATAGATCCAAAGGGGGAGAAGTTTAATGGAATGGTTATTAATATTGAAATAGACGGGCCTCTGGAATATCAGTACCATGAAGCAGGAAACATTGATGCATGTAAACTTGATTGTCCAGAGGCAACAAGTCCTTCTGAGTTTACTGTCTTTTGTTTAATTCCTCCGGATGATGAGCGTGTTTTTGATGAACCGAAGGTTGTAAGTACCGTTACTTTCGAGTCTACGGGTTCTGGCGAGGTTGTTCTGACAGGAGATGTAGACGCTTACCCTACTTTTGTAGGGCAGATTCAGGGTATATATAACGTTGATGATACAGTTACCGAACCTCCTCCAGAAGAAGAACCTCCTCCGGAAGAAGAACCTCTTCCAGAAGAAGAACCTGAGGATCCCGGTGTAGTTGTTGGGCCTACGGACCCAGATCCTTATGATGAGGAGGTTGGTTTGCCAGAGACTTCAATGTTTAAAACTCTTTTACCTGTTTTAGGGGCGGCTTTTCTCTTTTCATCTGTCTTTATTATAAAAGATTCTGCTTCATCGAAATCAGTGGATATTGAGAATGTAAAAGTACGATCGGATATGCGCGATTTATTATAAAAGATTCTGCTTCATCGAAATCAGTGGATATTGAGAATGTAAAAGTACGATCGGATATGCGCGATTCCATTTGATTGTTGGCAGGATAGATCAAGATCGTATGAGAATGCTCATTATTAAAAAGAGGTTTTTAGAGTGTATTAAAAATATCTAATGGTAAATGTGCAAAGTTATATTGGTTGTTGAGGGAGAATAATGTGATATAGTGTTATTAGACTAATTTAATAATATAAAGAAATGTTTAGAGGTTTGAAGATTTTTTTTAGGTTTCACAAAAAGACTTTTTTAATTTCTTTTATTGTTTTATTAGCTTTTTTAATACCTGTAACAATATATTTTATAACAACTGAGAGGAGTTTTGATGAGAGGGGGGAGGCTGGTCCTAGATCGGTGGTTAAGGGCGATGTTTGCGACAATGATTATTTTGATCAACATTACTGTAGTGATTGTGGAGATTTTGTTCTTACATGTGAACCTTATATGGTACATATGGTGACTTGGGAACGTGTAGAAGAGTTTGGTGGGAAAGAGTTTGATGGGACTTGGGAAATTGAAGAAAAGTGTGATTTGGGTTGTTCAGCAGGTATTGCTGAAGGTAAAGCTTATTGCAAAGAAGAAATAACGACCTGTGATTTGGATGTATATCCTGAAGGAGAGGGTCCTCCACATCGTCAAGAACACCACATAGGTAGTACAGTTTGTGATGATGAG
>SL_8KL_010_SEDDRAFT_10000823_pt1 | contig 27027 bp, 32 predicted proteins | sample SodLakKL_010_SED_4_FD_11160 | JGI IMG/M metagenome (IMG submission 11160) | reverse complement strand
ATTTTCTTTATGGGGCCGTGGGGTAGCTTGGTCGATCCTTCTACCGTGGGGCGGTAGGCACCCGAATTCGAATTTCGGCGGCCCCATCCATATCCTATCAAAGAAATGTTGGAATTTATTTATTTCAGCTTTTTTATCAATGAGAATAGATTCCTTAAACCCTCGAAAATCTTACATTCAATACATAAATAACTAACAAAAAAATAATAGGAAAGGGGGGGGTGGGAGGGTGTTATCGTGATGTGTGACATCTCCTTATAGAGGTTTCGCATATATATACTTTTCCCGCCTCATCTGTACATCATCTCTCTACTCTTTTTCGAACCTTTCTCATCATCATCCCTCTTCCTCCTCTTTTTCTTGATCTTCTTTTCTTGAGCAGGGTTCGTGCCGTGGAACTTTATATCGCTCCTTTTCAACCTGAGGTACTTTTTATCTGGAAGTTCTTGAACCTCTATTATACCTCTAGATACCAATCCCTTGACAGCCCGTTTAACCCTTGAAGTGGAAATCTTCAGTTCTTCCGCCGTCTCTTCTAGGGTCAAGGGCCGTCCTTCCATAAGTTGTTTTACTATCTTCGCCTCGATACTATCTGCATCCATCTCTATCGGCATTTTTATCACCCAAAGTAAGTATTTTTGTCATCCTTCTCATCTTTTGGAGGTTCGACTTGCTCCAATATATCTATATTCGCAATTGTATGGTAAGGTATAATCCTGACTATACCTTCTTCATCATGGGAATCATCTAATTCTATCTTGATGGCGTGATGATTCCCTACCCGGATATAACCATCAAAATAGCCCCTAGTGGTAAGGATCTCTTCCTTAGCCGTAAATGATCTCACCCTGTAATGCGATCCTTCCGTGAGTTGATCTTTCATATTATTAGGCATTTTCAATCACCTTTCTGAGTTTCTTTTATCTTCTGGATTTCTTCACCACAATTCGGGCAGGTGTGACTTGTTATTATCATTTCTCCGGAAGATAAAGAATTGATCCTCTCTATGGTCTGCCTGTAACGTTTAAGGTTCGATTCGAGAGTCAACTCCGTTATATGCCATGCTTTCAACAGATCGCCCTGCCGGAGTCTGTATCCCTTCTTAGTTACCTCCCCATCGTCCTCTATCGTCAATTCCTTCTCCTCGAGCAGATGTAAAGCCTTCAATTTGTTAAGGTGCCTGTAAACGGTCGGCTTGGTGGTATCGAGTATAATGGCTAGTTCATCCATAGTTCTAAATTTTTCTTGCTTCTCTAAAAAGCAATCGGTCCACAACCTGAACGGCACGCTGTCGTGAAGTTCTTTCCCACTCTTTCTCCCAGAGAGATATCCTATATCGAGCAGAAAGTCTTCCAACACCTCCTCTAAGTTGTTGGACACCTTCGGTTTGTGTTCCGCGACCTGTATTTTGAAATCCATCAATATTACATTAAATGTAGGCATATAATCATTTTGGATTCTTTCAACCAAAAGTGGAAGTAAAAGTTTATATACAGTCTTGAAAAAATGGGATAATGATGTCTGAGAAACCGAAAGTCTTAGTGAAATTCTTTGCCAGCGCTCGAGATAGCGTCGGTAAGAAAAATCTTGAGATGGAGATCAAAAAAAATTGTAAGGTCGGAGATGTTATGGAGAATCTCTTCGAGGAATATCCTGGTCTTCAAGAGATGGAAGACCACCTCCTTATTTCGGTGAATAAGGATCGAACAGGGAAGGACGAAATCCTCAAAGACGGCGACGAGATCGCTGTGATGCCGCCGGTCACCGGCGGATAAATCTATTGTAATATTTTCTAATCAACTATCTTAACTTCAGATCCTTCCATTTTAACTTTCAATAGGGACTTTATCTTCACACCGAGCTCTCTCTCTAATTTCTCTTTGTTGCCGACCTTCTCAAAAACCACCATCACGTCACATATATTTACTCCTATATCTTGAAGAGCTTTGATAATACTTTTCAGCGTTCCACCCGTGCTCAATACGTCGTCTATAAGAAATACCCTATCCCCCTTCTCTACGAAGTTGAGATACATTTCGTTTTCAGAGTAACCAGTGGATTGAGATATAGGTACCTCATTATCTAATCCGTATTTTCTCTTCCTTATAAATTTGTAAGGAAGGCCGGTCTCCATGGAAAGTGCCGCTGCCAAAGGAAAGCCCATAGACTGAGCGGTTAAGATATAATCGCATTTTAAATCCGCTCTATTTTCAACAGCTTTTACCACTTCATGCAGCAGATCCTGCTCAACAAGAGGTAGACCATCTGAGAGCGGATGTATGAAGTAGTGATAATCCTCCATCTCGACCACAGGACACTCTTTAACCGATTTTTTCAATTTTTTAAGCATCATTACACCTTCGAAACTAACTTTTTACCTATTTCGTTCGCATTCTTTATTATCTTATCTTCACCCTCGATTTCTCCGTCTTCCATCACTATATTCCCATCAATGATTGCATCCGTCACTGAATTTCCACTCATCGAATATATCAGGTTCGATTTAGGGTTGTGCTCCGGCGTAGCTTTAAAGTCTTTCTCGATTAGGATCATATCCGCTGGCCTTCCTTCTTCAATCTTGCCTGATTTGATATTCATAGCTTCGGCACCTTTTTCCGTGAGCATCTGATAAGCTTCGTCAGCATTGAGAAGAGTGGCGTCACCGGACATCTTTTGTTGGAGAGCTGCTATTTTAGCCTCCTCCAACATGTCAAGATTGTTATTAGAAACGCAGCCGTCTGTAGCGAGTGTGACGTTCACTGCATAATCCTTCATCACCTCGTAATCCATGGGTTTCCCCACGCCTAATTTCATATTAGAAGAAGGGTTATGACTGACTATAGCTCCTCTTTTAGCTAAAAGTTCGTAATCTTTATCTTCTAACCACACGCAGTGTGCAGATATCGTCCTTTCATTCAATAATCCAACTTTATCAAGATATTCTGCAAAAGAAAGATCATGTTCTTCTTTAAAATCGTTTCTTTCTTTTTTCGTCTCGGCTAGATGGGTGTGTATTATTAGATCGTTTTTTTCTGCAAAATCTGCAGACCATTGAAGCCCCTCCTCCGAGAGCGTGTAAACGGAATGTGGTCCCACGGCAGGTTCAACCAATTCTGATTTTTTAGCATAATCAACAAATTTTTCCGTAGCCTTTTTCTCCTGCTCGAGTTTTTCAGGGTCGTTCTGGTCTATCAGGCCGTAACTCAAAACCGCCTTCATGCCCATCTCTTCGACCGCATCTAAGGCAGATTCCATGAAGAAGTACATATCGTTAAAAGCTACCGTTCCGGTCTTGATCATCTCGAGACAGGCCAATTTCGTACCCCAGTAAACATCCTCTTCAGTGAGATTCTCTTCCATAGGCCAGACGATGTTAGGCCAGGCGTCCCAGAACTCCCTGTCATCCGCAACTCCTCTAAACAAGCTCATCGCAGCGTGGGTGTGAGTGTTGAAAAATCCAGGCGAGAGATATTTGCCTTCGGCATCGATTACCTTTTCACCATCTTCGCCATCACCGATCGTTTTTATCTCGCCCTCGTCTATGAGCACATCTTTTTTCCCTTCTTCACCTATGATCTCGGCATTTTTTATGACGATAGACACGACGATCATCTCCTTTTTAAAAATCTGATAAGAATTTCTTTAATCTCATCCCAATTGTCTCTAGCTGTATCAACGATCTCCTCGTAATCTACTTTTTCGTCTTTTACGCCGTGAGCGTAATTATCTACGGTGACTAAAGCGGCGTATTCCAAAGCGCATTCTTTACTCAGTGTAGCTTCAGAAGCCATTGTCATCCCGACTAGATCTCCGAACCTCTTGAGAATCTTCACCTCAGCTTTGGTCTCCAAGCGGGGACCCTCTGTCTGCACGTATACTTCCTCGGAATTTATTTGGTTATTATCTACTTCCTGAGCAGCCTCGATCAACTGGTCACGAAGAGTATCTGATAACCCTGGCGTCACGTGTTTGATCTTTTCGTTGTAGAAAGTTATCGGGTTCCAAAAGTTGACGTAATCTTCGGGTATCGATAATGAGGGGACTTTTATATCTTCATTCAGTGCTCCAGATGAACAGATCCCGATTATCTCATCTACTTCCTTTTGCAATGCATAAACATTCGCTCTATGGTTTATACGATGAGGGGGAATCTTATGATCCGAACCGTGTCTCATCAACAGTACGAACTCTTCATCTTCAAACATACCTTTAAAAAGGGGTGAAGAGGGCGTACCCCAAGGTGTGCTCTTCTCTTTCAATTTCTCGATCTCGAATTCATCCCAATCTTTGAGCGCAGTTCCACCGATCAAACCTATCCGTGACATCGAATCACTCTGCGAGAGTTGTTTACCGAATTTTAATATTTTTGCCTATTTCAACCCGAAATCTATTTTAACTAACTAACAGTATAAAGTATAACGGTGATAAGATATGTTAGCAGAATTTTCGATAGTACCGTTAGATAAGGGGCTAAGTCTAAGCGAGTACGTTTCTAAAGTTATAGAAATAGTGGATAATAGCGATTTAGATTACCAGTTGACTCCTATGGGAACTGTAATTGAAGGAGACTGGGACGAGGTAATAGGTCTGATAAGCGAATGCCACAAAGAGATGAGAAAATATTCCGATAGAATAGAAACCAAAATAATAATCGATGATAGGAAAGGAGCAGACAACAGACTGACAGGAAAGATAGACTCTGTAGAAAAAAGGTTAGGTAAAGAAGTTGAAAAATAAAAATCAAAAATCAGCCAAAGAAGCTTGATTAGAACCCGCTTCTTCTATTTTCTCTTTTTCTTTTTTCCTTTCCTCAGCCCGGTCCTCCGTTAATTCCTTATCAGTTAGTCGCTCGGCAAGCGTGCTTCCTATCCCTGGTAATTCCTGAAGTTCTTCAGGTCTAGCTTTTCGTACCTCATCAGGACTCTCATATCCGGCGTTATACAGACTTCTAGCTCTGACTCTACCTACCCTGTCAAGCTCGACGAGTTCAAAAAGATCTTCTTTTATACCGCCTTTCACCCGTTCAGTCAACTCAGCGAGTTTCTCCTCTTTTTGTTTGTTGTACATTCTTGCTATCTCGGCAGCGGCGTGTAACAACCATTCGGCCGTTTCGACCTTATTATAGATGTCTCCGGGCCCGATACCGAATTTATCAGCGATCTCATCCTCAGGTACCTCTTCGATCCAGTCCTGTAAGAGCAGGGCAGTTTTGAAAGCTCTCAAGTATTCCTCAAGTTCCCCTCTATCATGAGGGAAATCCACAAATAAATCAGCACGGAGCGATTCGGCCTTCCTTTTATATTTCCGTAACTCCGCTCTAGTGGCGAATAGATTATACATGTCTGGAGTGAGGCAGATGGTATGAAGATAAGATACATCCAAACCCATCTTTCCGCTCTTCACAGCCTCTCTTATCTTGACAGCTGATTGAGGATCTATGTACAGATCCGAAACCCTCCTGCCGAATCTCGTAGCTTCTAATTGATCCTCTTCTCGGATCAATTCTTCCTCTTTTAGCATCTCTAAAGTTTTTCTCACCCTCTCTTCGATAGACCATATCTCACTCTGCTGTGAGTAAAAAGTTTGCTCCATGAACTCATATATCTCCTCTTCAAGAACGCAGTGCTCAGTAGCTATCAATGAAAGCAAGTGAGTCCTCAACGCGGGTTCGGTCGCCATCCTTGAGACGATAGCTTCGCTTTGGCCGAGGAGATATTCTTCGTAAAGTTCATCTACTTGTCTACGATTTTTCGCGACAAGTATCGCTTCACCAAGATCATCGTAACCCGGTCTTCCCGCTCTTCCAAGCATCTGCTGTATCTCCATGATCGGGATAGGTGCATTGTAACCTAACAGCGCATCATACCTCTTGGAATCTCTTACTATGACTTTTCTAGCGGGCATGTTTATACCAGCAGCTAATGTAGGTGTGGCGGTTATAAGCTTGATCAATCTGTTCCTAAAGGCTTCCTCCACCTTCTTCCTCTGATAATTGTCGAGTCCCGCGTTATGAAATGCGGTGCCCTTCCTAACCATCTCAGCCAAGTTCTTGCCTACCGAGGTGTTACTTCTACTTTCTATATCATCTGCCACTTTTTCTAATCTATCTTTCTCGTCCTCAGTAAGGTACTCTTTTACCGTAGAAGTCATGCTTTTACTGACAGAGCGTGTGGATTTTCTACTTCTCACAAAAACCAAACACTGGTCGCCTTCTTCTATAGTTGGAACGGCCAGAGTTTCCACTGCACCACTTCTAGGTTCAAATTCTTTCTCTCCACAGTCGGCGTATTTGACCTTGTTTTTGTGGAAAACTCCTTTCTTCAACTCTACAGGTCTCCAGTCACTTTTGTGATGTTCCGCGTCTAACCAATCAGCGATCATATCTGAATTCCTGATGGTGGCGGAAAGAGCTATTATTTGCGCTGCGGGATTAGCCTGCTTTAGCTTAGACAATGTTACTTCCAACGTAGCCCCTCTTTCTCTATCATTTACAAGGTGAACTTCGTCCGCTATAACACAGTTCAGCTGCGACAGCCATTCGACGTTATGTCTCAAAAGAGAGTCCGCCTTCTCAGAGGTTGCGATTATCACATCGTACTCGCGTAAGTTCGGATCTGGATTATCATAGTTACCCATGGAGATACCGACGTTTATCCCCAACTCCTCAAATTTTTTCAGATCGTCCAATTTCTCCGAAGCTAGAGCTCTCAACGGGACTATATAGAGAGCCTTACCACCCTCCTCTAATACTCGTTTTATAATACCTAGATAAGCCAAAAGTGATTTTCCACTAGCTGTAGGATAGGCGAAAACGCAGTTGTTTCCGGATAGAGCATCTTCTACACCCTCTTCCTGTGGTGGATAGAGTTCTTTTATTCCATTCGATCTTATCAAAGATTTAGCTTTTTCCGGTATATCAAGATCTTCGACTTTCATGTGACACAACACTTTCAGGAGGGCATTTGGATTAGATGTACTAAAAGTTAGTGATTTTTACATTTAGAGGTTTTAAATATGAGACTTCTCTTACCCGTATTAAAATGCCTATCTTGAATCCTTTTCAAGCCGCAGTCGGCGGAGTCCTGGTCATATTGGTCTTCGGTATAGTGGTGGAAAAACATTATGTGAGCAGATCTACAGTTTTCTACAACCTTCTCTCTTTCATCTTACTTCTAGCTTCGATAGAAATATCTTATCTTCTCCTTTCAGGCTTGATAATATATCTTGTGCTAGGAGCCGTGATCATGAAACTTGAGCTGAAACCTTTATTTCCCGCCTTCGGGGCGCGAGCTTACGGTTCTCTAGCTCTAGTGTTACTTCTAGAAGGGAGGAAGTTCATCCCTGGTATCGAAGGTAGAGGTGTTTACGAAACTTTTGGCTTATTGGTCATGCTTTGGATCGCAGTGACCTTTATTGTCCATATTTTAGGCCATCTTTACAAGAAACACGGCTTGAATATATTCTGACGAAATACTCTCCTTTCGAATCACCCAAATGATTTATACAAATATTTTCATCCTGTGTTGATGGAACTGAAAAATCAACACCGCCTGAAAGACAAAGACGTTAAGAGATATTCAGAGGAGTTGAAGGATAAACTTGGAGATTCTATGTTTGATCCAGAAGAGCCGGTAGATATCGCTGACACCGATGAAGGCGAAGTGGTTATAGTCGACAACAAACTAGTAGCCACTTTCTTCAATGGAGAGATCTTCCCGACCATCAAAGGTCTTCTAGACATTAACGCAACTAGAAAATTTGTTACTGTTGACATGGGGGCCGTCGAGTTCGTCTATAACGGAGCGGATATAATGGCCCCAGGCATAGTCGATGCGGACGAAAACATAAGTGAAGGAGACATGGTTTGGGTGAGAGAAATTGAACACAAAAAACCTCTAGCCGTGGGACTAGCTCTTACTAATGGCAAAAAAATGATCGAGTCTAAAGAAGGGAAAGTGGTTGATAATCTACACCACGTGGGAGACGGCAAGTTCGAGTAATCTACAGATTCTCCTTTAACTCATCTATAATAGCTACTGGCGAGGGATCTTTTCCTCTCAACAGAGCAAGATAGATACTGACATAATCTCCTAAATAAACTAGATAAAGTATCCTAGCCAACTGTGTGTCCGCATCAGTCCAAACTTCTATCATGTCTTCGACTTCGCCGTCAAAGACTAGTTCCTTCGTCAGCTCGATGCGGTGATTTATCTTATCGAGTTCTTTCTCATCTCTCAACAATATAGGTATGAATTCATCAACGTTTTCTCCACCCTTCCAGCCGACTATCTCATTGTGATTCATCTCCGGGAAGGCCCCAAACCATGAGAGTATCTCTGAATTTTCATTGAATTGAGTGTGCCATCTGTTCGCTACTGCATTATAGATCGAGTGACCGTAGACGATAGGAATTTTACCTTGGATCCGTTTCGCTAGCTTCTTCGCTTCGTTTTTTTCTGTTTCAACGTCGGCTTTTATCCTATCTCTGAGTTCTTTCAACACTGAAACAGAGTCAAGAATATCTACTTCCGAATCATATATCAGCAGTTCAGATAATAATTGAAGCACAGGTACGAACAGGAATGCGAAAGCTGCCCTCGGAGGATATCCTGTAGGGGCTTTGAGAAAAACAAATCTCTCCTTCTTACACATCTTCTCTAACTCGCCGTTGGAGCTTATAGCAACGACTTTAGATTCTCTTTTGAGACCCTCTCTTGCGGCGCTCAAAGTCTCTTCAGTATTTCCAGAATACGAAACGACTATGAGAAGAGTTTCTTCGTCTACAAAAGACGGGAGTGTGTAATCACGGTTCACATAGATTGGAACTTGAATCCTATTGGCAAGAAAACTTTTCAAGGTATCTCCCACTATAGCTGATCCGCCCATGCCTGTAACCACGATGTTATCCGGTTGAAAGGGCAAAAGATTGATCTCAGATTTCTCTACTACATTCTCGATCTGTTCAGGGAAATTCTCCAATATCTGGAGCATATCATCTGAATCTAGTTCTTCCATCTTCTCAACATCATCGAGCATAGTTTCACGCCAAGGGTTAATCGATATCAAGATAAATAAATTTCCCGATGATTTTTACTGTATAGTTAAATCTAATCATCCGGATATTTTGGAAGATCTATACAATATTCTTGCTGATATTCCAGTTAATAATAAAATCGATCCGAAAAAGAGCACCACAATAAAAGGATTATATCTAGCCAAAAGAAAACCCCCCAAGAGATAAGCAAAAGGAAACGGAATATTGAGTAAGCCATCAGAAAGGGATAATATCTTACCTCTATGCTTGTCCGGAGCAGCAATCTGAACTATGCTATCACTAGCTACGTTCATTATAGGCTGTCCTATATACATCAAAAATACAAGAAAAGATAAACCAAAAAGAATTGGAGCAGTATATAAAGGTATAAAGTCATATAAAAATAATCCTATCCCCCCTATAATAAGAGCAAAAACAGCCATGATCAAGATACCTATCCAACATTTAGTTATCTTATTCCAAGGTACTTTGTTTACTGCATAATTCCCTAGTAATCTACCTAAACTTTCCGCCACTAAAAGTGTTGAGAGAACTACAGCAATACCAAAAATTTCATGGGCTATATGCGTAAAAACAAGTATGAAAGGTACTGAAGCAATGTTCAAAGGGAAGCCTATTAAAACAATTTTACCTACGATTGTATGTCTCATCTCTTTCATTGCTATCTTGTTCCCCTCAAATATATCACTAATTTTTTCTGTCAACTTTTTGGGGATGTCTTTTTCTTTATAAGGTATCGCCGCAAGTGAGATTATACCTGCTGCAACGAAGAAAGTGATAGAGTCGACCACAAAAGCAAATCTTATCCCTATGAACTCTATCAGGATACCGGCAAGTGCGACAGAAAATAGAGATATCAATGCTTTATTTGCATAGAGGAAAGAATTAGCCTGGTCAAGCTCATCTTTTCCAACAAGATCTGGAATCACTGAAAATCTAGTTTCGTAAAAGAAACTGCCCGCGATCGAGAGCGATATCATTACTAGATATACAAGATATATGTTAAGGAAGCCCATTACTTCAGAAACAGGGATCAACAATATCACTATGCCATTCAAAACACACGACAAAAATAGGATTTTTTTTCTAGATATCCTATCTACATAATACCCCGTGAAAGGAGAACCCAAAATTGTTGGAATAGAACTTAAAGCGAAAGAGATTCCCAATTGAAGGGGAGATCCAGTCAGTATATAGACTAACCAAGGAAGAGCGACCCTGCGCAGGCCGTCTCCAAAACTAGAAGTGAGATGAGATGCCCAAAGGAGAGCGAAATCTTTGTTTTTCGAAACAGGTCCGAGATTTACCATTGAACTTCTATCTGAATATGATTTAAATGTATTATGGCGGCCTAAACATTTTCCCAACCAAAACTCTATTATAAATCAAATTGCTTCAATTATCGATGAACGAAGAACTAGAAAGTACCATCGAACGATTAGAAGAAGGCGGTTTCGTTATGGTGTATGATGCCGATGAGAGAGAAGATGAGGTCGATCTTGTAACCCCTTCCGAAAAGATAACCCCTCAGAAAATAAAAACTTTGAGAAGGGATGCCGGAGGGCTCATCTGTGTTACCGTTCCACCAGAAACTTGGAAAAAACTCGAGATGCCGTACCTTAGTGATGTATTCGAAAAGTCCGCAGATGCGTATCCTCTACTGTCTACGATGAAGGCCGACGATATTCCCTACGATGAAAGATCGACTTTTTCCCTGACCGTGAATCATAGAGACACTTTCACAGGTATAACGGATTTAGACAGAGCACTTACGATTCAGAGGTTTGCAAAATTGGCTGCCGAACTGGAAGGATCATCCACTGAAAAAGCCCAAAAGATGTTCGGAGAAGAATTCAGGACTCCAGGACATGTATTCCTTCTAAATGCGACGGAGGGATTGACCGCGGAAAGGGAAGGACATACGGAACTGACTACAGCCCTGCTGAAGTTGACGGACCTCTACCCGAGCATGACGATCTGTGAGATGATCTCGGATGAAGGAGACAGTTTGGATGAAGAAGAAGCCCGAAGATATGGAAAGGAGAATGATATCCCTCTAATCGAAGGGAAAAAAATCAAAGAAGCCTTGAAGGGAAAGCATGTCTAAAACCCGGATCATGGCAGGAGGAACATTTGATCTACTTCATCTAGGTCATCTTCGTTATCTCCAGGAAGCAAAAGAACTGGGTGACGAGCTAGTGGTCGTGGTGGCATGTGATAAAACCGTCAGAGAACACAAGCACGAACCTCTGATGAACGAGGAAGTGAGAAAAGAGATGGTCGGTGCTTTGAAACCTGTAGATAAAGCGATAGTTGGAAGTGAAGAGGACAAATTCGATACCGTTGAAGAGGTAGATCCAGATATTATCGCTCTCGGATACGATCAAAGACACGCTGAAGAAAGTTTGAAAAAAAATCTGAAGATAAGAGGTATGGACGATATAGAGGTGAAAAGATTATCTCACCATAGTTCCGATCTGGACAGCACTAGATATATCATAAGGAAGATCATAGATTGGTACAGTATGAAAAAAGAGTTAGAAAAAGCGGAAGAAGAGGAGGATGAAGGATAGATGAAAAAGATAGGTATCGCTGACACTACATTCGCTAGATACGATATGTATAATAGCGTAGTTGACGAACTCTCCAAGACCGGGACGGGCTACGAGATCGAAAGGTATACTGTACCGGGCATCAAAGATTTAGCCATTGCATGTAAAAAACTCATAGATTCTGGATGTGATATCGTTATAGCGCTCGGGATGCCAGGATCCGAACCGATAGACAAACAGTGTGCCGATCAGGCCTCAAAAGCTATGCTATATGTGGAGATAAAAAGCGATACACATATAATAGAGGTCTTCGTACATGAAGACGAAGCCGACGATGAAAAAGAATTGATTGAACTCGCCGATAGAAGGGCTAGAGAGCACGCAGTAAATGCTTATGATCTTCTGTTTAGGCCCGAACGTTTAGAAAAAAAGGCGGGTCAGGGAGCTAGAGAAGGATATCCTGACGTAGGACCTTTGAGGTGATAAGATATGGAAGAAAATATGAGATTAGGAATAGTTGTTTCGGAATTCAATTACGATATAAACCAGATGATGTTGGAGCGAGCGGAAGAGCATGCGGAGTTCTTGGGCGCTGAAATAGAAGAAGTACTGCGGGTTCCGGGTGTTTTCGATATGCCTCTCGGGATCAAAAAACTCCTAGAGAAAGATAATATCGACGGTGTTGTGACATTAGGCACCGTGATAAAAGGAGAAACACAACACGATGAAACTGTCATGTCCCAAGCCGCGAGAAAGATAACCGACTTGGAGTTAGAATACGATAAGCCTGTCAGTCTGGGAATCACTGGTCCAGGCATGAGCAGGATGCAGGCCGAGGAGAGGATCGAACGTGCAAAGAATGCAGTTGAAGCTGCGGTGAAGATGTACGAGCGGACCAAATAATATATTTCTAGTAATTTCACCAACAAAACCCTTCATCTCATATATATCTGAGGTCGATAAAAGCAAGGGGAGTTTACACAAATGATCGAAATACTAATCCCTGGATTAATTCACGCATCAGATTTTGTTAAAGATGGTGAATACTTTTTCGATCTCTGGTATTTCCGAGGATGTTTCGTCTCCATACCTTGTTTGATATGTTTAGGATTATTTATTTTTCTAATTATTATACTAGTTCTTCTATTGAAGGAACTTATGAGGGAGTCGACAAAGAAATGTCCATACTGCGGCGAAAGAATCCCGGCAGATGCGGCGTGGTGTAAGTTCTGCAAAAGTGACCTAACAGAAGGTTTTGCACCTGGTTCCGGAAAGAAAACTAGGCGAGACATGGGAAAACCATGTCCAGAATGCGATCGAGGGATGCGATATATAGAAGAATATGATAGATGGTACTGCGGAAGTTGCCAAGAATACAAATAATTTCTTTTTGAGAAGTTATAGACATCTTTTTCTTTCAATGGTCCTGCGGGGGCGGCGGAGTCTGCTGAGAACTAGGGCTCCGAGATTTTCGAGGGGGATTCTTCAGTTTCACCGCTGTACCGTAGGCGAGTATCTCTGCACCTCCTCCTGTTATCTTCGACGTCATGAATCTGACGTTCACGACTGCATCCGCGTTCAACCTTTGGGCCTCCTGGACCATTCTACCTAAGGCTTCTTCTCTAGCATCGGTCATGAGATCCGAGTAAGCTTTGAGTTCACCACCGAAGATGTTTCTGATACCTTGTGTGAAATCCCTTAAAGCGTTCTTAGCTCTTACCGTATTACCTCTTACTAGACCAAGATCTTCTTCTATCTCATATCCCTCTATCTTTTCAGTATTTGTTAAATGCATGCTGTTGGATTAGGCTTTTATTATTTAAAATCTCTTTATTTCATCCCAAAAAAGTCTAATCGACTATACCGATTTACACTCTACCAAACAGATAAGTAAAACTACATATATATACCTTCGATGTCCTACTCCATCCCGAGCGATGAGGAAGTTCAGGATGCTCTCAGATATGTAATGCGGAGGAACAAGGGCATCAACTCTCTCAACAAATTGAGAAAACTGGTCCTCAGCGAGCTGCAGAACAAGAATCCANATTACACCGTTGGTTTTGAACGGACCAGAAAGCTCGCGGTCACTGCACCTTTCATAAAGACCGATATCTACGCTAGGAAGAGCGACAAAAAAGGATCACTAAGAGGAAAATGTCCCGTTTGTGGGAACCAACTCGAGAAGAGAAGAAACGAAACCATATTCGGCGGTTCTGTAACCCTTGGCTACAAGTGCAAGGAATGTCCTTATTGGACCACCCTAGAGCGGAGGATACCCACAAGGTACAGTTTTGAATACAACCCTGAGGAGAAAAAAGATGAAGATAAAACATAAGCACGGAATAACGATAGAGAAAGATGGTAAAGAAATAATATTAGACCCATCAAGGCAGGTAAAGAACGGTGTGGTTACTCACGGACATCTAGATCATCTTGTCAAAGATTCTTACATGACTCCTCCTACTCTAGATATTTTAGAAGCACGGAAAGGTGAAAAAAGAGGAGAAGAAATACTGTACGGTTCTAAACAAGACATAAACGGTTTTGAAGTGACGCTCTATCCTGCGGGACACGTCTTTGGTTCCGCTATGGTCAAAGTCGACGACGTTCTTTACACTGGTGATTTCAACCCACACGGAGGAAAGACCTGCAAGAGAGCTGTGCCCTACGACTGCGAAAGCCTGATAATAGAATCCACCTATGGAAAGAGTGAGTATCAGTTACCTTCTAAAAAAGACGTGACCGAAGATCTGATCGCTTGGACAGAACATCAGATCGAAGAAGGACCAGTTGTATTCGGAGCATATCAATTCGGAAAGGCGCAGGAAATCATCGCCCTGTTGAATGAGATAGGAGAGATACCCTATACGACTGAGAAAATAGCAGAGATATCAGAGGTTTACAACAACTACGATATTGGCTTGAAATACAAAAATTGGGACGAACCCGAAGAAAATTATACAGCTGTAGTTCCACCTAAAGAATTGAAAAAGCCTCCCGGCAGGATAATTCAACACGCTAAAAGAGGGGGGGGCGCTACCACTTACCTCTCTGGATGGTGCGCATTTTTTCCATTCTACAATTCTATGGATATAAATTCTCAATTTCCGTTCTCTGATCATGCAGGTTTCGACGAACTACTCGATTTTGTGGGAAAATGCGACCCCAACAAGGTCTATACAGTCCACGGTTCTGCTGAAGATTTTGCGGAGGCTGTAGAGAAAGAACACGGTATAGAGTCTGAAGCTCTCAATTGAATTATTAGTAATTTTAAAGATTATACTTAAAAATTTTTTGCGATAACTATATTTATAACTAGACTTTGCAATTTTTCAAGTGAGATTATGGACGACTCAAAGATCGTTTCCTGCGACCATGCCCAAAACAAAAATAGTGAAAAAAGAACACTCATGATTGAATGCAAAGAATGTGATGATGATTTTAACTTCAAAGAATGCGTCACGGGTTTGATTTTAGCTTTAAATGATGTTTATAAGATCGAATCTATCGTTATCTCTGATTATATGGAAAAAAAACTCGGCAAAAAACAGGTCAACATCCTTACAAAGATTAGAGATATAGTCGATGATATAGAAAGTTTTTCTTCAAGAGTTCCTAATGGAGATGAATGCAGCGGATGTGAGATAAAGCCCTCTTCACTTTATCCTGAGTTAAAAAAAGAATTCATCTCTAATCCAGGTATTATCTACGAGGAGATACCCCGGTTGAAAGATAACATAATTGAAAGGAACAATTGTAAAAACTGTGAAAAAGATCTAAAAGAGGAACTAAATATCATCGGAGAGAAAGCTCTCGAATTGAAATCCGATGTGTTCACTGAGGCGTTCGGAATAAAAGGGTGAACGACTTTGAATTCAATAGATGTTTTCACAGAACTAAAAAGTACGGACGGTGAGCGAGTTCTAGAAAGTTTGGAAAAAGCTATGGAAAAGACAGAAGGGATTAGACCTAGCTTTTCTCACACTTGGCTCGAACCCACTCCGCCGGCCCAAGCCGATTTAGTAGAAAAATACAGAATAGAAAATACTATAGTTAAATTATTCAGGTTGAGGGACGAAACAGAGGACCTCTATCACGTCTTTCCTCGAGAATATAAGATGAAAACTGCCAAAGCAAGATTGATATCAAAGATGAAAGAGGCTCTCGTCGATAGTTTTCCTTCAGATCCCGATTTGAGCGAACAAGGAAGGATAAAAAATTATATCGAAAAAAAAGGTACAACTCTGATACAAAAAAGTGTTGATTCTCAAGATTTAGATTTGGGTAAAAACAGAAGTAAAGAGTTGAGTGAGATCAAGAGATTATCTCAGATATTAGCCAAATATACTGCCGGCTATGGAGTTTTAGAAACTCTGTTGTCCGATGAGAGAGTGGAAGATATTTATGTAGACGCACCTGTTGAGCGAAACGAAGTCTACGTTGAAATAAATAGTTCCAAAAACATTAGAAAAAAATGTAGATCTAATATCCACCTGTCTTCAAAAGATATGGATAGTATCCTTTCTCGCTTCAGGATAGAGAGCGGTAGACCTTTTTCTGAAGCCTTTCCCGTTCTAGAAGCCGACCTATCTGAATACGATACCAGAGTAACAGCGATAGGCGCACCTTTGAGTTCGGACGGGATCGCTTTGGCTCTCAGAAGAAGAAAGCAGATATCATGGACGCTGCCAAGGCTGATAAAAGTTGGCAGTATGACTCCTTTAGCTGCGGGACTCATATCTTTTCTCATAGACGGGAGGAGCACCATATTGGTAGGCGGAAGCAGAGGAGCAGGGAAGACCACTCTTTTAGGGTCGATGATGATGGAATTTCCAAAATCTCAAAGGATCCTGACTATCGAGGATACTAGAGAACTGCCGAGCTCAGAAATGCAATCTGTGGGATACAACGTCCAGAGTACTATGATAAGTACGGGAACGTACAAAGGTGATTTAGAGGCGAACGATGTTCTTAGAGTAGCGCTCAGATTGGGAGAATCAGCGATAGTCATGGGGGAAGTGAGAGGTGAAGAGGCAAAGACGCTATATGAAGCGATGCGTGCCGGAACGGCGGGCAGCGCGGTCATGGGAACTATCCATGGAAACAGCTCTCAAGGCATTTACGAAAGGGTCGTGCATGACCTCGGGATATCTAAAGAGAGTTTTTCCGCAACAGACGTAGTAGTCATTGCCGGCATCGTCAGACCTGGAGGAGCTCAAAAACAGGAAAGAAGACTGATCGAGATCTCTGAGTTTTCCAACGACGGTGGATTTTCAGAATTGATGAGATATGACCAGGGTTTAAAGGCTACAGACCACCTGAAGAGAAACTCTCAGAAAATAGGGGAAGTTGCAAGATCCTGGGGGCTTTCTTACAATGAAGCAGTCCAAAATATAAAATTAAGAGCAAAGATCAAAGAAAAGATGGTGAAAACGGCCGAAAAAAGGGATAAAAACGAACTTTTAAACCCAAAATGGGTGACAAAAGCTAACAGTAAATTTTGGACACTGATATCAAAATACGGTCGATCGAAAGATTACAATAAAATCGAGGAAAAATGGATCGATTGGTTTGAGAAGAGGGTGAAATATGTCTGATCTTTATGAAAAAGTCTGCAGAACTGTAAACGATCGGATTGGACCAGATCAAACTGAAATAAAAAAGAGGAAAATGAAAAGAAAAAAAGAATTTATGGATAAAAGAAAAGCATACAGGAAAATCGAAGATCTGATCAAAGAAACAGAAGTGATCTACGGAAAAGACTCAAAAGAATACAGGAAAAGAAAGAAATCATACGATAAAAAGAAGAAAGAGTTAGAGAAGGTTGAAGAGAAATATAAGAAAGAAAGTTTTAAGAGGACGATGAAGTTCATTAACATGGATTTCGAATACATAGAGATACTGACATTTTCTGTATTCATCGCTTCATTAACTTTTATCTTGTCTCTTATCGGGATCGTCTTTCTAAATACTTTTTTAGAGATCACCATGTTTCAGGTAATCATACTTGGGATCCCAACACTGACTGTACTTCCAGCCTTCACTATGTTCGTCACCGCATATTACCCCGAACTTCTTGAAAAGAGGATGAAAGCAGATTGTATCGGCGAGGTCCCAGAGACGATAAATTTCATGACCATGTCCATGAGGATAAATCCATCTTTACATAGAGCAGTGGTTTTTGCAGCTGAAAACGCTAAAGAACCGATCTCTTCTGGATTGAAAAAGATCTCTTGGGATGTCTACATGAGAGAAGAAGTGAGTTTAGAAGAATCATTCCTAAATTTTGCTATGGAATGGGGCGAATGGAACGAAAATCTGAAGCGTTCACTCTATGCGATCCGGTCTGCGATATTAGAACAAACAGATGAAGGGTTCAAAAATGCGTTGAAGCGCGCTAACGACATAGTGATTGAAGGAACAAAACAGGAGGTAGAAGACTTCGCGAAATCTCTACAAACTCCTACAACGATTTTATTTGCTATCGGAGTGCTTTTACCTTTGGTAGTAGGTGCCATGCTTCCTATGGTCGCTTTAGGAGGGTTAGATATAAGCGGGATGACAGCTGAAAAAACAGAATACGCTAGTACAGTTTCATTGCCAATAGTAGTGTTATTCATGAATGTGATTTTCCCTCTTGGCGCCTTCTTATATTCTTATCATATCATCGGCAGGAGACCAGGAATGAGAAAACCAGTTAACGTTCAAGAGAACAGAAGCAAACCTATACACATTTTGATATCTACTATTTTATTGGTCAGCATAGGACTGATAATATCATTATTTTATACTTCGCTTCAATCCTCGATACCTTTGCCTTTCTTTTTCTTGATTTTAGTTCCTATCTCATATTATTGTGTCTCAACCTCATACAAAGAAAAAAAAGAAAGAAAACGAATCTCAAAAATGGAAGAACAATTTCCTGATGCGCTCTTTCAACTGGGGAGCAGAATAGCTGAAGGAACTTCTCTAGAGAAGGCTTTGATAACAACTTCAGAATCATTAAGAGATACCGAAGTGAGCGGACTGTTCGATGATATCTCCTCTTCTCTAAAGATAACTCGGTTATCTATTGAGGAAACACTATTTGGAGATGGAGGCATGCTTGTTGACCATACATCAAAAAATATCAAGACCACCATGAAAACTGTTATAAAAATATCAGAAAAAGATCCTGAGAAGGCGGGAAAAACCATCATGAAAATTGCGAATTACAAACAGGACCTTCAGGAGATGGACAATGAACTGAAAAATATGCTTTCAAAAAGTGTCGAGATGATGAAGGGCACGATACTAATCTTTGCTCCGATAACTATGGGAATTATCTCCTCCTTGTATTTTATGTTAGAAGATGTGTTAAGCAATTTAGGAGGTATAAATATGATCTCTCCTGTAGCCTTTTCTTCAGTGATAGGTGTCTATCTGATTTTGATGGTTATCGTTATCACTTATTTCACTAAAGGTATAGAAAATTCGTTAGATGCTGTTGAATTCAAGTATACTTTTGGAAAAACCATCCTTATCTCGATCACAATCTACGCTGTCTCTCTCATGGTCGGTAAGATGATGATATTGGGTATATAGGAAAAAGTTGATTTCAACTCAGCCTTTTTTCTCCGCTTTTTCGACCCCTCTATTTAGAGCTCTCAAATTCATCTCTTTGAACTTGCTCGGGACGCTGTTCTTCACCGAGGTCTCTAATGAATCGCTCGGCACCAGCTCTCCAAGCTCATTAAATGCTCCTAGCATTACTATATTTGCTACTATCTTGGCCCCTACATCTTCAGCTATCTCCGTTGCAGGTATACCGATATAATCGTGATCCACCTCTTTCACCAGCCCAGGATCGACAACTAAGACAGCGTCATCAGCCAAATCATCATTGTATTTATCATAGGCTTCCTGAGACATCACCATCATGTAATCAGCCTGATACAAGCCGCAGTAACCTATCTCTTCGTCAGAAATCACCACTTCTGAACGTGCGGCACCACCACGAGCTTCTGGGCCATAACTCTGCATCTGGACCGCATTATAATCGTGGTAAACACTCGCGGCTTTCCCTAAGATAAAACCCGAAAGCATGATACCCTGGCCGCCTTTACCGCACAGCCGTATGTCTTTCCTCATACATGCACCTCCTCTATAAGAGCTTGAAGGCGTTCGCTCAGTGATTTCTTTTCCTCCTGGTGAAGAACACCGATCTTTATCTTATCTTGGAGTGTTTCCCTTTCATCCTCACTGCCGAACTTTTCTATCTTCTCGTAATCCTCCGCAAGTATCGTCTTATCTTCGTACCAGTCCCAGAACTCTTCTATCGCACCCATCCTGTTCTGGCGAGAATAAGCTGTTGTACAGGGAGACATCATCTCTATGAAACTCATGCCTTTATTCTGTAAAGCTTCTTGAATCGAATTGATAGGTTGATTCGGCCTTTTGACGCCCCATCTTGCAACATAAGTAGCTCCAGAAGAAATAGCCATCTCGCTCATATTGAAAGGAGGTTCAATATTACCATGAGGGGCCGTTGTAGCATAATCTCCTTCTGGTGTGGTAGGTGCCACCTGTCCTCCGGTCATCCCGTAGATGTAATTGTTGACCGCTATAACGGTCATATCTATGTTCCTCCTACAAGCATGGATGAAATGGTTCCCTCCGATGCCCATGCAGTCGCCGTCGCCTGTGAAAACTACTACGTTCAACTCTGGATTCGTTATCTTAACGCCGGTGGCAAAAGCTAAGGCTCTACCGTGAGTGGTATGAAGCGAATCAACATCAATATAACCTGGGAGTCTAGAGGAACAGCCGATACCAGAGAGGAACACTGTTTTATCCATATCTAGGCCTTCTTTCTCCATTGCCCATAAGGTGTAATCTAAAACATTTCCTATACCGCATCCCGTACAGAATATATGCGGCATCATCTCATCTCTAAGGTATTTATCTCGTATCTCTGCAGCACTTATCATCTCAACCTTTCTCTTTTCCTCTTTTTCTTCCATCATCACACCTCCGCTAGTATCTCATCAGGAGAATGCACTTCACCGCCAATCTTATCCGCTAATCTAACTTCACAGTCAGCGTGTTCTACAACTTTGTGATATATCTGACCTAGATTCATCTCCGCAACCACTATATTGTCAACGTTTTTAGATAACTCTTTTATCTCTTTGATAGGGAAAGGCCATAAGGTCTTCAATCGTAAATATCCTAAATTTTTACCTTCTTCCCTCCCTTTTTTAAGCGCGCCCATAGCACTTCGGCTGGTTATACCATAGGAGAGAAGAGCTACATCGGCATCGTCTAGGTTCCTTTTCTCCACATCTGTCAATTCTTCACGATCATCCAATATCTTCTCTACCTGTCTTCTTATCAAGTTATCATGATCTTCTTGATCATCTGTAGCTGGGAAACCCTGCTCATCGTGAGTCAAACCCGTAACGTAAGTATGATAACCGTCACCAAACACACCGAACTCCGGCACCTTCTCTTTACCGTATTCTCCTTTACCGAATGGTACGTAATCTTCAGGCGCCACTTTTGGTTGTTTTCTTTCGAAAGTATTCACTTCTTTCGGTATCTTTACCATCTCTCTCATGTGACCCAGATCGGCACTCAGCATCAAAAATACCGGTGTTCTGTACTTCTCCGCTAGATTGAAGGCTCTTATAGTATAATCTAGAGTCTCCTGGATATTGTTGGGTGAGAGTGTTATCGCTGCAAAATCTCCGTGACTACCGTACCTTGTCTGCATTATATCTCCCTGTGCACCCAATGTTGGCTGACCTGTAGATGGACCCGACCTTTGAACATCGGCAAGAACAAGAGGGGTTTCACTCATGTGAGCGAATCCTATATTTTCCTGCATCAGCGATAGACCTGGTCCCGAAGTAGCGGTCATAGCTTTAGCTCCTGCCCACGATGAACCGATAACAGAGGCTATACTACCCAACTCGTCTTCCATCTGTATGTATTTTCCTCCGACTTTAGGGAGAATCTCAGCCATAGTTTCGGCTATCTCAGAGGCAGGAGTTATAGGATAACCACCAAAGAATCTACATCCTGCCAGAAGAGCACCATATGCCACCGCCGTATCTCCGTGGATGAATTGGGACTCATCTCCTATGACCTTCTTAGCCTTTTCTAACTCTTCTTCTTTCATCTTATTACTCCTCTTCTTCCTCTTCTTCGACTACAGTTATCGCGAAATCAGGACATATCAGTTCGCATAGCCGACAATTATTGCACCTATCTTCGACCTCTACAGGTGGATGTATGCCCTTCTCGTTGAGTTCCTCTGCCGGCTCTAACGCATCTCTTGGACAGAATTCGATGCACAGATTGCATCCTTTGCAGTAATCCTCGTTTAATTCAATCATCCTTCTTACACCTTCTATAATGTTACTTCGACGTCGAGGTGGCGCTTCAAGACCTCTTCACCTCTGTATTCTGGTAGGAGCATAGGTGATTTTCTATCCGTTTTTATCCCGGCGTCGCTCAGCTGATCTTCGTACTTTGTTACGTGATCTAAAGTCAACTCGCCGAGCGAGGTCTTTTTCGCATGGCTTGCAGCATTAATACCGGCTCTTCTACCAAATACATTGTAATCCAAGAGAGAATTTCCCATCAATCTGTTCTTACCATGGACACCTCCCTCAACCTCTCCACCTGCAAATAATCCTGGAACAGGAGTCGAACCGTCGGTATTGATTTCTAAGCCGCCATTCTGATAATGAAGCGTCGGGAACACCAAGATCGGTTTCTTCGTCATATCGATACCGAACCTTTCGTACAAACGCACCATGGCTGGAAGGCTATCTTCTATCGTTCCTTCTCCTTTCTTCTCTTCGATCAGGGGAGAGTCCAGCCAAACTCCTTTCATGCCGGTGGGTGTCTTCACACCGTTGTCTCTACCGTAACATTCACGAATCAAAGACGCAGCTTCGATATCCCTCGGCTCAAGCGGATTGACAAATAGTTCGCCGTCTTTGTTAACAGGTTGAGCACCCAGACTTCTTACCTTCTCAGTGACCAGAAGACCCACTATCTGATCTGGATGAGCGGCACCAGTAGGATGATATTGAACGCTGTCCATATCCCTTATAGGAACACCTGCTCTATAACCCATCACCAGGCCGTCTGCTGTAGCCCCGTAGTGATTGGTGGTGGGATAAGATTGTATATGAAGCCTGCCAAAGCCGCCGGTCGCCATGATTGTCGATTTTGCCCTAGCGACATAATATTCATTGGTTTCCAGATTCATCAAAAGAGCTCCCGCAACCTGACCTTTATCATCTTTCAGCAATTCAACCGCAGGTGTGAATTCCTGGACTGGTATGTCTAGATTTCTAGCTTCGTCTCTCAAAACCCTCATCAATTCCATCCCGGTGTAGTCTCCAGCTGAATGCAATCTATAACGGGAAGTGCCTCCACCTGGGAGCCCAGTAAAGTTACCGTCTTCTTCACGATCGTACATCATCCCAAGCTCTTCATGCCAGTCCAATATCTTCGGGGCATCCATCGTCAGAGCCTTGACTAGCGACTGCTCGTTGGTGAAATGACCTCCTCCTATAGCATCTAAATAATGCCTTATAGGTGAATCGTCTTCTCTATCCGCAACTTGGATACCTCCTTGAGCCATCATGCTGTTGGAATCACCGTGTCTTAACTTTGTAGCGATCAATATGTCTGCAGGAGCTATACCTTCTTCAACAGCCCATAGTGCGGCAACGGTACCTGCCCCTCCGCCACCGATTATCAAAACATCTACATCGTAATCTATTTGGGTGAGGTCAATTTCAGAAGGATCTATCAGACTGTGCGCCTCCAACATCTCCGCGACCTCAGTAGGAGCTTTTCTTCCGGTGCTCGGACCGATCTCTATCTCCTTTTTACCCTCTTCCCTGTAATCCGGATGAAAACTGTTCAGAACTTCATCAGCTTCATCAGGGTCCATCCTGTCAGGAGTCTTATCTACTCGTTCAGACCTCGTTTCTTCTACTTTTTTTATACTTTCTTCCATATAATCAGGGTAGCCTTCAGACATTTCTATCCCTCCTCCTTGATATCTCTCTCATCATACCGTTTTTTGAGAATTTCTCTTTCCATGTTTACCAATTTCTCCATCTCTTCATCGTACTTTCCTTCTTTGATCTCTTTAACACGTTCAGCCAATTCGTCGCTCTCTGGCTGATTGTATTTAGCATGTATCCTTCTCGCCATCTGAGCCATATGATAGTGTTTTATGTCCGCAGGACATCTGATCGAACAAAGACCGCACTGTATGCAATCAAATGACAACTCTGCGGTCCTCTCGATATCTCCTCTCAAAGCTGCCTGCACGTAATCCATCACTTCTATATCCTGTGGACAAGCCTTGGTACAGGTGTTACAAGAAACACATCTTGCGACTTCTGGATAGTAATCCAGGAGAACGTTATCATGCTCCTCTGGATCAACTTCCTCTACATCGTAATCTTCTCTAACCGCAGGCATGAACGGTAACTGAACAAGGAACATGCCGTCCTCGACTGCGGTCTGACAGGCTAGGTCCATTCTCAGCTTATATTCGTCTTTGGTTCTAAACACCGTTGAACAGGCGCCACAGAAACCTCCCCGGCAACCGCATCCTCTAGTAAACTTGTAACCGGCATACTCAAGGGCGGTCATTATAGTGAGGCCTTTGGGTACTTTGTATCGTTTACCCATCACAAAGATCTCGACCATTTCCACTTCTTCGTTACTTTCATCTTCTTCTGCCTTCATATCATCTCACTCCACGATTCCTTTTTCTTTCAGTAAAGATCTCGGATCAATCTTATGGTTCTTTACCTCGATATCCAAACCAAAAGCAAGAGCCATCAATTCAGTCAAATAAAACACGGGTATCTCGAACTCCGTAGCTCTCTGATGATAATCCAAGTTAAATTGACACAGTGGACAGGAAAGAACCATAGCCTCAGCCCCTTCATCAACAGCGTGAGAAACTATATCCTCAACTCTTTTTTCAACGATATCTGACCTGTTAACGGTATGATAAGAACCGCAACACTCTGTCCGTTTGGGATTTTCAAGAACTTCAAGTCCCAAAAGTTCAAGCAGACCCTCCATGATCTCAGGATCTTCGGTTTCATCTATAGCCACGTTGTCAGGTCTGAGAAGCATGCAGCCGTAATAAGGCGCTACCACAAGATCATTCAAAGGAGTTTCAACAGCTTCCTCTATTTCATCCTTCATATCCTCAAGCAAGTGAAACAGATGGTAGACTTCTACGCCGCCCTCGTAATCGGGATCCTCGTCCAAAAATTCGTTCATAGTCTCTAGATCGTCTTCCCTCTCTTTCATCCTGTCGTTCGCCTGTCTCAACACGTTATAACACATGTCGCATAGAGTGACGATTTCGTCCTCGCCCTGTTCCTGAGCACAGCACATCGTTCGGATAGGAGCTATCTGATGCATTATGTCGTCTTCAGCTAAAGATTGGACAGCTCCACAGCAGTACCAATCGTCCATCTCGACCAAAGGTTCTCCAAGCTTATCCATGACCTTCATCGCGCTATCCTCATAATCGCTCGCTTTTGTTTTCAAAGTACAGCCGGGATAATAAAGATGACCTTCCATGATATCACCCCGTCTCCTTTCTGAAACAACCCACTACCGCAAGCTGAGGGAGTTCTTCCATGTTTTCGACCTCATCTACGTCGACCATGTCTATATTAGCTCTTAATACCACCTGTCTTACAGCTTCCATTATCTTGGCTATATCGATATCCCGTGGACATCGAACACTGCATGTGTAACAGGCAGCGCAAATCCACATAGTGTTGTTCTCTAGAACTTTATCTATATTTCCCAAAGTTATATGTTTAAAAACCCTCTCGGGCAGTATCTCCATATCTTCCACGAAAGGGCATCCTGCTGCACACGTCCCACATTGAATGCAGCTGTTCAACGATTGGCCTGAAAGCTCTTCGACCTTGTCCATGAAGTCGATGTCCCTAGTCAATTTCTTTAACTTCATTCGCTATCACCCAGTCCTTGGGTAACCTCTTTAAATTTATTTCCTTTAGAATCATATATATTAACCTTTAAAGGTGTCTCACCCATTGCAGAATGGGTTGCGCAAGCCAAACATGGATCGTAAGCTCTAAAGGACCTCTCAACGCTGTTCAACATCCCTTCCTGAATATCGCCACCATCTATGTATTTTTTAGCGGCGTCTCTAACACTCATCGATATGACAGAGGCGTTGTGATTAGTTGCCACTATTAGATTTGCATTCTCTATCAAGCCGTCCTCTGTTAGATCATAATCGTGTATCAGCGTTCCCCTAGCAGCTTCGACTATGCCGACGCCGCTCCCAGGTTTTCCAGGTTCGTTCCTTATGTTATCGCTTTCAAGGTCTTCATCCTGGGCTAATTCCTCTAATATCTCCGCGGCTTGCAAAATCTCTATAACTCTAGCCCAGTGATAGGCAAGAGTTGAATGTACTGGATAACCTAAAACATCGAACATTTCTTCGAATTCTCCCTGGGCGAGTTCGGTCTTCATACCTTCCGCAACATTGATCCTACCAAGAGTTCCAACACGATAAACTCCAGAATCTTTACCTTCCTCCAATCCATTCCAACCGATCTTTTTCAAATATGGGAATTTCATGTAACTCCACGGCTCTTTATGTTCCCTAATAACGTCAGTATAATCTAGGCCGGTGAAAGAATCGAATTCTTCACCATCAGGATCCACGATATTCACTTCACCGCCTGTATGACTCAATTTTCCATCTTCAGTTAGTCCCATACTATAGGTATTCAATTTTTCCTCTTTGATCTCTTCCTCATACTCAGAAAGTATCTCATCTTTGAAAAGATCTAATGTGAATTTAGCAAAATCGACCATCTCGCTTGTAAGTTCGATCAATTCTTCTCTCTCTTCACTGCTCAGAGATTTAGTCACTCCCCCTGGAATACCGAAGGCAGGATGTACTGATTTACCTGCTAACATCCTAACGATCTTCTGACCTTTCCCCCTCTGTCTGATCACTTTCTTACCTATCTCTTCCCCAACCTGTTCGATAACACCTAATATGTTCCTAGCATCTTTAGGAGCATCCACACCAACTAAAAAATCAGGACTGGCCAAATAATAAAAATGCAATATATGGTCAGCGTAAATATAAGCGTTGTAGAAGACTTCTCGCAATTTTTTAGCTGGTTCCGGCGGTTCTACATTATATGCATCGTCGAGAGCTTTTGAAGCAGCTAAATGATGAGCTTCCGGGCATACACCACATACTCTGTTAGTTATATTCGGCATGTCTTCAGCTTTTCTCCCTTCACAGAATTTTTCGAAGCCTTTATACTCTGGAACTTGNAGATAAGCATTTTTGACGTTCTCATCATCATCTAAAAATATCTC
>SL_8KL_010_SEDDRAFT_10000822_pt1 | contig 27049 bp, 22 predicted proteins | sample SodLakKL_010_SED_4_FD_11160 | JGI IMG/M metagenome (IMG submission 11160) | reverse complement strand
TGGACGACAAGCCGGGCTATTCGGGGGTGGACAACACCCTTTACGGGCAGGACCATGTGATCGCCCTGTGGGGGGATGCCGCCCGGACGGTGCCCGACCTGGTCCATGAGTACCGGAAGGCCCCGGCGGAAGCGGCACCGGAAGCTGCGGCCGGGGAAGGCGGGCCGGCTGAGAAAAGTGCTCCCGCTCTTCTGCGGGAGGCGAACAAAATCATTATTGTCCCCGGTTACGGGATGGCCCTGGCCCAGGCCCAGCAGCCGGTCAAGGCTTTGATTGACACCCTGGAAGGCGACGGCAAGGAAGTGAAGGTGGCCATCCACCCGGTAGCGGGCCGGATGCCCGGGCACATGAACGTGTTGCTGGCCGAGGTGGGGGTGGATTACGAGAAGCTTTACGAGATGGACGCCATCAACCCCGAGTTTGCCGCTACCGACGTGGTGGTCGTGATCGGGGCCAGCGACGTGATCAACCCGGCGGCCACAACAGCCGAAGGTACGCCCATCTACGGCATGCCGGTGCTGCATGTTGCCGAGGCCGGGGCGGTCATTGTCTGCAACCTGGACGACAAGCCGGGCTATTCGGGGGTGGACAACACCCTTTACGGGCAGGACCATGTGATCGCCCTGTGGGGGGATGCCGCCCGGACGGTGCCCGAGCTTACGGGTCAATACCGGGAAACTGCTTAACCGGGATACAGGTGGTGCCTGACATTTCCCGGGAAATTCTCAGGGAAAGGTTTGTCCCGGTTTTTAAACAAGCCCATAGATTGATTGATAAACCTGCAGCGCCTGAGATGCCGGTAGAGCATAATCCGGTTGTTTTGTTCTTTCACCGGGCCCTGCCGGTTTTTCTTTTTTAGTGATATCTTATCCTGCTATTGCTACTTTTTTTCTGCCTGTATATAATGACCCTGTGATCAAAAACCCTGGTTCAGGATTTTGAGTAACAAAATGTTCCGATAGATCCGGCCAGACCGGAAAAAGTTTCAAAAGGAGGGGTTTTAATTGTTAACTGCAGATCATTTCTTTAACCTGGAGAATCACCCTTTTAAAGGGCTTTTTGCCGGAACTGATTATGTATGGGAAGCATTGCCGCGGCTCAAGCCCTTCATAAATGAATGTTTAAACCCCAATCTGCAGGAGGTCCGGAACGGCCAAACTGTTGTTGCTGAAACCGTAATTTTATATGAAGGTGAAGTAATTAAATCAGGATTTACTATTGATACAGAGGGCAAAAAGCCGGTCGTAAAAAAAGGCGAAACCGTCTTGGAAGGAGCAAGCATCATATACGGCGGGTCTTACCTGATGGACGACCTGATCCAAATCGGCAGGGGTGTGGTTGTAGAACCGGCCGCCCTGATAAAGGGTCCGGCTGTAATCGGTGACGGCACTGAAGTGCGACACGGGGCTTATATCCGCGGTGATGCCCTGATAGGAGATGACTGTGTGGTCGGCCATACCACTGAAATGAAGTCGTCGGTAATGCTGGGGGGCAGCAAGGCGGGGCACTTTGCTTATATCGGGGACAGCATCCTGGGCCGGGTCAACCTGGGAGCCGGAACCAAGCTGGCCAACTTAAAAATGATCGATTCCCCGGTAGTTTTAAAAATAGCGGGGCAGGTTTATGAAACCGGTCTGCGTAAGTTTGGAGCAGTCCTGGGCGACGGGGTGGAAACAGGCTGTAACAGCGTCACTGCGCCGGGAACGCTGCTGGGTAAAAATGTCCTGCTTTATCCCAACGGCACGGCCCGGGGATACTATCCCGGCGGCAAGATTATTAAAGTCAGGCAGAACCAGGAAGTTTTGGATAACCTGCCGGATGGTAAAAGTGAACGGTAAAGGATGATGTTTGGTGGACCAGTTGATCAGACTCCTGGAAGAGCGGGGGCCTTTAACCGGAAAGGACCTGGTCAGGGAAACCGGTTTTGATGTGTTCAGAGCCTGGAAAGCTTGCCATTCCTGTGATCAAATTTTTAGTCGTCTGGTTGGCAGGAGGTACCTCCGGCTGGATCAAAAAGTCGAAGGTTATGCCCGCCTTTCTCCTTCTATTATGAGAGAGTTCTTAAATTACACCATTGTAGGCCTAAAAAGACATGAACCGGCCCTGCAATCAATGGCTCAAAGCCTGCAGCAGCAGCTTGCCGCCATCAGCTCTAAAAAGATGCAGCTGGCCGGGCAGACTGTCGCCCCTTTAATAGAAGAACATCCAAAAGGAGATCTGATCAGGGAGCGGGCTGCCTTTATAATTGCCGGTGATGTGGTTTTCAACATGGCTCATGCCGAGCCCAGGCCCGAGTTTTCTACGGGCGAGCTGGTCATGGGCTCTGATCTTGATCTTATCATCGTGGTGGATGACCTCCCGGAAGCACTTATAACGGACATGGATCGGATTGTTTACAGGGAGAAATACAACCTGCTGATCAACCCTGCTTCAAAAGAAGAACTGGATTATATTATTAAAGATTTGGATAAAGTCAAGGAACAGCTCCGGTTTGACAGTTTTAAGGCTATGGTTGCTTCAAAAATACTTTACGAGGGCCATTTCATGGGTGGAAGCAGGAGCCTTTTCGCTTTAATCAAGAGCCTGCTGGATGACTTCGCTATCAGCTCTAAAATTGCTTTACTGGAAGAGAAAGCCAGCCAAGACCGGGTTGAGGCTGAGAAGCTTTTAGCTTCGCCGGGAAATAAAGATCAAGATGAAGAGTTGATGTCGTTGTTTTACACGACTGAAGAAAAGGAAGAAATATTTTAGAATAAGGCGGGATAGCATGGATCTGCAGGTAGTTGGTGATTACCGGGAAATGAGTGAGCTGGGGGCAAAAATAGTCTCCGAGACAATTCAGGAGAAAAAAAATGCTGTGCTGGGGCTGGCAACAGGTTCAACACCGGAAGGGATGTACGCCCGGCTGGTAGAGAAATATAGAAGGGGTGACCTTGATTTTAAATCCGTAGTCACCTTTAATCTTGATGAATACGTCGGCCTTGCCCCCGACCATCCGCAAAGCTACCACTATTACATGAAGCGCAACCTTTTTGATCATGTCAATCTCGATCCCGTAAATATCAGCATCCCCACCAGCAGCAGTGATGAAACTCTTGAGGAGGCCTGCCGGCAGTTTGATAAAAAGATTGAGCATGCCGGGGGAATTGATCTGCAGGTGCTCGGCATCGGTGTAAACGGTCATATTGGCTTTAATGAGCCGGCCCCTTATTTGAAAACCGCTACGCACCTGGTCGAACTGGCTGAAGAAACCATTGAAGCCAACAGCCGTTTTTTCCAGTCTAAAGAGGAAGTGCCCAGAAAAGCGGTAACCATGGGTTTGGGCTCAATTATGGCCGCAGATAAAATATTACTTTTGGCAAACGGTAAAAACAAGGCCCCTGCTGTCCGGGATTCGTTCAGCGGGCTGGTCTCTACCGAAACGCCGGCATCGTTATTACAGCTGCACAGAAAAGTAACAATCGTTATCGACCGGGAAGCGGCTTCTTTACTCTAATCCCGGTATCATCCACAATTATGAGCCCCGACTGAGGGAAACCTGTCAAGCCCGGCTCTAATAAATGCTCAACAAAACAAGGCTGATAATGTTATACTATAGTTGAATTGAGCCATTATGAGGTGAGCCTATGGAAGCCGGTTTTAAATCGGGGGCCCTTGAAGTTAACCTGGCCCAGACAAAACAGGAGCAGACTGAACTTCCCCCTGAACACAGCTGGTTCGTTTCGCTGTCTTCTTCTTACTGGGGCATCAACAAGAGGACTGAAGAACTTTTCCTGGAGTATAATCATCCCCACCCCAACTATGATTATATTATTGAAAACCTGCACACCATCAGTTTGACGGACTTGTGGCTCTACAGCTCAATTGAAGAATCGGAAAAAGCGCTTTTGTTCCTGGTTTCTCTGTTTGAAGATCTTGCCGCTAAAGATTTAACAGAAAAACAGCGGGAACAACTGGTTAAAACCCTCTTTAAATTTGTCGATCGCCTCCTTAATGAGGGCAGCTATCCCCCTCAAGTTATCTGGCGCTGCCTGGGGCTGATCGAAAAAGGGATGGATGCAAACGAAGCTATTTACCGCCGCAACTCCGGTTATTTTAAAAAATACCTGGCCCGGGCGGCGGCTGTGCCTGAATTCAACAGCGAGGTATGCCGGTTAACCAGGGCAATCCTGAGCAAAAACTGTGCCTTCTGGGCGGAAACAGCCAATGCAGAGTCCTGGTTTGAAAGTAAATCCGATCTTTTCCAACCCCATTACCGGGAAAAAATTAACTTGATCGGAAAACAATTTTTCGATGAGTTGGCTTCCCGGATTGAAAATTCCCAGACCTGGGAAGAAATTGAAGCCAACTTATTTTTTAATGACATAGCCAACCATTTTCGCCACTTCAGCGAAGAATTCAATCTTTCCATAGAAAGAGTATACTACCTGCTTTATGCTCTTCATCTCCCCGGGATGATCCAGCTGAAAAAGCATCTTCTCTATGACCTGAACCGCCTCTTAAAAACAGCCCTTACAGAGCTTCAGGAGGAGGAAATTTATCATTTCATCGATATGCTTTTCAGCCTTTTCAAAGAACTAAAAGACCAGCAAACCGATACAGTTCTGGACTGCCTCTTTACCCTGGGCAAAGAGGTGGTCGAGATAGACAACCAGGATATTACAGCCTATTACATGCAGAGGTTGATTGAGTTCGGTTTTGTTTATCCCGGCCAGATTCAGGTCACCACGGATTGGCAAACGAAAGCCAACGCCGATCATGTCAAAAATATTCGCATCTGGCTTGACCTGATCGAAACATCCCCCTACAGATTTAAGAAACTCCTTTCGGCCCTGGTTGTTAACCTGAGGCTCGGAGGAATTTTTATCTCTGACACCGACCTGTTTCAGCGGGATGTAACCAAACTCTTAAATGCGGACATTGCTCCTGTCTACAAGCAGGTTAAGCAGCTGGCCCGTTTTTTCCCGGTCTATTTTAATGAAATCGGGGCCGAAGGCAAGCTTCGCGAAGTAAGTACTGTTATTGATGAATTAGCAGGTCGAAAGGACCGGGTTATTCATTTTGTCCGCAAGCAGGTCCACTCCGAGAGTAATAATACCCATATCGACCTGGTCCAAAGAGTGGCGAATTACTGGTACAGCGGACGGCAGGAACAGCTCCGGGATCTATTGCCGGAGGACGTCTATGCATCTATAAGTAAAAACGATGAACATTACATCAGGATCAGCAGGCTGACCCGTTCTGTTTGTGATTATTTTGGAGTTGACCATGCCGGTTTATTGAAACTGCCTGAAGAAGAAGTGGCTTCCTTTCTCGATTCTTTAACGGCGGCAAATGAAAAAGATAAAAAGCGCCTGCTTAACCTGCTCCAGCTTTATCAGCTTCTTGAGGAAAAGTACTCCTTTGAAACCCGTAATATAACCAGCCTCTTAATGCAAAGCCGTTTTTTTAATAAAGAAGAGATTGATCTTATTTCAAAAATGATGAAAGAGGGATGCCACCGTGAAGCCCTCGAACAAATATACTCCTATATGTCCACTCTCAAAGAGATAATTCTCAAAAACGAGAAAACCGAGGCCATTGAAACCATATACTACAAGCGCCATATAGCCGTAGGGATTCCTTCCATGTACGGCCAGTACAAGGAACCTAAATTTGAAGCCCTTGGCTTGATGTACAGGTTGGAACAGGTTGCCTCGCGTTTAATGGAAGAAGTAGTGGACCAGGTCGATATGGATTATATCTCTGCCAAAACCCTAAAAAATATTTATGAAGTGCTGGTCCTTTTTAAAACCGGGCTTGAACTCGACGGCATGGTTAACCAGAACTTTAATTCCACCCTCGAAATGTTCAGGTACAGCTTGACTTCAGCCAGCGTCACCCTGGAGCAGTACATGAATATTTTCCGTTTTATGTCCCAGCATATCAAAGAACTGATCAATGAGTACTTCATCCGCGTTTATGATGAAACCATTAATATTGTAGTGCCCCAGATTTTTGATGACTCTCCCGAAACCATCGCCAAAGAGTCAGAAATATTCTACCGCGATATCTTATCTTCCGCATTCCTGGTCCAGGAGCTGGATCGGTTTATTGCCAATGCCATGAAAATGATCCAAAATATGCTGGAAAATTATTCAGAAGCTCATATCCACAACATGATGAGCTACAATCCCGATCTGGCCGTCAGCCCCCTGGACCGTGAAACGGTCCAAATGGATAACCAGCTGTTTCTGGGGGCCAAAGCATACTATCTTAAAAAATTGACAGCTTATGGTTTGCCTATTCCCCCCGGTTTTGTTTTAACCACAGAAGTCTACAGGCACAAAGATACGATCTTTGAACACCCTTCCATGAGCCAGGAGCTGGACAACATGATCTTTAAGCACCTGGCCGAGGTCGAAGCAAAAACCGGCCTAAAATTCGGCGATCCAAAAAATCCACTATTGCTTTCAGTCCGCTCCGGCACGGCGATCTCCATGCCCGGGGCAATGAGAACTTTTCTCAACGTAGGTATGAATGACCGCACCGCCCTGATCCTGGATAAGGACTCTGAGTCATCATGGATGGGCTGGGATGCCTACCGCCGTTTTATTCAGAGCTGGGGCATGTCCCACGGGGTGGATCGGGATTATTTTGACGAAGTTATGGTCCGGGTTAAAAACAAATATGACGTTGAAAAAAAGGCCAGTTTTACAGCTGCCCAGATGAAAGATCTGGCCCTTGAATATAAAAAGACCCTCAATGAACACGGAGTTTATATCGCAGAAGACCCCTATGACCAGCTCCGGCAGGCCATCAATAATATCTTTAACTCCTGGTCTTCCCGGCGCACTGTTGCCTACCGCAAGCATCTGCAGATTGCCGATGAATGGGGAACGGCAGTACTGGTTCAAAAAATGGTTATGGGCAACCGGTCGAAAGACTCCGGTTCGGGTGTGGTTTTTACCCACAACCCCAAGTTAAAAAAGCCCGGCATAAACTTATATGGCGACTTTACTCTCTGCAGCCAGGGAGAAGATATTGTCGCCGGCCTGGTTTATACGATGCCGATTTCGGAGAACCAGCGCAGTGAAGATTACCCGGAATGCGATTTTTCGCTGGAATCCGCTTTCCCACATATATATAAACAGCTACGTGTAATAGCCACCGAATTAATTGAAAAATATGGTTTCAACAACCAGGAGATCGAGTTTACCTTTGAATCGGGCGCTCCTGAAGATCTTTACATCCTCCAGATCAGGGAGCAAAATATTGTGCAGCAGGAAAAAGAGGCCGTCTTCAGCACCTCTCTGGAAGAAATGGAACCGGTCGGCAGGGGCATCGGCGTAGGAGGCGGGGCTATCAGCGGTATGATCAGTTTTGATATGGATGATCTGGTTAACAATAAGCATCAATACCCGGATCAAAAACATATCCTGGTCCGGCCTGACACAGTGCCCGACGATATCCAGATGATTTTTATGTGCGACGGTTTGGTTACCAGCCGGGGTGGCGTGACTTCCCATGCCGCAGTAGCTGCAGACAAGCTGGGCAAAGTTTGTGTTGTCAACTGTGAAGAACTGGTGGTTAATGACCGTGAAAAGTACTGTAAAATTAACAATTATATCTTTCGCAAGGGCGATGCCATCTCGATAGACGGTAAATGGGGCAATATTTATGCGGGCAGTTATCCAATTCAATATGTGTAATCTGGTTAAGGGGAGGAATCAAAATTGAGCGATCACCTTCAAAGCAGGAATAAACTGGGTATTAACGGTGTGGGAAGGATCGGCAAACTTACCCTTTGGAATCACCTTAATGCCGGATATTTTGACTACTTTGTTCTGAATATGGGACGTAAAGTGGGTAAAAAACTGGAAGATGTTATCGATTACCTGCTTAAAGACAGCACTTACGGTTCCCTGGATCGTTTTTTGTACGGTTATTCTGGTAAAACTGCCACCATTGAAATTACAGATCGGGAAGAAGAGATTTTTTCTATAAATGGTATACCCATAAAACTGTATACCAGGTCCCGCAACCCCAGGGACATTAACTGGGCTAAAGAAGGGGTTCAGCTGGTTGTTGAATGCACCGGCAGTTATGTTGACCCCACTGTGCCGGCCGATCACCCCAGGGGCAGTGTGCGCGGTCACCTGGAGGCGGGTGCGGAAAAAGTAATAGTCAGCGCTCCTTTTAAGATAGCAGACGGGGCCCAGAAATTTCCGGCCGACAGCTGCATGGTGGTCTATGGAATCAATCACGACAAATATGATCCTTCCAGCCATCATATCCTATCGGCGGCAAGCTGTACCACCACCGGCCTGTCTCATATGATTAAACCGCTGCTTGAAACCAGGGAAACATCGAAGATTATCACTGCTTCGATGTCTACGGTTCATGCCGCTACCAATAACCAGAAGATACTGGATGCTGTCCCCACGGAAAATGCTTCGGATCTGAGAAAGACCCGTTCGGTTTTTGATAACATTATTCTTACGACTACCGGTGCGGCCGATGCCCTGGAAGAGATTCTGCCCGAAATAAGAAATGTTGGCTTTATGGCTGATTCAGTGCGGATTCCCACCAGCACTTCATCCTTAATTATGCTTAATGTTACTTTTAAAACTGAATTGAACGCAGCCGGCGAACCGAAGCTAAACCGGGAATTGATTAATCAAATCTACAAAACGGCAGCCGATGGCGCCCAGAAAGGGATGGTTATCTACAGCGACCGGCAAAACGTTTCTTCCGACCTGGTGGGGTATCCGGCCGCGATCGTGATAGAGGGTTATGAAACCCATACCCGGACCGGGTTTATCCTGGTTAACTCCGATATCCTGCGTGAAAACGGGGTTGAAGCCCCCGTTGATATCAATATCCCGGTTACCCATGCTAAACTATTTGGCTGGTATGATAACGAACTTGGCAGTTATGTTAACTTTTTAGGCCGGCTGGCTGTCTATGTCGATAAGAATATGCCCTGATCTTTTTATGGAGTGAGTTAATGTCTGTTTCAAAACAGGATACAGTTGTTTTAGCCCGCTGCAAACGTTACGATCCGGAAGAAGTGCGCGCCGCTTTGCGGCAAATTTTTACTTTTTACGGTGGGCTGAGCAGCCTGATCAAGCCCGGTCAAAATGTTCTGTTAAAACCGAACTTGCTTTCTGCCGCCCCTCCTTCGGAAAGTGTAACCACCCACCCGGTTGTAGTAAGAGTGATGGCCGAAATGGTTAGAGAAGTAGGAGGAAAAGTTTTTGTCGGTGACAGCCCCGGCCATGATTCCCAGGAGGAAGCCCACCATATTTGCGGCATCCAAAAAGCGATCGAAGCAAGCGGGGCTGAAGCGCTGTTTTTTTCCGATACAGCTTATAAAAAGATCGAGGGCTACCGGCTCTGGGAAGTACCGCTTGCCGCCGAACTGGACAAAATGGACTTGATCATCAACCTGGCCAAACTTAAAACCCATGCTTATACCGGAATGACGGCGGCAGTCAAAAATATGTACGGTTGTGTTCCGGGCAAAAATAAGGCCCGGTTTCATTTTGAATATCCCGCCCCAAAAGATTTTGCCAGGTTATTGCTGGATGTTTATTATGCCGTCCGGCCTGCTTTTTCGATCATTGATGCTGTAATTGCCATGGAAGGGGCCGGCCCCAGGAAGGGCAAGCCCAGGCGGGTGGGCCTCCTGATGGGGGCGTCCAATGCCCTGGCCCTGGATAACGTTGCGGCTTCGGTAGCCGGTTTTCGGCCCGGGCAGGTGGCGACCCTGGCTGCGGCCCGGGAATTGCAGCTGGCGGGATCAGATCTTGGTTCCATCGCGGTGCGGGGTTTAACCCTGGAAGAATGCCGGGTGGATGATTTTGATCGGGGGCCTGTTTCGAATGGACAACTAATCAGGCTGCTGGCCCTGTTTCCAATGGCCCGGATCAGAGATTTTATTGCCGCCAGGCGCCCTTATCCCCGGGTCAATGCCGAACTGTGCACCAAATGCGGGGCCTGTTATCAAGCCTGCCCGGCCCGGGTGATCGAGTTTAACGATTCCATTCCGGATCTAGACAAGGCGGGTTGCATTCGCTGTTACTGCTGCCGGGAGTTTTGCCCCCAGGGAGCGATTGAGGTTTCCGGCAGGTAACTCTCAGAGAAGGCCAACCTGGTTGACTCCGGTATGATGGTTATAATAATTTGAGATTGTTTTTTTTTATGATATAGTAATCTATATTGAATCAAGGACATTGTTGGAGCCGGAGGTGTTTTTGTTTGAAAATACTGGTAAGCGATACCTTTTCTCCGGAAGGGCTGGAACAGATGAGCAGGGATGCTGAAGTCGATTACCGGCCGGTCATAACTCCGGAAGAACTGGTGGCAGATATAAAATCCTATGATGGATTAGTGGTCCGCAGTCGGACCAGGGTTACCGCTGAAGTTATCGAAGCCGCTCCTAAGTTGAAAGTTATCGGACGGGCCGGAGTCGGTGTTGACAACATTGATGTGGAAAAAGCTACGGAAAAAGGGATTATTGTTGTCAACGCGCCGCACGGCAACACCATATCGGCAGCGGAACACACCATAGCCCTTTTGACCTCTCTGGCCAGGAACATTGCTGCAGCAAGCAGTTCTGTAAAGCGGGGCGAGTGGAAACGATCTGAATATACCGGGGTGGAGTTGAATCAAAAAATACTCGGTGTTATAGGAGTAGGCCGGATCGGCAGTGAAGTGGCCCGCCGGGCCAGGGCCCTGGGAATGAAGACTATCGCTTATGACCCTTATATTGCCAGGGATCATGCCGAAAAACTGGGCATTGAAATTGTTGCCCTGGAAGAGCTTTTGAAACAAGCTGATTTTATTACCCTGCACCTCCCCTTGAACCCCTCTACCCACCATTTAATTGGCGAGAAAGAACTGGCCATGCTTAAGCCGGGAGTAAGGATAGTCAACTGTGCCCGCGGCGGCCTAATTGATGAAGATGCCCTCTGCAGCGCCCTGCAGGAAGGCCGGGTGGAAGGGGCTGCTCTCGATGTTCTCGAAAGGGAACCTCCTGAGAGCTGTAAACTGTTGGAATTGAACAATGTTATCATCACCCCCCACCTGGGGGCGCTTACCAGGGAAGCCCAGACCAATGTTGCCCTGCAGGTATCGGAGCAGGTCATTAAGGCCCTGAAAGGAGAGCCGATTGTTTCCGCGGTAAATGTTCCGGCTTTAATGCCCGAAACAAGGGCTGCTATCGGGCCCTTTTTGCCGTTGGCCCGGGCCATGGGCAGTTTTTACCTGCAAATGTTTGGCGGCTCGGTTGATGAAATCGAGTTAACCTACAGCGGCCAGATTGCTTCCATGCCCCTGGCGCCGCTTACGCTTTCCTGCCTGATTGGCTTTTTACAGCACATCGTCGGAGATGGGGTGAACTGGGTTAATGCTTCATATATTGCCAAAAACAGGGGCATAGCGGTCAAGGAAACATCGACTACGGAAGTAAAAAACTACAGCAACCTGATTACGATGAGAGCCCGTTCAGGACAGGAAGAACATCTCATCTCGGGAACTCTCCTTAATAGTGATATGCGTATGGTCAGGGTTGATGAATACCGAATTGAAATTGTCCCCGCCCCCTACATGCTGGTGACGACCCATAATGACAGGCCCGGAGTTGTTGGTAAAATCGGGACTTTGCTAGGCGATGAGAATGTAAATATTGCTTCCATGCAGCTGGGTCGTAAGCAGGCCCGGGGTGAGGCGATGATGGTCCTGCAGGTTGATGAGCAAATGCCTGCTGAAACTCTGAACAAGGTGGAGAACCTTGATGTTATAACATCGGCTCATTTTGTTGTTATGCCGCAGAGTATTTTTTCCGGAGAGCATTAAATCAGAAAAGAGGTGCCAAAAAATGGTTAAAGTTTATGCTTTAAGTACATGTCCGTGGTGCAAAAAGGTCAAGAAACTGCTTGACGATAAGCAGGTCCAGTATGATGCTGTTGATGTGGATCTGGCCCAGGGTGAAGAACAGAAAAAAGCGCTGGCCGAAGTGGAAGAATTGACCGGACGGCGTGCTTTTCCGGTTACCGTCATTAACGAAAAGGTAATCCAGGGTTTTAAGCAGGAAGAGATAGAAGGGGCGCTTGAAGATGAAGCATAAAATATACTGCCCGGTTTGCCGGATTTCTTTTATTCACAGGGGCGAACTTGAGCCGGGGCAGGAAGTCTTATGTACTGTATGCGGGGCCGAACTAAAAATAAAGGAGCTGGACCCTGAAATTAAAGCTTCCCGCTATATAGAGGATCCAGAAACCGAGATTCAGCGGAGGTCGGAAAACTTCGCCCGCCTGCGTGGCTATACCTTTAATGAGGATAAAGAACTGGTCCTGGAGGGCCTGGTGGATAAGCACCGGCTCTACGGCGACTTTTATTGTCCCTGCCGCTTTGAAAATATACCGGAAAATGTCTGTCCCTGCCTGGAAACCAGGATGAACGAGGTCCGTAAAATGGGGCACTGCTACTGAAACCTTTTTCATCTCAAGGAGTGAGTTTCACTCCCCCTATGATCGGTCCGCAAAGGTTTAATGAATAGCAATTTAAAAAATTTTAAGAATCCGGTTTAACCGGTTACTTTTTCTGCGACAGCTAGTCGTATCCGTTTTGTGGCATAGTAACCAGGGGATCTTTGGATGCAAGCCCGTACTCCTTCGCGGGGCCCGTCCGGTTTTATCATTAACTATTGTCCTCTAATAATGTGTTTCGAAGATGGTCGGGCATATCGGCAGGATTAATAACCTGCCGGTGAAGGGCCGGTTTATTTTCCAGGGCGGCCAGATTATCCGGCACAGGGATTTCGGTTTCCCGGGCCAGTATCTTGATCAATTCCAGCTCGCTGCTGTCTTGAAAGGGGCTGTTTTTGAAGAGGGCCCGAATGGTGCTGCCGGTAAATTTATAAGGACTGGCTGTAGACAGGACTACTGAAAGATGGGGATCCTTTTCCCGTTTCAGGTATTTATCCAAAACATTGATCCCTACTGCTGTATGCGGATCAACCAGGTACTTTTTCTCGCTATAAGTGCCGGCAATTGCCTGCAGGGTTTCTCCATCATCGGCGTAGTCTGACCAGAAGGACTTATGGAGGGTAGCCAGGGTCTCTCTGTCTACTCTGTAATGGCCTTCTTCGGTCAACTGATTCATCCACGCTTTGATGCGCTCCGAATCATGGCCGGTTAATTCGAACAACAACCGTTCCAGGTTACTTGAAACCAGTATATCCATGGAAGGGGAATGGCTGTTGTACAGGGTTCGCCTTTTATCATAAAGACCGCTGTTGATAAAATCGGAAAGAACATTGTTCCTGTTGGCGGCGCAGATGAAGCGGTTCACCGGCAGGCCTAACCGGCCGGCGTAATAACCGGCCAGAATATTGCCGAAGTTTCCGGTAGGGACGACAAAATTTACTTTCTCCCCTTCCTTTATGGCCCCTTGGGAAATAAGTTGGCGGTAAGCAGAAAAATAATAAACTATCTGCGGCAGCAACCTGCCCCAGTTGATAGAATTGGCGGAAGTCAGCCGGTAACCGGCTTCTTTTAACTGACTGTTCATGTAGCGATCATTGAAGATTTGTTTAACTCCGCTCTGGGTGTCGTCAAAATTCCCCCTGACGGCAATGACATTGACATTACCGCCTTCCTGGGTGATCATCTGCAATTTTTGTATTTCGCTGACCCCTTTTTCCGGAAAATAAACAAATATTTTAACCCCCGGCACATCGCGGAAACCCTCCAGGGCTGATTTGCCCGTATCTCCGGAAGTTGCGGTCAGGATCACTATTTCTCTGTCCTCACCGCTTTTTTGAGCGGCAATGGTCAAAAGGTGAGGCAGTATTTGCAGGGCAATATCTTTAAAAGCGGAGGTTGGACCGTGCCACAGCTCCAGGACATAAATTTGCTCAGAAAGGCTGATTAGGGGAGCGACCGCCCGATGATCGAAAGTATCTGGACTGTAAGCAGAGCTGACAGCAAATTCAATTTCTGAAGGGCTGAAATCACCAAGAAACCGGGTTAATATTTCTACCGCTATTTCCTGGTAGCGGCCTGCCGGCAGGTTGGACCCTGGATAAGCTTTCAATTTACCTGCAGGCACAAACAAACCGCCATCGGGAGCCAGGCCCTTCAAAATTGTTTCCGAAGCCGTCACGTATTTTGCCCGGTTCCTGGTGCTGTAGTAGCGCATTAAAACCTTCCCCTTTCGCCGGCATGCAACCTGCCCCGGTAGATTCCTGCCGGAAATCTAAAGGATTTACTTCTTTCTTTCCCGGCTAAAATCCTTTTAAATGCTTGGGGCTCCCTTGACAAAAATATGGTAACGGGGTATTTTCAGGTCACGATTGTGCTTTTTCCACAACTTGTGCCACAGTAAACCTGAAGGAGTGTGAATTAAAATTGAAGTTTTTAGTGATAGTCGGAGATGGAATGGCCGATTACCCCATGGACCAGCTGGAGCACAGGACAGTCCTGCAATACGCCAGGACCCCCGGTTTCGATCGCCTCGCCGTGGAGGGCGAACTGGGCCTGGCCCGGACCATTCCCGATGAGCTGCCCCCGGGAAGCGATACAGCCAACCTTTCGGTTATGGGTTATGATCCCTTGCGTTACTATACCGGAAGATCGCCTTTTGAAGCGGCCAGCCTGGGAGTAGATTTAAATCCCGGCGACATTTCTTTTCGCTGCAATCTTGTCACCCTCTCTCCTGAAGAACCTTATGCCGCAAAAAAAATGAGAGATTATTGTGCCGGCGAAATATCAAACCAGGAAGCGGAAGTATTGATCGAGGAGATTAAAAGAAACCTCGGCAGTGAAGAAATTGATTATTATCGAGGCTTTAATTATCGGCACTTAATGGTGTGGCACGGCGCTCCCGAAGATTGGCAGTTGACCCCTCCCCATGACATCAGCGGCCAGGGAATAGGAAATTATCTGCCTGTTGGCAGCGGAAGCCCTAAAATTAAGGAAATGATGGAAGAAAGCTATAAAGTCCTTGCCGATCATCCGGTGAACCGGAAGCGTGTTGAAAAAGGCCTTAACCCGGCCAATTCGATCTGGATCTGGGGGAACGGCAAAAAACCGCTGCTCACTCCCTTTGAAGATAAATATGGGCTTAAAGGATCGGTTATTTCGGCTGTAGACCTGGTTAAAGGGATCGGCCTGTTTGCCGGATTGAAATTGATCGAAGTCGAGGGGGCTACCGGCAACATTGACACCAACTACAGCGGTAAAGCCGAGGCTGCTGTTGAGGCCCTGAAAAAGGGTGACGACTTTATTTACGTCCACATAGAAGCGCCCGATGAGTGCTCTCATCGTTTTGAAACTGAAAACAAAATCAAAGCGATTGAAATGATTGATAGCCTGGTTGTGAAAAGAATTAAAGATGAACTTGAACAGAGCAATATAGAGCACAGCATCCTCTTGATTACCGATCACGCCACTCCGCTTTCGCTGGGCACCCATACCAGGGATCCGGTGCCCTTTGTCATTTACCGCAGTAACGATCCAAAAAACAACGCTTCCCGGAAGTTTGATGAAGCAAGCGCTGCCGGAGCAGGGCTTTATATCGGGGAAGGATTTAGATTAATGGATCGTTTTATAAAGCAAGTATAATGGCACCTTCATCGCCTAAAGCGCCGGTTCAGGTCGGAGCAGAAAAAATATTAACAGCCAACTTTATGGCTCTCCTGGGAGCGGTATTTTTCCTTTTTTTTGCTCTTGATTTCTATATACCGGTCCTGCCTTTTTATGTCCTCGATATCGGGGGTGGGGAGGCGGCAGTGGGGCTGTTAATGGGCCTCTTCACTTTTTGTTCGGTCATTCTCAGGCCTTTCCAGGGGCGCGATCTAAACCGCCGGGGACGTAAAAGGCTTCTATTGACAGGCATCATTCTTTATGCCGCCGCAGCGGTAGGGCTGATTTTTTTGCCTTCGCTTCCCCTGCTCTTTATATTTCGCGCTGTCCAGGGTTTTGGATGGGGGGCATTCCTGCTTGCCTTTAACACCCTAACCCTGGATCTGGCTCCCCCGGGCAGAAGCGGCGAAGCGCTGGGCCTGATGGGGACGGCGCCGCCCCTTTCCCTCGCCGTTGCTCCTTTTTTGGGCGAGCACCTGCGGATTTCAACAGGGGCCGGTTATCCGCTCCTGTTTTCTATCGCTTTTGCTGCGGCTGTCCTGGCCCTGGTTATGGCTCTGCTGGTCAAAGAACCATTAAGGGATAAAAGCGGAGATAAAAAGATCCCCCTTCTATCCCAAAAAGTATTTTTTCCTTCCCTGATTATTTTCTTTATGACCTTCAACCTGGGCTGTATCCTTACTTTCCTGCCGCTTTTAGGCGATGTCAGGGATATAGAAGCGGTCGGTTACTTTTTTACCGTTTTTGCCCTGACCGCCACAGTATTCCGCCCGACATTCGGTCGAATTTCAGACCGAATCGGACGCTCCAGGGTTTTTATTCCCGGGCTGATCGTAGCTTCGGCGGCCCTGATCATGATTGCCCTGGCTACAACGGCCACCCAGCTTATCCTGAGCGGCTTTTTTTTCGGAGCCGGTTTTGGATCGGCCCATTCCTCGGTAATGGCCCTGGCTGCAGACCGGCTGCCGGTTATGGAGAGAGGAGTTGGCATGGCTACTTTTACGGGAGCTTTTGATCTTGGCATTGTGGTCGGAGCAAGCACAATTGGGATCTTGTTAAAATGGTTCGATTTTACGGCTGTTTTCTATTTATGTGCCGCAGTCATGTTTGCCCCGGTTATAATTTACGGTCTTAAAAAAAGAATAAAAGCGTAGAAACTATCATGATGGGTTCTACCTGGATTCAGTATATGCGGCCGCTACTGCGCCGGCAAAAGGCGGTTCATGGGTCAAGGAAACTGTGATAGCGGTATAATTTTTATTTCGGGCCAGGCGGTAAGCCTCACCATGTAAATTTACCAGGGGCTGTTTGCCGGGCCATGTGATAATTTCTACTTCTTTTAAAGCTGCCGGCCCGATTCCGCAGCCGATCGCTTTTAAAGCTGCTTCCTTGGCCGCAAAACGGGCGGCCAGGGAAGCAGCCGAAGGTTTTTGTTCCAGAAAGATCTTTTTTTCGCGGGCCGTGAAAATCCTGTCCAAAAATCGCTTGGGGTATTTGTCACTTATACTCCTGATCCGTTCGATCGACACCAGGTCTACTCCAACCCCCAGTTTCATTAGCCCCACCTCCTCAGCAGATTATAGCACACTCCCGGTTGCAATTCTTAAATAAATCAACCTTGCTTTTTAAAAATGGTTATGGTAATCTTTAGTAGATATAACACCCTGTTTAGCAGGGCTATTTTAGGAGGTAAATTTTTAATGCAAGGTAAGGTAAAGTGGTTTAACCCTGAAAAAGGGTACGGCTTCATCGAAGTCGACGAAGGCAAAGATGTATTTGTGCATTACTCGGAGATTAAGGAAGAAGGTTTTAAAACCTTAGAAGAAGGTCAGGATGTCGAATTTGAAATTGTAGAAGGCAACCGCGGCCCGCAGGCTGCAAATGTAGTGAAAATATAACCTCGGGTTTGATGTGGATCCATAATTAAATAAGGACTCATGAAATCAGTTTTCCCCAATGGCCGGTATGCAGTNCCGGCTTTTATTTATGNAAAAAACAGGACAGCAAATAAAAAACAGTATTGACAGCATTAAATAGAGGTGGTATTCTTTTTTTTGTCGGATACCCGAGTTGTTTGGTCGGAATTTAAAGGGAGCATCAGGGCAGAGATGAAATTATCGGCAAAAGCGGAGTACGGGGTAAGGGCCATGGCTATTCTGGCTATTTACTATCAAACCGGACCCCTGCCATTGAGGGAAATAGCGGAACAGGAAAATATATCCCTTAATTTTTTAGAGCAGATCTTTCCTGCCCTCAGGCGTAAAGGTTTGATATTGAGTGTGCGCGGTTCACGCGGAGGCTATATGCTTTCCCGGCCCCCGACTGAGATCAATATCGGTGATATTGTCAGGGCTGTCGAGGGGCCGATTACCCCGGTGGACTGCCTGTCAGAAAATGGTGGCGAGCCCTGCTGCGATCGCAGAGAGGGATGCCTGACCAGGCAGGTTTGGGAAAAGTTGAGGGACAAGATTAACGACGTGTTAGATAATGTGTCCCTTGACGAACTGGTTGATTTCAAGCCGGCCAATGCAATACGGCCACAGGGAGGAGTATAACATGAAAAGTCGGCTGGTTTATATGGATCACGGTGCGACAACACCGGTCCGCAAAGAAGTTTTTGATGCTATGATCCCGTTTTTCCAGGAGCAGTACGGTAATCCTTCCAGTCTGCATACCCCGGGAAGGAAAGTCCGTCAGGCCGTGGAAGAAGCCCGGGAAAAAACCGCCCGGGCCCTGGGAGCGGGTGCGGAAGATATTTATTTTACGGCCGGGGGGACAGAATCAAACAATATTGCCCTGCGGGGCGCGGCTAAAGAACGGGCTAAACCCGGGCATATTATTACCTCTTCTGTCGAACATCATGCTGTGCTGGATGTATGCCAGGACCTGGAAAGAGAAGGCCATTGGGTTACTTATCTTCCGGTAGATCAGGACGGCCTGGTCGATCCTGAAACTGTAAAAGAAGCGATCACCGGCGATACTTTTATCATTTCGATCATGGCCGCCAATAATGAAATCGGCACTTTACAGCCGATCCGGGAAATTGGATCTGTAGCCAGGGACTGTGGGATTTTGTTTCATACCGATGCCGTCCAGGTTGTAGGTCAACTTCCGGTTGATGTGAATGACCTAAATGTTGATTTCCTTTCTTTAGCGGCCCATAAATTTAACGGTCCCAAAGGTATCGGCGCCCTGTACATGAAAAAAGGCGTAAAAGTTGATCCCCTTTACCGGGGCGGCAGCCAGGAGAGAAAACTAAGGCCGGGCACGGAAAATGTGCCCGGAGTAATTGGCCTGGGCAGGGCTGTGGAACTGGCTGTTTCTGAAATTCCGGGCAAGCAAAAGAAGCTGGAATATTTAAGAGATCGCCTCATTGAAGGCCTGATCGGAATTGGAGATGTTGTCTTAAACGGGCATCCCCAAAAACGCCTGCCCGGCAATGTTAACGTTAGTTTTAAATATATCGAAGGGGAATCAGTGCTTTTAAGCCTGGATATGGAAGGCATAGCTGCCTCCAGTGGTTCGGCCTGTTCATCCGGTTCGCTGGAGCCTTCCCATGTATTATCGGCAATCGGCCTTGATCATCCAACGGCTCATGGATCTGTGCGTTTTAGCCTTGGATTCGGTAACAGTGAAGAAGATATTGATTATGTTTTGGAAAAGGCGCCGCCCATAGTAGAAAGGTTGCGCAGTATGTCTCCGACATATCATGCCCGGTGAGGATTTAATAGAAAGGAGCAAGCTTGATGTACAACGACAAAGTTATGGAACACTTTAACAATCCCCGTAATGTCGGGGAAATCCCTGACGCAGACGGCGTCGGTGAAACAGGCAGTTTTAAATGCGGCGATACAATGAAGCTCTACATCAAGGTCAAAAATGATCGCATTGAGGACATCAAGTTCCAGACCTTCGGCTGCGGGGCCGCTATTGCCAGCAGCAGCATGCTGACCGAAATGGTTAAGGGCAAAACGGTTGAAGAAGCAGCACAAGTAACCAACCAGGACGTTGCCGATGAACTGGGCGGACTTCCGCCCATGAAACTTCATTGTTCAAACCTGGCTGCAGATGCCCTGCAAAATGCCATCGCCGATTACAAGGATCATAAAATTAAGCAGCAGTCGCTATAATATGCTTGAGCCCGGGCAGCCCGGATAATTCTTGGATCACCTTGACAAAGCTACCCCCGGAATGTTATTTTTTTATTAGCCTTAGCACTCTATAAATTAGAGTGCTAAGAGGCGAGACGGGGGGATTAATCATGACTGCCTCACTGAATGAAAGAAAAGAGCAAATTCTTCGCGCCGTAGTTGTTAATTATATAAAAACAGCCGAGCCGGTTGGGTCACGCACAGTGGCCCGTTCTTATCAGGGAGGGCTGAGTTCGGCTACCATCCGAAACGAGATGGCGGATCTGGAGGAGATGGGTTTTTTAATTCAGCCCCACACTTCCGCTGGAAGGATTCCTTCCCAGCAGGGTTACCGTTATTATGTAGATAACCTGATGGATTTAAATGAGCTGAGCGAAGACGTTAAAGAGAGGATCAGCACTTCGCTCAGCCCCGGTAAAATGCGCGAGATTGAACAAATCATCATGAATTCTACCAGGGTTTTATCATCTGCCACCAATCAGACTTCCCTGATCATGGGCCCGCAGTTTAGAAAAAGCGCCTTTCACCAGCTGCGGATTCTGCCTCTGGACGAAAAAAGAGGCCTGGTGGTTCTGATTACCGATACCGGGTACATTAAAAATAAAGTCATTGATTTACAGCATCAGTTAAGCCAGTCAGAGCTGCATCAGGTTGTCTCCTACTTAAACCAGAAGCTGTATGGATTGACCATCGATCAGGTCACCACGTCACTAATCAATGAGCTGAAAAGAGATCTGTTCCGGCGCCTGGAAATACTGGAGCAGGCTTTTATTCTTCTTGAAGAAAGCCTTAAAGAAGAAAAGCAGATCCGGGTATTTCTGGGAGGAACGACCAATATCCTCAACCAACCTGAATTTAAAGATGTCGATAAAATACGCAGGATGCTTAACTTATTTGAACAAGAACCCCTGCTTTTCAAGATTCTTGAGGATAATTCGAGCGAGGATGATATTGTCGTAAGGATAGGCTCTGAGAACGAACTTGAAGATATTAAAGAATGCACTCTTATAACAGGCACTTACCGCATTCATGACAAAACGCTCGGGACGCTGGGAGTGCTGGGACCAACCAGGATGGATTACAGCCGGGTGATCAGCGTGATGCGTCGCCTGGTCGATCATTTAAACCAGAGCCTGAGCAGCTCTTGAATGGGCTGAGAATCATAAAATATAAACAGTACGAAAAGGACCGAACTATTAATCTACAGGCAAGCAGGTGAAGCGCTCAATGTCCAGGAAGAGAAAAAAAGAAAGCCGGGAAGAAAAGCCCGAAGCACAGGAAGACCAAATAAGAGGAGCAAACAGCCTGGAAGGCAAAAACCGGTCAGCCGAACAGGAATCGGCCGGGCCGGGAGCTGATGACAGTAAACCGGTAGCAGAAGAGGCTGAACTGGTCGAAGAGGAACCGGCCCGGGACGAAGAAGAAACAGGAGCCGGGCCAGAAGAGAAGGACTGGGAGCAGGAGATGGAAGTTCTATTGGACCGGCTGAAACGCAAACAGGCTGAGATGGATAACCTGCGCCGGATCAGCAAGTTGGAGCAGGCCGAAGCCAGAAACTATGCTCTTTATGATTTTTTAAGCAGGCTGCTGCCGGTTTTGGATAACCTGGAAAGGGCTCTGGAATCGGCCCGCTCCGATGAAAGTGTTCCGCAGTCCCATGTTGAGGGATTGGAGATGATCTATAAGCAGCTGCACCAGATTCTGGATCAGGAAGGAGTAAGCATTATAGAAGCTGAAGGGGCCCCTTTTGATCCAAACTGTCATCATGCTGTGATGGAAGTTGAAAGTGAAGAGGCTGAACCGGGAAGCGTAGTGGAAGAACTCCAAAAAGGTTACTGGCACCGGCAAAGGGTTTTGCGGCCGGCCATGGTCAAAGTTTGCCGGGAATAAATAAAATTGCAAAAATTGACAAACTCAGGAGGAAAGCAAAATGGGAAAAGTACTAGGAATTGACTTAGGGACAACCAACTCAGCAGTTGCTGCTCTAATGGGGAGTGAACCTGAAATCATTGCCAACGCCGAGGGCAGCAGGGTAACCCCCTCTGTCGTGGCTTTCACGAAAGATGGCCAGCGATTGGTGGGCCAGGTGGCGAAAAGACAGGCTGTAACGAACCCGGAGCGAACCATAGTATCGATCAAGCGGGAAATGGGCACCAATCATAAAGTCAATATCGACGATAAGGAATATACGCCCCAGGAAGTTTCCGCCATGGTTTTACAAAAACTGAAAGCAGATGCCGAAAGTTACCTAGGCGAGAAAGTAACCCAGGCGGTTATAACAGTCCCGGCTTATTTTACCGACAGCCAGCGCCAGGCTACAAAGGACGCCGGGACCATTGCCGGGATGGAAGTGCTGCGCATTATAAACGAACCGACAGCAGCAGCGCTTGCTTACGGCCTGGATAAAAAGGGAGAAGATCAGAAAATTTTGGTTTTTGACCTCGGGGGGGGAACTTTTGATGTGTCGGTGCTTGAACTGGGAGACGATGTAGTTGAAGTCAAGGCCAGCAGCGGCAACAACCGGCTCGGTGGCGACGACTTCGACCAGCGCATTGTTGATTATATCGCCGATGAATTTAAAAAAGATCAGGGCATAGATCTGCGCCAGGACAGGATGGCCCTGCAGAGGCTGCTGGAGGCGGCAGAAAAGGCCAAAGTGGAGCTTTCTTCAGTAACCACCACCGATATTAATTTGCCCTTTGTCACTGCCACCCAGGAAGGGCCCAAGCACCTTAATATAACCCTTACCCGGGCCAAGTTTGACGAATTGACCGGCGACCTGGTTGAAAAGACCATGGGCCCGACCAGGCAGGCTTTATCCGATGCAGAGTTAAGCACCGATGATATTGACAAAATTATTTTAGTGGGCGGATCGACCAGGATCCCTGCCGTGCAAAATGCTATCCGCAACCTGCTCGGCAAAGAGCCTCACAAGGGAGTTAATCCTGACGAGGTCGTGGCCATGGGCGCCGCTTACCAGGCTGGAGTCCTGGGCGGAGAAGCCCGGGATGTTCTTCTTCTGGATGTGACACCACTGTCGCTGGGCATTGAAACTCTGGGCGGTGTTTTCACCAGGATTATCGAACGCAATACCACCATACCAACCGAGAAAAAACAAGTATTTTCCACTGCCGCCGACAATCAAACCAGCGTGGATATCCATGTGCTGCAGGGAGAAAGGGCAATGGCGTCTGACAACAAGACCCTGGGACGCTTTATGCTGGATGGTATTCCCCCGGCGCCCAGGGGCGTCCCCCAGATCGAGGTCAGTTTTAACATTGATGCTAACGGTATTGCCAACGTCTCCGCCAAAGACCTGGCTACGAACCGCGAACAAAAAATAACCCTGACGGCTTCCAGCGGGTTGGAAAAAGATCAAATTGATGAAATGGTGAACGAAGCTGAAAAATTTGCCGAAGAAGATCGTAAACGCAAAGAACTGGCCGAGGCCCGCAATCAGGCGGACAGCCTGGCCTACAGCGCTGAAAAAGCTCTTAATGATCTTGGTGACAAGGTTGAACCTGAAAAAGCTGAAGAGATCAAGAAAGCGGTCGAAGAGCTGCGTGAGGCGGCCCGGGGAGAAGATCCGGGCAGGATCAAGGAAGCAACCGAAAAAATGAACAGCTACATGCATGATCTATCTTCGAAGCTATACGAGCAGCAGCAGGCTGACGCCCGGCAGGAGGATGCAGCCGGCAGCGAATCCCAGTCTGCCGGCACAGAGGCAGAAGACGAAAATGTTGTAGATGCCGATTATGACGTGCAGGAGGAAAGCGATCCTGAAACAGACGAAGAAAAGACAGAGCGTTAAAACCTGGTCAGCAGCCGATCATTTGGGCCCGGCTTTTTGCCGGGACAGCCGATCTGGTTGTTGCAAAACATGCCGATTGATATAAAAGATCGGGTTTATATAAAAAATCAGGTTTAAAATCGACCATAGGCAGCGAGCCGGCCTTAATGTTATACTGTTATTGTGTTCGGCTGCCTTTTCCGAAAAGCGCCAGGATAGGCCGGTTAAGGCCGGTTTTAAATTATTACCCAGGCAAAAAGGATGATATCAGGTTATGAGTAAAAAAGACTATTATGAAATTTTAGGGCTGGACCGCAACGCTACCGAGGCTGAAATTAAAAAAGCCTACAGGCGGCTGGCCAAGCAGTATCACCCGGATCTTAACAAAGACGATACAGAGGCCGAGAATAAATTTAAAGAAATGAAAGAAGCCTATGATGTTCTGAGCGATCCTCAGAAAAGGGATCAGTACGACCGTTTTGGCCACCAGGCCGGTCCCGGCGGCTTTGAAGGGTTCGGCGGTACCGGTTTTGGCCAGGCCGGGTTTGGCGGCATTGATGAAATTTTTGAGCAGTTTTTCGGCGGCATGGGCGGCATGGGCAGCCGCCGCAGGCAGCGCGGCCCCGAACAGGGCGATCACCTGCGCTATGATCTGGAGATGACCCTGGAGGAAGCATTTCACGGAGGCGAAAAAGTTATTACCATACCCCGGACCGAGGTCTGTCCGGACTGTGATGGCAAAAAAACACAATCCGCCGCCGGCTCCCAAACCTGCTCTTCCTGCGGAGGCAGCGGCCAGCAGCAGTATACCCGGAGCACTCCTTTTGGGCGTTTTGTCAGCATGCAGGTTTGTGGAAGCTGCCGGGGTGAAGGTGTGATCATCAAAGATCCCTGTTCTACCTGCAGCGGCCAGGGGCGGATAGTGCAGGAAAGAAAAATTGAAATTAAGATACCCCCCGGAGTGGAAGACGGCTCCCGGCTGCGGGTAAGCGGAGGCGGCGAAGCGGGGGTCCGGGGCGGACCTTCCGGCGATTTGTATGTAGTGTTAAGAGTTCGGCCTCACAAGGTATTTCAAAGAAAAGGCAGTGATTTGTGGATCGAAGAATCCATAAGCATCAGTCAGGCTGCCCTGGGCGTAGAAAAAGAGGTGCCTACTATTGATGGCACCGCCAGCCTCAGGATACCCGAGGGCACACAGCACGGAGCCACTTTCCGGCTGAAAGGACAGGGCATGCCCCACCTGCGCGGTTCAGGCCGGGGCGATCTGCGGGTAAAAGTTAAAGTGCATGTTCCCAGGCGCCTCACTCCCCGTCAGAAAGAGCTTCTTGAAGAACTTGCCTACCTGAGCGGCGAGGAAGTCGGTGTTGAAAGCAAGGGCTTTTTCGACCGGATGAAAGATGCTTTTGGCGGCGGATAGCTGACTGCTCGGGCCGGGAGGTCTAAATGCATTACTTTTTTTTGGAAGGGCAAAGCTTGTCCCCCGGGGTGGAAGTAGAACTGGCCGAACAAGATATTAGCCATGCCCACCGGGTGCTCCGTTTAAAAAAAGGGGACAGAATAGCTGTATCTGACAGCCTGGGGACAGCTTTAAGCGGTTTTATAACTACTTCCGAACCTGCACTGGTCAGAGTTTTCCTCGATTATGAGCTTCCTTCAGCTGAATCTTCATTACAGATTACTTTATTTCAGGCCCTCTCCAAGGGCGATAAAATGGAGCTGATTATCCGCCAGGCGGTGGAACTGGGGGTCAAAAAGTTCGTTCCTGTAGCAACCATGAGGAGCATTCCCCGCCTTGATAACCATAAGCAGGAAAAGAAAAATAAACGCTGGCAGAATATTGCCCGGTCGGCCGCAGCACAGTGCCGGCGGGCATTTTTACCTCCGGTTGAAGATGTGCAGGATTTAAGAACCGTCCTTGAGGTCCTCAGGAAACATCGGACTTTGGTTCCCTGGGAAGAAGAATCTTCAATATCCCTGAGCGGAGCCCTTAAACAGCCCTGTCCTGAAGACCGGGCCGTTTTCTTGTTTATCGGCCCTGAAGGAGGGTTCGAGATCAGTGAAATAGAGGCTGTCAGGGAAGCGGGCGCCGAAGTAGTCCACCTGGGGCCAAGAATTTTACGCACGGAAACAGCGGCCGCGGCTGCTGTTACGATCATTCAATTGGCCTGGGGCGATTTGGAAGAAAGGGGTAGACGGTGAGTAAAAAAGCGGCTTTTTTCACTCTGGGTTGCAAAGTTAACTTTTGCGAGACAGAAGCGCTGCAGGCGCTCCTGGAACAATCCGGGTACCGGATCACTGATTTTGAAAACCGGGCCGACGTTTATGTCATTAATACCTGCACGGTAACCGGCAGCAGCGACCACAAATCACGAAAAGCAATTCGCCGGGCCAGAAAACGCTCTCCCCACGCCATTATCGTCGCTACGGGATGCTACGCCCAGGGAGATCCTGAAACCATTAAAGAAATGGAACAGGCCGATTTAATCATTGGCACCCGGGAACGCGAAAAACTGCCCCAAATCCTGGAATCGCTTCAACCCGGAACTACAATGGATCTGGTTTCCCCTCATCCTGCCGACAGCAGTTTTGAAATCCTTCCCCCCGTAAAAAGAAGAGGCCGGACCAGGGGTTTTTTAAAAATCCAGGAGGGCTGTGATCAGAATTGCAGTTATTGCGTAGTGCCCCGGGTCAGGGGACCTCTGCGCAGCCTTAAACCGGAAGAAGTTATGATCCGGGCTCAAAAACTAATTTGTTCAGGCTGTAAAGAGATTGTGCTGACCGGTATCCATTTAGGGCTTTACGGCACCGATCTGGAAGATGTTACCCTGGCCTCTTTATTAAAAGAACTGGAGCAAATCTCCGGCCTGCTCCGACTGCGCCTTAGCTCTATCGAGCCTTCCGATATTAATTCCGAATTGGTGGAGCAGATCACCGGCTCCTGGATGGTTTGCCCCCATTTGCATATCCCCCTGCAGAGCGGAGATGGAGAAATCCTGAGATTGATGAACCGACCCTATGAGCCGGTGGAATATCTCTACCTGGCCAAGTGGTTGAAGCAGGAGATCCCCGGACTGGCCTTGAGCACGGATGTGATAGTAGGCTTTCCCGGGGAAAGCGAGCGCCACCACCGGCGGAGCATGAAATTGGTCAGGGATATCGGTTTTAGCCGCCTGCATGTATTTAAATATTCACCCCGGCCCGGCACGCCGGCAGCCTCTTTTACAGACCAGGTTCCCGGTAAAATTAAAGACAGGCGCAGTAAAGAAATGATCGAACTGGGCCAAGAAATGGCCTCCGCTTACCGGCGTAGATTTCTGGGGACCGTCCAGCCGGTGCTTGTCGAAAAGGTGGTGCCTTATTCCCACGGAGAAGGTTTTACCCCTCATTACCTGCGGGTTAAAATTGATATGGACATCAAGGGCCTGCACTGGCGCGGCAAATTAATCAAAGCCCGTCTGGAAAAAGAAGAGGGGCCT
>SL_8KL_010_SEDDRAFT_10000821_pt1 | contig 27053 bp, 15 predicted proteins | sample SodLakKL_010_SED_4_FD_11160 | JGI IMG/M metagenome (IMG submission 11160) | reverse complement strand
CTTCTGTTACCATGCCTATAAATGAAAATTCTAATACGGCATCTTCGGGGACATTAGAAAGCTCATAATTCCCCTCAGCATCGGTAGTGGTACCTACTGTAGTACCTTGAATTACAACGGATACGCCCGGAAGTGTTTCTCCATCCTCAGCATCCGTAACTGTACCTGTAACCGTAATTTCCTGTCCCAATGCTTTTGTGCCAAGCATCACGAACAGCATTAATCCTAAAATTACAATTCGCTTCATATTTTGTTTTGTTTTAGTTAGTAATTAAATTTTACTTTTTTTAATTTGTTTTTAGTGTCAACTCTTTGTGATAGCCAGAATTGATGTGTTTTTAATTTGGGTTATTTTCCTTGTCAAAAAATAAATGCAACAAGCCAAAATTCCCATTCTTTCTATTAATACTTCTTTTGAGGTTTTTACATATTATAGTTTTTTGGTTTAACAATGTTTAACTATCCATCTTTTTAAAAGCAAATTAGATTTTAAAAAATTTTTAGAGTTTATTAAATTAGGTTTTTAATAAACTTAAGGTATGTTGAAATTGAAAATTTGAATCGGTTCAATGTTTGTTTTCTGATCGGGAAAACAAAACTTACGGTAAGATGCAATGAATTTACTTATTATATTATCCATCTTGTCTGATGATAATATAACTATGTATAAAAACGGTTTTATAAAACATTTTGGAACTTTTGAATTGTGGAAGGCTTGTTTAGCCTTAATGGTAGCAGAGCTTTGAGAATTTTTCCCCTGGTATAATATTCGCTTTCGCGATAATTTCAACATAAATAGCGTTTTTCGTTTCTAATTAGTAATTTTTGTTATGTTGCGATATTATCCTGTTATATTATAAAAAACAAAAACTTGATCAGTCTTTATGATTAATTGAGAAATATAGTTTTTATAAATTCTTAATAAGGGTAATTTTCCTTTCAAACTTTCACAAATAACGAGTTCAAAATTGATAAAAACGTTGCGTAAATGCACTATTTTTAGTGTTTTTTTAGAGAATCGTCTTAAAACTTAAAAAGTTTTTAGGGCTACAAAAAAATTAAAACAATTTTTTTAATTAAAACTATTTTTTGCTTGTTAATAACTTCCGGGGTTCAATAATTTTTATTATAATTGTTCTGTTTTTTCTCAACCCCGTGGGTTTGGCAAAATATACGTAACGAACCATCATGGCCAACGATGCAGGTTTTGCAAACCTACGGGATTAACTTGTAAACTATTGTTAATCAATTTAATAACTATAAAATATTCAGATGAAGAAAATTTTTCCACTACTTTTTTTAAAAGTTGCATTGATCACTAACTTGTGTTTGTTTACGCAAGGAAATCTGTTTTCCCAAATACAACATGGAGGTATTCCTGTTGGGCTTTCAGAAGATTTGTCTGCTGATGATGTTGATTTATTCAGTGCATCATTGACAGAAACAATGAAGCAAAATAAGCAATCTTACCCTGTTTCTCCTCAGCCGGGTGAAGCTATGCATGCGGGTTTTTCTTTGCCTGTAGATTTGCAACCCGGTAATTCTGGCAGTTGGGATTTGATTGATGATTCATTGAAAATATGGAGGTTGAAGGTTACATCGCCCGATGCTTTGGCGCTTGGTTTGGTGTTTGAGGATTTTGAGCTTTCGGACAATTCCAGGATGTTTGTTTACAGTGAGGATGAAGAAACTGTTTTAGGAGCATTTGATCATAGAAATAATAATGAGGAAAACATTTTTACTACCCAGATTATACCTGGTAATGCTATAATAATTGAATATGAGGAAACTGTTGCTGAAGGTGAAAAATTTAAGAAACAGGCAAGGTCATTGTTTTCAATTAGTGAGGTTATTCATATTTCAAACGGTGGGGGTTTCTTCCAGGAAACAGGTAAGAGCCTTGGGAGTTCAGAATGGTGCCAGGTACATATTAATTGTCCTGAAGGTGAGGATTGGCAGAAACATAAGCGAAGCGTAGCACGTATGCTGATGAAGGTTGACGAGGATTTTTATTGGTGTAGCGGAACTTTGGTTAATAATACTGCCCAAGATGGTAAACCTTATTTATTATCGGCTTATCATTGTGGTGAAGATGCTTACTATGCTGATATGCTTTACTGGCATTTTTATTTTAATTTTGAAAGACCCGGATGTGCCGATGTAGGAACGCCACCTCATAACATGATACATGGCAGTGAGTTAGTCTCGGAAGGCCCGCTTGAAGACGGTTCTGACTTTAAGTTGTTACTACTCAATGAGGTTCCACCATCCACATGGGATCCTTACTATAGTGGTTGGAGTACCATCGATGAACCTGCCGACTCGGGTGTTGGGATACATCATCCATCGGGTGATGTCAAGATGATATCCACTTATAACAAAACACCATCTAGTGCCACGCCTGTTGTAGATGATAGGCAGATGGCTGGTAATTCAACCTGGAAAGTGGAATGGGACAGTACGGCAACAAATTGGGGTGTTCCGGAAGGTGGTTCTTCAGGTTCACCACTTTTTAACGAGGAAGGATTAATTGTTGGTACATTAACAGGTGGTTCAGCCACTTGCGATGAACCCGATAAACCTGATTTTTACGGCAAGATAAGCTATCATTGGGAATCCAATGATCCGGATGATGAGATGAAGCAACTCAAACCCTATCTTGATCCAAAAGGAAAAGGTGTTGACAAATGGGAAGGTTATGACCCCTATTATGATGAATACCCGCCTCCCGGCTTTCTTACAACAAAAGCACAAGGTGATGAAGATATTCATTTAAAGTGGTATAGACCAGGAAGTACGCCTAACCGCGAGGGGTGGTTGTCTCATGTTTTAGATTTTTCACATTTGGCATGGGCGCCACCGGAACGTGCTACATTATTTGATGATGAGAATTTAGACTTTACTTTTCCGGCTACACTAGAAAAGATTTCACATCAATTCGTTGAGCATAGTGATGAACCCTGGCCTGATAATAGGTTTAAATTTAAAATTTATGGCCCTCGCGGAGATTCACTGTACTATGAGTCACCTGTACTAGTGGCTGAACCTATGGAGGAGTTTATATACACCCTGGATGAACCATTGGTTATGGATGATAAATTCTATGTAGCTGTGCGTCCCCGTGATGAGAGCGGGCATCCCTCTACTGCAATGAAATTGGTTAATTATGGAACCACTAATTCCTTTTTAAAAACCGAGGACGATGATTGGACACCTTATGCCAATATAGCTGATGAACAGGAGTTTGAATTTTTAACAAATATATATATATCAGCTTCCAAAACTAAGGATTCAGAGCCCGAACAAAAAACAAAACCTATTAACACTTTGCAAATTGAAAATGAAACAACACAATATAGCGATTATTCATTTGATAATAGTTATGATATTTTATATAAAAAGCATGATCAAGAACCTGCTTATTACAGGCTTTATCGTGATAATGAGATGATAAAAGAAACGCAAGATGATGAAGTGACAACCTTCCTGGATGAAAATCCCGGGTATGGATTTTATAATTATTACGTTACAGCCGTTTATGAAGGGGATGTTGAATCAGAGCCTTCAAATGAAGCTTATGTGCTTTTGGCTGAGCCCTGCCAGGAATTTATTGATCAATTTCCTTATAAAGAAGTTTTTGATCAGGAGCAATTAGAAGAATGTTGGGAAATTGAAGCTCAATCTTCTCAATCGTGGCAATTTACATCCGGATATACGGTTAATGATGACAATGTTGCACCTGTAGAGGGTGATAATTTTATGTATGTTCAATGGTCAGATGAAGAGCAACAAAATGAATGGTTATTTACTTCTCCTATTAATTTGTCAAATATTGAAAAGCCTGCCCTCAGGTTTTGGTTCAACGGTAGTTATACATGGGCGGTTGAAGAAGATAATTGCAGGTTAAATGTACATGCGAGTGTTGATGGTGATGCTTTCCATAAGATATGGACTCATGATGATCATCATAAGTTTGATTCTTCGCAGGACAATTATGAATGGCTGCAGGCAATGATTAATCTAGAGGATTATGGTAATGAAGAAAATGCCAGGATAGCATTTCAATATGAAGGGAAAGACGGTGCAAACTTTGGTATTGATAAAATAGAAATTGTTGATGCTTCAGAGCTTGTTGAGTCGGTGAGTTTGGATGTTGAACCACAATTTTCCGGCATGGTTGAAGGGGAAGGTTTGTATATGGAAGGAGAACCTGTTACTATCAGAGCAGAAGCCAACATAGAATATAAATTTAAGGAATGGGTTACTAATGTAGGTGAATCGTTTAGTCAAGATAAGGAATATACTTTCTCCATGCCAGCAGAAGAGCTTAATTTAATAGCAGTTTTTTCTTCTGTAGTTTCAGTTGAAGAACCTGTAGTATCTTCCGACAAAGTGGAGGGTTATCCTAATCCTGCAAAAAATGTATACAATATTTTGTTTAATAAGCAAATGGAAAATGTAAATATAAGCGTTTACAATATTCAAGGAACCCGGATGGTATTTAATGAATATAACGTCATCTACAAAGGGGATGATTTAAGTATTGATCTGGAAGGTTTCCCTGGTGGTGTATATTTTGTTAATATTGTTGGTGATAATTACCAAGAAACATTAAAAGTCACTATAATTGAGTAGTGTATTCAATTTGTGCTTTTTGGCTTAAAAAAAGTGTTATATTTACATCTTATTCTATATCAAAAAAAGGTTTTGCTTCGTTATTCAACAAAATAAAAAATTGAGCAGATTTTTTATGCTCAATTGAAATATTTTTTATTACTTTGAGCGCTTTTTTGGCAAAGCAATATTTTTAAAATGTGTATTTATTTTAGACCTTGGGTTTCAGGGTTTTATGTGTTAAATTTAATTTGAGGAGTTATGTCTATAAAATTTAAAACGATTGATCTTAAAAAACGTATACAGTCGGTTCTCCAGGGGGGAGGTAAAAAGGCTATTGAGAAACAGGTAGCTATGGGAAAAATGACAGCCCGTGAGAGGATTGTTGCGTTAGTAGATCCTAATTCATTCCAGGAGTATGATCTTTTTGTGGAGCATGCGGCGAAGGATTTTGATATGGATAAAAAACATCTTCCCGGTGATGGTGTGGTTACAGGTACAGGTACGATCAGTGGTTACCCTGTATGTGTTTATGCACAGGATTTTACTGTTGCCGGTGGTTCATTGGGTTTAATGCATGCACGCAAGATAACAAAGATAATGGACCATGCTTTAAGATTGAAAGTGCCAATTATCGGCATTAATGATTCGGGTGGAGCCAGGATACAGGAAGGTGTAAATTCACTTGCCGGGTACGGAGAAATCTTTTATCGCAATACATTGGCTTCGGGGGTAATACCACAGATCTCGGTCATTCTTGGCCCTTGTGCAGGAGGTGCTGTATATTCACCGGCATTGACCGATTTTGTATTTGTTGTTGATAATATTTCTAAGATGTTCATAACAGGCCCGGAGGTAATTAAATCAGTTCTGGGTGAAGAAATTAGCATGGAAGAGTTGGGTGGGGCCAAAGTACATTCCGAGATATCAGGTAATGCTCACTTCTTTTCTAAATCAGAGCATGAATGTTTTCAACAGATAAAGAAGCTTTTCACTTATATTCCATGGAATAATACTAAAAAACCAGATATTTTTCCTAAAAAAACCCCAAATACTAAGGCTTACAATGTTGATAAGATAATGCCTACTGATCCACGGCAGCCATATGATGTCAGGAATATCATAAAAGCGGTTAGTGATCAGTCAGATTTTTTTGAAGTCCAGGAATATTTTGCTGCAAATATGGTTATTGGGTTTGGTAGGATAGAGGGACAAACTGTTGGATTTGTGGCAAATCAACCTTTAATACTTGCCGGTGTGTTGGATGTTGATTCATCTGACAAAGCAGCGCGGTTTATAAGGTTTTGCGATTCGTTTAATATACCGCTTGTTACTTTTGTTGATCTTCCGGGTTATTTACCCGGCACTGAGCAGGAGCATGCCGGTGTGATTCGTCATGGTGCAAAAGTGCTTTATTCTTATAGCGAAGCTACTGTTCCAAAAATAACTGTTATTTTGCGTAAAGCTTACGGTGGAGGATATATAGCTATGTGCTCAAGGCACCTTAGAGCTGATTTTGTGTTTGCCTGGCCTACTGCCGAAATTGCTGTCATGGGACCTGAAGGGGCAGCAAATATTATTTTCCGGCAGGCAATAGCAAATGCTGAGAATCCTGAGGAGATGCGCCAACAAAAGATCGATGAATATAAAACGAAGTTTGCCAATCCATATGTAGCTGCTGCTCATGGATATATTGATGCGGTGATCGAACCGGAAGAAACACGTAAGTTTGTTGCTCATTCACTGAAAATTTCATCAGAAAAAACCGAACACAGGCCTGAGAAAAAACATGGTATTCCACCATTTTAATTGAGTCTTTTTTAACAAGGAGATAATTAAAAATTTACCAGAAATTCATAAATAAGTACATATGGCAGAAAAGGGTGACAATAAAAAGGATGAGTATACAGAAAAAGAACTCACAACATTTAATATAGGCGGCGACAAATATGATACGTTTGTCAATAAAAAATTCGAAAACCGCAAATCATACCGGCCGATTGAACACGATAAAATACGAGCTTTCATGCCTGGTGTTATTCAAAAAATATATGTTAAAGAGAATGATAAGGTAAAGGAAGGCACCAGGTTGTTGGTACTGGAAGCAATGAAAATGAAAAATGTATTATTGGCTCCTGCACCGGGCTATGTGAAGAGTATAAATGCGGAAGTTGGTCAAATGGTATCGAAGGATTTTGTCCTTGTTGAGCTTGATTTGAAATAATGATTTCATGGAGTTAGTATTTGTAACGCACAACCCTGATAAAGTTAAAGAAATACAAGCTTTGGCAGGTGAAGAGATTACAATAAAAGGCTTGAATACTATAGGCATTGAAGAGGATATCCCGGAAGAAAAAACTACTATAGAAGGAAATGCGTCTGCCAAAACATGGTATGTTTACAATATTACTCAAAAAAATTGCTTTGCTGATGATACCGGCCTGGAAGTAGAGGCGCTTGATGGCAAACCCGGTGTCTTTTCTGCCAGGTATGGCGGTCTGGAAAAAGATGATAAAGCTAACATCCGTAAAGTTTTAGAAGAACTCCAAAATGTTAATAATCGTAAGGCCAGATTTCGTACCGTTATATCTTTGATCATTGATGGTAAAGAAAAATTGTTTGAAGGAACCGTAGATGGCAATATTATTGAGCAGCCCAGAGGCATTAAGGGTTTTGGTTATGACCCTATATTTATTCCCAAAGGATATGATAAAACTTTTGCTGAGATGGATCTGGAAGAAAAGAATAAAATCAGCCACCGTTCGAAGGCAATAAAAAAACTAATTGATTATATTAGTGCGCCGGAGGGGTAAGGATAAATAAAGCGTGCTTTAATGTAGAAGTGAAAGCTTAATTGATTATGGAAAAAGCTATAAATTATCATACGACAAAGCCTCTAGCTGCCATACGTAGAAGAGACGTTATCCGTTATATCAACATGAAGCTTGCCTCAATGGGTCAACCCATTTTTGAGGGCCGGCTTGATGAGCAGGATGATATTATGACCGAGCGCGAGTTCGTGAATCTTGCAGAAAGCCTTCTTAACAATTATAAAGAGAAAATGCGATTGCTTTCCAAAAGTATTATCAATCCGGTTGATAGACGGATACAGGATTTTCTCAATAATTATTTTTGTGATGTTGAATATGATAAAAGTATTCGCTTACCTTTTGATTCTTTTGTTCTTGATAAACCGGGCATAGGACGTGAGGTTAGTTTGCCGCCGGACAAAAATGAATATATTACACCATATTATAGTTCGTTTAGAATAAAACAGGGGATTTTGCATAATCCTGTACATGACCGTCGCACTACGGAAGGTTCTTTTCATATAACAAAAGGAGGGCTGCCAATACCAACTGATAAGAAAGCTGTTCCCAAAATTGTTTTTGCTCACATGTTTCATGAGGCATTTAATCCTCCGGAGGATGCTATGATATTGCCGTTTACGGCTTCTCAAAAGAAGAAAAACGCAAAAGTTTTTACATCACTCATGTTACGCCCGGTTGTTAGCCCTGAAGTAAAAGGAGTTTCTGCAAAGAAAAGCTTAGAGGTTAGAGTTTTTGCTCCTGCAGCATTTGTAAGTAATCTCGATTTTGTTGAAAGTATTTTTGGTAATGCCGGCGATCCGTATTTGCATAAGAACGATGCAGCACTAAATCCCGTAAACTGGAGTGGTCATACCGGATGTATTATTCTTGCACCACATCTTACTCGAATACGTAAAAAAGATCTTGGACTGCCAAACTGGGAAGATGCTTCTGAAAGGATGAGAAGAGATGGGATGTGCTGGAAAGAGGAAAATGAACTATATAATGAAGGAACGCCGTTCAAATTGACTTGCAGAGATGAAAGTGGAGTTGTTGTCACTCTTATTGCTGATAACTATTTTGGCTACAGCAAAAAAGAAATAAAAACGCAAATATCTTATGCCGCCAATTTGTATGGATGTTGTGAAGAAGAACATGCAGGTGGTACTCTTGCCTTCTCCAGAAGAAACCTGGGTAGTTTTTTTGATGCTTCAATCCTGCAAAAACGTTTTTCAGATGCATATACTTTTAAGGATATAAAAAAGCATTATGCTGAAATTATGCATGTGCATAAGGATAATTTCGGTGTGGATAAACATTATCCAAAGGTTGTTTATTTGCCCGAAAATGCAAAAATAGATCTCTATAAGAGCAAAATTAAATGGAAGTTTAGAGGTAAAGAGCGGGAATTGAAATTATTGAAAGATTATAATTATGTTTTGCCATGTGGCTTTAAAATCCACATGGAGAAGCATCCTTTTGCTCTTGACTGGCGGCTTGTCGTTACACATGCCGAAGGTAGCTTCCTGCACAAACCCAGCACAGTTTCCGGAGGAGGGAAATCAGAAATTTCAAAATCTTTGTTGAATGCTATAATTTATGGAACCTTTCATGTTGATGATGTTGAAAAGGATTTTGAAAGAGTACGGGAGGTAATCTCTTATGATTTCAGTAAGAGGTGGAAAAACTCTGCTTTGCAAAAAAAGGATAAGCGCAGTGTAATGGATCCAAACAGAACATTAGGCTCCGTGATAAAACTACTAACTCCATACCACGGTTATACCGAACAATATAATGAATTTGTAAGAAATATTCCTGATCATGTAAAAGCGTTGGTCTTGTACATTAAGAGAATAAGTTTAACAAATGAATGGAAAGATGAATGGGAACAAGATCTTTCTGTTGACATTGTAAATGGAAGAAAAGGCCATGATTTGATGTATAAAAGCCGCAAGATAATTACTTCATATCTGCGGGTGGGATTTGGAGAGGATCACATTTGGAATGTTTATTCTTTGCGTCCTGATTTTATTGCTGCCGCTAAAGTTCAGATGGAAGACGATATTTCTGCTAGTATAACTTTACCTGCAGAACAACTAGAACATATGTGCATAAGTAAATATAACAAGAGTGTTAAGTTTGTTGAAAATTGTGAGTATTTGTTTTTCCAAAGACCTGATGAGGCTATAAATAAAGGTTATGATAAACAGACTGAGTCAGACTTATCTCAGATGAATAATTTTACAACAAATTATCACCCACTTACACCAAAAGATGGTAGAGAGATAATTGATGAGGCAATAGAATTTGAAAAATTTACACAGCCTATTAAAGATATAATTTTTAGTGGTTCTGAAAACAAAAGAGGATTATATTTTATTTCGCCTTCGCATCCGAGAAGGCTTGAGGATGGTTCTATTTCTGAAAATCCCAGGTATTTGCAGTCGAGGCCTGAATTTAATAATCCTGCTGATGCTTATCTGGCTCATGTTGGAGTTCGTTTTGCGCGAAAAATCCCATTGGATAAGCCGATTCATTTTCCCGTTAATGATGTTCTTCCCGGTAGAAGAAACAACCCTTCAAATAAGGCAAAAGGTATTCGGCCTTTAAGCGTTTATTCTCCTATTCATTACCAGGAATTACCGGAATTGTTTATGGATTTTATCTGCAGCCTCACAGGGAAGTCGCCATCAACTACAGGTGCAGGGTCTGAAGGATCTCTCACGAAAGGACCTTTTAATATGCTGGTACCAACAACAGATCTGAATAACTCACTTCTTTCATATATATTGACAGGTTACAACGCTTTCTCTTCCGCTTCAGGATATATTGGGCCAAATAAACGTTTTGATCATGACCTTAGCATTCTTATACCTGAGATATGGTGCCGGCTTGACACTAATGAAAAACAACCCGAAAATTTGCTTAATGAAGGTGTAATTGAAAAAGTTGAAGATTTCGAATATAAAGGAGAAAAAATTCTTGCAAGCAGGTTGGGGTATAGGATTAATGAAGCTTTTGCCTTTAAATACCTTGGAAGGGTGTTTGAGGAACCAATGAGTGTGTTTACCGAAAAGGTGCTTAAGCCTGAAAAACAGTCAATGACGGATTTTGTTGATGGTATAAAAAATATCTGTGAAGCACAAAAGAAAGTTGCATTGCAATATTTTGAAGACAACAGTGTAGAAGCTGCAATTCCCCCTTTAAAAGCGTTAATGCATATTATGGCTTATGGTCATTATAAAGGTAAAGACATTTCGGATACTGAAATAAGAAATTTGTTTGATAGGGATTATGTATTGCAAAGTAAATGGTATAAAGACCGTCTTGAACTTAAACAAGCTAAGGATATTGCTTTGTGGAAACGACATGTTGAATATATTGAAAACTTTATGAACGATGAAGTAAATCAAGCTCTTGTAAAAGAACTGGGACTTAATAAGAAACTGGAAAGGGCTAAAATCGAACTTAAAAGAGTGCAGAGCCGGAAATATTTTTATTCCCTGATCGGTACAATTGGTGCGGATCCTTTATTTAAAACTGAACAGTTATAAATTACTTTTGATAATTAACTAAAATATCTGGAAAACAGATGACAATTATTATTGTCAACTGTCAATTTATATATTAATACAAAAAATAAATATGAACTAACATGACTGTAATTACCTCCAATTAAGAACCTAAAGCTTCTTCAATGGCGATTGTGTATAGATCGCATATATTGATATTTACCATTTCGGCTTGTTGTGGAACAAGGCTGGTCTCAGTAATACCCGGCGTAATATTGGTTTCCAGGAAAAATATATCATCCTCTGTGCAGATAAAATCGAACCTTACAATCCCTTTCAGGTCAAGATTCAAATAAAGGTATGCCGTTAATTCCTGTATTTTGTCGGTCAACTCGTCCGATATCCTGGCTGGTGTGATTTCGTCAGCCGCTCCTTTGGTATATTTGGCTTCGTAATCGAAAAATTTAGCTGATGTTTTACTTATAATTTCTGTAACAGGCAACACTTTTACTTGTTCGTTGTGAAAAAACGCACCGCAGGTTAACTCCCTACCATTAATATACTCTTCTACAAACACTTCCTCATCATGTTTAAAAGCTTGTTTAACAGCCTCCATTAAGTCATCATCGCTACTTACAAAGGTGGTGCCAAGACTTGAGCCTCCACAGTTGGGTTTTACAAAAGCCGGTAGATTAATGTTTTCGAGAATTGTGGCAGTATCGGGTTTTTCCGAAATATGATATTTTGCAGATCTGGCTGTATTGACTCCAAGTTGGGATACTAATAAATTGCAAAAGTGTTTATTAAAAGTTAGCGCTGAAGGTAATAAGGCAGCAGTAGTATATGGAATATCAAGCATGTCGAAATAACCCTGTAGTTTACCATCTTCACCCGGCGAACCATGTATTGTAATTAAACTGCAATCAAAATTGGTTTTTTTATTGTTTACAGTTACAGAAAAATCATTCTTATCAATAGGATATTCGTTTTGATTTTCATCAACGTAAACCCATTTTTCCTTAAATATAAGTATAAAAAATACGTTATATTTTGTTTTATCAAGGTGTTCGCAAATTGTTTTCCCACTGTTTAGTGAAACTATATATTCTTCTGAATAACCGCCTGCAATCACGGCAATATTTTTCTTTTTCATGGGTGGATTTTTTGATTATTAAATTGATTAACAATAATTTGCGATTCAACCCCGTGGGTTTGGCAGAACCTACATGGTTGGTCATGACGGTTAGATCTGTGGATTTTGCCAAACCCACGGGGTTGAGATTTACATTTCTGTTGTTGTACAAATATAAGCCAAAAAGCAATAGCCAGTTGAGTGTTTTAAAAGTTGAGTACTTTAACTTATAATATTAACAATTTTTTTCTTTTTTCTTTAAAGAAATTAACTGAAACTAATAAAATTTTACATATTTTTGCCCGTTGATGTAAGTAGTTATATTATGTTTATCAATTATAGTTTAGTATTATTATGGATTCTAAAAAATCAAAAAAAGCCGATCTTGAGAGCAAAAAATTGCTATTTTTTCAAGTAGGAACATTATTAGCTCTGTTAGCAGTATTCTTTGCCTTTGAAATAAAGAGATATGAAAGGCCTCACTTTGATTTGGGGACTTTGGAATTGGATCTTATTGAAATGGAGGAGATACCGATTACTCGTCCGGAGGAGCCACCACCGCCGCCACCCCCGGATGCTTCAGATCAACTTATAATTGTTGAGGACGATGTAGAAATAGACGAGGAGTTTATTATTGATGTGGAGGCAGATCTTGATCATAGGATTGAGGAGTTTCAACCTGTATTTATTGAAGAGGAAGAAGAAATTGTAGAAGATTATATATTTCAAATTGTAGAAGACGATCCTGAATTTCCCGGCGGAAATGAAGCTTTGTATAGATATTTGCAGAGCAACATCAGATATCCTGTAATGGCGCGCGAATCAGGTATACAAGGTACAGTATTTGTGTCTTTTGTAGTTGAAAGAGACGGTAGTATCACTAATGTTGAAGTAGTGCGTGGTATTGGAGGGGGGTGTGACCAAGAAGCTATAAGAGTGGTGCAAAATATGCCACCCTGGAAAGCCGGCCAGCAAAGGGGCCAGCCAGTAAGGGTGCAGTTTAATTTACCGGTAAGGTTTGTCTTGAATTAAGTAAACCAGATAAGATAGCTGTAGTATTGTTTTTTTATTTAATAAGTAAATTATGGCTTTTTACAAGCCCGGGATGTGATTTTGGGGCTTATACAAGACTGTAAATAAAAAACGCAATTGGTTAGATAATAACTAATTGCGTTTTTATTGTTGCGTGGTCGCAAATCTATTCAATTATTTCAAAATACTTAAAAACGGGATAAACAATACTTTTTTCTTCAACATTGAGAGACTCGAAATAATCATCTAGCAGGTTCCAGCCGGCAAAATTATCCAGAACTTCGGGTTCCAGGGCATAAAATGCTGCGTTTGCCAAAGGCTGGGCCATGTCTAACATATATGTTCCGGAAGGTATTTTTTTAGATGATACATCAACAAAGCTTCCATCCAGAATTGTCATTTCGTATCCACGAATTCTTTCATGTGAATAATTACTGATGACAAACTCTTCTCCCCTTGCTTTTACCGGCTCTTCCAGCTTTTTAACTTCCAGTCCGTGTATTCTTAATTTTTCCACAATAAATTCAAGCTCTTCAGGAATTAGGTAGCCTCTTGGAACTGTTGCTTCTTCTATACCCTCAGGTTTTGTGATTAAGTCTACATTTGGTAATAGTTCAGGTTCTTTGTTTATCATCTCCGGCTTAACTCTTCGCAGGCTTGTGCCGGGAATGTTTTCATATTCAATTTTTTCATAACCCAGTATATCAAATTTGCCTTCTGAAACGTATTCACCGTTAACATAGTTTTTAAGGGTGCCGGTTTCAGCTTTTTCTTGAATTGCCTTAACAACTTCCTTGTCAGCTGATCTGCATACTTCAATAATTTCTTCGGCGTTTTCGTAGCAATATTTCAGAACTTCGGAAGCACATATGTACTGAGCATAAATTTTCTTTTCGAAAGATAGGTACCAGCTTGTTTCTACCAATATTGCCATACGGTTTCGTAGTCCGTATCCGGTTGCCAGGAATTTGCCTTCCGTTGTCCAATAAGCATTTTCATGAGTAAATTCTGATGGTGGCCATTCATCATCGGAAAACCCGGCATGAAAAAATATTTCAATTTGCCCGTTTTCCCGGGCGCCTTCTGTTATTGCCGGAAAAATTTCATAATTAACATAGTCCCTCGGACCGGGATGAGCCGCAGGAACATTAGAACCGGCGTATGCAATTGGATATGCATGTCTGACCCTTGTCATGCGGTGGGTATCATAAACTAATACGGGATCCCATTCGTTGAAAATATTCCTGTAAGCTGCTCTCATATTTGTTGTTTCAAGTTTTATGGCATCCCTGTTAACATCGTAGCCTTCGGCATTAACCCTGGTGCCAAGCAATTCCGGCAATTTTAATCTATCTGTTACACTTCTGGTTTCGTTGCCGTCTACATTAAAGTTTGGGGCAACCATTATTACTAACTCATCGAGCAGGTAATTTTTATCACCGAACAGGATTTCACGTATCAATATCAGCAAGCCTTCCTTACCTTCACTTTCATCTGGGTGGATACCACCATTAAGGTAAATAACCGGTTTGCCGGACTCCCTCGCCTCCTCAGCGCTTGTTACCCGGGGATTTGACATCACCAGTACCGGGCAAGTAAGTCCCCTGTCGCTCGTAAACATGCTGAAAACATGAACATGTTCACTGTTTTGCTTTAGCATAGCAAAGTACTCAAGTATGTCCTGGTTTGTTGCTGTATGATTAAAATCTGCTTTCTCACTGGCTGTAAGGTATTCCTCCGGCCATTCTCCATTCCATCCCTCCGGAACTGTATTGCCCCATAAAATATCATCCTGGGCTAGGGATATAGCAGGCAACATGATGATAATAAAAAAGACATTAATAATTCGTAATAACTTCATAATAGATAACTTTTTTTTGATAATTACAAAAATAATTAATAAAAATATGCAAAATTTTTTTTATTCAAGCTTTTAAGTGGTTTAAGTTAAATATATAAACGTATGTAATTCCTAAGAATTTTTTAAAAACCCTGGCCGAAGCAAGATTTATTTAAGATCATATACATAGTCTTTCATAAAACGCCATGAAGATTCAAAGTCTTCGGGTAATTTCTCATCCATAAGCAAAGCTCTAAGTAGTTCGACAGGCAGACTGTTTTCTTTTAAAACCTTATCGTGAAATTCTTTTTCTGTCATTTTCCCTGAATCAATAATTTCTTTTCTGAGAGTGGAAAACTGTATTCCACCGATCATATATGCCAATTGATAAAGAGGGTCATAACGCCCTGTAAAAGATCTTCTTACCTCTGCTTCAGCGTTTGCACGTTCATGACCCACTTCATCCACCAGGAAGTCAATACACTCTTGTGGAGTCATCTTGTTAAGGTGATAATTTAATGAGAAGATTATCCTGGCTGCACGGTGTTTCCTCCAGAATAAAAAGCCCATACGGTCTTCAGGGGCTTGTGGATAATTCATATCATAGAGCAGAAATTCCCAATATAGTGCCCACCCTTCAGTCCAGAATGGCGTGCGGAATTCTCTGCGGTATGGTTTATGGCGTTGGTTCATGAATCCCTGGAGATGATGTCCGGGTATTAACTCATGATGAACAACTGCTTTACAGAAATGAGGGTTGTTTCCTCTCATGCTCATCATTTTGGCATCATGGTCCATTTCGTGAGTTGGGAATGAGATCCTGATTGCTTCGCCACCAAGGAAGAAAGGACTTACTTCTTGCTGTTGTGGGGAAAGCATTACCATTCTCCATGTTTCTTTTGCAAGGTCGGGAATTGTCAACATATCGTTTTCCTCAATGAAAGATATAGCATCTTCTGCAAGGCTGTCAATGAGCTCAGGTTGATTACCGGGAGATACATATTGGTTTTTTACATGTTCCAGCGCTTCTCTCCAGTGATCGCCAAAGCCCATTTCCTGTGATGCTTTTATCATCTCATTTCGAGCCCATTCAAATTGTTGGTTGCCAATTTCAACAAGCTCTTCGGGGGTATAGGGAATGAATTCATATTGCAGTCTTTTAATAATTGACTCCCTGCCTTCAGGTCTGCCTACTATCCCGCTGCCATCATCTTTGAGTTCGGCATAGTGCTCACTGACTTTCTCTTCATATTTTTTCATAACAGAGTCAAGCCGTTCGTAAGGTTTCTCAACCCACCAAGTAAAATCGGGATGATAACCGTAGTAAAAATTATAGGCTTCTGACAGGCTTATACGTAAATCTTTTACCACACTTGCAGCTTTATCTGCTACCATCCAGTTTTCAAAAGGATCGCGTTCCTCAAAGGATTCTTTTTTCTCCTTAAACATATCAGCTGACTTCTGAAAAATGGCTGCTATTTTTTCTGCATCCACAGTTTTTCCCCTGCGCCTTTGTCGAATAAACTCATATAACTCTCCGGCAAATTCTGTAACAAAATTGACCCTTTCAAACTCTTCCCTCTCTCGTTCCAGTAAATAAAGGGATTTGTTTAGATGGTTTCTGAACAGTAAATGATCTATTCTTTCATTTATTGAAAGATCATCAAAATCAGTATCGTCGAGAAACTCCAGCCGGTTTGTATACAATACGTTCATCCGGTCATAATATTCTTGTGTTTCGGAGAGGGAGTATTTGCGCTGCAGGGCTCCTCTATCTGCTCTGAACTGCGAAACAGGCTCATAAAACTCAAAAGTGTTACCAATTAATTTACAGGGAAAAGGTAAAATAAAAATACATATAAACAGTATAGCTCTTTTCATATGTTTATGATTTTGTTAGATTGTTGTTTTATATAGTACCTAAGATTATTAAAAATTTCATCAAATTTAAAGAAAATATTTTATTACAATGCCTGGGAGTGAGAATTTTACATTTTCATTCAACCCCATGGGTTAGGCAAATTCCACCGGTTTAACTATCAAGTCTAACCATGCATGTTTTGCCAAACCCACGGGGTTGAAATAAAACCCACGGGTTGAAACAAAGTAAAATGTTATTTTTGTAGCTTACATTAACAAAAAGCAACAGAGTTTTTTTACAATTATAAATTATAATTTAACTAACTAATTTATTATGAGAATATTTAATCTAAAAGTTTCGGCATTTGTTTTATTTTTTTCATTTCTTTCGCTGCAAGTAGATTCTCAGGGACGGTCTGATCTTAAGCTTGATGAAATAATGCAGGGATATGAATGGGTTGGAGAGTTGCCTTCCCGGATTCACTGGTATGGTGATACCGATAAAGTTTATTTTATGTGGAATCCGGAGGAGTTTCCCTCAGATTCGCTATACAGCTACGATTTGGAAAGAGGAGAAATTGAAAAGGTGGATCCCGATACGCGTGAAAAGTTGCCGCCACGACGAGTTGAATTCAACAATGAGCGGACCAAAATGATATATGTGGAAGATGATGATCTTTACATAAGGGAAATAAAGAGTGGGGAAGTTAGACGCCTTACCAATACGCTTGAAAAGATCAGTTCGCCTTCTTTTACCAAAGATGACGAACAGGTTACTTATGTGATTGATAACAACTTGTTTATCCGTGATCTTCAATCCGGCAAAGTAACCCAGCTTACCGATTTCAGAGAGGGAAGACCGCCCGGGGATGAGGAGTTAAGTGAGCAGGATAAATGGTTGAAAGAGCAACAACTTGCGCTTTTTGACTATATCAGGGAAAGGCATGATATGGAGAAACTCAGGAAAGAACAGGAACAGAAGGAAGCCCCTGTTAGACCAAAAACTATCTATGTTGGTGATCAAAGGATTGTAAATCTTAAGCTTTGTCCTCAACAAAGATTTATTACATATAACTTATATACCCGTCCTTCAGATCCAAAGCGCACATTAGTTCCGGAATTTGTCACGGAGTCCGGTTATACCGATTACTCACAAGCCCGACCTAAAGTTGGTGCACCCCAGGTTGTTGTAAGAATGGGGATATATGACCTGGAAAAAAACAGCCATTATGAAGTGGAAACATCAGAAATACCGGGAATACGTGATGTGCCTGAATATAAGTATGAATACGGATTTGAAGAAGATAAATATGAGGAGGATCGTGATGTAGATATTACCGGGATATTTTGGTCAGATGGGGGAGAATATGCAGTTTTAAATATCATGTCACAAGATAATAAAGATCGCTGGATAATGCAGCTTGACCCTGAAACAGGTGAGCTTTCATTACTGGATCGACAGCGTGATGAGGCCTGGATTGCCGGTCCTGGAATACATGTCAGACGTGGCAGGGGAATGGGCTGGATGCCGGATGATCAAAGGATATGGTTTCAGTCTGAAGAAAGCGGTTATTCGCATCTTTATACTGTAGATATTGAATCAGGCGAAAAAACGGCATTGACATCAGGTGAATTTGAAATTTATAACCCCCGCATCTCCAAAGATGAAGATTGGTGGTATTTTTCTTCTAACGAGGTACATCCGGGAGAACGCCATTTTTACCGTATGCCCGTTGAGGGTGGTGAAAGGACGCAAATAACATCAATGGAAGGGCGTAATGATGTAACCATTTCCCCGGATGAAGAGAAGCTTGCCATACGTTACTCGTACTCAATTGAACCATGGGAGTTGTATATCATGGATAATGAGCCCGGAGCAGAGGCAAAACGTGTAACCAGGTCATCATCTGATGATTTCAGGAATTATGACTGGCGTGATCCTGACCTTCTCACATTTACTGCTGAAGATGGGGAGGATGTTTGGGCTCGTCTTTACAAGCCGGATGATAATGTTAAGAATGACGCTGCTATAATATTTGTGCATGGTGCCGGGTATTTGCAAAATGCTCATAAATGGTGGAGTAGTTACTATCGTGAATACATGTTTCATAACCTTTTGGTGGATAAGGGCTTTACCGTGCTTGACATCGACTTCCGTGCTAGCGCGGGATATGGCAGGGACTGGCGTACCGGGATATACAGGCATATGGGTGGAAAAGACCTCTCGGATAATGTTGACGGGGCGCGTTTCCTTGTTGAAGAGCATGGTGTAGATCCTGACAAAATAGGCATCTATGGCGGCTCATACGGAGGGTTCATTACACTTATGGCTATGTTCCAGCATCCTGATGTTTTTACTGCAGGAGCTGCCCTGCGTTCTGTAGCCGACTGGGCACATTACAGCCACGGATATACTTCAAATATTCTCAATACACCGGTAACCGACAGTCTTGCATTTGAGAGAAGCTCACCAATTAATTTTGCAGAGGGGCTGGAAGGACACTTGCTGATGTGTCACGGGATGAATGATGCCAACGTTCAGTTTCAGGATATAACACGCCTCACTCAACGTCTTATAGAGCTTGAAAAAGAGAACTGGGAGCTTGCAGTATATCCTGTTGAACCTCATTCATTTACCGAAGCAACGAGCTGGATCGATGAGTACAGGCGAATTCTTAAGCTGTTTGAGGAAAATCTTCTCACAACGCCCTAAAACCTTTGAATGTTTTAGCTCTTATGCAAATATTTATCAATATCAAATGCCTCGCCGATGAGATTGAACGTAACCGCTGTTTGGTGAAATAATTTCAATCTCATCGGTCGGGTTTATTTTAACTCCGGCGTTTGGTTAAAATAAATTATTCTTTCTTATTTTCTTTGTCACTGCCTTCGTCTTTTTTACCTTTTTCATATGTTGAAGGGAACAAATGTTTCAGCTCTACAGGCAGTGGAAAGGCAATAATTGAACCTTGCTGACCGGCTATTTCCGGAAGTGTTCTCAACAGCCGGACATAAAAGCCACCTTCTTCACTATTCAGGATTTTTGCAGCTTCCCGGATTTTATCTGCAGCTTGTTTTTCACCTTCAGCCTGGACAACAACGGCCCGGCGCTCTCTTTCTGCGGTAGCTTGCCTTGAGATCGCTTTTTGCAGAGCTTCAGGTATAACTACGTCTTTAATTTCGACTGTAGTTACCTTGATGCCCCAAGCATCTGTTGCTTCATCCAAAATTCCCTGGATCTTCAAGTTTAGCTTTTCTCTTTCTGATAAAAGCTCGTCCAACTCCGCCTGTCCTGCCACACTACGCAAGGTGGTTTGAGCCAGCTGTGCGGTTGCCATGGCATATTCTTCAACATTAACAACAGCACGATTGGGGTCGACTACGCGGTAATAAACCACTGCGTTTACATTGGTGGTTACGTTGTCTTTCGTAATCACCTCCTGGGAAGGAACATCGAGAGTAACAATACGCAGGGGGATCCTCATAACCCTGTCAACAATAGGGATCACAAGAATGAACCCGGGTCCTTTTACTCCGATCAACCGTCCTAAACGAAAAACCACTAATCTTTCATATTCCCGGACAATTTTTATTGCCATTGCGACGAAAACAAATATTACAATTATCGCCGGGATCAAAAAATTGCCTTCTAATAATAACTCTAACATAATACACACCTCCTTTTTAAATAGTTTATTAATTCAGTATTTATCTAAAATTATAAAATGAATCATAATAAATTCCAAATCCCAAACTCTAAATCCCTGCCGAGCACAGCGAGACAATGAACACTTATTTAATTAAAAACTTTGTGAATAAATAAATCCCAAATTTCAATTTAGAAATTTAGGTATTAATTTATTCATTAGCATTATTGCTGTTTTTTTCATTTTTTGGGAGTTCGACCCATAACAGCAGTGTTTCTGCTTTTACTACTTTTATTTCCTTTCCGGCCGGTATTGTTGAACCATCCAGAGTGCGTGCACTCCAATATTCACCCCTGGCTTTGATCTGTCCTTCCGGATCTAGATCATTGACAGTCACTCCTTTTTCCGGCGGGGTAAAATGTTCACTGCCGCCGGTCCAACGACGGCGGCTTTGTATAATACGTTGTACAACTACTATCATAATAATAACCAATCCCAAAACTACTCCCCCTACAGTTACCATGAATGTTGGATACCACTCAGTAGCCATTAATGGTTCTACAGGCATCATGATAGCGCCTACGGTAAGTGATATTGCTCCCCCTATTCCAAGCACTCCAAAGCCTGAGGTAAAGACCTCTGCCATGATTAAGCCAAGCCCCACTAGTAGAAGAATAATGCCTGTAGTATTTACATCAAACATGCCAATGCCATATATTCCCATAATTAAAAGTATCAGTCCGCCTACTTCGGGAACTATAGTCCCCGGAGCGCTTAAGCCCAAATAAATTCCGAGGAAGCCGGCCATTAAAACCAGGAAAGCTACTTGTGGGTTACTTAGCCAGTTTTGAAACCTTTCCGCTAACGTCATTTCATCTTGTTCTATGGGTGCATCGGCAGTGTTCAATTTATAGATTTCGCCCAGTTTTTCAATTTCTTTGCCATCGAGTGCATTCATTAGTTCATGTACATTAATGGCCAGGTACTCTATCATGCCTTTTTCTAATGCTTCCCTGGCGCCAAGAGACAGGTTTTCAGTAACAAATCTTTCGGCGATATCGCCGGGTCTTCCTTGTTCTTCGGCTGTATTACGCATGTAAGAGGCATAGAAAGTGACGGTTTTTTCTCCTGCTTCACCACTGCCTTCCGGTGAAATAGCAACCGGTTGGGCAGCGCCTACAGTTGTACCAGGAGCCATGACAGCAATGTCAGAAGCCATTAGGATAAAAGCGCCTGCAGAACCCGCAATTGCTCCTGAAGGTGCAACAAGGACAGCGACAGGCATAGGAACATTCAAAAATAGTTCGTTAATTTCCATAGTGGCGTCAACTAAGCCGCCGGGAGTATTTATCCTAACTACCAACAATTGGGCATCCATGTCAATGGCACTTTCAACCTGACGCTTGATAAAATTTTTCTGGCCGGTGGTTACAGGACCTTCAACTTCAATTAGGTAAACATGCCGGGAGGAACTTTCAATCTCTTCAGTATTAGTTGAAGAGCCCGGTAAGGCTAAAATCAAGGTGGCAGTTGTCAAAAATAATATTATAGCAACCAGTATGTGTTTGTTTTTTTCAAATGTCTTCATTAGCGATAATGTTGCATTATTTGTTTTATTTTTATTTCTTAACACTCCTACAAAAATAAAATTTTATATTATTTAAAATTATTTAAAGTAAATAATTGCATAGGTACAAGATAAACATTTTTGTTTATATAGTATGTATTTTACGGCAATTTTTTAATAATGTTAATTATTTTTGGCTTAACATAGAAAAAATGTGGTTTAAAGCTTATGATCGTATAGGATGTATAGGGTGATTTTCTTGGTATAGCCCTGAATGGTATTATTTATATAGGGTATTGGAAAATACAAATTTTCTTATAAATACTTAAAACTTAAGTTTTTTCGTTTTTTTTAGTAAAAAATCCAGCAACATATTATATCTTTGAAAATAAAAAAGAAGTGATTTAAATGAATGGTTTCAGTTGTAAATTAATAGTAAAAAAATAAATTTTTAAAATCTAATAAAAAATAGGAAAATTATGAGTTTTGTAAGAATATTGGTAAGTTTATTCATCGGTGTCATGCTTGTTGTAAGCTGTGGCTCTGAAACAGAAGATAGACATGAGGAGCATCAACCGGATGCGCCTGTAGAAGGTGAGCAACCGGAAATGCCCGGCCAAATGCAGGAGCCTGCCGATGTTGATTTGGATGATGAAGAAATAGAGAAGTTTGTTGATGCAGCGATAGAGATTCAAAATATACATATGGGTGCCCAGGAAGGTATGGCTGAAAGGATTGAGGAAGAAGGTATGGATCTGCAACGTTTCCAGGAAATTCAAGCAGCTCAGCAACAAGGTGAAACCGATGCTACTGATGAAGAGTTAGAGCAATTCCAAAGCATTATGCAAGCTATTCAAGCTGATCAGGCCGGTTTACAAGAGGAAATGGAAGATGTGATTGAAGATGCAGGCTTAACTGTGCAAAGGTATGAAGAAATAGCAAATGCCGTTCAGTTTGATGAAGAGCTGTTGAGAGAAATAGAGAGTAAGATGGATGAAAGAATGCAGGGGCAAATGCCACAACAAGCACCGCAAGACCCAAGATAATCATAAAATGCGGTGTTTTGCATGCTTAAAGATATAAAAAATTATAACTTAGAGGTATTTAAGAATACAGAATATCTTTAAGGTAGTTAGAATGATAAATTATCAAAAAGTTATAAAAGAAAGGAAGGATGATGTTGTCCTTCCTTTTTTTTTAATGATGGTTTTGGTATTTATTTAAATGCAAGCATTGTAGCTGTCTGGTTTATATGCCCGAGCATACTGTCGTGAAAAGAATACAGAACCTCCATAACTTTGCCTTTTGGAGTCGACAAATATTGTTATTTTTTGTCGATGAGAGAAGACATTTTTTAAAAATGTTTACCTTTTGTTTTTTAAAATTTAACATTTCCAATTTATAAAAAACGTCCTTTACACACTTTTTTCGGACATTCTCTTTTTTTTCATTACAAATATTGAGTATATTTGTTCATGAGTTAAATGTTTTACCTTATTTTTAAGGGATTTAGGGATAAAATTTAATAAAAAACTTCAAGAGTGGAGAAGAGGTTTGTTAGTCCTTCTCGTACTTGAAAATATCTATTTTACTTTAATCCTTTTAAACTGAATTTACCGTAAAAATCTAATAATAATCTTTTTATAATTATGAATAAATTAAGCAAATTAACTAAAGTTTCCACAATAGCATTATTATTTTCTTTTTTTGCCTTGCAGGGCGAAGGACAGAATATATTGAATAAACAGGATATGCTGGACAGATTTACTTTTTGGTATAACGAGGATTGGAATTGGTACAAAGAAAATATTCCCTTTTTGGAAACTCCCGATAAAGAAATAGACAAGACCTATTATTACCGTTGGGAATTAACTACCATACATCTTATATATGGTTCTCCTGAAAGTGGTTATGCAAGCACGGAATTTATTAGCCGTCCTTGGTGGTCGGGAGCATTTGGAACTATAAGTTGTCCGGTAGGGCATCAACTTTATGATTTTAGGTGGCTTAGAAATGATAAATATTTTAAAGATTATTCACGGTTCTGGTTTAAGACACCCGGTGCACAGTTACATGATTATACAAACTGGCTTGGTGATGCTATTTGGCAGGGTTATAAGGTAAACAGGGATTTTGAGTTTGTGCACAACTTATTGAACGATCTTATACATGATTACTATCAGTGGGAAGAGGAACGTTGGGTGGAAGAAGAAGGTATGTTTGCCTGGAATGGCATGCGTGATGGTATGGAAACCAACATCAACAGTCGTCAGACTCCCGAGTGGTTTGACGGAGCACCTGGCTACCGCCCCACCTTAAACAGTTACATGTGGGCACACGCCAATGCTATTGTTAATATTGCCGAATTGGTGGGAGATGAAGAAATAGTAAATGAATTCACCAATAAAGCAGAAGTTATCAAAAACAATTTTCTCGAAAAGAACTGGGACTCTTCCAGGAATTTCTTTTTTCACCGTTTTAAGAATGATGAAGTAACGGTTGAAGGGGACGATACCATAAAAGCAAATACTTTAACTTACGAAACGGGAAAATATGCAGGAAGTCCTCATGGTCGAGAGCTACATGGCTATATTCCATGGTATTTTAACTTGCCTGATGAAGGGTATGAAACAGCATGGAAATATCTTATGGATCCCGAATACTTTTATGCCGATTACGGGCCTACCACAGTAGAACAAAATGACCCCCTCTTTCACATCTCCGAATATTGCTGTCAATGGAGTGGAAATTCATGGCCTTTTGCTACAACGCAAACATTAAAAGCAATGGCTAATTTATTAAATAATTATGAGCAGGACTATGTAACTAAAGAAGACTATAATAAAATGATTGACATCTTTACAAGAACACATCGTAAAGATGGGCAACCATTTATTGCTGAAGCCGTTCATCCCCATTCAGGCTCATGGGACGGGCATGATCATATAGGTCATAGCGAGCATTATTACCACTCTTCTTATGTAGATCTGATAATTAATGATTTGATAGGACTTAAACCTAAGGCTACAGATTCAATTGTAGTTAATCCACTTGTGCCGGATGACTGGGATTATTTTTGCCTCGATGATATTATGTATCACGGTCGACGTGTTTCAATCGTATGGGACAGGGACGGCTCAAAATATAATGTTGGAGCCGGTTTACAGATCTTTGCAGACGGAGTGTCAATTGCTTCTTCACCCAATCTTGAGAAACTGGAAGCCCATATTGAATACAAACCATCAAAAAAATCGGGAAGGCTTGTTAATTATGCCGTTAATAACAGAGGTGAATATTATCCCAAAGCTATTGCCTCATTTCCCGGAATAGAACATCCGGTCACAGATTTGAATAATGGCCAGTATTGGTATTTCCCAACTACGCCCAACCAGTGGAGTAATATATATTCAGAAGAAGATCCGGATTGGTGCGGGATAGATTTTGGAGATAAAAGAAATATTCAGACCATAAAACTCTATTTTGTCGAGGATGATGAAAGCATTAAAGCTCCTATATCCTATGAACTGGAATATTGGGACGGAGAATCATGGTTGAAAATACCGGAACAGGAAAGAGAATATCCTGCTCCTAAAGCAAGAAAAGCCAATACTATAAATTTTTCTGAATTAAAAACTTCAAAGGTCAGGGCTGTCTTTAATACCAAAGAAGGATATAATGTTGGAGTAAGTGAGTTTGAAGCCTGGGGGGAGCCTCATCTGCCTGTTTCCAGGCCGGAACCTGATATGGTTGAAACTGATAATGTGGCATTTCATACAGTTGCTAACGCTTCAGCATCCTTTACTTCAGATTTTGATAATATTGAATACATAAATGATGGCACTGTTGATCCTGATCGAAGGTGGTCTGCCTTTGAATCACCCAATGAAAGTGACTGGGTTGAAATAGAGTTTGATGAAACCAGGTCAGTACATACCGCATACATATATTTTTATTGCGATGAAGGTGGTGTGCAGCCCCCAGAACATTATAAAGTACAATATTGGGATGGTGAAAATTGGAATGATGTCAGAAATGCTGAAAAGATTCCCGAAGATCCCTTGTCTAATGCGCTTAATATTTACAGATTTGATGAAGTAAAAACAGAGAAGATCAGGGTGGTTATGGAGCATCTGAGTGATGAGGCTTTTACGGGCATCTATGAATTAGAATTATATGGAGATAATTAGAGTGAAATGTTTTATCGTAATAAAATATAATCTTTAGTACTCATCTTTTTATTAATATAAAATAGTTATTTAGGCTCTAATGGACGGCTGGTAAATACTTGATTTTTAACCATTGTATAATGGGTGTTTAAATATCTAACTTCCGAATTAAGAAAGGATGAAAAAAAAACTCAATTTTGTGTTACAAAAAAAGGTTATAACAAATTATTGCTATAACCTTTTTTCCTAGGTCGGGGTGGCAAGACGCAATACCACTTAACATGCAAAAATTCAAAATATAATAATAGCCTGCCAAAACCATTTATATTAACACATTTCAGAGCTTATAAAAAAATATTTTTGTTAAATTAGGTTTATTATTTTTATATTTGTTAAGCAAATGTCGGACTATTTTCGGACTAATTTTAACTAAATTATAAAAGTATGCCTAACCTAAAATACATTGTCAAATCAAAATCTGACAAAAAATTAGCACCAATATTTTGCCGTTTTTATCAGGGCAGACAATATGACTTTTTTGTTCGTACCGGTTACAATGTTTATCCTAACCATTGGAATAATAAGAAAGAAAAGGTTAAGGATTTAGCAGAAGCCATGAATTACAAAGATGATTTAAATAATAAACTTAGAAATCTTAAAAACCATCTTGAAAGTGCAGTATCAACTACTGATGAAACAATAAATAAGGAATGGATAAGCCAACAGATCAGAAAGTTCAAAGAACCTAAAAAAGAACAAGAGTCCGAAATAACTTTATTCTCTTTCATTCGTGACTTCATTGATAAATCTAAAAACAGACCAACAGCAAAAACGGGCAGACCTGTATCATACAAACAATACAGGGAATATGAA
>SL_8KL_010_SEDDRAFT_10000820_pt1 | contig 27131 bp, 28 predicted proteins | sample SodLakKL_010_SED_4_FD_11160 | JGI IMG/M metagenome (IMG submission 11160) | reverse complement strand
CTTCCTTGAGTTCCTCACGCAGCTTCTTCTCTTTTTCTAAGCCCTTCTCGGAAAGAAAATATACCTTTCTCTCTCGGCTTTTTCCTCTCACTTCTTTGTATTTTGTGACTACCAAATCCTCTTCATGCATTTTTCGGAGCGTCTCAGAAACTTTGCCTTGCTCCATATCGAGCTCTCTTGAGATACCTGACTCAGTTAAATAAAAAGGAACTTTATCATCTTCGCTCTCTACTTTTTTACCATATCTTCCTAAGTGAAGGATCACTAATGCCTGAATGTCTTGTCCTACGGGTGACATCATAAGGATATTGGGTTATAGTGATAATAATTTTTCGTTAGTTGCTAACTTTATCATATATATTTTGATCGTGGAGAAATGTGTTAAATCTCCAAAATGATTAAAAAGAGGCATACTTTAACTAGAAAGGATGTCGGGTTTAAATATAGAAGATTTGGCGGAGTTCGATTTCCTCTCGAACGTACGGTATTCTCCGGACGGAAGGTACATAGCTTTCAATAAACATACCATGGACATAAAAGAAAACGAATACGTCTCAAATATCTGGCTCATGGATGAAGAAAAAAAAGATACATACCGATTGACCAACAGCGGTAAAGATAAAGAATTCGTCTGGTTGAACGAAAACGAGATACTTTTCATCTCCGAAAGGGAGATGGGCGTGAGGGATGAAGATGAGGAAAATGAAAAAGAGGAAGGCGGAGAAAAAGAAGACGATAAAGAGGAGAAGAAAGAGGAGAAAACAAAGCTTTTCAAGATAAATATACGGGGAGGAGAAGCACAGCACATCGACACGATAGAAAAACAGATGTCCGGGCTAAAGCTTGACGAGTCCAAGTTGTTCTTCTTAGCAAACGAAAAGATAGAAGATGAAGGTATGAAGTCAAGTGGAAAAAAGGAAGAAAAAGGAAAGGAAAAAAAGATCGAAGCAAAACTAGAAGAAGGTAAGGATTACTATGAATTAGATGAGATACCTTTTTGGTCCAATGAGGCAGGATTCAGCAATAAAAAGAGGACTCACCTTTATTCCTACGATCTAGAGAAGAAAAGTGCGCAGTTACTTGTAGGAGGTACGAAAACAATACTAGATTTTGACGTTAAAGGGGACCAAGTGTGCTTGAACGTAGTGGAATACGAGGATAAATTAGAGCCTGTGAACTTTTTATACCACCTGGATGTCAAAGAAGATGAGATATCTAAATTGACCGATGAGGAGTTGAGGATAGATAGGGTACGATTTTTGGATCAAAAGAGGATAATATTTGAAGCTACCGATAAGAAGGAGATGGGACTAAACACTAACAGGGAACTTTATATCTACGACCTAAAAAAAGAGAGAAAGCAGAAGAAGACAACTATGGATAAATCTGTGGGAAATTCATTACTGACCGATCTAAGGTTCGGCGTTGGTGAGTCCACAGCCGTGAAAGAGAAAGAATATTATTTTACGGTCACGGAAGGGCACCACGTTAACCTCTACAAATTCGATCGAAATAAAGATGTTATAAAATTGACCGATTTCGAAGGTTCTATAGATTTTTTCGATGTAAAAAAAGAAACGATAGCTCATATAGGTTTTAGAGGAAACAGAGGACAGGAACTTTACGTTTTGAACCTTGAAACGGGAGAAGAAGAGATGGTCACCGGGTTCAACGAGATCGATAAAAAGATAAGTGAACCAGAACACTTTAAGATACGATCTAACGGCAAGGATATAGACGCATGGGCGATCAAACCCACAACTTTCGAAGAAGATGACGATAAAAAATATCCCTCGATCTTGGAAATCCACGGTGGACCGAAAGCGGTTTTTGGTGAGATACTTTTCCACGAACTTCAAGTTCTAGCCGATCATGGATATGCTGTGATAATCTCCAACATACTCGGAAGCTCCGGTAAGGGTAACGATTTTGCGGACATACTTGGAAAGTACGGCGGAGAAGATTTCGACGATCTCATGAAAGTTGTAGAGACCGCCGAAGAAAAGTTCGATTTTATCGATGAAGAAAACTGGGGCGTTACCGGAGGATCCTACGGAGGATATATGACCAACTGGATCGTCACTCAGTCGGATAAATTTAAGGCCGCGGTTTCACAAAGATGTATCTCCAACTGGATCTCGATGTTCTGTACAACCGATATAGGCTACTATTTCGTGAAAGACCAGCTTGAAGAGACTCCTTGGAGTTCTTTCGAGGAACTATGGGAGCGATCTCCTTTGAAATACGCCGACCGGGTCGATACGCCTCTACTGTTCATACATTCTCGGAAGGATTACCGATGCTGGGAGAGTGAGCCCCTTCAGATGTTCACCGCGCTTAAATACAATGATAAAGAAAGCAAAGTGATACTGTTCGAAGATGAAAATCACGATCTTTCAAGGAACGGCAGGCCCAAGCAGAGGATGATGAGATTAAAGAAGATGGTCGAGTGGTTCGAGAAGTATCTTCATCCTAGTTGAGTATTTATCACTTGATCTCAACCCATTCCACCAGTTCGTCGAGATTCTTCTTCGTCGGAGACCTAGGCTTTTCATCAGGTACACCGACGGTCATGCATATCTCCACATCATAATTTTCAGGTATCTCTACCATTTCCTTCAAGGCGTTCTCATCAAATGATCCTATCCAGCAAGTGCCGTATCCTAATTCTACAGCTTCTAGGCTCAGATGATCGAGGGCAATAGCTATGTCCGTTTTCGCCCACTTTTCATCATCCACTAATCCTATTATAAATGCGCCAGCGTCCTTGACGAAAGCTTGGTTGTGGCACGCGGGAACCAATTTCGGTAGTAAACGAGGATCGATCACAACAACAAATTTCCAAGGCTGGAGGTTCTTTGCTGAAGGAGCCTGTCTAGCAGCCTCCAGCATCTTATCGAGGTCTTCCTGCTCTATAGCATTTCCCGTGTATGCCCTGACGCTGCCTCTTCTTTTGATAGCCTCTAGTACATCCATGCTTTCGATGATCTAGTACGGGTTTAAGATTTATAATTTACTGCTTATGGGAAAGATAGTAACAGGGCGTTTGTTTACCTGAACGATCAACGGTCTAAAGGCCAGAACTTGTATCCGTAATATATCAGTCCATCTCTGCTCTCTTCTCCTAGCTTTCTCATGGTAGCCTCTACTTTCATCCCGGGTTCTACATCCTCTATATCTGCATCGACAAGATGCCCTGTCAACCTAGCTCCTTCTTCCGTTTCCACTATCGCCATTATGTATGGAGAAAGCATCTCAAATTCAGGATGAGGTTCGTTTATCTTCGTGTAAGTGACGACTTCGCCTTTGCCTTCAAGTTCATACTCTTCCATCTTCTGAAAACTTTCTCTCCTACACTCAGGACATATCTTCCTGGGAGGAAAGTATATCTTACCGCAATTTTCACATCTTGAGCCTATTCCTTTGTATCTCTGCTTGATCTCCCTCCAAAACCTCGGTATAGGCATCACGACCACCTCCTCAATATGTGAACTATAGCACTAGCTCCGGTCCCACCTATGTTGTGTATCAGTCCATATCCGGGTTGGTCCACCTGCCTTTCTCCTGCCTCTCCTCTCAACTGCAACACGGCTTCAACCGCTTGATTTAAACCTACAGCGCCTACTGGTCTTCCCTTAGCTTTCAGACCACCCGAGGTATTTATCGAGATATCGGAGTTGAGTTCGGTTTTACCTTCTTCAGTGGCACGACCGCCCTCTCCTTTCTCAAAGAAACCAAGGTCCTCTATGGCCATTATCTCAGTTATGGTGTAATTATCATGCACTTCGGCAAAGTCGATATCTTGTGGTTTCACGCTCGCTCTTTTGTAGGCTTTTTTAGCGGCGCGTTCTGTAGCCTTCATTGTACCTATATCTCTTCTTTCGTGTACTGCCATATGATCACCGCCCTGACCCAAACTGACTATCTCTACGGGGTCACCATCAAAACTATCCGCACGTTCAGCAGGACATAATACCACCGCAGCCCCTCCGTCTGATATAGGGGCACAATCGAACATGCCTAGTGGGTCCGCCACCATCGGGGCGTTCTTGACGAATTTCTTAGAAGTTTCTCGAGGATACTGGGCATTGGGATTTTTGGCAGCGTTAGCATGGTTTTTTACCGCCACCTGAGCGAGTTGATCCTTTGTGGTTCCGTGATTATCCATGTGATATCTAGCCATCATCGCATATAATGAATCGAAAGTGGCTCCGAAAACGGTCTCCCATTCTTGGTCCGCTGTAGAAGAAAGTATGTCTTTAGCCTCCTGTTCGCCGACGTCTGTCATCTTTTCCGCCCCACCAACAACGACTATGTCTTCCATACCTGAAGCCACGGCCTTATAACCTTCGGCGAGGGCCATACCTCCGGAGGCGCTTCCAGATTCTATCCTTGTAGAAGGCACCTCGCTGATGCCAGCATAATCCGCGATCAGAGGAGCAACGTGCTCCTGATTGATCAGCTTACCGGCGGACATATTGCCGACATACAATTTTTCAACCTCGTCTCCGTGAAGACCGGCATCTTTCAGGGCTTTTAGCCCGGCTTCGATGCCCAATTCTCTCAACGACTTATCCCACAGTTCGCCTATCTGAGTCTCTCCAATACCTATTATAGCTACATCTCTCAAATTATGCACCTCCGTCATGGATCTTTTCTCTGAATTTTGCATATTTTGCGTATGAAATAAATTCCTCTTTAGATATCACTTCTTCTATCTTCGGAACACTCTGTTCCTTCACCTTCTCTATATTATCGGTCACCACTATATCGAAGCTGTCGGAGCCTGCTCCCGATCCATAAGACGTCACGAGTATTTTGTCTCCTGGTTCAGCCTGGTCTAAAGTGGCGGCAAGGCCCAAAGGTACGGCTCCAGAATAAGTGTTACCTATGCGTGTAACGAGAAGACCGGGTTCTATCTGCTCTTTTGAAAAGCCCATCTTTTTTGCCGCTTTCATGGGAAATTTACCGTTGGGTTGATGGAATACGGCATAATCATAATCACCTGGTTCTTTTCCAGTCTCCTTTAAAAGTTTGTTAGTACAATTGGTTATGTGTTTAAAGTATGCAGGCTTGCCCGTGAATCTTCCACCGTGCTGAGGATATTTTTCACCTTCTCTACGCCAGAAATCCGGCGTGTCAGTTGTATAGGAACAGGTATAGTTGAATCTGGCCAATATATTCTCCGAACCGATCAAATAAGCGGCTCCTCCAGCCGCTGCGGAAAATTCCAACGCGTCTCCCGGGGCGCCCTGTGAAGTGTCCGCACCTATAGCCATCCCGTTCTCTATCATTCCGGAACTTACCAGTCCCATACAGGTCTGAAATGCAGCTGTCCCGGCTTTACAGGCGAACTCGTAATCTGCAGCGGTCAAGTTCGGCGATGCCGCTAAAGACGCCGCAACGATCGTAGCCGTCGGTTTTACCGCATAGGGATGCGACTCGGAACCCACATATATAGCGTCGATCTCATCACTGTCTATTTCCGCTCTCTCCATAGCCCATTTAGCCGCTTGAGTAGATATGGTAACCACGTCCTCGTCCGGAGAAGGCACCGATTTACTGTTGATCCTCAGACTTCGGCCCATCAGTTCTCCATCTTTTCCCCAAACGTCTCCGACTTCTTTAGGGGCTATCCTGTATTTGGGTACATAACCCGCATATCCTTTTATACCTACATCGTCTTTCGGTTTCATAATATATCACGACCATTCTTTCAATATCTTTATCAATTTATCAACGTCAAAGTCCGTTCTTATCAAGGGTACGCCTTCTTCTTCGGCTAATTTGATCGATAAGTCGTCGACCTTTTTAGGCTTAACGTAAGATACAGCGGCCGGGGTCAGAGGTGTAGAACGTATCGCTACCAGTGGAGACCTTCCGTACTCGACACCGTCGAAAAAGAGTATACGTTCGGTACTCCAACCATAGATGCTTAAATAATCGAAGGCCTTCATCGATAATATGGCTTTTAAGCTATCTATGACCGTATAACCATATATGTCACGCTCCCATTTTCGGCCGCATATGACCTCCCCCTCTATCTTATCTACAAGATCTCTGAGAGATACGGGATTGGCATATTCATCTATGCTCAAGATCCCTTCACGTCCAGGTTTTGAAAAACGTTCGATGACTTCTCCTCCTCGTTCTTTGTCAACTCCTATCAGAGAATCAACGATCTTTTTGACCAATGGCGTGCCCGGTTTTCGCCTTCCCTTCTCATAATCACTCACGACTGAAGGAGCGATATCCATATAGTCAGCGAGATCGGTCTGAGAGACATCGAACATCTCCCTCCATTTTTTTATGATCTCGCCTGGATTCTCGGAGATGGTTATCTCTCCGGCTATCTTTTCCTTCAAATCAGTCATCCTCTCGGTCTATGAAAAAGCCATATATAAAATTGTCGAATTATTTTTTCGTCAATAGTCTAAAACAGATTTAGGGGGGTTTTAGTGGTCTTTATCAAGATATAAATATTCAAATGATACGATGTACTATAATNAGCTAAGGAANACCCTTGCTTTTAAATAGGGGTTTATAATTAGGTTCAAAGGAGTGATAATATATGGAAGGTCTCACAATCGAAAACGTAGTAGCTTCTTCCTCTATAGGAAATGAATTGGATCTTTGGGATGTTCATGAAGCGCTAGAAGGCTCAGAGTACGACCCTGATAAATTTCCAGGGTTGATTTACAAGATGGATAACCCGAACACCTCGCTTCTGCTCTTCTCGAGCGGGAAGATGGTCTGTACAGGCGGAGTGACTCTTGAAGAGCCTCAGAAAAGTGTTGACAAGATAAAAAAGCTCTTGAATGAAGGAGGTATAGAAACGGCGGATGAAGTAAAGGCAGAGATACAAAATATAGTGGCATCATATGAGCTGGATACTGACCTGAACCTTAACTCCGTCGCTATCACCTTAGGATTGGAAAGGGTTGAATATGAACCTGAACAGTTCCCAGGTCTGGTTTACCGTCTAGATGATTCTCCGGTCGTCCTTCTGCTTTTCGGCTCTGGTAGGATGGTATGTACCGGCGGTAAGAACGAAGAACAGCTAGAAGAAGGCGTAGAGAAGATAAAAGAGGAGCTGAAGAAGGCAGGACTGTTGGATTGAAAAGAAAAGGGAACTAAAAATTTTAAACCCCTTTTATTTTAAAGCCTTAGTTCATCTGCCATATCCGTCTTTTCCCAGGTGAATTCCAGCTCATCTCTTCCGAAGTGCCCGTAGGCCGCGGTTTTCTTATATATCGGCCTGAGAAGGTCTAGATGATCTATCATCTCTCCCGGTTTGAGAGGGAATTTTTCTCTTGTGATCTTTTCGATCTTCCTTTCGGGTATTTTGTTAGTGTTGTAAGTATTGACCAAAATACTGGTGGGCTCCGGAACCCCTATAGCGTAGCTGAGCTGTATCTCACATTTATCCGCGAGTTCCGCAGCTACTATATTCTTGGCTATATATCTTGCCATGTAAGCCCCTGAACGATCGACCTTTGAGGGGTCTTTCCCAGAGAAGCAGCCGCCTCCGTGACTTCCATGTCCTCCATAGGTATCGACGATGATCTTTCTACCGGTCAGCCCAGTATCCGCCTGAGGCCCACCGATGACGAATCGACCTGTCTCGTTTATATTTAAAGTGGTATCTTGATCCATCAGATCACCACATATCGGGTCGATAACTTCTATTTTTATGTCCTCTCTCAACTTTTCGTCTTCCACGTCAGCATCGTGTTGAGCCGCTATCACCACGTCATCTATTCTTTTTGCAGTGTCTCCCTCGTATTCTATGGTTACCTGTGATTTTCCGTCCGGACGGAGATAATCTACCACTCCTTCTTTTCGGACCTCGGCCAATCTTTTAGTGAGTTTGTGTGCCATCACTATAGGTCTAGGCATCATCTCTTCCGTTTCCTCCGTGGCATAGCCGAACATTATGCCCTGATCTCCAGCGCCCTGTACCTCTCTGTTCACGCCAAGAGCTATATCTGGACTCTGAGAATGTAGAGCGGTCATCACCCCACAGGAATCAGCCTCAAAACCATATTTGGGATCCGTATAACCTATCTCCGCGATCGTACTCCTTACAATGTCGTTAACGTCGACGTAGCCGTCGCAGGTGACCTCTCCCGCCACTAAGGCTAAGCCGTTGGTGAGTATGGTTTCACAGGCCACCTTAGAATGAGGATCCTGTTCGATAAGTTCGTCTAGAACGGAATCGCTGATCTTGTCGGCCATCTTATCCGGATGACCCTCAGTTACGGACTCGGAAGTCAAGTGATATCTCCTATCTCTATCTCTTCTTCTCATCTTTATCTATACTCCTTTTTGCAGGAGATTGATGATGACCTTTATTTTACTTTTCCTTATATGCTTCGAGGGAAGAAAAGATTATTAATCAAAAAGCCGAATTGGTGTATCATGAACGCAAGATATGTTCCACCTATAGAGGCAGATGCAGAGACACAGATGGCGATAGACGAAGCTTTACTCAGAACTTACGACGAGAACGAAGGAGAACCGACTTTCAGGTTCTTCCGTTTCAAACCCTCCGCTATAACCCTAGGTTACACTCAGCCTGTCGAAAAAACCATCGACGAAGAGGTATGTAAGAAAGAAGGGATCCCTTTCGTGAGAAGGATCACCGGAGGAGGCACCGTATTCCACGATCACCAAGGCGAAATAACGTACTCGATGGTGGTCGAGAAGAAATACGGAGACATAGAGAGCAGCTTTAAAGAAAACTTACAACCTATCATCAATACGCTGAAAGAACTCGGATTGGATGCAAAGTTCAAACCGTACAACGATATACTAGTAGGAAAAAGAAAGATATCCGGAAGCGCACAAAGGAGAGGAAAAAAGGGCATGCTTCAACACGGTACTTTGATGTACGCAACCGATCTAGAGAAGTTATCAAATATTCTCAAACTGGACGAAGAGAAACTGAAAAAGAAAGGAGCCGATTCCTTCTTAGATCTTGTGACCACTATCGAAAAAGAAAAGGGGGAAAAACCAGAGCCCGACGAATTGATCGAGATGATGAAAGAAGAATATGAAAAGCACTTCGGAGGAGAGATCGAAGAAAAAGGTTTGAGTGAAAGAGAAAGACAACTAGCAGATAAGCTGGAAAAAAAATACTCATCCAAAGGATGGACTCGAAACAGGGAATGGGATCGATATTGAGTAACGAAACTAGTATAAGGGTTTCCTACGGAACCGCGATGAAACTCGGTTTGAAAGAAGGAGATACCGATGAAGAACCCACTACAGCTTACGTGATGATACCCGGTAAGAAATGCAGAGGAGGATGTACCTTCTGCCCACAGGCTAGAGGAGATCCAAAATGGCTATCTAGGGTCTCATGGCCGCTTTTCGAGCTTGAAGAAGTAAAAGACAAGTTAGAAGTTTCCGATCTTTCTCGGATCTGCATTCAATCACCGGATATTCCCGAATATGAAAGCAGATTGAAATCCGCAGCTAGTAAACTTAACGACACGGAAAAACCGATCTCTTTATCCACGCCTCCGCTCGATGAAAAAACGCTTAAAGAATTGGAGGGGACGGTCGATCGGATAGGAGTAGGTATAGACGCCGCTACCGACAGTCTGAGGAAGAAAAAGAAATCGAATTACGAACCTATCGTCTTTTGGAACTATCTGGGAAAAGCGGTAGATATATACGGGGAAGATAAAGTCACGGCCCATATGATCGTCGGCCTGGGTGAAAGTCTTGACGAATTGGCGGCCGCCGTAAAAAGAGCTCTGTACGCTGGAGCTAGAGTTTCCCTGTTCTCTTACCGAAGTGAGGAAAAAAAAACTGATATACGATACTATCGCAGAGCACAACTCATCACGGCTCTTTTAGACCTGGATAAAGGAGTTGAAGAAGCGCTAGATATGACCTTGAAAGAACCCGAAAAAGCCCTGGACGAAATAGATGTGGAAAAGGTGTTTCAGACCAGAGGATGTCCCGGCTGCAACAGGCCTTATTACACCACATCGCCGGGAAAAGAGCACAGGAACTTTCCCCGGAAGCCAACCCGAAAAGAGATAGAAGAGATAAGGAAAAAATTGATACTAGGAGGAGATTGAAGATGGATCCCGTGGAAAAGACCAGGGCAGCCTACGATAAGATAGCGGAAGAATACTGTAAAAAGACGGAGGAAGAAGGGGATAGAGCATTCCACGAAAAGATGCTGGATAAAACCCTGAATTATCTTCCCAGCGACCCAAGAGTTATAGATCTGGGATGTGGGGACGGTAGAGATACTGACTATCTTAGAAAAAAGGATGTAGATGTAGTGGGTATAGATTTCTCTAAGAAGATGATATCCATCGCAAGAGAAAAATATCCTGGATCCTCTTTCATAGTATCGGACATCAGGGATACGGTGTTCCCTGACGATACCTTTCATGGTGCATGGGCAAGCGCTTCTTTGATAAATCTTCCTAAATCAAAACTTTCTCACGCTGAGAAGGAGATCTATAGGATAGTAGAACCTGGAGGTGTATTATGCTTCAGCTTCAAAAAGGGGGAAAGAGAGGGCTTCGAGACCAGCGTTATGGACGAACATGAACGCTACTATTCGTATTACACTCTAGATGAGATGAAAGAATATCTAACTCTTTTTGAGATATTTGATAGTGAAAGGTGTCCTGAGAAAGTCTTCGGTTATGATTTCATCTACTGCTGGGCTAAAGCTAGAAGATGATATCAAACCGATGACCTGGCTTAGTACAAGTTCTATCATATGAATCCTTTGAACGGACCGAGGTAGTATCCTACTGCGAGCGTTCCCACTATCATCGCTACCAAAAGTATATAATTTTTCACACTCCAGCTGAATATCTTTCTACCGTCTAAAGGTCCCAATGGCAGGAGATTGAAGCCTCCGATGAAAAGGTTCACGAACGCGACGAAAGCAAGGATCAAAGGTAAAGAAAAGAAGCTTATACCGTAGATCGCGGTGATCAGAGAACCCAACATGAAAGATGTCCCAACGGCCCAATTAGTTGCAGGTCCGGCTGCACTTATCTTTCCGTTCTGCTCTCTGGTGATATTACCGCTTATCACCACGGCGCCCGGGGCCGCGAACACGAAGCCGAACAGACTGAACAGAAGAGCCATCATAAGACCCCATCGCCACATCCTGAACTCAGCCCAACACCCATAGTTTCTCGCCAATTTTCGATGCGCTAGCTCATGAAACAAAAATGCCGTTCCCACCGAGATGAACGAGATGAGTAAAAAAAGAGGAAAACTCTGTGAAAAAATACCGGAGAAGCCTCCTGAAAAGCTTATCGCGAAAGCTAAAGTCAGTACTCCTAAAGCCACCATCAGATGTCGCTTCTCCGTACCGCTTAAACCTTTATTCCGGCGATAACTTATCTGTTTATATCCTGGTCTCATCTTCTGAACACCTCTTGAGTGAAACGTTCTGCTATCTTTTCCACAGCCTCGTTCTCATCGGCGAATTTTTCTATCGACACATGTCCGCCGGCTGCGTGGTGATGTCCGCCACCTTTTCCGATATCTGAATACGCCTTCTCCATCACCTTGCCAATATTTGTCTGTAAGTCTTTACTTCGAGCCGACATATGTATTTTATCATCTTTTACCCCGTAGATCAAAACGGTCAGGATATCTCGTTCCCTCAACATGAAGTCAGCTATGATAGGAAGGTCGTCTCGATGAGAGATCTTTCCCGAGAATGCAGTTAGGACGGTGTCTTCCACTTTTCTATTGGAAAGAGCTCTTCCCATGGCGTCAAGAGTTTCTGGATATATAGAAGGTTCTTTGAGTACGTCCAAAATATCCTTATCTGCGATAGTAGAGAGATAAGATATGGCTTTGTAATCCGCCGTCGATATATTTTTAGTGTAGTCGTGAGTATCTATCCTTATCCCTACCAGTAGAGCGGAAGCAAGTACTGAATCTATAGTGATATCTAAGTTCTGAATATGTTTAACCATGAGCGTCGAAGTAGCGCCAACGTCGTTCCTTATCTCGTTGTATTCTCCAGCTTTTACGTCTTTATTTGTGAAATGATGATCAAGAACTATATCAGGCCTAACATCCTCTGGGAGTATGTTGTTCACTCCTGGTTCGGCGAAATCAATAAAAGCTATCTTATCGGAACCTTCAAGGATCTTTCTAACATCTTGTCTTTCGATATTCGTTATCTTAAAATCCGTATGTTCAAGAAGGATCTCATTTTCGGGATGCCCCACCGAACCTCCGAAGTAAGTTTCAACTTCGACTCCTTCTGAAGCGCATATATCCTCAAAGGCCATAGCGGAGGCGATGGCATCCGGATCAGGATTATCATGAATGAAGATCGCTAACTTTTTTTCTGAGGAAGATATTGCCTTTCTTAAGGATTCGCTTTTCTTCTTTAAGAGGGTCTCATCTATCTTCTTGAATAATGATCTACTCAATTGGTCTTTTATGATTATGACGTCTTTTGAGTCGTAGTCCCTGACCGGATCTTCTTCCAACAAACCTACTTGAAATATCCCGGGACAAACGTTCTCCACATCTTCCTTGATAGATATGAATTTTTTAGCATCTAGTCCCAGGTAACCTATCACCTCTATATCAGAACAGTTCTTTTTAACGGATCTCACTAACTTTTCGCTTCCGATCTCATCGAGACTAAAACATTCCACATCCTTATCTCTAACTTTTGCGTCTCTTTCTACCCTTTGGAGAAGGTCTTCTTTGCCGTAAAAGACATACATCGTCTCGATCTCCGATAGAATCGGTTCTATATAGGAAATTTGCTGCCGCTAAAGTCCTTGTCAAATTTTATAAACTTTTTCGAATTCATCTTTGAATTTTTCTAGGAACTTTTCATCCACCACTCTGTCAGATATGGAAGCGACCAAGCAAGCTTCATTATTTTTTATCTTATCTTTGATGAAGTGAAGTAACTTTAATATCTTCTCCTCGTCGTTATAGGATGTCAACTGTTTTATCCCTGAGAACAAAATTACCGCCTTTTCTCTTTTCTTCAAAAACTTTCCGATCTCGCTGCTCAGATTTGGAAGATCGGACGGAGAGGCCTTTGCGACCTCTACAGAGGTCGGCTGGTCATCTACGGCTTTTTCTCTTGACAGCCATAAAAATTTACAATCATCGCTCAGCGAAGAACGTGTATTGGATTCTAGCTTTCTGATTATCTTGTCCGGAGAGCGACGAACGACGAATAAGATAGGTACGTCGCTCTCTATCACTTCATCTAGTACCTCTATAGCCTTCGCTGGTTTGTCTTCTACGAACAAGTAGGCCTCGCCCGGTTTCCAATCAGGACGGATAAACTCGCCTTCGGACCCTTCTTCCGGCTCTTCGTCCTCAAAAGTCATCTGAGCTATATTTTCTCTCAACTCTTCTCTTTTTGATTCTACTTCCTGGTAAAGTGTACCTATCCTGCTCTCCACCCTGCTTTTGAGTTCCCAACCATCAAATTTAGATACCATGCTTTCTATATCAGACCAAGCTTCTTTTTGGCCCTCTTTATATCCTTCAAGATAGATCTTTATCTTCTTATCGTCGTCCATATCCATCACATAATCCTTCCCGCTGGGATCCTACGGAAGAGATCAGCCTATGTAGTTCAAATCCTCGCTACCGGGCTCCTGCTGTTGAAGTCCGCCTATGTCCATATCTTTTACCTTGTTGGTCAATTCCTCAACCTCTTCCGCCTTCTCGTTCAGTTTGTCATAAGTTATCTCGAGGCCGATGTAAGCCACAAGTTTCTTTAAAACCGCTCTGGCAGCGGCGGGATCGACAAAATATCCTGAAGTTTCTCCCATGAGACAGACTCCGCTCATCCCGTAGAGTTTGTCTCCTAGACCGAGTAATAGACCGCTTGCCCCGACTATACCCGAAGAAGGATGTTCTTCTGAAAACTTAACACCCAACTCCTTCATCTCTTCGACATTTTTGGTATCCGTCGCTGCGCCCAACACCTCCGGTATGTCGATCATCTCGCCCTTGCTATATCCTCCGAGCGAGAAGACTTTTTCCACGCCCATCTCTTCAGCTTCTGAAAGGATCTTATCTGTGATTTGATACTGTCCCTGTGGGGTCATACCCTGATAATCACCGGTCAAAAGCAGGATATCTGTATCATCTTTACCAACGTTTTTCTTGAAATACAGCCTGTTATTAACCAATTCTGACAGACCTTCTTCGTCGACCAGTACTTGAGGGGGGAAATATAAGGAATATATATCAGCGCACTTGTCGGCGTCTATCTCTTCGATAAGGTGTTCAACCGCTATCTTACCTACATTTCCTACTCCCGGTAAGCCTTCGATAAGGAGACCGTCTTCGAGTTCGGGTTTTTCTATGAAATCTATGATTATATCATCCATCTTATCATCTCGTTTTTTATCTAATCTGTAATTTCGTCTTCTTCAAACATTCGATCCTGGCTTGACATCCTGATCTGCTTCCTTCTGTACACCCCATATCTGTCTTCTGGTGAATACTTTGGGGGTTTAGGATTTACTGTCTTTTTACCGCAGTCACCGCAGCGTTCTTTTAACGTGTATTCCTCACAGGAAGGACATCTTTTGATCTTCTTCATCGGAAAATCACCTTCTCATTGGTGAGAGGGCTTTATAAATTTAAGGATTGTTGTCAGCCTTTCTTCAGTTTTCGCTCATCGAGGATGCCGGGAAAACCTAGAAGCGTTCGTGAGTCTGAACGCTATGAAGTTCAATATCCCTGTAACCATAAATATGCTGATATTATATAATTTTTCCGTAGGAGATCATAGCTAGAAGACCTGAAAATGAAACTTTACCCAAGTCTATTCTTTTTCTTGAAGAGCCCCATCTGTCCGAGCCTGTAGGCATCGACTTCCTTAGCTCGCACAAAATCGGGGAAGGCGTCGCTGTGATCGATATTGTCGGCGAGCAAAAAACCGTCCTCTTTCAGATGTCTCCATGCCAAGGAGAATTCGAACATCATGGTCTCATAAGAATGACCGCTGTCGTGGATAAAGATGTCTATCTCTCTAGAGAGTCCTTGGAAAATCTTAGGGAGTTCGTAATAAGTGTCTCCCTCCATCAATGTCCAGCGCCCCTTTAACTCTTCGGGCACTACCCAGCCAGAAGTTTTATCAGGAGGTATAACGGCGCCGGTCCTATCCTCGTCTTCGACCTGGTCTATGGTTACAGGAAGATCTACAGAGTACAAGCGTCCTCTCTGATTTCGATCTAATGCTTTCAATATCACCGAAGTAGAGAACCCGTTACATACACCGGTCTCGACTATAACGTCCGGCTCTTCTTTAAGTAGTAATGCATACAATTTTTTACCGCTCTCTCTACCCAATATAGCCGGATGATAATCGTCATATCGTAAAAACTCGTCGTCGATCTTACTAGCTACCATTTCTATAAAATAGTTGATCTCCTCTTCTGCATCCATTTCGTTATTTGAAATGAGCGGATATTCCTCCAGTTCCGAAAGATAATTGTTTTCTACTATATTATCACCAATCTTTCACGTATCTTTAAGTTGCGTGAGACGAAACCTTCATCATTTCAAGAGTGACTTGTATTCTGGTATGACGTCCTCATCGAAGGCTTTCATACCCTCGCTGGTCTTATAATGGACCATCATCTCCTCTATCACATCGAAGGGTATCGTGGCTATCTCGGCTCCTATCTCGGCGCACTGCCTTACCTGTCGAGCGGTCCTGATGCTAGCCGCGATTATCTCGGTCTTGTAGGAATAGTTATCTAGTATGTTTTTGATCGACCATACGAGGTCTACACCGGAAACGATCCCATCGTCGTTTCCCCAAGCGAACAGATCCATAGTCTCCTTATCTTTATAGACCACCTGCTCCGGTCCCTGCTCGGATATCCTCCTTCTCATGTGGAAATTTCTTATCATCTCGGTCAGTTCGGAGGGATAATAGGTTCCTTTAGGGTAGTCGTCGCCTCTCGTCAATCCCATCTGGTCCCGTATATAGTCATCTATCCTTCCCAGGAAGGGACTGACGTATTCTGCTCCCGCTTTAGCGGCCATGAGAGCTTGATTCGGTTTCATGACTAGTGTACAGTTCACAGGTATACCTGATTCGCTCAAAGTTTTTATCGCCTTCACGCCTTCAAAATTATCTTCGTCTTTTCCCATGGCCGTATTAACAGGTATCTTGATGACCACGTTACCGTTTATGTCATCGAATCTATCGTACAAGGTCTCAGCTTCATTCACCATGTTTTCGTGCTCTATCTCCGTGACCTCCAAACTGACCGGGCCGTCAACCGTTCTCAAGATCTCGATTATATGATCTTCTAGACTCAATTCTCCTTCTGCATTATCCACTGCCTTCTTTATAAGAGAAGGATTCGTGGTCACGCCGTTCAGGATTCCCCAAGACTCTGCTTCTTTTATCTCATCTAAATCTGCGGTATCTACAAATATATCCATCTCATCACCTTTTTTTCATCATATCATACCTGATATTTATCTCCTTTCGAGCACGTCGTGTGCACTCTCGACGATATGTTCGGCGGTGAGTCCATATTTCTCCATCAATTCGTCGCTTTCACCGGATTCACCGAACACATTGGGTATTCCTACCCTTTTCATAGGGACGTGGTAATTACTTTCAGCCAAAACCTGTGAGATCCCGCTGCCCATGCCCTGGCTTACTACATGCTCCTCCGCAGTGACTATACCCCCAGTATCTCTTGCCGATCTCACTATACTTTCATCATCTAACGGCTTTATAGTGCTCATGTTCAATACTTTTGCGTCTACATCATGCTGTTTGTTGAGCATCTCAGCGGCCTTTAGGCACTCTGAGACCATTATTCCTGTTCCTATGAGCGTAACGTCTTCCCCTTCTCTAAGAACCGTGGCTTTTCCCAGCTCAAAGGGATCGTTCTTCTCTGTTATTATTGGCACACTAGATCGTCCCATCCGCATGTAAAAGGGACCTTCTTCTTCCGCTATCGCGAAGGTGGCCTTCCTACTTTCATTGTAATCGGCAGGAGCTACGACTTTTACGTTGGGCAGCACCCGCATCAGAGCTATATCTTCCAACATCTGATGAGAGGCGCCATCTCCTCCTACGGTTATACCCGCATGCGTAGCAACTATCTTTACGTCCAATTCGGGATACGCGATGCTCTGTCTTATCTGGTCGTATGCTCTTCCTGTAGCGAATACGGCAAAAGTGCTGGAAAAAACGGTCTTCCCTGAGAGTGCTAAACCTGCCGCGATACCCGTCATATTCTGTTCGGCTATTCCTACATTGAACATCCTTTCCGGGAATTCTTCGCCGAATTTTTTTAAGCGGCAGGAACCCGCAAGATCTGCACCTAATACCACGATGTTATCTCTTTTCCTGCCCAATTCCACAAGGGTTTCACCGTAGGCGTCTCTCTGTTTTGCCATCTCCCACATGTTTAGTCACCTCCGTTCTTCTCTCCTAGTGCTTCGAGAGCGGTCTCAAGTTGTTTATCATTCGCCGCTTTGCCGTGGAACGCCAAAGAACCTTCCATGAATGGAACACCTTTACCTTTCACAGTATGCGCTATTATCATGGTGGGTTGACCGTGTACCTCTTCCGCCCTCTCTACTGAATCAACTATCTCATCCATATCGTGACCTTCAATCTCTAGAACATGCCATCCAAAGGAGTTCCATTTTGAGATTATAGGTTCTATCGAATTCACCTTTTCTGTGGATCCGTCTATCTGCAGGTTGTTCCTGTCTAAAAATACGATCAAGTTGTCAAGGTTGTTGTGACTCGAGAACATCGCCGCCTCCCATATCTGACCCGATTGTAGCTCTCCGTCTCCACAGATAGCGAAAACCCTATAGGGTTCCCTGTTCAATTTGGCAGCTAGAGCCATACCAGCGGCCACGGATAAACCTTGACCCAAAGAGCCGGTAGAAGCGTCAACACCGGGAGTGGTTTTTACATGAGGATGTCCCTGTAATCGAGAACCCAACTTCCTGAGTGTCATCAGTTCTTCCACAGGGAAATAACCCGCTTCGGCGAGCACACCATAAAGAGCCGGGGCCGCATGTCCCTTACTCAATACAAGTCTATCTCTTTTCGGCCAGTTCGGTTCTTCGGGCTTGTGATCCATCACTTCAAAGTATAGAGCGGTCAGTATGTCCGTGGCCGATAGGGATCCTCCAGGATGTCCTGAACCCGCCTCGTTTGTACTTCTAACGATGTGAACTCTAACTCTTCTGGCGATCTTCTCCAATTCTTCAACTTTCGATCCGTTTAATGTAGGCATCTGATATATTCCTCCAAAATGTTTTTCTATCTTTTCGATTCCGCTAATAGATTAAAGCTAATTATCTTTTTTGGGGAGTATGTAAGCTTCGCCGTCCTCTAATTTTACCCTATCTTCAGCAAAAGCACCTACGACTGACGGTAAAAGTTCATGCTCTTTTTCTTTCACACGCTCAGAGAGACTGTGAGGATCATCGTCGTTCTTCACTGGAACACATCTTTGATCTATTATAGGGCCTCCGTCGACTTCATTGGTCACAAAATGTACCGAACAGCCGGATCTTTTCATACCTGCGTCTAGTACCGCCTTATGGACCCTATCTCCGTACATCCCCTCGCCTCCGAACAAGGGAAGCAGCGCGGGGTGTATATTGATCAGTTTTCCATAAAATCTATCCACAAATCCATCGGTCAATATCCTCATATATCCCGCTAAAACGATGAGATCAGGATCATACTCTTCTAAAATATCTATCATCTCCGATTCGTGTTCTGTCCTAGATCTGCCTTGATGCTCGATTATCGCATGATCTATGTCGTGGTTTTTCGCTCTCTCTACACAGTAAGCATCGGGATCATTCGTCAGTAAAAGGACAACTCTAGCATCTATCTTTCCGGATTCGCTAGCATCGATTATGGATTGAAAATCAGTTCCTCCTCCGGAAGCCATGACTGCTACGTCTATCATATTATCGAAAGGTAAATCCACAAGTTGATTAAAAAATATTCGGGTTCCGGGGTCACAAAAGAAAAAACTTATTATGGTCGAGTTGAATGTATCCGCGGTTATCGATGATAAGGTCCTATAGATGAAAAAATCAAGCTAAAAGGTGTTAAGATGGATATTTTATTCGCGGACGACGAGGAAAATTTGAGGGATCTGATCAAGAGATATCTTGAAAAATCAGATGATTACGATCTTGATGTCACTACTGTAGCTTCGGGCGAAGAGGCTCTAGAGGCGTTTGAAGAAAAAGATTATGACGTCGTAGTTTCGGATTACAAGATGGAACCCATAGACGGTATAGATCTTTTGAAAGAATTGAGAGAAAAAGGTCACGATATACCCTTTATACTTTTCACCGGCAAGGGAAGAGAAGAGATCGCCATGGAAGCTCTAAACTTGGGTGCCGACCGTTATGTAAAAAAAGAAGGAGACCCGGAAAAGCAATTTGAATTCCTTATGGAGGTGATCGCCCAAGAAGTTGAACATTATTCTACGAAGAGCGAAAAGAGATTACAAGAGGCATATTTTGAACAGCTCTTCGAAAACTCACCCGAAGGTATCGTTCTTTTGGGTAACGACGATAGGATAATCCAGGCTAACAAGGGTTTTGGAGATCTATTTCAATACGATAGGGAAGAGATAAAAGGAAAGCATATAAATGACCTGATAGTACCTGAAGAGAAGATATCGGAAGCCAATACATTATCAGAAGTTACGCTCTCTGGAGAGAAGAAAAAGGTAGAGACCCTACGTAAAAGAAAGGACGGAAGCAAAGTCGATGTGTCCATCGTAGGTTTTCCCATCAAACTAAAAGAGGAACAGATAGGAGTCTTCGGTGTCTACCGAGATGTTAGCGAACGAAAAGAGAGGGAGAGAAAAGCGAAAGAACTCTATAAAGCCTCGAGCAGATTAGAAAGCTGTTCCTCCGAAGAGGAAGTTTTTGAGACCACTCTCCAATCCGCTAAGGACATCCTAGACTTTACATCGAGCAGCATAATGATAGCTGAAGAGGATGAATTTGTAGTAAAAGCGGCCATCGCTAAAAACGTAGAAGTCGGTGATAGAACCTCCATCGATGAAGGTATCAGAGGTCTCACCCTTCAAAATAAAGAATCATATTTGGTAGAAGACCTGAGCGAATGTAGTGAAGCCAAGCCTACGGACCAAAAATTCAAGTCAGCGATAAGTATACCCATAGGAGACGAAGGAGTATTTCAGGCTCTCTCCTACGAGTTAAATTATTTTGACGAATTCGATCTCGAGATGGCCGAAGCTCTTATCTCTCATGTAGTGCAAATTATACAAGGTATCAGGAGTGAAAGAGAGATACAGAGAAGAGAAGAAAAATATAGGACTATATTTGAATCGGCCAATGATGCAATCTTTGTAATGAAAGAGTATAAGTTTGTCGACTGTAACAAGAAAACGGAGGAAATATTCGAGGTCGAACGTGAAGATATTCTAGATCGAAATCCATGGGAATTTTCCCCTGAAGAACAACCCGACGGGAGAAAGTCTAAAGAAAAAGCAAAAGAGATGATAGATAAAGCATTTGATGAAGAACCACAGTTCTTCGAGTGGACTCATCAGAAACCCGACGGAACTTTGATGGATACCGAAGTGAGTTTGAACGCATATGAGACCAGAGGAGAAAATTTCGTCATGGCTGTTGTAAGAGATATAACCGAGAGAAAAAAGACCAAACAAGAATTGAAAGAGAGCAAAGAAAAGATAGAGAAACTCCATGAAGTGGCTACCAAATTAGAAGGCTGCAAAGAAGAGAGCGAGGTCTTTGATCTTACAGTGGAAGCGGCAAAAGAGATCCTAGATTTCAACGATCTGGCTTTAGCTATAGCCGATGAAAGTAGTGAAAAATTCATTATCAAAAAAACGCTGAGAGGAGAATATGAAGACGGGTCTAGAGTTCCAATCGATACAGGATATCTCGGTAGAACTTATAGCGAAAATAAATCCTTCTTGGTTTCGGATTCTCAAAAGGACGAGGTTGCTGAGCCAGCCAGCGAAGAGTACAGGTCAGCTGTTAGCGTACCCATAGGAGATATGGGTGTTTTCCAGGCTATTTCAGATGAAAAAGATCATTTCGATCAGCAGGACCTAGATATGGCCGAGACACTTATCTCCCATACGAACCAAGTATTGAAAAGGATCAAAAGCGAGAAGGATTTGAGAGAAAGAGAGAGACGTTTCAGAAATATCTTCGACCACGCTTTAGTTGGCATATACAGGACGACACCAGACGGAGAACTTCTCGCTGCAAATCCAAGAGTAGCAGAGATGATGGGATACGATTCTGTAGAAGAACTCCGATCCAAAGATCTATCGGAGATCGCTGATACATTGGATTACTCAAGAGAAGAATTCAAAAATATCATGGAAGAAAAAGGAAAAGTCGAGGGTTTTGAAGGTGCACACCTTCTTCCGGACGGTTCCGTTCTATATACCATTGAGAATGCCGTCGCTGTGAAAGACGAGAACGGTAAGATAAAATATTATGACGGGACCATGCAGGATATCACCGAGTTGAAGAAAACCCAAGATGAATTAAAGAAAAGTGAAAACAAATATAGGGCTATATTCGAAAATACAGGGACCGCTACCGTCATAATCGACGGAGAAGGAAAGATCTCTCTTGCAAATAGAAAATTTGAGAGGTTAACGGGGCATTTTAGAGGAGGAGTCGAAGGTGAGAGCTTCTTAGATTTCGTTGTCGAAGAGGATAAAAAAAGATTGAAAAGATTTCACGAGTTGCGGAGAGAAGATCCCGAGAGTGCCCCCAACGAGTACGATTTCCAAGGATTGACCAAACAAGGAAAAATTAAAGATCTTCATGTAACAGTGAACATGATACCTAATACAGATAGGAGTATAATCTCCCTCATGGATATAACTGAGAAAAAGGAGATAATGAAGAGTAGGAACCGTTACAAGTCGATAGTCGATAAGATGGACAGCATGCTCGAGATGGTAGAAAGCCATCTTCATACATTATCCAAGAGTGATCTGGGTCCAGAACAAAAAGAACAGTTGGATAAATTGAAAAAGATCATTGAGAAAAATAAAGGTCTTAGGGAATAATGAAGGAAAAATCTTTTTATAGAGCACCCTTTGAACAAGTACAACTTGAATAACACCTATGCGGGGATAGCCAAGGGGTCAACGGCGAAGGATTGCTAATCCTTTGTCCCATCGGGACACGCGGGTTCAAATCCCGTTCCCCGCGCTAAACTAACCATGATCAACGAAATTGTCGGTAAAATAGAAATCCATAAAGTGTGAAAATATGTCCATCGGATTGTCTGACGAGAAAAAAACGGAAGAAATCGATGAACAACTTATCATAGAAAGCCAAGATTTTCAGATATGTAAGGCGAAGATAGAATCAGTTCTCGATAAAGAGGAAAAACTTGACCATATAACGCGTAAAGGATTCAAATATCTGATCAATGGAGAAATAGAAAAATCTTCGAGATGTTTCGACGCGGCGGTGGAAAAAAGAGAAGATGAACCCGTAGTCTTCTACGGAAAAGGCGTCATAAATCTGTTAGTTGGTGACACACATAAAGCCGTTCGTTTTTTTGAAAGGGCGCTCTCGTTAAAATCGGATTTTAACGAAGCGTGGCACGAAAAAGGTGTCGCTCTTTACGAATTGGATAGAAGCGAGGAAGCTCTAGAATGTTGGAAAAAGGCTAGAATCAAAAAATAGAGAGTATAGAGTAAAGATTAGAAGGCGGCTAAGTTTTCCGGAAGTCAAAGCTCAACAGATTACGGAGTTTTCTCTTCTTATAAAGTGAGGGGTTGAAAAGAACCACGGCTGTGAATATCTCCAATCTACCTATCCACATAAAAAGAGCCATGAACAATCGGCCTGCAGGACGAACGGCCCTAAAATCGCTCGCAACCATGCCCAAACCTGGACCCACATTTCCTAGACTGGTGGCAGAAGCACTTATGGCCGAGATCATATCTAGACCAAGAGCGGTCATCACAAAGGCACCGATCACAAAAAGTAAGATATAGGCGCAGAAGAACATCGCGATGGTACTCAGTGTATCCTCATCGACCACCGAATCCCCCATCCTCACTACCATCACTCTTCTAGGCTTTGCAAACTCTTTAATTTTCCTTTTGACCATCTTAAATATCAATACTATCCTCAATACTTTCATACCTCCTCCCGTAGAGCCGGCAGACCCGCCTATGAACATGAGCAAAAGAAGAATCATCCTTAAAATATCCGGCCATGCATCGAAGGCGGCGGTGGTATAACCCGTAGTTGTCATTATCGATACTGCCTGAAATAGGGCGTCTCGCAACGGTATTTCAGCCGCCGATATCAAAAATGTGATGATCACGGTTGATGTGATTATTATAAAGAGATAGGCTCTGAACTCCGTGTTCTTAAACACTTTTCGGATGTTACCTTCGAAAGCTTGATAGTGAAGGGAAAAGTTCATTCCCGCGATTATCATGAAGAAGATAAATATCCACTGGACTATGGATGAAAAGTGAGCGATACTGTTAGAATGCGGGGAAAAACCTCCTGTGGGCAGAGTTGTAAAAGAATGGTATATCGCATCGTACAGGCTCACTCTTGCTCCGAGTAGTAATATGATCAACATCAAAGTAAAGAGACTGTAGAGGAACCAGAGAGTCTTTGCGGTCTCTTTTATCTTAGGTCTCAACCTCGTTATGGTAGGACCGGGTGATTCCGCGGATAAAAGACTCAATCCACCGCTGGTCAGTTTTGTGAGTATGGCTACGGAAAGAACGATGATGCCCATACCTCCAAACCACTGCAGAACTGCACGCCACAGAAGTACGCTTTTTGGTTGATTCGCAAGGAAAAGAGGGGATGCGGGATTTTCCACGCTGAACACTGTAGCTCCTGTAGTGGTCATCCCAGACATGGCTTCGAAGAATGCATCTACAGGGGATGAAAGAGTTTGGGTCATCAGAAAGGGGAGAGCTGAAAGCAGAGCTAGTATCAACCACGTAAAGCTGACCAATACGATGGCTTCGTTGTGGTAAAAATCTTCAGGTCTGCCGAATTTTTCGGCGGGATAACCGAGAGTTATCGTGAAAGAAGCCATGAACATAAAAACAAGTGCGTTGTACGGTAAAAAACCGAAAAAAATCGGTGCCTCTTGATACCATATCGCAGGGAAAACTGGAACGAAAAACGCAAAACCGAAAAGTTTCAGGATAGCTCCTAAATTACCGACCACTACCTTCCATCGCATATTAGAACAAATCCTCCACAGCATTGATCTCTTCTTTCAAAACGAAGGCTAGTACCTGATCACCGGCCTTAAATTTTTCGTCTCCGCGGGGTATGATCGTTTTTTCCCCTCTGATTATGGCACCCACGACGCTTTCAGGTGGTAATTTACTTTGTGATATGGTCTTTCCGGTAACTGGGGAATCTTCATTCACCTCCATCTCCAGTATGTAGAGGTCTCCTCCGTGTACCGGTATAGCTTTTAAAGGATTGAGTTCTCTAGCCAATCTCATCATCGTATTTGCGGTCTGAAGCTGAGGTGATGCCGCTAGATCGATACCGATAGTTTCTATCAAAGACTTCACACCGAGTTCTTGGACTACGGCAACGGTCTTTTCCACACCGTAAACCTTAGCTAAAAGGGAGACAAGAGCGTTATGTTCCTCAGAGGGGGTCATGGATGCTAGGGCGTCCATCCTTAAAATTCCCTCTTCTATCAGAATATTCTTATCCCTAGCATCTCCCACCAAGACCTCTATATCTTTCAATTCTTCCGCCGCCCTCCTCGCATTCTCTTCAGATTCGTCTATTATCTTCACTTCGACTCCTCTGTTATCCAGCTTTTTAGCCACGTTTATGCCTATGGATGTAGCCCCTACTATCATCACTCTGTCCACCGAGGACCTTTTTGTCCCTAGAAGTTTTAACATCTTTTTTTCTGCCTTTCTGTTTTCCGTCATCACGATGAGAGTGTCGTCTTCTTTTACAACGTCACTACCCCGGGGTATGATGACTTCATTTTCTCTTATGATCGCTCCTATGTTGATATTCTTTGGGAGTCTTATAGCACCTATTTTTTTGTTCCTTATCCTGGAGTTAGGCAAAACCTTGAACTCTGTCACGTTTATCTTCCCACCCATAGATATATTTCTATTTATTGCAAAGGGAACCGTTATTATATCCGATATCTTCCTTGCGATCAGCAGTTCGGGAGAAACCGCGTAATCCACACCTATCTGATTGAACCTCTGAGAGACCTGTTTAGATATGTACTCCAATCCGTTGATACGGGCCATGGTTTTACACCCTGCCGACTTGGCCATAGAGCACGCAACAAGATTTACTTCGTTGTCGTCGGTGACTGTGAAAAAATAATCGGATCCTTTTATATCTAAAGAATTCAAAAGCTCCGGTCTAGCACCGTTTCCTTTAACCACCTTTACATCGAGAGCTCTGGCTTTTTGGCAGGCCTTCTCCGACTTATCCACTATTATAACGTCGTGCCCTTTTCTTCTTATGGACTCCGATAGCTCCCGTCCGACTTCTCCAGCACCTATGATTATCACTTTCATATCTTTCACCTATCCATCTGTCATAGAAGTTTATTTAGTAAACTAGTGTGTTTTCTTATCGTCACTTCGTCCCCTTCTTCGACCTGTAATTTATCTCTGTCTTTGACTCTGATGTTTATCTTTCTTTCATCTATCATTTCATCCGAATAAACCGATACAAGTATATCTTTATTTTTTGAACTCACGACTAGTAATTCGCCCTCCTTTACTTCAAGGTCTTCCAGGATATCCTTATTGACCCTGACTCTTCCTCCGGCCTCGACCGGGCTGCTCTCCACCTCTAAAAACAATTTTTCTGTCATCTCTCTTTACCGCATGCCGTCGTTTAAATATATATTTTTTGAAAGAAGGAGTCCAAAATAAAAGGTCAAGGTCGATACTATGAGAAGTACTAAAATGATGTAAAAAAGAAAATTCGTTTCTAATGGTATTTGAATCATATAGTAAAGACATATATAGTTAGCAAAAATTTATCTTTATGAGAGGTGAGCCTATTTGATAATAAAGCCGGATAGAAAAAAAGAGGGAACCGGGGCCAAGGTTAGAAGATTGTTTCCTTCGACTAGCCTTGCACATGTAGATCCATTCGTACTTTTAGATGAATTCTTCGTTGAAGCGGACAAGGGTTTTCCGAAACACCGTCATGCTGGTTTTGAAGCCGTGACGTATATCCTTGAAGGAGGATTCAGACATAACGATGATATGGAGAACGATTCAGTTGTGGGCGAAGGAGGTGTTCAAAAATTCAGTGCTGGCAGAGGTATAAGACATTCAGAGATGCCCTCGGGAGAAAAGGGAGCCCATGGATTTCAGCTTTGGATCAACCTACCGAAAGACAAAAAGGATATGAAGCCAAACTATCAGAAAGTCGGAGCGGAGAAGATACCTCGAACAGAGGATGAGGAAACCATCATTAAGACCGTTGTAGGGAAAAATTCACCTGTCGAACTCGAGACCAAAGTCAAATACCAGGACGTGACACTGAAAAAAGACTGTTTCACTTCCGTCGATTTTTCTGAAGAACAGAGTGGATTCCTATACGTATATCGGGGCGAAATAACTCTTGAGGAAAAAGACGGTAAGAAGATCAGCATAGCGAAGGGCCGTGGATATATCCCTGAGGAGAGTCTTCATCTCTCCATCGGTTGTGCCGAAGATTCAAGATTCATAGTGATATCAGGCGAACCACTAGGAGATGAAATAATATTGGAAGGATCGATAGTGAGATGATCTTTTCCTCTTTTCTTTCAAACATATACAGGAATATACTGGGGTTATAATCAATCATCGACCAAAACTCTTTCATCCTCTTTTCGTGTTTTGTCCTCTATCTTCCTTTTTAGTCTGTCTATCTCCAGCTGCTGCTCTAATAGTATAGAAAAGAGGACAGATTCGATAGGGTCTAGATGAGCTTGAGATTGAGCAGCGGAGGTATGTCTTCTTGCTTTTCTAAAAAGCTCGTCGAACATCTTCTTCTCTTTTCCTTTCAATAGATTTCTATAATCCTTCCATTCCGACTCGATCTTTTCG
>SL_8KL_010_SEDDRAFT_10000817_pt1 | contig 27159 bp, 28 predicted proteins | sample SodLakKL_010_SED_4_FD_11160 | JGI IMG/M metagenome (IMG submission 11160) | reverse complement strand
CCTTTTTTCAGGGCGCGAGGCCTTGCTACAAGCGGACAACCGCGCCCAGTCCGAGCAGGTGCCGTATCCGGAAATTGTTTTCATCCCCCCACGTTTCCGACAACCAGACCGGCAGTTCGTAACGCAGGAAAAAGCCGCGATCACGGCCCAGGTAATCTTCGATGTTGAGGGAGAGCATCAGGCCCGCGCCGGCATTCATGAGCGGGTCCTGCCACGTTTCACCGTCATACAGATATCCCGTATCAGCAAACAGATAGGATTCCAGTTTCAGCAGGTCCCCCGCATAGGGTATGCCGGCAAAGTAGCTGTTGACCGGATTGGGGAAGTAGAATTCCAGGTTCCACGCCAGGGCATGCTGCGACCAGGCGGGAATACCGGCCTCAAGCAGATCGGTGGACCGGAAGGTATAGCCCCGAAGCCCGGGTCCGCCGGGAACTTGGATCCACCCCGAGCGCATCCATTGTATGGGTACGGTGCCTCGCGCCCGGGTCAAAGAAGAGTTGTGCCACTCAAAGGCAGCCGCATCGGATTTCATGAAGCGATGCTCCTGCGGCATGGCCCCTGTAGATGCCCCGCCGAATATACGTGAACGGATCTGGAAGCCGGAACCAATAGGTGCCTGTTGCACCCATTCCAGCTGAATTTGGCCAAAGAGGCCATCCTGCCCCAGTAATTCCGGACGCTCTTCCATCTGACCGGAAAACCCGATAAAGGGGTCCTTTGTGGATGCGGGCAAGCCCGTCATGCCGGAGAAGGCCAGGGTCCATCGTCCCAGAAGGTTGCGGTCCCGCCTGCGAAGTTCCGAGCGCAGGTAGGCAACGGAGTTTTCCTGCCACAAAGCATCGTAAAGCAGGTAATCGAAGTCGAATCGCTTGTAGAAGCCGGCATGGAAACCCGTTTCGGTCGACACAAATTCATCAAACCCTGGCTGCCACCGTTTGTGCAAGCCTGCTTCGTGCAGATGCAGACCGGTCCGCATGCTGCTGGAGAGCCGGATCCCCCCTTCGCTGTTGATATCGGTGATGGCAGGTATCGGGTGGGCGTATGAAAAAGAATAGGAAACCGGGTGATCGGGCAGGCGTGTGCCCAGCCAGATGCCGGCACGGATGCGGTGCGGCCCGTCCAGGAACGTGCGCGGATCCTCCCCGCGGAACCGGGCACCGACGATGATGCCGTCCACCGAGTTGAACCCGAGATCGGGGGCGATTCCAACCTCGTAGCGGTCTGATGAGATAATCTGCGCAGCTGTCTGGTGGGACAGGGCGGGAAGAATCAGCATTGGCAACAGCAACAGCAGCCACGGCATTGGCTGCTTCGGCATTGGCTGCTTCGATAATAGCTGTTCCGGAAAAAACTGTTTCGGTGATACCTGCTTTTGAATCGGCGCCACTAATACCCCCAGTGAAGGCACATATCCGACTGCAATCGTAAAAAACCGGTTCAACCATCTCTTGCGTACAATCCTCTCTGTGGTCAGTCCGGCCGGGCGGCATTCATATGGCACAGCTTTTTGAATCATAACACTATCTGAAATAAATAATTATTACTGTTCGGAGATCAGCCACTCGGGCATAACGCCGTCACCCGTCAAGATATCATGAATTAGATAAATAAGACGAACCTGTTCCGGCCATTTAATGAAATTTTTCACATCTTGTATCTTGATCCACTGAAAATGATCATGCTCATGGTTAAGCCGGATGGGTGCATGACGATCCAAACGGGCAGCAAAAGCGGCAATATGATGAATGGTATCACTGGCAGTATCGTAAAACTGGTTAACGGAAGGCACCGTCCAAAAAAGATCGGTATCACAGCCGGTCTCTTCCTTCAACTCCCGCAGCGCCGCCACTGCCCGGCTCTCACCGTCTCGGACCTTGCCGCCAATCATCCGCCACTGACCCGCATACATCACGGCACCCGTGCGCCGGAAAATCAGAAAGCGCACCCCGTCATCCGTCATGCAATAGGGATAAACATCTATCAAACTATCTGACATCAAGTTGCTCATGGAAAAATCACTGAATCATCTTTGTATAAGGTCGTCCAGCTTAATGAACGCATTATCGCTCATACCGGCCATTATTCTGATCATCTGCAACACGGCCTCAGCCGAACCTTGTGCCTCTGCAACGGCCGGCATCCTGTCCGATGGGGAACGTGTTGCCCAGCAAAATAGGCATGTCGGCAATGAAACGGAAAACGATACCCTTTTTGTGCACGAGTTTCTGCTGGCCAGGGACGTTGTTGAACGGGAGCCGGTGGATGTGGTGGAATCCTACACAATGGACGATGCCCGCGCCTGGTGCTTCGCCCTCATCCACAACAGCGAGAAAATGCAGGACGTCTATTTTGAATGGTATTACAAGGACGAACAGTATTTCCGGATGAATGTAAAAATCGGAGTCTCCGACAACTGGCGGACCTACTCTTCCGTCGGACTGCAACCCGGTCAGTGGCGTGTGCTGCTGCGTGACAGGCATGGTTCGGTTCTCGCCGAGCAGACTTTTGACGTATCGGAGTGAGATAGCGGCATCCGCTTGCAGCGTATCGCTTTACTAAACCCGTGCGGACACGTATTGACGCCACCCGCTGCGGATCTAATACTGTTTTTTCATCTGATCAGCCCGGACTGGCTCCTTTCGTTCGATCCAGTAGCTATCCCTTTGAGGATCGATCCGAAGTCCAAGCGGATCCGTGGTACCGAACGTCCTGCGTATCCACCCGATCGGAGTGATCATAAGATAGAAGACAATCGTGATGATAATACGTGTCATCACCGTCCCCAGCACAAGCGCCAGCAGCATCCAGACTATGTAGACCGGTCGCAGCCACATGGGTACCAGCAACCCTGCCAGAAGGAAGACCACGCCAACGGCCCCGATGATCACGGCCGCGCGCACAATCTCCCAATCGTTGATCCAGATAATGATCAGCGGGACCAGCAGTCCCAGCATCACCGTCATCACCCAGGCAAACTGCCTGAGAATCCGCCGGCTGACAGCTATCTCCGATATCAGGGATGTGAGTACTTTTTGGGGCATGAGTGCTCAGGGGTTATGGTTTATTTTGAAGTTTATCGGGGTAATTCGGGGTGATCGGGATAATTCGAGGTAATTGAGGTAATTCGGGGTGATTCGAGGTAATTCGGGGTGATTCGGATAAATGTGGTAATTGAGACAGTTGGGGTAATTCGGGTTGTTGGAATAAGGTTAATCGGGTTGCAGGGATGCGATGGTTTCGGATGGATCGGCCAGGCGGTCCTCCGGACGTTTTTCGATGATGTACCGGTCCATGACCAGCACATCCATGTCGGTTCGCATGAAGCACCGCCACGCGTCCTCAGGCGTGCAGACGATCGGTTCGCCCCGGACATTGAAACTGGTGTTGATGAGGATCGGGCACCCGGTCTGTTGCCCAAAGGCAGTCAGCAGCGCATGATAGCGCAGATTGACAGACCGATCCACCGTCTGGATGCGCGCCGATCCGTCAACATGGGTGATGGCAGGCAGGCGGGAACGGATCTGGTAGAGCTTGTCCAGTCCCTGCACGGATGCATCCACCGGTTTACGCAGGCTGTGGGCCACATCGGCTACAAGCAGCATGTAGGGACTCGGTTCCTCCAGTTCGAAGTAATCCCGGACATGTTCCGCGGCAACGCTGGGGGCAAAGGGCCGAAAACTTTCGCGGTACTTGATTTTCAGATTGAGCTTGCGCTGCATTTCCGCGGATCGGGGGTCACCGAGGATGGATCGGCTGCCAAGCGCGCGCGGTCCGAATTCCATGCGGCCCTGGAACCATCCCACTACTTTTCCGTCCGCCAGCAATCCGGCCGTTCGGTCAAGCATCTCCTCTTCCTTCATCAGAGGCACATCGTAACTGGTGTGCGTTTTGAGGAATTCGCCGATGGTTTCGGCATCGAAGGACGGCCCAAGAAGGGCGCCGCTCATGGCATCGGGTACGGAGGGCTTTCTCGGGCGATCGAAATGGTGGTGCCAGGCTATGAGAGCCGCACCGACAGCGCCACCGGCATCCCCGGCAGCTGGCTGAATCCAGATGCGGTCGAATATCTTTTCCCTGAGAATCTTGCCGTTGCCGACGCAATTCAGCGCCACTCCGCCGGCCAGGCAGAGGTGGCGGCTTCCGGTCATTTTTTGTGCATGACGCGCCATGCGGAGCATGATCTCCTCGGTCACGGACTGCACCGACGCGGCCAGATCCATCTCACGCTGCGTGAGCGGGGACTCCGGCTTGCGGGGAGGCCCCCCGAACAGGCGCGCAAACCGGCGGTTGGTCATCCTCAGTCCCGAACCGTATCCAAAATAGCGCATGTTCATCCGGAACGAACCGTCGTCTTTCAGGTCGATCAGCTCATCCAGTATCAGGTTGCGGTACTTTGACTCGCCATAGGGCGCCAGCCCCATGACCTTGTATTCGCCCGAGTTGACCCTGAACCCGGTGAAGTAGGTGAAGGCCGAGTAGAGCAGGCCCAATGAATGAGGAAAATGCAGTTCCTGTTTGAGTGTAATCCGGCTGCCCTTTCCGTGGCCGACTGAGCTGGTGGCCCACTCTCCCACCCCGTCCATGGTCAAAATGGCCGCTTCCTCAAACGGGGAAGGGAAAAATGCGGATGCGGCGTGAGATTCATGGTGCTCGGGATAGAGCAGTTCCCCCTCGTAGTCCAGCTCGGATCGGATATGCTCGGAAATCCACAGTTTCTGCTTGATCCAGACCGGCAGGGCTTTCCATGCACTGCGGATTCCGGCCGGGGCATAGGCCAGATAGGTTTCCAGGATGCGCTCGAATTTAAGAAAGGGCTTGTCGTAGAATGCTACGGCATCCAGGTCGCTGACCGTGAGACCGGCCTCCCTGAGACACCATGCAATGGCGTTGGCGGGATAGTTCTGGTCGTGCTTTATCCGTGTAAACCGTTCTTCCTGGGCAGCAGCCACAATCTTTCCATCGCTGACCAGCGCGGCCGCGGCATCATGGTAGTAGCAGGAAATTCCTAGAATATGCATGATGATTGCGCATGACGCATCTTTCAGGTGCTCAGGGCATCCCCCATATGCTCACGAAAATAGGCCAGCGTCCGATCCAGCCCGGTTTGCCTGTCCACTTGCGGTGTCCAGTGCAACAGGCTGCGCGCCAGTGTGATATCGGGCTGTCGCACAAGGGGGTCACCTTCCGGCAGTTCCATGAATTCCAGCTGGCTGCGTGATCCGGAACGGGCGATCACCTCCCGCGCCATCTCGATGATGGACACCTCGTCCGGGTTACCCAGGTTGACCGGCCCCGAGTAATCGGTCTGGCACAAACGGTAGATCCCTTCAACAATATCATCAATATAGCAGAAAGATCGCGTCTGAGAACCGTCACCATAGATTGCGAGCGGTTCGTTTCGAAGCGCCTGCGTAATGAAATTGGGCAGGGCGCGTCCGTCATCCATGCGCATGAACGGACCGTACGTGTTGAAAATCCGGGCTATATGGGTCCGAATGCCGTGATAGCGGTGGTAGGCCGTCACCAGGGCTTCCGCAAAGCGTTTGGCCTCATCGTACACGCCTCGCAAACTGACGGGATCCACATTCCCGAGGTAGGTCTCTTTCTGCGGATGCTGCAGCGGGTCTCCGTAAACCTCGCTGGTGGATGCCAGCAGAAAACGTGCTTTCTTGCTTTTGGCAAGACCGAGCGCCTTGTGCGTCCCCAGTGAACCCACCTTGAGGGTTTGAATAGGCATCTCCAGGTAGTCAACAGGCGAAGCGGGAGATGCAAAATGGAGGATCAGGTCAAGCCGCCCGTCCACGTGCAGATACTGGGTGACATCGTATTTGGTGAAAGAAAACCGCTCATTGCCAAAGAAAGGCGCGATGTTATCAAGGTCACCGGTGGACAGGTTATCCATGCATACCACCTCATAGCCCTCTTTCAAAAACCGGGCGCAGAGATGCGAGCCGATAAAACCGGCCCCGCCGGTAATCAGCACTCGATCATGCATCGATTACTTTTCTTTTGTCGTGTATGGTACGGCGGCCGACGCTGAAATAGGTAATGTTCAGTTCCTGCATACGGTCCAGATCATACAGATTGCGTCCGTCAAAGATCACAGGGGCTTTCATGAATTTCAGGAAGTTTTCGAAATCAGGCCTGCGGAACTCGTTCCATTCCGTGCAGATGATCAGTGCGTCCACTTCCTTCAGTGCTGCGGTCTGATCTTGCACATAGTCGATACGGGAATTGATTTCCTCGCCGACGGCTGCAGGGAAGGTTTCATGGGCTTCGGGGTCGTACGCTTTCACTTTGGCTCCGAGTGCTATGAGGGCCTGAATGATGTAAATGGCCGGTGCCTCGCGGACATCGTCGGTCTCGGGCTTGAAAGTGAGGCCCCATACACCGAAAGTGCGACCCTGGACATCGCCGTTGTAATATTTCTTGATCTTCTCAACGATGGAAAGCTTCTGGGCATCATTGACATCCTGAACGGCACCCAGAATCTGGAAATCGTAGTCATTCTCTTTGGCCGTGAAATGCAGGGCCTGCACATCCTTCGGAAAACAGCTTCCCCCGAAGCCAATGCCTGCAAACAGAAAACGTTTGCCGATGCGCGAGTCGGTACCTATGCCCCGACGGACATTATCCACATCGGCGCCGACCCGTTCACACAGATTGGCAATCTCATTCATGAAGGTAATCTTGGTGGCAAGGAAACCGTTGGCGGCGTACTTCGTCATTTCAGAACTGCGCTCATCCATGACAATGATGGGGTTGCCACTGCGGACAAACGGCTCATAGAGCTCTCTCATGACCTCAGCCGCTTTATCACTGGACGTACCGATGACCACCCGTTCAGGTTTCTGGAAATCAGCGACAGCAGCTCCTTCGCGGAGGAACTCGGGGTTGGATACCACGTCGAACGGCACATCTGTCTGTGCTTCAATAGCCATGCGGACCTTGTCGGCGGTACCCACCGGAACCGTACTTTTGTTGACGATGACCTTGTATTCTGTAATCAGGTCGCCAATCTGAGCCGAAACGTTGAGCACGGCACTGAGGTCAGCCTGCCCATTCGCACCTGGTGGTGTTGGCAGGCACAGGAACAGGATATCGGAGGCCTCCACCGCATCTGCCAGGCTGTCCGTGAACGACATCCTTTTCTCACGTATGGCGCGTTTGAAAAGAGTTTCCAGTCCGGGCTCGTATATCGGTACGCGTCCTTCCCGCAACACGGCAAGCTTTTGAGGATTATTGTCAACACAAATGACATTGTTTCCGGAATCGGCAAAACATGTCCCGGTGACCAGTCCAACATATCCAGTTCCTACGACTGCAATTTTCATCTTGTTTTCCGCTTTTATGTTTCTGTAATGTGTTTCAGCATCCGGGCAACTAATGCCATCCCCGTTCACCGCACCGGCTGGCCCGGTTGCTGCAATCGGTGGCCGTATGGGTTCGAGGTGATATCGGAATATACCACCGGTGGTGTATAATCGGCCGGGCTTCCTGAGCAGTCACCAGCTTTGCCGCCAGGTTTGAAAAAAAATCAGAGCCGTTCTATGTTTCTTATCTCCAGCTCCAAATTACCGGCCGGCACGTTTACTTTGACGACATCGCCAACTTTCCTGCCCATCAGGGCCTTGCCGATAGGGGAATCTACTGAAATCTTTCCTTTGTTGAAATCCGCTTCATCCTTTGAGACCAGGGTGTATTTCATCTCCTTTTTGGATTTCCTGTTGAAAATCGTAACGGTGGAGAGCACATATACCTTGGAATTGTCAATATTCTTGCCATCGAGGACCCTTGAGTTGGAAATGATCTTTCCCAGTTCTGAGATTCGCGCTTCCATTTTTCCCTGGGCTTCCTTGGCGGCATCGTATTCCGCATTTTCACTGAGATCGCCATGGGACCGCGCCTCATTGATCTGTCGGGCAATTTCTTTTCTGCCCCGTGTCATCAGGTCCCTGAGTTCCGCTTGGAGTTTGTCGTATCCTTCTTTGGACAAGTAGTTAACTTTCACGTTATCTGCAATTTTGCTTTTCGAAAATTTCTGATTTGCTTGTTGAAATGGATTCTTCGGTTTTCATATCCCGGCAATAAAAAAGACCCGATTGCAAACTGCAGGTACAGTCATGCAACGGGCCGGAAAAACACCTATTTTCAGGATATGCCAAAGCAATAAATCCAATAACGTAAAGTTAGCACTTATTCGGCAGAAATAAAACGCCAGCAACACAAGTCCCATGCATCAGGCCATCCAGAAAAAAACAACGCGGGAGATTTACGCGTCCCATAACCTGCGCCAACCGCCGCAGCTCATGTCGGACATGGTGATCTGGCTGCACAATGTGCGCAGCATGCACAACGTCGGCTCGGCGTTCCGCACTGCCGATGCATTCGGGGTCAAAGCGCTTTTCCTGTCAGGGTACACACCGGTCCCGCCGCGACCCGAAATCACAAAAACCGCCCTGGGTGCCGATGAAACCGTTACCTGGATGCACGCTTCCGATCCAATGGATCATGTGCGCTGGTGCCGTGAAAACGGCTATACCCTTGCGGGCCTGGAACAGACGCATCAGAGCCGTCTGCTCACCGGCTACCATCCGGAACCGGATACCCGGATCTGCCTGCTTTTTGGCAACGAAGTGACCGGCATTGAAACCGATCTGCTCTCACACTGTCAGGAACTGCTTGAAATACCGCAGTACGGAACCAAGCATTCCTTCAACATATCGGTCAGCCTGGGCATCACCTGTTATCATTTTCTGCATCATTCCTTGTCTTCTTAGACAAAATCGCCGTATTTTCATCGAAAACCACTGATCCCCATGTTGTCGCATCCGAAATCATTTCCTTCTGCCGGATCCTTGTCATCCGGCCGGATTGCCGCGTTTGTGTTTGCTTTCCTGACGCTATGGGCCTCAGCCGGATCGCTGTCCTTTCCCGAGACTGCTTCGGCAGCCCAGCCGCTGGACAGGGTCACCACCGCCGAACGTTCCGACGGACTCGGCTACGTGATCCGCTTTCACATGGCCAGCCAACCCGATTCTTTCTTCATCTGGCAGCCGAATCCCAAACTCATCCAGCTGGCCCTGTATAAAAACGGGATTTCGTCTGATCATGTACGCACCAGCAACAGCAATGATGCTTTCGAAAGCTTTTTCTACCAGAACATCGAGGGTGGGATTGGTGCCGACATCTACCTCGGGGAAGAGATCTACATGATCGCCGACGCCTATGTGGATGCCAATGGAAACGACCTGCTGATCGGCCTGACCGAAGCCTCCCCCTATGACCTTGAAGTGCTTACTGACGGACTCTTCCCCATTTTCTGGGACGACCTCATCGATGATGCGGACACGTCCCCTGATCTGGCCCGGAACGGATGGACCGCAGCGGAACAGCCGGCGGACCGGGACCTATTCCGTGTGGAGCGGCCGGTTTTTTCAGACGCCTATCTGCAGCTTAACCGCATTGTGATCGATGCCGGTCATGGCGGACGTGATCCCGGAGCCATCGGACATCGCGGAACCAGGGAGAAGGATGTCGCCCTGGCTGTGGCCCGGAAGGTCGGCGAATACCTGGAACGCTACCTGCCTGAAATCGAAGTGATCTATACCCGCACTGACGACACCTTCATACCGCTGCAGGAACGAGGCCGGATTGCCAACCAGGCCGAGGCCGATCTCTTCATTTCCATACACGCCAACGCAAACGCAAACCGGCACGCCCACGGCACCGAAATCTATTTTCTGGGAATGCACCGAAGCCGCGCGGCCTTTGAAGTGATGAAAAAGGAGAACAGTGCCATACGATTCGAGGAGGAGGAGGAACGATCCGAAGAACTGACACCCGAACAGCTGGCTGTCTATGAGCTATCCAACATCGGTTTCATGGCAAGCAGCGAGATGCTCGCCACCAAGATGGACAATCAATTTTCGGAACGCGCACGCCGCCGTTCCCGCGGTGTGAAACAGGCTGGTTTCATTGTGCTCTACCACGCCTCCATGCCGGCCTTGCTGGTGGAACTGGGATACATAACCAATCCCCAGGAAGAACAGTTTTTAATCAGTGAGTATGGCCAGAGCATAATGGCATCTGCCATTTTCCGATCCATCAGGGACTACAAAGAGCGTCTTGAAAGAGACCGCAACCGCCAGAACTGATGGCTGAAGCACCGGAAAATCAGATGACTGGAGCGAGGGATAATAAAATGGCAGTATTATCGGAAAACCAGGTGCCGGAAACACGGGATGTCAAGATGACGGCAAGGCCTGATAATGACGACACCATGGACATCATTCAAAAAAACACTATTTCAAACTTCAACGCATGGAAAAACCTTTGATCATCGGTGTCGCAGGGGGAAGCGGCTCCGGGAAAACCACAGTAATTAACCATATCTGCAATACCATCGGGGAGGAAAATCTTTCACTGATAGCACACGACGCCTACTATCGGGATCTTAAACACCTGCCATTCGAGGAAAGGGCGCAACAGAACTTCGACCACCCCGCTTCACTCGAGACCGAACTTCTTATCCGGCACATAAGAGCACTCTACAACGGCTACAGCATCGAATGCCCGATCTACGATTTTTCCAACCACATCCGCAAAGATGAGGCTTTGACCATCACACCGAAAAAAATCATTCTTGTGGACGGGATCCTGATCTTCTATGAAAAAGAACTGCGCAGGCTTATGGATATCAAGCTGTTTGTGGATACGGACGACGATGTGCGGCTGTTGCGCCGTTTGCGCCGTGACATCACCGAGCGAGGAAGGTCCATCGAAGGCGTACTGGACCAGTATGAAAAATTTGTGCGGCCCATGCACCTGGAGTTTGTGGAGCCGACAAAGCGCTACGCCGACATCATCATCCCGCATGGCGGTGAGAACCAGGTGGCACTGAAGATGGTTAATGCATTGATTTTTGAAAATATCCGGGATTGAATACATCCTTATTTGTACACAGGGGATTGTGCACATCTGCATTTGCACACAGCCGGGTTTGTGCACAGCCGGGTTTGTGCACAGGGGATTGTGCACACGGGATTGTGCACATCTGCATTTGCACACAGCCGGGTTTGTGCACAGGGGATTGCAGTCACGGAAGATTATGAAAGGCGGGTCAGCCTCCCTTCTTTTCTTTTGGAAAAAGATGATCCAGCCAGTATCGCATTCCCTCGAACACGAGACAATTGTTGCTTTGCACTTCAAATGAGCTGTTATGCATCAGGAAATCTGCATCTCCGCCGGTCAGCCAGATCCGGGCATCGGGAAACCGTTCCCGTGTGCGCTCCACATGAGCTTCCCATGATGCAACAAAGGTTCCGGCCGTGCCGGCCTGAAGTGCGGTGGTAGTGGAGTCTGGGGGCCATGTTTCCGGCAGACCGACAGGTACGGTGAACAAACCGTCCGCGCCATGGCCGAGGGCTTCAATCAGCATATGAAGGCCCGGCATGATCACACCTCCCCGGTAAACACCGCCGGCATCCATGACATCAATGGTGCAGGCCGTACCGGCATCCGACACGATCACGGCTGCGGGTCCAAAGCTCCATGCACCTAGACATGCCAGAAAGCGGTCTATACCCAGTGTTTCAGGGGTTCGGTAACGGTGCCTCCCGGGTGTGAGCACCGAGCGCGTGATTGCAAGTATGCCGGCATGGGATGCCTCTCCTCCTGCGGCCAGCAGGCGCTTGAGTTCTTCCGTCTGAAAATTTTTCCTGACGGACGACATCACAATACGGTCAAAAGGGAGGCATAGCTTCCGCAGGGCAGTCTCAAAATCCGGTGAAACATATTCAGGAAGTCTGTGGATCCGCCAGTGCGCCGGATCCTGCGCAACCGCACTAATATCCGCTGCATGAGCGGTTCCTTCGTCCCCCTCCTGCGGGTTGCCAGTCTGCTTTTTACCGGACGGAACCGTGCCCTTTCTGTCACCATGGGTGGGCGCAGTGCGGCCGGGCAAGGGCTCCGCTGCCTTGATCCGGGTGTTTCCTGCATCCAGAAAAAGTGTCTTTTCCATAGGCGCAAGGTACAAAAAAGAAGGAAAACACGAGTAAAACCGTTACCATATTGCAGGATTTCTGTTACTTTTCAGGAAACCATCACAAAACGGATGATTATGTCACAAGAACATCTGCATTCTTCCGAATACTGGATAAAAAAACTCAAACTCAAACCGCATCCGGAAGGGGGGCACTACCGTGAGGTGTACCGGTCCGGCGAAAAGGTGCATGCCGAGCATCTGCCTGATCGATTCAAGGGGGCGCGGACATTCAGCACCGCCATCTATTTCCTGCTGCGACCCGGGGAGCTTTCGCGTTTGCACCGTATCAAGTCGGATGAGGTGTGGCATTTTTATCGCGGACTTCCGCTGACCATACACATGTTCGGCTCCAGCGGATCCTACAAGGCGGTCCGCCTGGGAGAAAACCCCGAACGCGGCGAGCATTACCAGTTCATGGTTCCTGCGGGAACCTGGTTCGGGGTGACCGTGACTGGAAATGGCGTTGATGAGACCGGACATATCCACGATGATTTTGCCCTTGCGGGATGTACGGTGGCACCCGGCTTTGATTTTGAGGATTTTGAGATGGCAGGAGACAAAATCGTAACAGCTTATCCCGGTTATCAGGATGTCCTGCGCAAACTGTTGTGAGAAATTCGAAATCTGCTGTGAGGAATTGGGTTGAGTTCGAATAAACGCACTGCTGTAATCGTGATATTCCGTCCGGCATTTGCAGCTGACGCAGCCCCTCTGCCTGCTGAGAACAGACTTGTCGCCCGCCTTGAAGCCCTGTTGAACCGCAACGGCGTGCCACATGAAATCTGGCGTCCTGCTACGCTGAGCGAAGCCGGGGATATGGCTCNTAAAGCATCCACGGCATCCCCAATAGTGGCAGCGGCCGGAGGCGACGGCACCATAAATGCCGTATCAGGAGGCCTTCTGGGTACGGAATGCCGTCTTGGCATACTTCCCATTGGCAGCGGCAACGATATCGCCCGGGGCCTGCAAATCCCGCGAAAGCTGCCTGCCGCCGTGGCCCTGCTCGCCGACGGCTACCGTTTGCTGCAATCCGGCAAGGAATCTTCCGGGATGAATCCTGCTGCATCGATCCGGAAAATCGACGCCGGCGTTTTCGACACAGTGAATGAAACTGATGCCGCAAGCGACAGGCTAAGCCGGCATGAGCACCATTTCATCAACACCCTTGGATTCGGATTTGACGGCAGGGTTGCATGGAATGCTTCCAGAATGAGGTTTTTACGAGGAAAATGGAAATACCTTGGCGGAGTGCTGCAATCCCTCTTTTTTTACCGGGGCACGGATATGACCATCACTGCCGATGGCGAAACTTACTCCGGACGTTATCTCATGACTACCGTTGCCAATGGTCCGTTCGAAGGAGGCGGCATACACATTGCGCCCCGGGCTGATCCCGGCGACGGGCTCTTCGACCTTGTGATGATCCATGACACCGGAATTTTTGCGCGCATTCCACTCCTGCTGCGAGTCCTCCTGTTCGGGGCTTCCGACAGCACGGACATCCGGCTCAGGCAATGCCGTACCGTGCACGTCACATCCAGCCGGCCGGTCATGGCACACGCTGACGGCGAAGTCATATCCCGGGGGCTTACGGAATTCTCGGCAACTGTCCGACCCGCGCAGCTTTCCGTAATTGGCCCTGACATTACTTGAATAACCGGCACTCCCAGGATAACTGCCATTCTCCGGATAACTGCCACACCCCGGATAACTGCCATTCCCCGGATAACTGGCATTCCTTGATTAAGATGACAGGAACAATGGATTCATTTCGGACAATACCGTTTTCCCGGCATTTACCCGAACGTTTTTGGGGCTCACTTGCATTATATTACCTGAATACAAAAACACCGGGCCTGCTTGCAACACCTGCGTGTGAACCCTGAAACAGAGCTTCATCTATTATGGATTTGAAAGGAAAGTCAACTATCGTAACAGGTGCCAGCAGCGGCATTGGCGCCGAATTCAGCAAGGCACTAACGGAAAAAGGATGCCGGGTCTACGGCCTTGCGCGCCGCAAAGAACGCCTTGAGGACCTGCGTTCACGGCTTGGGGACCTGTTTGTTCCTGTCGTCATGGATGTGAATGATTACGAAGGTGTGGAAGAGTGGGTCGGCAAAACCTTTTCCGGCGAACATGTCCCGGATATCCTGATAAATAACGCCGGCCTTGGCCTTTTTGGCGCCGTTGACCAGTTGGCGCCGGAAGACTGGGACCTGATGGTCCAGACCAATCTGACATCCATCTTCCGCCTGACCCGGCTGGTCACACCACTGATGAAAGATTCCGATGGTTTCAACCACATCGTCAACATCGCTTCCGTTGCAGGGCTCATCGGCAATCCCAACATTTCCGGTTACAATGCCACCAAATTTGCGGTACGTGGCTTCAGTGAGTCCCTTATGAAAGAGCTGAGAAATTTCCGTATCAAGGTGACCTGTATTTATCCCGGTTCCATTGCCACGGAATTTTTCGAGGATCATGGCGGAACCCATCCCAATATGCTGAAGGGCGGAGACGTTGCCAGTACACTGATACATATTCTTGAGACGCCGGACAATTTCCTGATCGATGAGATCACCGTTCGGCCCCTTATCCCCAAACCACCGGATAAATAGATGCTCTTTTGCCGATCGATAAAAATAATGCTGCTGCTCGCCGCTTTGGCTTGCACCGCTTTATTGCCGGCAGGATGTGACCGCGACCGGCCGAAAGATCTGATCGATGAAGATACCTATGTTGATATCCTTCTTGAGCTGCACATTCTTGCGGCAATCCGTGAAATTGACGGCGAGGATGAGACGCGTTACAGAGCCGGACAGGATGCTGTCCTGGCACATTACCAGATCACCCGGGAGCAGTTTGAGCGCAGTCATGCCTACTACCACCGCAACATGGAAGAGCAGCAGCTACGCTACAATACCGTTCGTTTGAGATTGGATGAACTGAGCTCCGAGCTGTCAGACCGTTATTTCAGGCTTCGGGACTCCGAACCGGAAGCATCGGAAGGACCGGACGCATCGGAAGGACCGGACGCATCGGAAGGACCGGACGAAACGGAAGGACCGGACGAAACGGACGAACCCTGATCCGTGAACCTTTCTCCGGCGCAAGCCGTGAACTGCACTCCAATCATTGCTTTCCAATCATTGGTTTCCCTCTATTCATGGCGGACAGATATAGCGCTCTTCATCATCCTGCACCTTTCTGATCATCTCTTCCCGCAACATGCACGATAAAACGGATTTGAGCCGCAACCGATTCCAACGGGTACGTTTTTGCAATGTTTCAAACCCCATGGGTTCTTCTTTTAGCAAGCTGGCAACCTTGCTAAAATGTTCCGGTGTGATGTTCCCGGAAGTGTCCTTTTTGCAATTGTCACATTTTCCGCATCGCTTCGGTACGTTCTTCTCTCCGAAATAGATCCGGATGTACCGGCTGCGGCAACTTTTTGTCTGCACATATCCGATCATGTAATCCAGTTTTTTCAGCAGGCGGTCGCGGTGGCGCAGGATCTCTTCTTCAGTTATGGTAAATTTCTGATAACGCGGCTCCAGCAGGCGTCCCACAGGTTCGTTGCGCACAATGGAGTAAGTCAGGATACCCTCGTCTGACAGGACTTTCAGTCCGTTCTCCAACATTTTTCCCGTTATCTGAAGCCGGTTCTGCACCTGCCGCTCATCCATATACACCATGCGATGCTGTGAATCGGGTCCCACCATCCGGTACATTCGATCCGTGAATTCCCGTTTTCGGGGTTTTTCCATACGTGTGAGCCGGTCCGCAAGTCCATCGCCGGAAACAAGGAAACGGATTCCCACCTGTGGTTCCTGGTTTTGCGCAAGCTTGAGCACCCCCAGCTGATCCAGCACCCTTACCGCCGACCAGCAGAGTCTTCGTGAGAGTCGTGACCGTTTCTGGATTTGATCCATATCCACTTTCTGTGGTTCTTCCATCGATGACCCGGCGGCCAGGTTCCAGTGATCGCATATGGCGTTGTAAGCAGATGTAAGCTGCCTCCGATCGGGCCATGAATCAAGAATGGCCTGTTTCGCGGCCGGAAGGTCCGCCTGTCGAACAAGAAGGATGGGAAAACTCTCTTCGCCGTCACGACCCGCACGGCCGGCCTCCTGGTAATAGGCCTCCATGGATTTTGAGATGTCATAGTGGACCACAAAGCGGCAGTCCGGTTTGTCGATTCCCATCCCGAAAGCGTTTGTCGCTGCCACCAGAGGCAGTCGACTGTCGATCCAGCGATTCTGAATGTCTTCCCGCTGCTCCGAGGTGAGCCCGGCATGATAGGGCTCGCAATGCCAGCCTTTTTTTGTCAGCCATTCGGAAAGCTGCTCGCAAGCCGCCCGCGTGCCGGCATAAATAAGTCCGCTCCCACTTGCACGTTTCAGTATTTCCAGCAGACGGCGTTTTTTCTGTTCTTCCTCTATCACCCACCATTGCAGGTTTGGCCTGTTGAAGCCGCGGGATATTACATTCGGGTCTTTCAGGTTCAGTGCGCCGATGATGTCGCTGCGTACCTCCGGAGTGGCGGTAGCTGTCAGAGCCATCCACCGGATGCGGTCCGCAACGGGTCCCATCATCTCGGGGATTTTCCGGTAAACCGGTCGGAAATCGTGTCCCCATTCCGATATGCAGTGCGCCTCATCAATGGCAATGAGTGAAAGGGACAGTTGACCCATCATGTTCTGCCAGATAGTGGTTTCCAGCCGCTCCGGGGCGCAGTACAGCAGCTTGTACATGCCGTTGCGCGCATTGATCAGGCGCTGTTCCACCTCGGCACGCGAAATGGTACTGTTGATGAACGTGGCGGGCACCCCTTTTTGATGCAGCTGGAACACCTGGTCCTGCATCAGTGCCACCAGTGGCGATATCACCAGCGTAACCCCGTCCATCACGGTGGCCGGCACCTGGTAGCAGAGCGATTTCCCTCCGCCCGTAGGAAACAGAACCAGTGTCGGCTTGCCAGAAAGCACAGAACGCACCACCTCGTCCTGGCCGGGACGAAAATCGTCGTATCCCCAGTACCTTTTCAGGTTGGTTTTGGCCTGTTGAAACAGTTGCTCTGTCATGTCAAAAAAAACGCAGCACACCCGGAGATATGCTGCGTGAATGTTATCTGATTTGTGCTATCGCAGATCACTCAATCTCGCTGATTGCTTTGGCGTATTCGCGGCGCATTTCGGCAATGGAAGTTATGGAGATTTCGGCCGGACAAACGGCTTCACACTCTGCATAATTTGAGCAGTCTCCGAAGCCCTCTTCGGCCATCTTGTCCACCATGCTCACCACCCGTTTCTTTCGCTCGGGATGCCCCTGCGGCAGGTGAGCCAGCTGGGCGATCTTGGCTCCGGTGAACAGGGAGGCCGATGAATTGGGACACGCCGCCACGCAGGCGCCGCACCCGATGCAGGCGGCATAATCAAACGCCAGGTCGGCATCGCGCTTGTTGACGGGGATAGCATTGGCATCTGCAGGAGCGCCGGTATTGACGGAAATATAGCCACCGGCAGCCATGATGCGGTCAAACGCACTGCGGTCGACCACCAGATCCTTGATATGCGGGAATGCACGGGCACGCCAGGGCTCTACAACAATGGTGTCCCCATCCTTGTACTTGCGCATGTGCAGCTGGCATACGGCCGTTCCCTGCATCGGTCCGTGAGCCATCCCGTTCAACACCAGGTTGCAGGATCCGCAAATCCCTTCTCGACAGTCGTGGTCAAATTCGACAGGTTCCCTGCCTTCGTTCATCAGACGCTCGTTGAGCCAGTCCAGCAGCTCCAGAAACGACATATCGGGATTCGCGTCATCCACCGTGTAATCCACCAGTTTCCCGGGAGAGTTTTTATCTTTTTGCCTCCAGATCTTCAGGTGAATGGTCATGGTTTGATCACTCATTATTCTATTCCTCTAATGCTTGGTTTGAAAAATTTTTCCGTGGGATGGATCCTTACTTGTAGCTGCGCTGGGTCGGGGTCACGAACTCGAAATTCAGGTCCTCGATGTGCTTTACGGGGTCCTTGTCGTCCCCCTTGTATTCCCAGCTGGAGACATTGCTGAAGTTCTCATCGTCGCGCACGGCTTCGCCGTCTTCGGTCTGATGTTCCTCGCGGAAGTGGCCGCCGCAGGACTCTTCACGGTCCAGGGCATCACGCGCCATCAGTTCGCCGAGCTCCATGTAATCGGCTACACGCAGGGCATATTCCAGATACTTGTTGAGCGTATTGTTCTCGCCGGGAATGTTCACATCCTTCCAGAATTCTTCGCGGAGACCGGCGATTTTCCTGATCACCATCTCCAGGTCTTCCTTGTTGCGAGACATGCCGACATGGTCCCACATGAGCTCTCCGAGTTCGCGATGGAAATCCAGCACCGTTTTCTTGCCATTGATACTCAGCAGTTTGTTGATCCGCTCCATGGTCTCCTTTTCCGCCTTGGCGAAGGCCTCGTGGTCTGTGCCGATCTTCTCTGAGTGCAGATTTTCGGCCAGGTAATCGCTCAGGGTGTAGGGGACGACGAAGTAACCGTCGGCCAGACCCTGCATCAGGGCGCTGGCGCCCAGCCGGTTGCCGCCGTGGTCAGCGAAGTTGGCCTCGCCCAGCACGTAGAGTCCGGGTATGGTGGATGAGAGATTGTAATCCACCCAGAGTCCGCCCATGGTGAAGTGGACCGCCGGGAAAATGCGCATCGGTACTTCATAGGGGTTCTCGGCCGTAATCTTTTCGTACATGGCAAACAGGTTGCCATACTTGGCCTTGATGGCATCCGCACCGAGCCGCTTGATGGAATCGGCGAAGTCCATGTAGACCGCCAGGCCGGTTTTTCCGACACCTCGTCCCTCGTCGCAGACATATTTTGCGCTGCGGGAGGACACGTCGCGAGGCGCCAGGTTGCCGAAGCTCGGGTACCGGCGTTCCAGGTAATAGTCGCGATCCTCTTCGGGAATCTCATTAGGGGGACGGTTGTCGCCCTTCTTTTTGGGAACCCAGACACGTCCGTCATTGCGGAGGCTCTCGCTCATGAGCGTGAGTTTGGACTGATACTTTCCGGAGACCGGGATACAGGTCGGGTGGATCTGCGTGAAGCTCGGGTTTCCGAACTGGGCGCCACGCTTGTAGCACCGCCAGATCGCCGTGGCATTGCAGTTTTTGGCCATCGTGGAGAGGTAGTAGACGTTGCCGTATCCACCCGTGCAGAGCAGTACCGCATCGCCGGCATACCGTTCGATTTCGCCGGTGGTGAGGTTCCGGGTCACGATGCCTTTGGCCTTGCCGTCCACCTTGACAAGGTCGAGCATCTCGCGGCGCGGGAACACCTGGATCTTTCCGGTGGCCACCTGGCGCATCATCGCGGAATAAGCGCCAAGCAGCAGCTGCTGGCCAGTTTGTCCGCGGGCGTAGAAGGTCCGGCTTACCTGGGCACCGCCGAAGGAGCGGTTGTCGAGCAGGCCCCCGTATTCACGCGCAAACGGAACGCCCTGTGCCACGCACTGGTCGATGATGTTGTTGCTTACCTGTGCAAGACGGAATACATTGGACTCGCGGGAGCGGTAGTCACCGCCTTTGATGGTATCGTGGAACAGGCGCCAGACCGTATCGCCGTCATTGGGGTAGTTCTTTGCCGCATTGATCCCGCCCTGTGCCGCAATACTGTGTGCACGCCGCGGTGAGTCGAGGATGGTGAACGCTTTCACGTTATACCCCAGCTCGGCGAGCGAGGCCGCGGCGGAAGCGCCGGCCAGTCCGGTTCCAACTACCAGTACGGTGAATTTCCGCTTGTTGGCCGGGTTGACCAGTCTGAGATTGTTCTTATGGTTGTCCCATTTATCCTGAAGGTTTCCTTCCGGGACTTTTGAGTTCAATACTCCGTTGTTTGATGCAGTCATAATAGCTAACTCCGGTTAAACCAGTTCAAAATAGATACTCAGGGGCAGGCCGATAAACCCGGCGGCGATGATCAGCGCCAGCACAAATGCAATCGTGTATATGACCGGGTTTGTTCTCCGGGACATCCATCCCAGAGATTGAAATGCGCTCCAGATGCCATGGCGCAGGTGCATTCCCAACAGCACCATGATAACCACGTAATAGACAGTGTAAACCGGCTGTGCGAACACTTCGGACAGGCGGGCGTGCACGTCGTGCATTTCCACGCCGCCATGGATGGCCTCTTCAAAATCATGAAAAGCGAAGGTGTTCAGATGGGTGATCACGAAAAGCAGCAGCAGGACACCGGTCAGGATCATGGAGCCGGAACTCCAGCTCTGGCGGCTGGCGCCTCCCCGGGTAGCATACATCTCGTACTTGTCCGGCCGGGCCCTGCGACGCTCCAGCCAGATGGAAATTCCAAGCCAGGCGTGGTACACGAAAAACAGCAGCAGACCCAGGCGGACAATCCAGAGCAACGGCCCGAGCTGGTGCAATGTGTGTGAATAGGTGTTTATGGCTTCGGCTCCCGCAAAATAGGCGAGATTGCCGAGCAAGTGGACGATGATAAACAGGACCAGGCCAAAGCCTGTGACTCCGGTAGCTATCTTACGGCCCACTTGAGAGTTAAGGAATGTGGCTGCTTTCGACATAGAGGTAAATACTTGTTTGAGGCAGTAATTGCATGATTAGAGATTGGGCTAATATAAAGTTTTTAAACGATATTTTTCGGTTCCGGGCCGTCCGGCAAACACTATTTATATCAACTCTATATAAGCTCCCGGCGCATATTCGCACCGGTCTACAGTGACACCCGAAACTATCCTTTCCTTGTGAATATTCTGAGAAGAACCAGCCCGTTTCTTCCTGCTTTTGTTGAAAATCAGTCAGTTGCAACAGCTTGCAGACAACATTTTTTTTTCAGGATATTCGTATACTTGGACCGATATGCTTGATGCACTGATTCATATTGAGTAGTTTTTGACAGGTTTCTGAAAGAANTTTCACGGAAAAAAGCATAGCTTCCATTTAGAAGGACGTTGTCGATACGGTCCTTTCACGATATCCAAACACGAATCTTTATCCTATGTCACTGATGGTATCCATTTCCGGGATCCGGGGGATTTTCGGCACGGACCTGACGCCCCAAAACCTGGCGCTTTATGCTTCGGCATTCGGAACCTGGCTTCGTGGCGGCACCGTGGTCCTTGGACGTGACAGCCGTGTTACCGGCGAACTTTGTGATCGCATTGTGACGGCAGCGCTACAGGCTACCGGTTGTGATGTGATCCGCCTGGGTATCGTACCCACCCCCACGGTTGCCATGGGGGTGCTGCAACACAAAGCCGCCGGCGGCATCGTCATCTCCGCAAGCCACAATCCGGCCGAATGGAACGCTCTGAAGCTTCTGAATTCCAAAAGCGAGTTTCTGGATGCGTCAGAGGGCAAGGAGGTGATCCGGATCGCCAGGAACCATGGGATCGACTACCGGGATTATCTGGATACGGGACGGGCCCTGTGCAACGAAACCATGCTTGACGCGCATATTGATGCCATACTCACACTACCGTATATCGACCGGAACACCATTGCCGGCGCCGGTTTCCGGGTTGCAGTGGATGCGGTCAACGGAGCCGGATCGCATGCCATTCCACTGCTTCTGGAACGGCTGGGCGTAAGTGAGATCTCCAGGATACATTGCGTGCCCGACGGACTTTTTCCGCATGATCCCGAGCCGCTCCCCGAACATCTCGGCGAAATCTGTGACCTGGTCAAACGCACCGGCGTTGACATTGGTTTTGTCACCGATCCGGATGCCGACCGGCTGTCGATTGTCGATGAAGACGGCAACCTGCTCGGCGAGGAGTATACACAGGCCATTGCTTTTGATTTCATGCTGGGCAAAAAACCCGGACCGGTCGCAACCAATCTCTCCTCATCACGCGTCACGGACGATATCGCCGCCAGGCACGGACAGAAGTGCCACCGTGCTGCCGTGGGCGAAATCAACGTGGTGAAAGAGATGCAGCGTGTCGGCGCCGTCATTGGAGGCGAAGGCAACGGCGGCGTGATCAATCCCGACCTGCATTACGGCCGGGACGCCCTGGTCGGCATTGCCATGGTGCTGCAGCATCTGGCGGAGCTGGGCAAAACAGCTTCCCAAGTCAGGTCGGAAATGCCCGACTACGTTATTACCAAAACAAAAATGCCTATCGGCGACCTGAACGCCGATACCATCCTGAAATCCGTAGCCGAAGCATACTCCGGTGAAAAGATCAACACCACGGATGGGGTGAAGATCGATTTTCCGGATGGATGGGTCCACCTGCGGAAATCCAACACCGAACCTATCATCCGCATCTATGCTGAAGCCAGAAGCACGGAAAAAGCCGCAGAGCTGGCTGACAGTATCCGGTCAAAGGTGAACTGATACATTGAAGACAGTGATACGGCACATATCGGTAATGCGCTGCATATCTTGCATATCTTTACTGCGGGACATAAATGCAGCTCACACCTGTCCCCTCCGGTCACCCCTGCGACCGTTACGGCAGACTGATAAACGCAGGGTGCTTCCGAATCCCGGCCCAGGCAGTCCGGCCCCCGTCCAGCGTTTTCCATAAAAAGCATTCCTTAAATCGCAACGCAGCACCACATCCAGCACCATGCTTGAATCCATGACCGGCTACGGCCGGGGAGAACATACCACAGAGCACTATCGGGCGACCGCAGAAATCCGTTCCGTGAACTTTCGCTACTGCGAAATATCCCTGAAAATGCCTTCCCAGCTTCACACATTGGAACAGCCGCTCAAAGAGAAAGTCCAGAAAAACGTGAAGCGTGGAAAAATTTCCCTCACAGTGGACCTGGAACATCACACCAGCGAAGAGGAACCTGTACACATCCGCGAGGATGCCCTGCTGACACGGATCCGGACACTTGAGAAAGTGCGGGAGGCGGCAGGTATCAGCGACCCGATCCGGCTGGAGCATCTCCTTGTTTTTGAAGACCTTTTCGAGCTGACCGAAGATAATCAGGAGCTGCTGCAGGAACAGTTTGATGCCGTGGAGAAGGCGGTGATGCAGGCGGTCGCGGAACTGCTGGAAATGCGGCGGCGCGAGGGGCGCATGCTGCAGACAGATCTTGAGGAGCGGCTGAAGTTGCTGCTCGGATACTGCCTGGATGTACGCAACGGGGAAAAAGAGCGAATCCGGGATGCAAAAAAGCGCATGACCGAAAGGGTGAACCAGCTGCTGGAGGACAACCGGGTGGATGAGGAGCGCATCGAACAGGAAATCGCGATCCTGGCCGACCGGCTGGACATTTCCGAAGAGCTGGTCCGGATGGATGCGCATATCTCCTATTTCTCGGAATGCCTGCTAAACAACGAATTGCAGGGAAAAAAACTCAATTTCATCCTCCAGGAAATGCATCGCGAAGTCAACACGATTGGGTCAAAAGCCAACAGCCCGACCATTTCCCGGACTGTCGTGGGCATGAAAGAGATCATTGAGAACATCCGAGAACAGATCCAGAATATCGCATAAACCGTTAATATCCTGTAACAAAATCATGCCCGCATCCACGAAAAGAGGAAAAGTCATTATACTTGTGGCGCCAAGTGGTGCCGGCAAAACCACGCTGGCTCAACGGCTGATGGCAGAATTTCCCGATATCCGCTTCTCGGTTTCAGCCACTACACGTCCGCCCAGGCCGCACGAAGTGCACGGGCAGGACTATTTTTTCCTGACACCGGAACAGTTCCAACAGGCCATCGACCAGAACGAATTTCTCGAATGGGAGGAGTTTTACGGGGGGAAGCGATACGGCTCCCTGATTTCCGAAGTTGAAAAAGAGTTGGAAAAAGGCTATTTTGTTTTGTTTGACATTGAAGTGAAAGGAGCGTTGAACGTAAAGTCGCAGTATGGAGATGAGGCACTGGCCATTTTTATCAGGCCGCCCTCGGATGCTGTTTTAATGGAACGGCTTACGAACCGTGGGACTGAAAATACCGAATCACTGCAGCTGCGGCTGGAACGGGCCCGAATGGAGCTTGGATTTGCGGACCGTTTTGATCATGTGATCATAAACGATGACCTGGAACGCTGTTACAATGAACTGCGCGAGCTGGTCGCCACTTTCATGAACGAAACCACCACCCACTGAGAACGATTTTATGGCAGTCAAGTCACTTGATATTGAAAAGATTCAATCCACCACCGGCAATGTGTATGAAGGCATCGTGATTCTTTCGAAGCGTGCCCGTCAGATTGCTGCCCAGGAAAAAATGGAGCTTGACGAGAAGCTCAAATATTTTGAAGGTTTTGAGGATGAGGAAGAGTACACTTTCAACGAGGAGCAGGAGCGCATCACAAAAGAGTATGAAGCCCGTCCCCATCCCACCCAGCGTGCGGTAAATGAGTTGATGGATGAAAGAATCTATTACCGCGGCATCGAAAGCGAAGAATCCAACGACTGACAATCATGATGCGCGGCAAACACATCGTCATCGGTGTAACCGGTGGCATTGCCGCCTATAAAGCGGTCTATCTGGTCAGGCAGCTTCAGGAAGCAGGTGCTGAAGTGCGGGTCACCATGACCGAGGCCGCCACACGCTTTGTTGCCGGCAACACTTTTGCAGCACTTACCCGGCACGACGTCCCTGTCCATATTTTCCCCGACAATCCGACGGGGATCAGCACAAACTGGACACAGCACATTCATTGGGGGGAGTGGGCCGATCTGATGGTCATAGCGCCATGCACTGCCAACAGTCTGGCCAAGATTGTGCATGGTTTTTCGGACTCCATGCTTACCACAACCGTCCTTGCCGCCCGTTGTCCGGTGCTTGTCTGTCCCACCATGGACGGGGAAATGTACCGGGCCCCATCCACCCGGTACAACCTGAAAAAAGCCGAAGAGCTTGGTTACCATTTGCTGGCGCCTGATCACGGATATCTGGCCAGCGGGATGGAAGGCCCGGGAAGGCTTCCGGATACGGACGTTATTATTGACCGGATGATCCAGATTCTGGAAGTGGCCCCGTCGAGGCGGGTTTCCGGGGAAAAAGTGACCCCTACGCTGCGGGAGGTGCTGACGGGCAAGAAATTGCTGGTCACCTGCGGTCCCACCCGTGAATATCTCGACCCGGTGCGTTTCCTGTCCAATCCGTCAACAGGAAAAATGGGGATGGCCATGGCGGCCGCTGCCGCCGCTCACGGAGCGGAGGTTACCCTGCTGCATTCCGATTCCGTAAGCACTACGGCACTGTCTCCATCCATCCGCAAACTGGCCTTTACCACCACGGAAGATCTATTCCGGCAGGTCAAGACTCATGCTGGCTGCGACATCATCATCATGACGGCTGCGGTCTCCGACTTCCGTCCGGTACAGAGCCATTCACAGAAGGTAAAAAAGACGGAAGCGGATCTCAACATTGTACTGGAGCGTACACCGGACATCCTTAAATGGCTGGGGGAGCACCGAAAGAAAGGCCAGGTGCTTATTGGATTTGCCATGGAAACCAGGGACCTGCTCAAGCAGGCGCGGGAGAAACGGATCCGCAAGGGCGCAGACTGGATCGTTGCCAATGACCTGGCATCCGATGGGTCCGGATTTGCTTTCGATACCAATCAGGTGGTGCTGGTTGGAGCGCACTCCGAAGTACATTTTGAGGGTACGAAGTACGATGTCTCACGCAGTGTCCTGCACCACATCTTTGCCCCCCAACCACCTCTCTGAATCCGGCATGACCGTTACCGCCCTTCCTCTGCTGCTCAGGAAAAAGATATTGCTTGGAATGCTTGCGGTATCCTGCCTGGCCGTTTTTTCTTTGCTTGTACTGCATCCGGGGGAGCAGCGCACAACGCTCAAGAGTTTTTCACAGGCGGACTCCCTGATCATTCATGAGCTGAACCGGTTTCGGGTGGGACCGGATCGCATCCGTACTTTTGAATATCCCGTAACGGAAGATTTTACCCGGAAAAGGTATGTGGTCTCGCTGCCGCCAGGTGTTTCTCAGACTCACCTGCACGCCGAGTTGAGCCGGAATCTGGGCGGTTACCGTGTTCAGACAATGGGATACGTCAATGTGCCGGAACGGGAAATAAGGGTGCTGATCCTTTTTGACGACAAGATCATCCGGACCGTGGAGCTGCGGAGCGAAACCGTACGATCCTCCTGATCACTCAAGGTCATCCTGATCACTCAAGGTCATCCTGATCACTCAAGGTCATCCTGTTCACTCAAGGTCATCCTGATCACTCAAGGTCATCCTTCTGATTTTTGTAAAACTTGTGTGCTGTCAGGTCATACTGGATCGGGGTGATGGTGGCATATCCCAGCTTGAGAACGTTCAGATCCAGGTCTTCTCCCTTGTCAAGGATCTCAAGGCGGCCCGTGATCCAGAAATAGGGTTTGTTGTGCGGATCGATCCTGCCTTCAAACTCCTCCACATAGCGGCTGTTTGCCTGCCGTGCCCACTTCATTCCCTTCAGGGGTCCGGCCGGAGCGTTGACATTCAGGGTGATCCCGGCTGGAAGGCCATTCCGGAGTATGTATCGTACGGTTCTTCTGATGGCTTCCTGCGCCCCGGAGAGGTCGGCGGACTCGCTGAATTCGGTACAGCTTACGGCTATGGCCGGATAGCCCAGGATGGTGGCTTCCGTCGCGGCACTGACGGTACCTGAATAGATGATGTTGATGCCGGCATTCGATCCATGATTGATGCCGCTCAAAACAAGGTCAGGCTTTTTCTTCATCAGTTTGTCATGGGCCAATTTTATGCAATCGGCCGGCGTGCCATTGACTGCCTGCCCCTCCATTTTCGAATTGATCTGGAAGGGTGTCACCCGCAGCGGATCGGAGACGGTGATCGAGTGACCGACAGCACTCTGCTGCCGGTCAGGAGCAATAATTGCGATTTCTCCGAACTCCTTGGCCACTTCGGCCAGGGCCCTTATTCCGGGGGCAAAAATCCCGTCGTCGTTGCAGACGAGGATCAACCTCTCTGCGTCATAATCACTGTGTTGCATCTGTTTATAATTTTTGATTCAATAGGTCAGATAGAATGGCCATGACGTTTTTAATCATGCTCCTGTGTGTCCGGAGATACGCCGGTCATGGCCATTTCGCTTACGCGTTTCACTGGGCATCTGTTGTCTTTAAATA
>SL_8KL_010_SEDDRAFT_10000815_pt1 | contig 27174 bp, 24 predicted proteins | sample SodLakKL_010_SED_4_FD_11160 | JGI IMG/M metagenome (IMG submission 11160) | reverse complement strand
GCCACGCTTTTAGCCCCGGCAGCCACACAGTAAAGCAGGGTCGAAACGTCAACGCTGCCGATACAGCTGACCCGAACCAGTTCTTCTCCCCCTTCAGGCATCGGAGAACGGGGACAGGCAAAAACTATATTCTTATCTCTCAGATCCCGGTTAAAGATAGTGCTTTCAAATTCAGTAAGGCCTCCGGTCTTATTCTGCCGGATTGCCCCTGTGGGGCAGGCCCCGGCACAAATGCCGCAACCGACACAAACGGTCTGGGAAATCTGGGCTACCGGCAGCTCATTTTTTTGCATTGAAACCCGGGGAATGGAGAAGGGGCAAACTTCTTCACATACCCCGCAGCCCCGGCAAATGTCAGTTTGAACTGAACAAACCGGTATTTCAAAATCATGGCCCCAGATCTTTAAAACCTGGTTTTCCTGCTCATAGGGGATGGCATCGGTGGGACAAACATGGGTGCAGGCCCGGCAACCCGTGCAATCTCCGGCTATGCCTTCCGGATTCGGAGCCACAACCTTGTCTACTCCCCTGCCGAGGGTTGTGATGGCCCCCGGACCGCAATCCTGGCAGGCCCTGACACAAAGGCCGCATAATATACATTTCTCCTCTTCTTCCTTAATCTCGAAGGGAGTTGTGTCGATGCCTTCCAGGCGGGCCAGCTTTTTGATTTCTTCCGTTCCGGAGTACTGGGCCAGGTACAACTCCAGCAGGTTCCGGCGGGTTTTTAAAACTTCCGGGGAACGGGTGGATACAATCAGCCCATCTTCGGCCGGATAAAGGCAGGAAGTCACGATACGCGACTGGCCGTTCCACTCTTCTTTCGTTATTTCGACCACACAAAGCCGGCATGCTCCGCTGCGGGGAAGAGAAGGATGGCTGCACAGCTGTGGAACTTCAACCCCTTCTTCATTAAAAATATCAAGGAGCATAACCCTGCTTTCAGTTTCCAGTTTTCTACCGTTAACTGTTATATTAATCTTTCTGCTCATAATTATCCTTACGGGTTCTCCTTTAGTATTTATAGCTTTTCGAGCCATAGTACTTACACGCCCTAAGCTTAACTTTTAGTGATCACAGCATCAAAATTGCAGGTTCCCCTGCAGATGCCACACTGGTTACATAATTCCTGGTCGATTTGATGCTTTTCTTTCTTATCACCGCTGATCGCTCCCTGCGGGCAAGCTTCAGCACAGAGGCGGCAACCGGTACAATTCTCGGTTATCTCATAGGTAATCAGGTTCCTACACACCCCGGCGGGACATCTTTTCTCGTTGATATGAGCCTCGTATTCATCGCAAAAATGGGTAAGGGTGCTGCGCACCGGGTTTGGGGCGGATTTTCCGAGGCCGCACAGGGAACCGTTCTCGAGCACAACCAGGAGTTTTTCCAGTTTTTCCAGGTCGTCTTTTTCGCCGTCACCCACGCAGATCTTTTCCAGGATGTAGTGAAGGTTAACCAGGCTCAATCGGCAGGCGGAACATTTGCCGCAGGACTCTTCCACCAGGTAGCTGGTAAAATAGCGGGCCACGTCTACCATGCAGGTATCTTCATCCATGACGATCATCCCACCTGAACCCATCATCGAGCCTTCGCGGGTCAGGGTGTCAAAATCAACCGGAAGATCAAGTTTGCTTTCGGGCAGGCAGCCGCCGGACGGGCCGCCCGTTTGGACTGCTTTTAAAAGCTTGTCCCCCTTTATCCCCCCGCAGATGTCGAAAATAATTGTTCTGAGGGAAGTGCCCATGGGCACCTCGACCAATCCGGTATTCTGAACTTTACCGACCACTGAGAAAACCTTGGTGCCCTTATTGCCTTTCGTTCCAAATGAAGAAAACCAATCGGCCCCGTTACTGAGAATAACCGGCACATTGGCATAAGTTTCCACGTTGTTTAAAACGGTCGGCTTATCATAAAGCCCTCTTTCCGCCGAGCGGATATACTTGGCCCTGGGCTCACCAACTTTCCCTTCTACGGACTGCATCAGGGCGGTTGACTCACCACAAACAAAAGCTCCGGCGCCGCGGTTGATCTTGATCTCAAATGAAAATGAGGTACCGACAATATTATCGCCCAGCAGGCCTGCGCCCCTGGCCTGCTCGATAGCCAGGCTCAGGTGCTTTAAAGCCCGGGGGTACTCTTCGCGGACATAAATATAGCCGCTGGAAGAGCCAACGGCATAAGCGCAGATCAGCATGCCTTCGATGATCGCATGCGGGTCGCCTTCCATGATACTGCAGTCCATGAAAGCCCCGGGATCCCCTTCATCACCGTTGCAGATAACATAACGGATATCGGAATCGATGGCTGCTGCCGTGCTCCACTTTCTGCCGGTGGGGAATCCTCCCCCTCCCCTTCCTCGCAGCCCTGAAAGTTTTACCGCTTCGATTACCTCACCGGGGCTCATTTCCTGAAGGGCTTTTAAAAAGGCGCCGTATCCGCCGTGACTGATATAATCTCTAATATCCAGGGGATCTAGTGTCCCTACATTGCGCAGGACAATTTTCTCCTGGCCGGCATAGAACGGAATCTCCGTAAAATCAGCGATGCCGGGTTCATCCTTATTTTCACGGTAGAGCAAGCGGTCAATTATATTTTTGTCCACCACGGTTTCCTGGATAATTTCTGCAGCATCTTCGGGTTTGACTTGATTGTAAAAAATATTATCCGGGTATAAGATAACCAGCGGGCCTTTTTCACAAAGCCCGTGGCATCCGACCTTTTTAAGGCCGAGGTTAACAGGCAGATCAAGACCTACTCGTTTCAGCTCGCTGCTCAATGCCTCTGCCACTTTAATGCTGCCTTTAGCCTTGCATCCGGTTCCGTTGCAGACCAGGACCCGGGCCTGTTCCACCGGACTTTCAGCTTGCAGCCGCTCTTTAAGCTTAAAAAAATCACCGGGCTGATTAATTTTAGGGATGGGAGTAATTTCAAGATCCTGGATTTCCCCGTTTCCGCCGGGCCGGAGTTTACCTGCCGGGGCTTCAGGAACCTCCTTGCAGCATTTCTTAATCTGTTTCGACAGTTTCCCAGCCGTCATATTGCCGTGGTATTCACCGTTGATGATTGCCACCGGGCCCATTGAGCAGGCACCGACACAGCGGACCGAATTCAGGGTGATTTCGCCGTCGGCGGTAGTTTCCCCCGGCTTAACCTTCAGTTCATCAGAAATCTGGCTCATCAGCAGTGAGGCGCCCCTGATATGACAGGCAGTTCCTTCACAGATATCAACCCGATGTTTCCCGCGGGGTTCCAAAGAAAAAGATTTATAAAACGTTGATACCGAGTAAATCAGTGCTTCGGGGAGGTTTAATTTTTCTGAAAGGAGGCTTATTGCTTCTGAGGGCAGGTAATTAAATTCGTTTTGGACATCCTGCAAAATCATGACCAGGTTGGCCGGATCTTTGTCATGCTCTTGCACTACCTTGTCAACAATCAGCGCGTAATTATCCATCGGCATTAACTTCCTTATTTAATTTAAAGCAGTGCAACAAAATAAAACTAAAAAACATTTTAGAAACATTACAAATTTTCAAAGCTATAAAAGTATAGCACTCACTTTTCAGCATTGTCAACTGACCGCACACTACCTGAAGAAGCGTAAAAGCCTTTAAATCTCGCTTTTCAGGCTTTCGTCTGCTCCATTGTTATTAAATCCCCGATCTCTTGAGAATTGTTTCGGTTCTAAGATAAGTGATATAACAACTCCTCCCAGCAGGGCCCAGAACGGAGCAGCGATCTTAAAAAAGGAAACTCCTGAAGCGGCAATAATCAGGGCAAAAAAAGCACCGAGCTGATACCTGCCAGAAAAAGCGGTCGAAAAAGCATTGGTTAAAACCCCAATCATAGCCAGCCCTACAATTACATTAACCATGGAGCCCGGCAAAGCCCCAATAAAAGAGGCTGCGGCACCGGCCATAACGCCAGCCGCTCCAAAAAGGATGCCATCTACCACGCTGGCTACATAGCGGCCTTCCTTTGGCCCTGATTCCGGTCCGGAAGTTATGGCCGTCATCGGGCCGGCAATGTTGGCATTGTGACCGCCAAAAAATCCTGCCACAATACCGCCAAGACCGCTGATGATCAGCATGGTATTTACCGGTGGCTTATAATCCTGGGACATTAATGTGCCCAGTGCCTGGGTATTCTCCGCCCCAATGACCACAATACTTAAAGGGATGGCGATGGAAAGAAAAGCATCGAGAGAAAAGACGGGCACAAAAACCATGGGCCTGGCAAAACTAAATTCAAACACCGAAAAATCAGCAGTGCCTACAGCAACCGCAGTAATAATGCCAAAAACGAGGGCGCCAAGAACACCCGGAATACGGGGAATAAACCTGGTCAGCAGGAGCCAGCCCAAAAGAGTTAGCAAGGCTATCAAAGGAGAAGCTTCTATACCATCGGCTATGCCGATCCCGAACCGGAGCATTGCCCCGGCAATCATGCCCATGATAATGGGCTGCGGAAGCCATAGCATAACCTTTTTAATATAGCCGCTCACCCCCAGCAGAAGCACAATCAAGCCGCTGATCATGTAAGCCCCAACTGCTTCATTGATGCTAAATTCGGCCAAAACAACCCCTACCAGGAGCAGTCCTGGAATAGACCAGGCTCCACAAATTGGCTGCTTGTACCATAAAGCCATCATCAAGGTAATGATGCCGCCGAAAAAATAAATTGAAAACACCCAGGCTATAGCCTGTTCCTGGGACATCATCCCTTCTTCCGCTGCAGATAAAACCATAACCAGTGGTCCGGTAGTGCCCATTATTGCGGCAATAATACCAGTAGATGCTGTTGCAGGGGAAAAATATTTAGGGCAGTCCTTTAATCCGGAAAGGATCCCCGGCCCCTTCTCAAAAAGGTTCATCTTGTCTTTATCCCCTTTCCTGGTGTAATCAGTTTCAACATTACTTCTGCATTTAAATTTATAATGAAAACCTCTGTGCCCAAATTTTTTTTTTTATTTCTTTATCTCAAGCGGCACTCCTGCTTTTTATTAGACACCGGCCTCATTCTTCATTCGGGCTATATCGAGCTGGAATTGCAGTATAAAACCAAAAGAGAAAAAACAGCTTTGAAATAGAAATTCAATGGAAGCCCGGTGTTGATCACAGGTTTGAAATAACCTGATCCTCTCAGATCGTTGCCCTTTCTTTAAGACAGTGTGTGTATACAGATAGGGAATTTAATAAACTGGCCGGGTATGATTTTTCTACCCGGCCTCCTTATATTCTGCTCAGCGAAGGTTATTGCCCACAGCCAGTTCTATTATGCCGCAATTCTTCCAATTTTACAACTATTACCTCTATCAACCCCAAACATGGCGATTCAAGAAGCATTTTTCTTGTGAAAGCTTGAACATTATTTGTGACACTAATAACTTGTTTTGTGAAGAATTTAACTTGTCAAAATCTATTGACAAATCTTTTTTGCTAGTATAATATTAGGATACAATATAAATAATAGTATTATAATCTTATTTATATCAATTAAAAAGTTAGACGGAGGTGATGAAGAAAGCTTTTCTGGAAGTTTGGCAGCGTGAAAATCTTAAATTTTGTATCATAAAAATTTGAAGGAGGAGTTCTTAAATGTTATATTTACTTTTAGGAGGTTTATCATTATTTTTTATCGGGATGTTACATACCAGTCTGAAGATGGTAACACCCGAGGACAGGGAAGAGCTTAATGATGACTGCATCAACAAAAAGTGTGATTACTTAAAGTATATCGAGCATGGCAAATTCAATTTCTAATAACCACACAGAAGCCATAATGGAGTTTGAAACAAAAACGTCACAGCAAATAAAAAATTCGAGCTCATATGGCTCCTCCCCACAGGAGGCGAGGAGTCATTTTTATGCCTTAAAAACCATTATCATTTTTGCTTATAAGCGCATGCCCGCATTTTCAAATTCTCTATCTTAGTTAAGACCACCTTCTCTAATTCTTAATAGAAACTACATTTCCAGGCATTATATATAATTTCTATAATAATACTATATAAGGTCTTGACATTATATTAACATAATATTACTATATGATTAATCAAGTTATGGAAGGGGTAATAATCATGGAAGAAAATGTGAACTACACAGACGAAGACGTCCAGGAAAATAAGGTAATTGCAGCATTATCCTACGTGGGACTGCTGGTCCTCATTCCCCTGCTGGTTAAAAAAGACAGCCCATACTGCCAGTTTCACGCCAAGCAGGGGTTGGTCCTGTTAATTGCATGGGTTGCTATCGGGATCATCGCCATTATACCAATTCTGGGCTGGTTTATCAGCATTGTCGGTTCAATTATTTTACTTGTTCTTTTCATCATAGGGCTTGTAAATGCCCTGAGCGGTCAGTTCAAAGAACTGCCCCTTATTGGTAAATATGGAGAAAAATTTAACCTGTAATTATTAAAATTATTAAATTTACCATCCGGTTAACCCTGTTTGTGGGATAGGCACTTTTTCAATCTGCTTATCTCTTTTTTTTTGTTATATAATTAGACCACATATATAACCCAACAAGGAGAGTTAGCCATACCCACTTTATTACTGGAAGAGATGACCTGGCTGGAAATAAAAACTGCCGTAGAGAACGGCTGGCAAACTGTAATTAATTCCTTCAGGCTCTATCGAGCAACACGGCCCCCACCTGGCCCAGCTTGCAGCTACTGCCATTGCAGAAGCTTCGTCACTTGATCTGGCCAAACGTCTCGGCAAAACCCTGCTGGCCCCTGTGATTAGGCCCGGGTTATCGGCCCACCATTTAGCCCTACCGGGAACCCTTACCCTATAAAGCGGTCATGGAAAAGCTTAGCCGTTAGCAAGCCATCTTTTTCCACGCAACCATTAACAGGATATAACCGGTACAGGGAATAGTCAGATTGACCAGCCCTGTTTTAAATCAAAGCTGCGAGGACAGCCAAATTATTTATGCCGGCCGTGTTTGATCATGACCTGTGTTTTTTCTATTAAGACGCTTTCAGCAGATATTATTAAAAAAACGAGTCCAGCCTCCAGGGTCATGTTTATTGCAGCATTAAGGCAGCGCTTTGAAGCCTGCTGAAACGGAATTGCCTTTACTTAATCATGAACGGCTGCCGCCTTCTATAAGTTAAAAGTCTCCAGAGCCATTCCATCGGCCCATATTTAAATTTCTTCATCCAGGCGTTGCTCCAGGCTACCTGGACCAGGAAAATGGCTATGGTAATTAAGATGCCCGCGGCCACGGAAACCTTGCCGTAAAAACCAAAGCCAATGCCGTAAAAAATGATCACACAGATTAATGTCTGCGCCAGGTAATTGGTCAAGGCCATCTTGCCGGCCGCCGAAAGGGGCGCCAGTACTTTTTTCCAAAATCCGGCCTGTGCTGCGAGGATAATGCTTGACACATAAGCGGGGAATATAAAAATAGAGGCAAGATAGTTTACTCCCGAAAGAAGGGAGATGTTAAGCAGGGGATGAACAGTTAAAATCCCATAATCAAGAAGAACAAACAGCAGCAAGAATAAGCCGCCCCCCAAAAATCCCCAGGCCCTGATTTTTTTAAACAGCGGTACATGGGCGGGAATATCTTTAAATATCCCTTTCCTGCCGACATACAGGCCGCAGAGGAAAAAGGCCAGCACCTGGGGAATCCAAAGCACCATACCGACTATTACATAAGGAATTTCATTTGCCAGCCTGTAAAACATCAGTTCCGTAAAAGAACCCTCAGTATAGACAATCATAGCCGAACTGATCATTTCATCCATAATGGCTTGATACTGGTCAGGGGCAAAAAATTCCCCGGCCCCCTTAAAAAAAGAAATGATCAGGTTAAAGAAAAAGGCAACAATAAACAGGGCCGCGATCCATTTTTTTATAGCTTTAATAGAGGTGTTACGAAAAACAAACAGGATAAAGCCGGTTACGGAGTAAGTAAAGAGGATATCGCCTGACCAAAATAAAACAATATGCAGAAGGCCAAAGATCATCAGGGCTGTCAGGCGCCGCCAGTATAGCGGTTTGAGCTCAAGCCCTTTTTGTAAGGTCCTGTCCATAAAAATGAAAAAGCCCAGGCCAAATAAAAATGAAAAAACGGCATAAAAATTGCCAGTGAAAAATAGCTGGATAAACATGGCGCTAAGCCGTTCCAATCCTTCAGGAAACTGCGACGGAATTCGCTCCATGTATACAGGGTATTTAAAAAAAGACATGTTGACCATCAATATTCCTAACAGAGCTGCACCGCGAACTATGTCAATTTCATTGATCCTTTCAGCCTCCTGAACCGGAGTTATGCTGGTTTGCTCCATTCATTATTCCCCCATATTTCACTCACTTTGATCAAGCATCCGCACCTGAAGAAACCGGAAAAAAATTAAACAGGTTCTTAACTTAGAAAAGTCGTTCAGGCTAATGCATGACAATCTCGCACCGCAACGCGCCGTCAATGCATACCAGGCATTTCAATCTGCACGGGCATATAATAGCATAATTATCAAACCTGGATAAGGATTAAAAAGCATTTTATCAGCCTCAGACTTAACTTTTTCACAATTTCCTTGAATTCAACCGTATTATTTCGGCAATGATCTGCTATAATAGATATTTGGAGAAATTATAAATAAAGTGGTGGCATCATTTAATTAATTGCCACTTCTTTTATTGATTATGATGAAAAAGATCGGGCGGCTTGGGAAAAGATCTTTTCATATTAAACCAAAGTGAGCAGCTAACTCACAAATACTCAGGAGGTGTACTTAAATGGACCTGGAACAAATTGGCGCATTTCTTCCTCTCATTCTGCTTTTCGTCGTTTTTTATTTTCTGTTAATCAGGCCCCAGCAGAAACAGCAAAAAAAACGCAAGGAAATGATCAGCAACCTCAAGAAAGGCGATCGGGTTGTTACAATTGGAGGCATTCACGGGGTTATAAAAGAGATTGATGAAAATAACATCTCTTTACGCGCTGCCGAAAACATGAACCTTAAAATGTCTCGCGCAGCTGTAGATAGAATCCTTGAAGAAGACGAAGAGTAAAAACCAGACAGATCAACATGCTTTAAACCCTCCTTTATGATATTTAAATAATACCTTAAAGGAGGGTTTTTTTACCTATCGCCGCGAGGTGGGAAATTAAAGATGCTTCTTTCTTTTCCGCCAAAAGAATCACTCCAACAGCATGTTTATCACTCAACAACTTCATAACCAGTAGAGCGAATACTATCTTTTAACTTACCTGTTTCAACTTCTTCCGGGTTATATTTTATTATTGCTTTCTGTTCATTAAAACTGACTTTGGCTTCCACCACACCTGGTACTTTGTTCAAGCTATCCTCCACCCTCTTGGCACAATGATTGCAATTCATGCCGGATATGCTGATCACAACATTTTTGCGTTCTTCCTTATTTACAGGCTTACTCATGGATTTCACCTCCTGCTTTGGATTATAAAATATTTATCTTAATATTAGTACACTTCAGCCCTGTTTTAAAACCGGCGGACGGTATATTTGCCCCATCAAAGCTCTAACCTTCTCAATAACTGTGCATTGATTGCCACGATCACCGTGCTGGCTGACATCAAAACAGCACCCAGAGCCGGGGTTAAAAGAATGCCCCATGCGGCAAGCACACCGGCAGCCAGGGGAATAGCGATGATATTGTAACCGGCGGCCCACCATAAATTTTGAATCATTTTTCCATATGTAGCCCTGGAAAGGGTAATAATTCTTGGTATATCGCGGGGGTCAGATCTCACCAGGACAATGTGCCCTGCTTCCACGGCTACATCAGTTCCCGCACCGATAGCAATACCAATATCAGCTGTAGCCAGCGCCGGGGCATCATTAACTCCGTCTCCGACCATCGCTACTTTTTTCCCCAGGGCCTGAAGTTCTTTCACTTTGGAAGCTTTATCTTCTGGAAGCACTTCGGCAAAGACTGTATCAATTCCCAGTTCTTCGGCCACGGCATCGGCTACAGCCCTGGCATCTCCTGTCAGCATGGCCACTTCAATGCCGCGTTCATGGAGAGCTGAAACAGCTTCACTGCTTTCCCGGCGAACAGCATCCGCAACTACAAATACAGCAATTGGTGCACCATTTTTAAGCAAGTATATTGCAGCCTGACCACTTTCTGCCGCTTTCTCTGAAACCTCCCGGAGAACCTGGGAAATTTCTGCACCTTCTTCATCCAACAAATTAGGCCCGCCCATCTGGTATTCAACCCCGTCTATGATGGCGGTAACACCTTTGCCTTTAATCGCCTGAAATTGCTCGGCGGTGGGAATTGAGATGTCGCGCTCCCTGGCAGTTTTTACAATGCCGCGGGCGATGGGATGTTCAGATTCTGACTCAACTCCCGAAGCCAGCCGCAGTGCTTCTTCTTCAGTAATGCCCTCGTCAGTTGACATGGCCACCACCCGAAACTCTCCCAGGGTCAGCGTTCCGGTTTTGTCAAAAATCACTGTGTCAAGGTTGCGGGCTTCTTCCAATCCAAGGCGGTCCCTCACTAAAAGTCCGCCCATTGCACCCAGGGTTGTCGAAATGGCCACCACCAGGGGTATGGCTAATCCCAGAGCATGAGGACAGGCAATAACCAGAACAGTTACAACCCGGACTATGGTAAAGTCGATTGGCATACCCAGGAACTGCCATACGATCAAGGTAAGTACACCGGCCAAAACAGCTACACCGGTAAGTAACTGGGCGGCCCGATCGGCTAAATTCTGAGCCCTGGACTTTGAGGATTGTGCTTCGGCAACCAGTCGCATAATTCCCGATAACTTGGTTTCTTCACCGGTGCTTGTAACCTTGATGCTGAGCGAGCCTTCCCCGTTATTAGTGCCGGCAATAACTTCATCTCCCTGTTTCTTTTTAACCGGCGCAGATTCACCCGTGATCATGGCTTCATTAACATCACTTTTTCCTTTTTCTATAACTCCATCCGCCGGTATATTTGCACCCGGACGGACCATAACGATATCGCCAACCTTTAATTCATTTACCGCCACTTCCTCTTCTCCCTGGTCGGTAATGCGAACAGCGGTATCCGGCAGGAGTTTAGCCAGTTCCTGAAGGGCGCCCTGGGCCTGGACAACGGATTTCATCTCGATCCAGTGCCCCAGGAGCATAATTGTAACCAGGGTCGCCAGCTCCCACCAGAGCGCTTCAGCCTCAATCAAATTCAGTTCGACAACCCATGAGAACACGAAAGCAACCGTAATAGCCAGGGAAATAAGGGTCATCATCCCGGGAAGCAGGGCTTTTATTTCCCTCATTGCTCCCTGGATGAAAACCCAGCCCCCGTAAAAAAAGATAATCGTACCAAGAACAGGGGGAATCCAGGCCGATCCGGCAAACTCCGGCGCCCGGTAACCCAGGAGATCCTGGATATGCACCGACCAAAAAACTACCGGCAGGGTCATGATTAATGACAGCCAGAACTTGTCACGAAACATTTTGGGACTGTGCCCGGCATGCTTATCATGACCATTATGCTCGGCATGATCATGGCCGCCTCCGCCTGCCTCATTAACAGGGTGGTGTTGTTTACTTTTATTATTATTGATGACTCATCGACCTCCACAGGCCTTGTTGACCTTAAATAATTGATCAGGGTGAAGCTACAATCAACTTAAATATATCTCCTTTCAAGTTTTCTACATTCTCGATGCAAAGCCCTGCTTTTCTCACATTTTCCAATGTCCTCCGGTTTATATTGTTACCGATAATACGGGTAACTAACGGGTTAAATAGATCCATCATCAACCCTAGCACGTAGTTTTCACTGCGCATATGCTCCAATAGGATGATCTGTCCATCTTGTTTACACACCCTGCGAACCTCTTTTAAACCAAGGACCGGATCGGGTACTGAACAAAAAACGCAGCTCGCTAAAACAGTATTAAAGCTATTATCTGGAAAATCGAGATCTTGAACATCCATCTGCATGAACTCCGCCTGTATATTCATTTTTTCTGCGCGAAGTCTGGCTCTTTGAAGCATCTCCGGGCTAAAATCTATTGCGGTTACATTACAATTCTCCGGATACAGGGGCAAATTAAGCCCTGTGCCTACGCCCACTTCAAGAACCGCTCCAAATGCCAGGCTTACCGCTTTCTTACGCATCCAGTGAGGAACACTCACTTTGTCAAGAAAATCATACAGAGGGGCTATGCGATCATATCTTTTACGGACTTTGCCGGTTAGGATACTACTACTGCTTTTTTCCATCCTACTCACCTGTCTCCTTTACTTCCCCGGTTAAGTCACAGGCTAATCTCAATCATGGTAATGCTTTTAACTCAGATCCCCTTTTTTATCATCAAATTCCTGCTTATCTATTTCTCCCCGGGCATATCTTTTCTTTAAGATTTCAAGGGCCAAATTCTCACTGGAAGAAGAACCCGCCCTTCCTAATTTTTACACCGCCGTAACAACCCCCCAGACAATCACCTTATAATACTACCTTTTCTACTACTATTGTATGCTTCCTGCTTTATAAGTTCAATAAGTAATTGCTCATTATTGGCTTAAAATAACAGTAATTCGCTTGACTTGCTATGGTATTATAGGAGGTAAACAACTAATAAACTTAAAAATGGAGGGTATCCTGTTGAAAACAGCCACGATCACGATTCTACTTGCAGCTGGAGTTGCAATTATATCAATATTGATGTTTTATCACCCGGGCCTGCTCAGTACAACCGAAGAGGAGTCCAAAGCGAAAGAAGTTGAAATTACCGCAGATGAAAATGGTGCCAACCAGCCAGAAGAAAACGATATTGACCCTAACCTGGAAGAAGCAGAAAACGGTGAATTCAAGATCACCGAGAATCCTTATCAGGCCTATAACGAAGCCCTTGATCAAGGCCTGCCGATGGTAGTTGAATTTTATGCCGACTGGTGAAGTGCCTGTGTGATGATGGAGCCCGTGGTCATGGCTCTAAAAGAACATTATGCAGGCGAGATCGAATTTATAGTTGCCGACATTGACACTCCGGAAAGCAAAGAACTTCTGAAGCTTGAACAATTTGATGCCCCTTATATTCCCATCTTCTACTTCTTGGACGGGGATGGGAATACAGTATCTGCTGAAGCCGGTGTTTTCAGCTTTGATGAGATGGAAGAATGGATCAATCAGGTTTTAGGGGAATAATGCTCAGGATTATCATAATTTATAGAGACGCCGGTGGGAGAAAACAGCAAAAGTAAGTACAGGGGTTTTGCTGATGCTGCTGGGGGTTGCCACCGGCGCCGGCTGGATTTAAACCTGGCTGTTCCAAACCTTAAATTAGTAATCTAAAATCACTTTAAGGCTGAACTTGAAAATCCACCATTCCCCTATTAGAATGTTTGCTATCAATATTATCGGAGCTCGAATGTAATCCTACAATCAGTGAATATGGTTCTCCGGGCACAATCTCCTCCACATTGTAGCCCTGGTCAGCCGGAAAACTTAACGGATAAGCAAACTCAAGCACAGTAGTACCGTTCGAACGGTCAAAATACGGCTGGGCCACAGCTGTAGTTTCTGCTTCAGAGTGGGCATTCCCTCTACCTACATCATCCCTGAAGGCTGGTTCACCTTCTTCTGTCAGGTAACCAAGGATCATATTGGCTCCATCCATTCCCTCACCGCTTTCATTAAAACCAATTGAAAGCCAACCTTCAACTTCCGCTTCCATTAACACATAAATGAAATCCTCATCATAAGCCAGATATATTAACGCACCGGCACTCTCAATTGGATTCGACGAATAGCCCTCGCTGGAACCATCCATGTTCAAGGACTCATCAACGCGGCCCATAACATTTTCAGGTTCATCGGCCGGCTCATCAACAGGCTCTTCAACAGCATCTTCAGCCGGATCAGTTTCACACCCAACTATAACAAACAGGGCCATCAATAAAAACACTATCAATACATGTCTTTTAAACACTGCAGATCCCTCCTTAAATTAGGTATATGTTCATCAAAACTTGATTAACGGTAAAATGCCACCCATAATTCCCTATCAATATAATAGGCTAAGTATACATATTTTATGCAAATACTTCCCGATTGTCAATAAGCCGAATTGCATCAGAAAAAAAGTACTCCAAAACGTTTTGATCTGCAATTGTTTGATCTAACTAAAATTTGTTATATGATCGCCAAGAATAAGTTGTATATGCAATCATCGAATTTTATCTCAATCATCAAAAACCGGTAATATTTTACGAGACCACTGTCAACAAACCGGCATAAATAAAGGGTCTTAAAAAGCTTTGCCAGGATACCAATTAACCTCTAAATCTTTACTGCTAATAATAAAACAGGTTAATATGGTCTAAGTGTAGAAGAAAGGTTATGGAACAAAAATGATAAACCAGGAGATAAACCAGTGCTCGACACAATAACAGATTTGCTAATTTTATTTTTTTTGGGCTCGCTGGGATGGGCCCTTTTAACACCCCTCCGGGTCCCTGTGCCGGCATTGCTCGGAACCATTGCCGTAGTAGGCTCCCTCAGAATAGCCGGTTACCCGCTGCCGACTGCGCCGGAGGTTTTCTCACCGGCAGTGCAGATATTTCTCGGTCTTTTTGTCGGTTCAAAGATAACCCGCGACACAGTTGATCAGCTAAAGGCCATGATCTCACCGTCCCTGCTGATCGTTATTTGGGCCCTGGGACTGGTGTTTGGTATGGGCTACTTTATCTCCCGCATTACCTACCTGGATCTGGTTACAGCCATCCTCTCTTCCAGCGTGGCTGGCCTGCCGGAAATGACAGTGATCGGCCTTGATACCAATGCCGACATACCGGCCATGATCACCATCAAGCTGGTTCGAATGCTGGCCACCATATTTACTTTTCCGTTTCTGGTTAAGCTGGTTGTAAAAAATGACGAAGAAATAAGCAATATTCCTGTGGAAAGCGATGGAAAGGCAAGTAATAGCAATAACAAGCCGATCTTAAAAGAAATGCTGAACAAACTTATTAACCTTGATGTTAAATCCCTACTGATCTCAATCCGTTTGAGCCTGATTTCGCTCTGTATCGCCGCCGCCGGCGGGCTGCTGTTTATAAACCTGGGAGTGCCTGCGGGCGGCATGGTTGGATCAATGTTCTTTGTAGCTGCCGCCTCCCTGCTTGGTGTGCCAATAATCACTCCTTCTCCCCGGGTTTTCGGAGTTATGCTGGTTGGAGTAGGGCTGATGGTGGCAGACAACCTGGTTCCGGAAACATTGGATACTTTTTTAACCGATGGCATCATCGTACCAATTATAATCTCTACCATTATCGTTTTTATAACTTCCTTCCTGGTTGCCTTCACGATCCATAAACTGGCGGGGTGGGATTTTACAACCAGTTTTTTGGCTGCAGCGCCCGGCGGATTCACAGTTATGACCACCCTGGCTATAAAATATAACAAGGATCCTTTTCGCGTATCGATCCTGCACCTGTGCCGCCTGCTGGCCATCAAATCAGTGGTCCCATTTGTCTTCATGCTTTACTAGGCAAATAGCAGGCAAGCGGTTTGCGTGGTATTCACACCTGTTTCCTGTTATCATAAAATATATTAATGATTTAATCCTAAAGACAAGGAGAAGTGAACAGTAATGTCATATCTGTTAACCCCCCTTACAGAAGGACCCCTCCCGCTTCCCAACCGCCTGGTGATGCCCCCAATGGCCACAGAAAAGTCTGATAGCAAAGGCCATGTAAACAAAGAACTCCTTGATTATTACCATGAAAAAACACAAGGAGGGTATATTGGCCTGGTTATAGTTGAACACAGTTACGTCAGTTCCGAAGGAAAAGCCAGCCCCCATCAGCTGTCGGTTGCCAAAGACACCACCATCGAGGGGTTGAAAAAGTTAGCAGGCGCCATCCATGACAACGGGTCCAGGGCAGTCGTACAGATCAACCATTCCGGGAGCAACACTACGGAAGAAGTAACCGGGGCCACACCCCTGGCTCCTTCAGCGGTAATGCATCCCAATCGAAAAACCAGTCCCCGGGAACTTGATACCGCCGAAATTGAAGACATCATCGAAGCCTTTGTCCAGGCCGCCCGGAGAGTAAAAGAAGCCGGCTTCGACGGGGTTGAAATTCACTCTGCCCACGGATTCCTTCTCAACCAGTTTTATTCTCCGCTGACCAACAAGCGGACAGATCATTACGGAGGGAGCCTGCACAACCGGATCAACGTCCATCTGGCAGTTATAGAGGCGATCAGGGAAAAGGTCGGAGAAGATTACCCCCTGCTGCTGCGGCTCGGAGCCTCCGACTACATGGAAGGCGGAGCCACCATCGAAGACAGCACCGTTGCCGCTCAAGAATTTGAAAAGGCCGGCGTTGACATCTTCGACATATCCGGGGGGCTTTCCGGGTACTCCATACCGGGCCTCACCGGCCAGGGCATTTTTGCACCTCTTACAGAAGCCATTAAAGAAAAAGTATCAATTCCGGTCATTCTAACCGGGGGCATCACAGAAGCCCGGGCCGCTGAAAAATTGCTCACCCAGGGCAAGGCCGACCTGATCGGTGTAGGAAGGGCCATTTTTAAAGATTCCAGCTGGGCCAGGAAAGCCGTAGAAAGTCTCGGCTCCTATTAGCCTCCTGAAACTTGTGTTATAATCCTACAGGAATGTCTTGGTAATCAAATGGAGGCTAAATTATTGAAACCACAAAAAATCAGGAATTTCTGCATTATTGCCCATATAGACCACGGTAAATCGACCCTGGCCGACCGGCTTCTGGAAGCGACCAGTACCCTCACTGCCCGCCAGATGAAAGAACAGGTCCTTGACCAGATGGATCTGGAAAGGGAAAGGGGCATCACCATCAAGCTGCAGGCGGTCCGCCTCAATTACCACGCCAAAGACGGAGAAGAATATATTTTGAACTTAATCGACACCCCCGGCCACGTCGACTTTACCTATGAAGTATCAAGAAGCCTGGCCGCCTGTGAGGGTGCCATCCTGGTAGTAGACGCTGCCCAGGGGATCGAAGCCCAGACCCTGGCCAACACCTACCTGGCTCTGGAGCAAAACCTGGCAATTATTCCGGTCATTAACAAAATCGACCTGGACAGCGCTGATCCGGAAAGGGTAAAAGAGGAATTGGTAGACCTGATCGGAGAAGGCGCTTTGGATACACTGCCCATATCGGCAAAACAGGGGACCGGCATTGAAGAGGTCCTGGAAACAATCATTGACAAGGTCCCTCCTCCGCCACCCGTTGACCCGGACAGACCCCTTAAGGCCCTGGTCTTCGACTCCAATTACGACCGCTACCGGGGGGTAATCGCCTATATTCGGGTGGTGGAAGGTTATATAAAAAAAGGCGACCGCATCAAATTCATGAACACGGGCAAGGTATTTGAGGTATCAGAAATCGGTGTATTCCGGCCGGCGATGGAGCCAACTAAAAGCCTTGCCGCCGGAGAAGTCGGTTACCTGATGGCCTCGATCAGAAATGTTGGGGACGCCGCGGTTGGCGATACGATTACCGGGGCCGACAACCCGGCTTCAAAGGCCCTGCCGGGATACCGCCCGGCAATGCCGATGGTATTTTGCGGCCTTTTCCCCCAGGACAACAGCGCTTTTGTGACCCTGCGGGAAGCACTGGAGCGGCTTACCCTTAATGATTCCGCCCTCACTTACGACCCTGAAAAATCAAAGGCCCTGGGTCTCGGATTCCGCTGCGGCTTCCTGGGTTTACTGCACATGGATATAGTCAGGGAAAGGCTTGATCGAGAATACGGGCTCAAGTTGATTGTTTCAGCTCCAAGCGTAGTTTACAGGGTCCAACTCCTGAACGGTGAAGTAATCGAAGTGGACAACCCGGCCCTGATGCCCCCGTCTAACGAGCGGACTGCAGTTGAAGAACCATATGTCGATGCTTCAATACTGATTCCTCCTGAATATATAGGAGCAGTTATGGAGCTCTGCCAGGAAAAAAGGGGAGAAATCCGGGATACCAAATACCTTGATTCAGGTAGAGTCAGGCTCAATTATAATCTTCCCCTGGGCGAAATTATTTACGACTTCTTTGACCAGCTCAAATCGAGGACCAAGGGCTATGCTACCCTTGACTATGAAATCCACGGTTACAGGGAATCCAACCTGGTAGTGATGGACATCCTGGTTAACGAAGAGAAAGTTGATGCCCTTTCTTTTATCATCCACCGGGACAAAGCTTACCAGCGGGGCAAAGAAATGGTTGAAAAACTAAAAGACATAATCCCCAGGCAAATGTTTGATGTGCCGGTTCAGGCTGCGATCGAAAATAAAATTATTGCCCGGGAAACAATCAAAGCGATGCGGAAAAATGTTACTGAAAATCTTTACGGTGGAGATGTCACCCGGAAAAGAAAGCTTTTAGAGAAACAGAAAGAAGGCAAGAAAAAAATGAAAAAGATCGGACGGGTCGAAATCCCCCAGGAAGCCTTCACCGCCGTGCTAAAAGTGGAGTAAGGCACACCAATGCTTAGTGGATAATTACTGTAAAGTTTAGAAGAGCGGTGCTCTAGATTAAATTTATCCTCGATGCCGAATTTCCCTCATAAAAGTTTAGCCCGATCACAAACCCTTGACAGCCAGCACTTCCCTGGCCCGCTTCCTGTCACCGGTACAGCTGATCATGCGGGGGGCATCCAGGAATCTTAACTCGAAGCCGTGATCCCCGTACAATTCAATAATCCGTTCGGTGGCCTGGTTGGACAAGACAACAGGACCGGGATATTCAGCCAGCCATTTGACCAGCCGAACCTGCTCTTGCCAATCGAAACCGTCTTTCGAGTAACTTGTAAATTCCACGTCGTAGGGAGGATCGGCATAAATGAAGTCATCTTCTTTAAGAAGCAGCTTTTCAAAATCGGTGCAGGCAAACTCCCATATTTTGAAAATATCCCGGTAGGGTCTGTAATCATATTCGTAATTAATTTTTTTATATCTCCCAAAAGGCACATTGAACCTGCCCTTCCGGTTAAAACGGCACAGCCCGTTATAACCGGTCCGGTTCAGGAAATAAAACAGCTCCGCAGCTTCCTTAGAATCCTCTTTTCCCTCTTCTATCAACCGGTTAAAACGCTCCCGGTGCTTATAATAAAGGTTTTCATCGTTTTCCAGGGTTATTTCTACCTGGAGCCCTTTTTGCACCCACCGGAAAAAATTAATCAAATGGGGGTTGATATCATTCAGCAGCGCTTTTTCGGGCCTCAAACCCATCACTACCGCCAACCCCCCGCACAAGGGTTCCACCAGGCGGTAGTTCCGGTAGGGCTCCCAGAGAAGCATCAGGTGGGGAACCAGCCATCTTTTTCCCCCGGCCCACTTAAGAGGCGGCCGCAGATCCAGTGCACTTTTTGCTTTAAAGGTCAAAGGTAATCTCCATCCTGTCCAAATCCAGTTCTTATCAATCGCTCTACCGGTCCATAAGTTCAACTCAGCCTCAAGGTTATCCTGCCCCCAATTTGAACCGGGCTGTTTAGATAGCAGTACCTTGCTTATCCCTGTAAGTGCTACCTGCTTTTATATATAGAAGTGCCAGCGATTTAAAACAATTTTTATTAACTACCGATCGGCGATATCCTCAAGGCTGCAACCACAGGAATCATTGCAGCAGCTCCCCTTGAGGTTGAACTTATCCATCAGGACAGCATAGGCACAACCGACACCGGCCCTGACTCTTATAGCTCCCTGGGGACAGTTCCTGGCACAGGCCCCACATTCCAGGCAGGCGTCGCGGTCGGTAATCGAGCTTACCTTTTCGTTAAAGCTAAAAACCTCCTGCGGACAAACGACCAGGCACATACCACAGCCGTTACATTTACTTTGATCCAGATCTAAAGTTGTCACATTGGGCAGATATTTAAACTTCATGGTTAAATGCCTCCATTCATTTATGCTCATAGATACCCAGATCGGGGTTTTAGACAAAGTATGCAGCACCCAGCCCAATCAAGCCCAGGCCTGCTGAAATCATGATCAAGGGCAAGGCCACTCCCATTTCCTTTACAACCCCTGAAAGAGAGGTATAAGTAGTCGAACCGGTAAAATTCATCCCCAGAAAAGCGGTGATTGCAGGTAGAACAAGATAATAGGCTGCGGTCTCCAACAAGGTAATACCCGGCGCAATAACAGTCGTATAAGCAAAGGCTAAAAGCACTCCCAGCAACCAGCCTTTCCAGGCCAGGGGCCGACCCGGGATATAGGGCAGCAGGGCCGGCACCAGGACCGTTCCCACTACCACGGCCAGTACAAATGGCAATAATGCAGAAATAGTACTGCCAAGCACAAATGTTAATGAAAACCGTCCGTCACCGAGAAAGGAGGCAATCAGATTGAGTAATAGTAAAATCACCGCAACACCGATCAAAGGTTTAATAATTCCCACCAGTTCCACCGGCGCTAAAACCAAACGTTCAGCCAGGGTGAAGCTTTTCCGGCGCATTTCCGGCCGGGCTTTTAATCCGGCGTTCAAAAAACCGGGGATGTCGGCGGCCCTGACCGGCCCATAAATTACTTTAAAACCGGCCTGGTTCCGCACTTCGTGAGCAGCCACACCCGGCGCCGCCAGCTGGGGCAAAATCAGGGCTCGGTGAGAAACTATTTCGGATAGGTTCGATGCTTCAACCATCCTGACCACCTCAGCGGTGCCAAAAGTGCCTTTCCCGGCGGCACACCAGACATTAATGCCACCAGTGTCAAGGACCAGGATCCAGAGATTCAAGCCGGAAAACTCCCGGCGCAGACTGTCAAAACTTAATTTGTAGTTGGCTGAAACAATCACTGGCGAAGCATCATCCGGATTACCGGCGGCATACAAACCGGGAGGAACCGCAAAGCTCATGCGTCCTATCCCAAGGCGCATTTTAATAGCATCTACTTGATCTTTACGGTTTAAAGTTGTATCAACCCGCCAGACCGGGCCGGCTGCGGTTTCAAGCTGGCCGGAAAGCCAGTTTGCTTCCAGTGCTAAATAGCTATCCCCACTGTTAGCGGGATCCGGACAGCATTCGGCAGCATTATCACTGCCGGCCATAGGCAGTTCTTTTTGGTTCCTGCTCACTGGCCCACCTCCTCCCGGTAAAGTTTGTCATCTTTTAATCCAGTCATTGCCTGCGCCAACAGCTCGATACTTTCCATTACCTGATCATGCTTTTCTACCGGGATCTTTTTAAATAACTCTGAATAATAGCGGTCAAAAGTGTGATTTATATTATCGTAAACATTTTGTCCCTGCTCAGTTAAAGTGATATTTAAATAGCGGCGGTCATCCGGGTTAGGGCGGCGCTCGACAAGGCCGTTTTGAACCATACCTTCTACCGTCCGGCTCAGGGTACTGGTATCAAGTTCAAGGATGGAGGCAAGTTCTACCAGGCTGATCTCACCTTTTTCATCAATTTCCATCAGGGTATGGCACTGGGCTGCAGTTATGCCGCAGCAGGCGGCGTCGCTTTTCCAATGCCCTCCCAAATACCTTTGCAGCTTGCGTATAAGATCCCGAAAATGACGAAGATTGTTAAATTCCATTTAGATTAACCTCCTCCAGACAGCCTGTATACAACAGCTGTTGTCATATACAGCTATTGTATTATACAACTATATCAACCTATGTTCAACCCCTTCATCATTTTTCGATTTAACTATTTACAATATAACGTTTTTTAGAAAAAATTGATCGTGACGGCTACCTGGTTAACAGCCTCTGCGTGGCTCCGGAGTATGGCGGTAAAGGTTTTGGTTCAGAGATAATGCATGCTTTATCGGGAAAGAACGATAAGATATATTTGAATGTAAGCATCAGCAACATCAAAGGTCAAAAATTCTACCGAAAAATGGGGTTTGAAGTTTATTCAAAAGGGACGAGGAGCTAAAGGAAAAGAAGTCGGGCTGTACTCCTTAAAGAAAGGGCGGTAAAAAAATGGAATTTGTGGGTATGTTAGCGCCAGTTGCTTTCGTTTTTGCCCTCGCGGCGCTGGCCCAGGTTAACGCCTTTAAGAAAGAAATGGCTGAATTGAAGGACAAGCTGGACCGGGCCGAATAGATTTTAGCATCTTAACTGTAGGATCACCTGCTCAGCCCGGTTAATTAATGAAAATAATTACTAACTGCACCAGCTTTGTTAGGGCACCTATAGCTAAACCCGGCACCTGCCTGGTTTGCTTTAACCGCCCTTTTACGTTTTATACTGCTGAAAACCATATAGAAAAACCATTAAAAAACCCGGCCAACACTTTCTGCTTTATAAATATAATCCAAAACTCCCAGCCCCAATATACCTATAAATGCCTGTCGATTAGTTTTATCAATTTCGGGATAATGTGAAATGGAACTGCTGCGGCCAATAGCTGGCTGACTGTGCCGGCTATATAAATATCGTAGCAAGGACAGTAGAACAGCCAGGATCCATTGGCCCCGGTATGGCCGTTAACTTCCGGTATTGATTGAAATGGGGTAAAAATACGTGGCATTTGAAAACGCATCATCCCAAGCCCGTATTCTATAGGCCAACCCGGTGCAACCGGGCTGATTAAAAAGCCAAACCGGTTCCATTCCTTTCTCATCAGGTCGGCTGTTGACGGGTTATCAAAAATTTCACCACTGACCAGGGCCCTTAGAAACCGGGTTAAATCTGAAGTGGTGCTGTTTAGATCACCAAAAGATTTCATCGCCAGAGGGATATCAAGTTGCTGATCACCATGCCAAAGCGGAACTACCGGGGGTTGAGGAGCCGGCGGCTTGCTTCCTGGATGAAAAGTGCTTTCCAGGTTCAAAGGTATATAAAACATCTCCTTGAAAACAACATCTATGGATTGGTCGGTCAGCGCTTCTATGACAGCAATTAACAGCTGAAAGTTTGTATCGGAATAGCGGGCTTTCTTTTTTTCTGCACCAAGCGGTTGAGGGGGAAATAATGGTTTGCCCTCATTAATGACAATTCTAATGCTATCTTCTATAGTCCAGGAACGATCACCGTCTTCAAGGACAAGATCAAACAGACTTTTTCCCTCTTTAGGCTTAATCTCAATATAGTCGGGCAGGCCGGAAGTATGGCTGAGCAGGTGGTAAATAGTTATTTGATCACTATAATCAGCCCCGCGTTTTGTACGATGTAATCCTTCGATCATATTTGGCGGCAAATACCGGGCTAAAGCATCTTTAAGCGAAAGCTGACCCTGTTCGTAAAGCTTTAAAATAGCTGCTGCAATAAAAAGTTTGGTTACACTGGCTATCCAGAAGGGATTACTGATACCTATTTCTTCAACCCCGCCTTCATCTGCACCTTCAGCTTTAGCCCAGCGAAATGAACCATCTCCACTTTCGACAGCTAAAATGGAATGTTTAACCTGCTTTGACTTCATCAGGTCTTGAAATAGTTGATCAAGTTGATCTTTCAACGCACCAGCCCCTTATTAATTGGAAAGATTACACAATTAATGGTTATATTTTATCATAATTGCTCCTACTGCCCTGCTCCCGTTACAGCAGCAAGCGGCACATTAACAGGCAGGTTTACTTCCTGGCCTCAATAATTCTTACCCCATTTGTAAATACAGCGGTTGAAGTTAGATCAACAAAACCGGTCTTTTTCACATAAGATTCAGTATCTCTGGCAATATGATCACCGGTGAGCCGGTAAAACGGCTCTGCCATGGCAGCGAACAAGTGGCCGAACAGGCCGTGGGTGCGGACATGTTCGAGCAGCAGCAGTTGCCCTCCCTGCTTCATTACCCGGTACAGCTCCTGTAACCCTTGCACAGGCGAATCCAATTGACAGAATAAAAAAGTAGTTACTGCCGTATCGAAACTACCTGCACTAAAGGCCAAATTTTGAATATCTCCAATCACGAAATTTACTTCTAACTGGGTTGCAAAGGCCCGCTCGCGGGCTATATCAAGATAACTTTGGTTGCTGTCCAGGAGGGTTACCTCAAACTCAGGCCTGTAAAAGGGAATATTAAGGCCCGTGCCGGCCCCAGCTTCGAGTACTGCCGGGCCTTCAACCCGGCTCCATAACTCCCTGCGCCACTTTTTGGCCAGCAGGATATCAAGGCCTCTCATGAAAAAATCATATTTTGCCGCTGCGGCCGGAGTATCTTTCATCTATAAACCTATACCTCACAACAAAAAAATAGCCGTTTAGGCGGGAGATTGCGGGCTCTATTGCCGAGAAGCCTGACGGGATAGTCATAAGCATCTGCAAGAGAAACTATGAAAAGTTGCCGGGTACCCACTGGTAGACCTCCTGGAACCGCCGCACATAGAAAAAGTGGATAATATCAACCAGGATCAGGCTTGAAGAGGGGGACTTGATAAATTTGTCGAGATAGCTGTGCCTTTTAATTAGCAGTTCGGACCATCTTTCCACTTCTTTGGGATCTTCAAGGGGCCTGGCTATTCCGGTAATGGTCACAGCCCTGATCAGGTTGATACTTTCCGGTTGCTGAGAGCGGTTATCGATCAGAAGTGAAACTTTCTTGTTCTTTTTGATCAAACTATACTTTCTGCTCTGGGACGGGGTGGGAAAAACCAGGTGCTTAAGATCTTCACTGACCGCATAACTGATTAAATTAGTATAAGGCTGGCCTTCGCCCTGGGTGGCCAGCACGGCAAAAGGTTGCTCGAAACAAAGTGCCCTGATTTCAGGCTCAACCTGGCCCCTGGCCTTATCAGTCCTGCCGGGGACAACATCGACAAAATCCGGCTCATCATATCGATTATTCACCAGAATCCCTCCCTTGAAATGGTTTTATAGTAAAGCATAATTCGACATGGCCGCCCCTATCGCCTGCTTTGCCGTCACTCAAAGATACTGCAAATTAAAGCAACGATTTGGTCGTTATCCAGGCTGCTTTTACCATCGCCTCTGCAGTCCGTAATTGCCGAAACCTGAATGGTTCAGTCCTTCTATCTCAATAATTTCAACCCCTGGAGGGAGGTTATCTTTTGCCTGCTCATAATTACTACGGTTGATTATTTTATCTTCTTTGCCCATTACTGAAATAACGGGCCCTTCAAAAGTGCTCAGATCCCGGTCGCAGTATGAACCGAACAGGAAAAGCCCGTAACCACCTTTTCGGATTACTTCCGGTAAACCGGCAGGCCGTTATGCCGCCCAGGGAATGCCCTCCCACCCAGGCCCGGTCGTGATTATAACTTTCAATGATCCTGCCCGCGGCATTGATGTCAAATATGGCTGCGTTAAAGGGGTCCTGATTATCGGCCTGACTGCTATGATCCCTATCCTGGGAAGCATTGCCTCGCTGGCCGTATTTATCATTGCCCTTGGCACAGACCTGGCCACCCGTTTCGGGACTTTGCATGAGAAGAGTGCCGTCTCTGGATCATCCGGGACCCAGGATTAATAGGGCTAAGTTTACCTAATTAATTGATTTTCTAGTTTTCTCTGCTACGCTACAATGCAAGTAAGAAGTAAAGATTTTCTTTACCGCTGTGCCATAGGCAAAGATTTCAGCCGTGCCGGAAGCGACCTGTGATGAGGCAAAGCGGATACCGATTATGGCGTTGGCGCCCATGCTCCTGGCCTCTTCTACCAGCTCATCCATGGCCGCATTGCGCACCCCGGTCATCAGTATATGAAAATAATTAAAGGTGAAGCCTTACAATGGCTCTTAACCCTTTATCATAATATTTATCCTGCATTCAACACCCAAAAATTTTCCAAATCGACTAATTATACAACAAACTAACAAATCAAAAAAAATTCTTAAAAAAACAGAATTAATAAATATTTAAAAATTTTAACTTGCATTTTTCATCCGTCTGTAACATAATTATTACAGGATTAATACAGGGGGAGTCGAAATGCCCGATTATAGGTGTCCCAGGGTGCACAAACTAGACGGTTTCTTGCATGATATCTATCTCAATGTCAAAAAAACGAGACGAAGATTTGTTATAAATTAACTGCTGAATTTTTGTGATTTAGGGTGTCGAAAACTCGTTTATAGTTCCTATTCCGTTTTTAACAGGAATTCGATGATCATCTTTTTTCCATCTTCTGTTAGATAATTCATATGGCCCCTATCTTTTAGCAGGTACGTTTTACAGTTGGGAATGATTGCTTCAGCCCGGGGAATAACCAGCTCAGCAGGAAATAAACAATCTTTTTCTGCCGCCAGAACAAGCGTGGGCGCAAGGCATTTTTTCATGTCGGCAGGATCGACATCAGAAGGCATTCCAGACTTGATTTTTACATTTTCAATACTGCATTTGACCGTTTTAAAGGTGTCTTCGTCAATGTTATCTTCAGAAATGGCCATTGGCAGAATACATTTTACCAGCCACTGATCATCCCCGGTTAACTGATACATAATCATGGGCCAGGCCACCTTCATAAGTTTATAAGCAGGTGCATTTTTGATGCCCGATGGGACGAGCAATACCGCTTTTTCTATTTTTTCAGGGAATACGCACATTGTTTTTGCCAGGATACCTGCGCCAAAAGAAGTCCCAAAACAGGCCATCCTGTCATACCCTAAAGCCTCAATTACCACCCCGGCCCACTTCCCATAATCATAGTTCTTCGCGGACAACAATACTTCTGCGCTTTTCCCTGGATGCCCAATTGTATCAACCGCATAGATATGAAAATCATCAAGCAAATAGTTGCAGGCCAGCAAATTGTATGCAGTGGTTGAATTGCCGCCATGAAAAACCAGTAAAGGTTTTCCAGCCAGATCGTCCGTTTCAACTAGATGGGTCTTCCCGTAAGGGGTATCAATATAGATATCATTACAGTGCAGATTTAGCTTTTCAATTTGGCTGTCATAAAGACTCAACACCTGCTGCTTACTACCAGGCTTTTTATAAATTGTGTTCATCAGAGTCCCTTCATTCAGCATTTTACCGGCTATTTCCAATCATCTCCGTCAGTTAGAGGTGTCATCCAAGCTCCGGGATAGCTTTAGTTTTTTCTCCATATTTTCCGGACTAAGGATGATCCTGGCATCAACTATGGATAGTCCGTCTTCATGAACGATAACCGGGTTGAGATCCATCTCGTGAATTTCCGGATAGGCTTCGATTACCTCAGATACCTTTCCAATCAATTTGGCAATGGCCTTCTTGTCGCAGGATGGGCGACCGCGAACGCCGTCCAAAATTGCCGACGATTTAATCTCGTCAATCATCGTGGCGGCCCAGTGTTCGGAAACAGGCAGGACCC
>SL_8KL_010_SEDDRAFT_10000814_pt1 | contig 27180 bp, 26 predicted proteins | sample SodLakKL_010_SED_4_FD_11160 | JGI IMG/M metagenome (IMG submission 11160) | reverse complement strand
CGAGGACCTTCAGATGACCACTTATGAGGATATTCGCCAGGCCCTGGCCCGTATACTGGTTGAGGAAAAAGGTTATCCTCAGGAGAACATCGTCCCCAGGTACAAACTCTTTCTAGGTCTGGATGATGTTGATTACTCCGTTAAACTTGATTTTGTAGTTATGCTGAAGGGCCAGCCGGTATTGATACTAGGTTTCTGTCCAGGAGCAGTTTCCACATATATTACGCAGTACGTAAGCGCAGCCCGAATCTTTCCCGGGGGACCGGTTCCCTTTGTCCTGGTTACCGACTCCAGGGACGCTTCACTGGTAAGGGTGGGAGATAAGAAGGAAATATGCAGGGGTTATCATTGCATCCCTTCCTGGATTCACCTGCAGGAAATACTCAAGGAGTGCCCAGCCTTCACCATCACACCTGAAAGGCAAAACAAGGAAAAGAGGGTAGCCTATGCCATGTTCGCCCTAAGTGATGGATACTGTTCATCACGGTGCGATATCACCACTGATAAATCTCCGGAAGGTTCATAGATTCTATGGACTGAACAAGGGTCTCCCTGTCTACAGCAGCAGTACCCACCTGTCCCACAACCAGGCCCGCAGCAAAATTGGCCGTCATACAAGCATCGGGCAGAGAGTATTGAGCCTGCAGGCAGATACCCATGGTGGCTATTACTGTATCTCCTGCCCCGGTAACATCATAGACCTTCCTGGCGCTTGTGGGAAAATGCAGGGTATCTTTGTTGCTTCTAAAGAGGACCATACCTCTGGGACCAAGGGTTATAAGCAGGTTTTCCAGGTTTTTCCTCTTCATTATTTTTTTTCCCGTGCTGATAATATCCTTATTGGAGCTTATTTTTGTGTTGCTCCCTTCTTCGGCTTCTTTCTGGTTTGGAGTCATTAGAAACAGGTCTTTATATTCCCTGAAATTTTTTGTTTTTGGATCCAGCACCACTTTATATTCCTGCAGAGATGAAAGAGTTTTTCTGTTGATCATTCCTTTACCATAATCCGATACCAGTACATATTCCCCGAAGCCTTGTTTTTCTATCTCCTTGCTTATTTTTGATAAAAGCCCTGGCTCAAGATCATTGCAGTTTTCCTGATCCACTCTGACAATCTGCTGACTGTTGCCTATCACCCTGGTTTTAACCGTGGTCTTTCTATTTTTGGAGATGATCAAGGAGTGCTCTATTTCATCTCTTTCCAGCAGCTTTTTGATTTCTCTGCACTGATCATCGTCTCCTGCGATACCCATCAGTACAGGTTCTCCCCCCAGACTTTTTATGTTTCTGGCCACATTTCCAGCTCCCCCCAGGCTGTATGTTTCCTTTTCCACAAATACTACCGGAACAGGTGCCTCGGGTGAAATCCTGGATACTTCCCCCCATTGATAATGGTCCAGCATGATATCGCCGATAACCAGCAGCCTTTTTCCCTGAACTTTGTCCAGGTTCTGTATCAATTTTTGTTTGGTTTCCATTTTTAAGAAGTTTCAGAATGTTTATTTTCTATCCCAAGGCAGATTAAAAGAGATTCAAGTTCGTCCTCGCTTTTGTATTGCAAGACAACTTTACCTTTTTTTTCATTACCCTGCATATGAACATTTATTTTGTCATGCACCTTTTCTTTTATCCGTCTTTCCAGTGAACTGACAAAATCATTTTTTTTGTTCCTGTTTTTTATTTTCTTTTCCATGGTTATTTTTTTTACCAGGTCTTCCGTCTGTCTCACTGACAGGTTTTTGGATACAATTTTTTCAGCAGTATCCAGCATCAGATTTTCATCTTTGATCCCCAATAGACACCTGGCATGTCCTGGACTTAACGACCTGTCTTCCAACATTGCTCTGATTTTTTGAGGGAGTCTGATAAGCCTTAGAATATTGGCCAGCTGTGATCTGCTTTTGCCGATTCTGTCCGCCAGTACCTCCTGGTTTATGCCCAGTTCTGTCTGCAGCCTTTGCAGAGCATAGGCCTGTTCCATAGGATTTAAATCCTCTCTTTGCAGATTTTCAATAAGCGCTATTGCAAGAACCTGATTATTATCATAATCTCTCACCAAGGCCGGGATGGTGTTCAGGCCGGCTTCAATGCTTGCACGCCATCTTCTTTCCCCGGCTATGATCTCATACTCCTGGTTTTCATTCCTGCGCACCAGTATCGGCTGGAGTACTCCATTTTCTTTGATTGATGCAGCCAGCTCATGAATACTTTCTTCTGCGAAGTTTTTCCTGGGCTGAAAGGGATTTGGCTTGACTTTTTGAACACTAAGTTGAACGCTGTCCGTGTTCTTTTCCTCATAAAATGATGGTTTGATGAGGGCGTCCAGCCCTCTTCCCAATCCCTTTTCTTTTTTTTGCATTTTATTTTTCCTGTATTATATTGATTTAAATTTAAGTTAAGGAGGTTTTATGAATAGCAAAATGTCTGTACAACCTTTCTATAGTGAGACGGGTCAGCTCACCGGAGTATGGATACCGGCCGAAAAATGGCTTAAGCATCAGGATGATCTGGAAAACATACTGCTTAAGCAGGAAAAAAAATCCGCATTGCCAGCAGAACCATTGGCAGAATGGAAAAATTTTTTAATGTACTGGGATTTTAATTACCCTGTTGAAAAAAAAGTTGAGTGCAAGAGCTGTGGTTCAGAAACCAGCGACTGGACCGAGGATAACCCGAAGAAATTTCATTTGAGAAACGCCAGTCTTGGCGGTCTTGTAGCTTTTATGTGCCTTGGTTGCCAGTCCAGGGTTACAAAAAAGCATTTCAAGGACCATATTCTCTATGAATGTTCAGATTTAACATGTGAAATAAAGTAGACTCTTCATGGACCCCTGCCGATTTATTCATGTGATAATATGCGGCTGAATCGATATCAGGCAAAGGTGCCATGGGCTTCATTACAGCTTGATGACCTTTGCCTGATACTTTATTGCAGTCTCCTTACAACCTCTCTGGCCAGCCTTAGATATGCATGGGATCCAGTTGACCTTATGTCATACGCCAGAACAGGCCTGCCGTGACTTGGTGCCTCTGAAAGACGGACATTTCTGGGAATAATACTTTCCATTGTTTGAGCCTGAAAATGCTTTTTGATTTCTTTAATGACCTGGTGACAGAGCCTGTTTCTTTTATCAAACATGGTCAGGGCCACCCCGAGCAATTCCAGGTCATTATTCAGTCTTTTTCTTATAAGTTCGAAGGTTTCGAACAGTCTGGCAATACCCTCCAGGGCATAATATTCGCATTGCATGGGAACCAGTAGACGGTTGGACGCACACATGGCATTGATGGTAATCATTCCCAGGGAGGGAGGGCAGTCCAGTATAACGTATTCGTACGGCCTGCTGATCTCCTTAAGGAGGTTATACAGATAATATTCCCTGTCCTGCCTGTCGTTCAGCTCCAGTTCAGCAGCAACCAAATCCTTGTTAGAAGGTATTATGTCCAGATATTTCATTTCTGTTTTTCTGATTAGCTGAGCTGGATCCGCTTCCCCTGTAAGCCCGTGATACAGAGAATATTCCAAGGAATCTATATCCAGCCCCAGTCCGCTGCTGGCGTTGGCCTGAGCGTCACAGTCCACCAGGAGCACTTTTTTTTCCATTATTGCCAGAGATGCCGACAGGTTTACCGCTGTTGTAGTTTTGCCTACACCGCCTTTTTGGTTGGCAACCACAATATTCCACTGCAATGCTTTTCTCCTTGTCCAAACTTAATGTTTCACGTGAAACATTAAGTTTGAGTGATAAGTATAACTAGAATGAAGGTAAAATATGTCATTCCAACGTGGCAGAAATATAAACAATTAGAAGGAAAGCAGTCGGAATGAAAAGTGCTCTAGCCGCTTGCTGATTCTGGTCATTAGCAAGTAAGCCAAAAAAAAACAAGCCTGATTGATTTGCAGCAATCAGGCTTGTTGGGTGTGCAGTGCCTCGCTATAATTTTTAGAATCCCTTGAATGTCTCCAAAGGAAGACGTCAGTAAGCAGAAGGCAGGGTCGAATTTCTGGTTATTAAATCAATGATTCTGAGTTAATTGCCGGCTATAAAAGTCCAGGCTTCTCTAATGGAGTCCATCAGCTGAACTGCCTCCTCAAACTGGCTGTTTTTCACTGCCAGCAGAAGCTGGTCAGCCAGATGACTGAAGTCCTCGGCTTCTGCCAGCCATGATTCGTCAGCGTGCATGGGCAGAGTCCTGGCTGCACGAACAAACTCCTGAACCTCTTCAAAGCTGGGCATCTGGTTTTCATTTTGATACTGCAATATATCCTGAATCAAAGAGTCTATACGGGTATTTAATGTAATGGTCTTCATTTAAGCACCCTTGAATCACAAGAGATCTTCAGCTTTTATTTTCAGTGTCCAGAGGATCTGGCGGTACGTCAGGTTCCGGCAAGTCTTCAGGATCAATACTGGTTGACCCCTGGGCATGCTCAGACATGATGGGCCCTAGTCCTCTGAATAAATCTATAGGTATGGGTATGACCGTTGCATTTCTGCCTTCAGATGTCATTTCCCGCATGGTCTGCAAATAACGCAGCTGTAGCGCCTGTGGATAGGCGGAGATAATCTGGGCTGCCTGGGTCAGCCTTTTGGCTGCCTGGAATTCGCCTTCTGCACTGATAACCTTGGCCCTTCTCTCGCGCTCTGCCTCTGCCTGGGCAGCCATGGCCCTCTGCATTTCCTGGGGCAGATCGATGTGCTTGAGTTCTACTGTGGTCACCTTCACACCCCAGGCATCAGTCTGTTCGTCAAGGATGGACTGAATTCTGGTATTAAGCTTCTCTCTTTGTCCAAGAATCTCATCAAGTTCTGAAGCGCCGCAAACTGTTCTGATGGTGGTCTGCGAGAGCTGGGAAGTGGCGAAGTGGTAATCTTCTATTTCCAGAACCGCGTGTTGTGGAGACATGATTCTGTAATATAGAACAGCGTTAACCTTGATAGTGACATTGTCCTGGGTAATGACTTCCTGATGGGGAACATCCAGTGTGACAATCCTCAGGCTGGTGCGGACCATCTTATCCAATACAGGAATCAGAATGATGATGCCTGGGCCTTTAACTTTCAAAAAACGTCCCAGTCGAAAAATTACTCCACGCTCATACTCGTTGAGGATCCTGATGGCATTCATCAAGAATAGAACAACAAGTATAAGTACCGGTAGAACATAAGTTAGCATTGGTTCCTCCTGCTGAGATTAAACTGGTTTTATATGTATGGTCAGTCCCTCGACCTTGTCCACCTGAACATCCTGGCCGGGCTGCAGAGAAAGCATTTCCTCTGACTGGGCTCTCCATATTTCACCCCTTACCTTAACCTGGCCTTGCCTGCCGGACCAGCTGACCACTTTGGCCGTGGTGTCAGGTAATCCAATCTGGTGTGTCCTGGGGGCCATCTGAGATTTGCCGATGAGATAGGCCAGAGCAAGTAAAACCACTGTGAGTATGAGTATAACAGGAATAATTGTCATAGTGGGTATCTGAAAATAAGGATGTTCTGCATCGAATAAAAAAAGTGATCCAAAGAAAAAACTAGCCAGTGCAGCCATGGTCAACAGGCCGAAAGTTGGAAAGTTGATTTCCAGGATGATAAATATAAATCCCAGAATTAGCAATAAAATTCCTGCAATATTGGTGGGCAGAACCGCCAGGGAATAAAGGCCCATGATCAGGCACATGGATCCAATAACCCCGGGAAAAATGGCACCCGGGTTGGACAGTTCGAAAAAAAGCCCGGCCATGCCGGCCAGAAATAAAATATAGGCGATCTGAGGGTGCAGGAGCCAGGAGAGCACCTTGTATTTAAAGCCAGGCTCGAACTGGACAATACTTACTTCATCACTTTCAAAGGTAACTTCCTCGCCATAAACCAGAAGACCCTTTTTGCCCAGCTGACTTAAAAGATCATCCAGGGAAGTGGCAATGTGATCGATTACTCTAAGCTGCAAGGCTTCTTCTGCATCGATATTGGCTGCTTCGGTAACAGCCTTTTCGTACCACTCCGCGTTTCGACCCTTGTCTTTGGCCACGGTTCGAACAAGGGAGAGCATTTCATTTATAATCTTCTGCTGCATGGTTTCATCCTGTTCCTCGCCACCCATGGTTACAGGTGAAGCTGAACCTATGGTGGTCTGAGGGCTCATGACCGCATGGTCAGAGGCGGCCACAAGAAAAACACCTGCAGAAGTGGCCCTGGCCCCGGGGGGATCCACCCAGACAATCACCGGCAACTCGGAAGCCAGCATGTCCTTGATCATGTTGCGCATGGATTCCACCAGACCTCCTGGAGTATCAAGCCGGATCATGAGGGCAATAAAATCCTCATCGTGAGCGCGACTTAATGAGTCCTGAAGCAGCTCTTCGGTGGCAGGAGTAATGGGTCCGTCTATATCCACCTTGAGGATCTGGTGAGATGCGGGTTCCCTGTCGGCAAACACCAGGTTGAAGGCCAAAAGTATAAGCGAGGCCAGAAAACAGATTTTAAAAATCTTCATGGTATTCTCTTTGGTTGATATTGCTGTTTAAGCGTTATGAGAGTGATAAGCTGTTGATCATCCGCCATACGAAATTTTTAAGAACACGATTATCAGGCATTAAAGCGTCTATGGATGGTAGTGCCATGATGGAAAAGCGGCCTGAAACCCACTTGCCGTAAGTAAAGCTTTCCCCGGGGAGCAGTATCTTAAAAGCCGCTGCTCCAAAACAAAAAATATAAACTGGATTGATTCTGTCCATAGCTGAATAAAAAAAATCCTTGTCTGGAATAGTCTTATCAGAAACATTTCTGGTTACCGGCCAGTAAGTATATGAACAGGCATCCCATCCCATACTGGTGTGTATGGATGAAAGGAGCCTGGCTCTTTGGGTGTTTAAACCACAGCAAAGGTCTTCATAAAGTTCATGGTAGGTCCATACAGTGTATGAAGGCCGATACCAAGAATCAAGTAAAGGCTCGCTGCTGTACTCAGCAGTATCAGCCTGACTGGAGCGGACAGAGGAAGAGGTCAGTTGGGAATTGGATAAAGATACAGGTTCATGCTGCGGCTGACCGGCATTGGTTTCAGTCTTGAAGAGATATCTGATGCCTAGCTTTTCCAGTCTGGCAGCTGCAGGATGCGAATTTACAATTCGAGTATCCAATCCGCTATCCTCCAGGCGATTTTCTGTTTGGAAAGCTTTGGAAGATATTCCATTCTGCCGCTTTTATCCATAATCAGGACCTGATTATCTTCAGAGCCGAACGGGGTTGAATCTGAAGAAACCTGGTTGGCCACTATAAGGTCCAGGGATTTTTGACTCAATTTGGCAGAAGCGTTATCTTTGAAATTTTCTGCTTCTGCAGCAAAGCCGACAATTTTTTGAGCCCTTGTTCTGGATGCGCTCATTTCCGCAAGAATATCAGGAGTTGGGTTCATTTTTACCTGTAATGAAGCATACCCCTTTTTTTTGAACTTCAAGGTTGAGGCCTTTTCAGGTGCAAAATCAGCAACTGCGGCACTGAAGACACCCAGGTCGCATTCAGGCCACAGCGTGCTGCATTGAGAATACATCTCACTGGCAGTTGTAACTGAGTTTATATGAAAATCAGGTAAAGGCAATAAAGGAGACATGGGACCGTGAACAAAATTAATTTCTGCTCCCCTCAGCCATAGTGCTAAAGCTATGGCCAGGCCCATCCTGCCGCTGGATGGATTGCTCCAGTAGCGTACCAGGTCGAAATATTCGTGGGTGGGACCTGCTGTTATAAGAACTTTTCGGGAGACAAGGTCCTTCTTGGTAATTTCTCTGAGGCATAAGTAATATAAAACTGCAATTTCTGGAAACCTGCCCTGTCCATGCTCTCCGCAGGCTACCTGTCCACTTTCCGGATCTACCACCTCATGGCCCAGGTCACGAAGCCGGCGGATATTGCGCCTGGTGGCGGCATTTTCCCACATGTTGGGGTTCATGGCCGGGGCAAAGTATACACTGCCGGGGTAGGACAATATCTGCGTGGACAAAAGATCGTCAGCTATTCCTGAAGCTGCTTTGGCCAGGATATTGGCGGTTGCAGGGGCCACCATGAAGGCATTGGGGGCAAACTGGGAACTCAGGTGAGCAAAGGGCAGTTCAACAGGAGAATAGTCGGGAGTATATAAAGGATCAATGCCAACGGCGCTCAAAGTTAGAGGTCCTATAAAAGCACTTCCGGCGCTGGTTATGGTGGCGCTGACTGAAATGGAGGATTTCTGCAGCAAGCGTACAAGGTCAATGGCCCTGTAAGCTGCAACACTGCCGGTAATACCCAAGTGTACCCGCTGACCCTGGTACTGGTCAAAAATCATGTAGGGACTTGAAAGCATATGCCTGATTCATTTTTAAATATTAAAAATCAGATTTTCGGTGAAATCCATATCTGCAGCTCGGTTCTGATCCTGCCGTCAATGATACGGATGATGCAGAGTCTGTCGTCCTTGGCAAAAGTCTGAATCTGGGTTCCATACTTGATATAGCTCAAGAGCTCCCAACCTTCGTTGGGCAATGCCGTGAGAAAGTAGTTAAACAGAGATTCGCTGTCCACTCTGCCGGTGTAGGTAAGCATCCCGGCTTTAATTCCCTGAGACTCGAAAAGAATGGAACCATCCCTGGCTATACTCATTTCCCTGGGAATGGGTATGTCCTCAAAATCATAGTAGCGGTGAGCAGAAGTATCCCTGGTCTTCAGTTCGTCAGATTCAGATACCGGCTCGAAAGTATGCGGCTCTGGTTCCCTGGTGGCCCAGCATCCGGATAAAATGAAAATCATCAGTAAGACTAATATTGTTCTCCACATGCCTGTACTCCAATGGTTAATAATTTATCCAAGGCAGAATCAATTTCATGGACGCCCTGTGCATGGTTGATGTGCCCTGCAAAGAAAAGCCGGTCACAATGAACAATCCCAAGCAATAGGCAGGTCAGTAAAACCTGACAGTTTCAGAGAAATACTTTAGAAGTGAATCTGGCAATTGACTTATAAAATATTACATCTATTTGGATAACAAATTTTGCTCAAAAGCGAAATCTTCCTGGATCTTGACCAGTTCGTCAAAACGGATATCTGCTCCGAGTATGGCCAGGATCTCATCAAATTCGCTGAAAACGGGAATAGAAGCTGTCAGACACAACTTGCCTGTAAAATGAGATTTATAAAAGTCGGTTATATGCATTTTTCCGGTTTTAACGGGGCGAATAAACCACTCCCTGTCGGACAGGTTGATTCCTGGATCAATCTGCCTGTACTTGGACAAATCCCCTATATCGCTAACATTCCAGGTCATAAGGCAACCGTTGATGTCGGTGATATACATATACTGGATAAATGGATACTCTTTTAAGAACTCCTGCATTTTGTTGTTGATGCTCTCAATATCAAGAGAAACCATCTCAGGCTGAGAGGCCAGATCCTGGATGATTTTCTTGAGTACCCTGTGAGCAAGCTCCTTCAACTCATCAAAGGATGAAGAAAACAGATCAGGCAGGTAGCGGCGGACCAACTGATTCATCTCCTCGTGGGAAAAGTTGGTAGTGCGGCCCTGGTTGTAGGATTTTCTGATCTTATCGTAAATCTTTCCAACAGCCGGGTGCCTTTTGTCCACCTTCTGATCTTCAGAAAGATCCAGGTAGTGGTTTATCCAGTAGGCCACACCAGCCTTCCCGGTTTTATCGGTGATAATAATGGGGATGGACCTGTGCAGGATCTGCTCGGTGTCGAATATATTGTATATCTCCTCGTTTTTCATAAGCCCGTCTACATGAATACCGGCACTGGTGGCATTGAAGTCCCTGCCCGCGAAAGGATAATTGGCCGGAATTTCAGCACCAAGATTTTTATGAAAATATCTGGCCAGTTCGGTGATTACCGGTGTGTACGCTGCATCATCATCACTGGTCAGGGATATATATTCCATGACCAGGGCTTCCAGGGGAGCGTTGCCTGTGCGCTCGCCTATGCCAAAGAGAGTGGAGTTCACTGCACTGCACCCGTAAAGCCAGGCTGTTGCAGCGTTTATAAAGGCCTTGTGAAAGTCGTTGTGGCCATGCCACTCCAGTGCTTCTGGAGGTACCTTGGCTTCGTGGGTGAAAGCCCGGACAATTTTGGCCACACTTCTGGGCAGTGCTGATCCCGGGTAAGGAACTCCGTACCCCATGGTGTCGCATAGACGGATTTTCACTGGAAGCCCTTTTTGCTCTGAAAGTTCCATCAGCTTCTGGGCATAAGGAATGCAGAAACCGTAGATATCCGCCCTGGTTATGTCCTCAAAGTGGCATCTGGGAATTATATCCCAGTCAAGTGCCGCCTCTACAAGTGCCAGGTAATCGTCCATTGCCTGCTGACGGGTTTTGCCAAGTTTCAAAAAGATGTGGTAATCCGAAACCGAGGTCAGCATGCCGGTTTCCTTGAGCCCCATATCCTTGACCAGCTTGAGATCGTCTTTGTTAGCCCTGATCCATCCGGTGATCTCGGGATACCTGTGACCTTTCTCCAGGCAGGCCTCAACTGCTTTTTTGTCCTTGTCCGAGTAGAGAAAGAATTCACTCTGGCGGATCAGCCCGGAATGACCTCCCAGACGGTGCAGAAATTCATATATATCTGCAATCTGGTTAACGGTAAAAGGTGGCCTGGCCTGCTGCCCGTCTCTGAAGGTGGTGTCAGTAATGAATATCTCCTCCGGAGGACGGGGCAGAATAAAAGAGTCGTCAAAGGATATGCGGGGGACATGATTATAGGGGTAAAGGTCTCTTAAGAGTTGCGGTGCCTGGACATCCTGCAGATCATAGCGCTGTTTTGCGGTGTTTTTATGATATAAAAAATCAAACATATATCCTCCACTTTTTCATATTTTTTTGATACTTAGCAGATCAAGTCAAGTGTAGCAAGAATCATTTGAAATGCAGGTGCAGCTTATTGTCGTCCGGCCTGTCAAATGGCTGATTTTGTCGGGTGAGGGCTAATTTAGAGAGTTGTTGAAGGCAGTTTGAAAGATCTGAAGAAAAAAGCCCCGGAAAGACCGGGTCTTTTTTAAGGATATTGTGTTGGTTGTTAAAAACTCCAGCCCGGATCCTCCCTCAAATCTGCAGGCAGCATTGCACCTTCAACCGGCAGGGAGGGTCTTGGAGCACCGGCTTCACGCCTGCTTTCTGTGAGCTGACTCTTCTGAAAATCCCTGGGAATGCTGAAGACCTGGTCCGGATAAATAAGGTCCGGGTTGCTGATTTGGTCCCTGTTGTCCTTGTATATCAAGGGCCACATAAAGTTATCATTTTAAATCTGTGTGTACTCGGCTATCCACCACAGGCATTCGTCCTTTTCAACAGTGTGTGGATTTTATTGTCAATAAATTTACTCAAATATCAAATAAAGTCAACAGAAACGTGGTTTCTGGCGGCTTGCGCCTCGGTTTTCCAGCCTCCTCGCTCCAGGCTGCTGGCAGCCAGTTCATAGAGTTTCACCGGATTATTACCGTATATGGCAGTAATCAGGTCCGGGTACGAGGATTTAAAAATCTCGCGCACCAGTTCCTCCTGGGCAAAGAGGAAACGTGCCAAAAGGGGATTATCTTCATGTGCCGGAAGATATAAAATAAATAGTCTGCGGCAGTGAAAAAGTATGAACTTTATCCTGGAGATTTCTCGGTTGATGCTTTCCCTGGTCTGGTCCAGCACATTGATAAGTTCCTGACTGATAAGCTGTTCTTCAGGGGTGATTTCAGGGCTGGAATAACGGGTTTCGAACCAGGGACGATAATTTTCCTGCTGATAGGCATCTTCTCTTAACTTCATGCACTCATGAAATATATAACCTATGCACCAGTCAAGGTATGGACCGATTTTTCCGGCTCTCTGGTCGTTGCGGAAAAGTATGTGGGAAGTGTCCTTCAGACGCCACAGCTGTCCCTTGTTCATTCCCTCGCCCAGCAACTCTTTAAAAAAGTCGAAGCTTACATGCCCGGATTGCTCATGGGAGTCAAATTGGTTAAAAAGATGTCTGCTGACCTGGCAGAAATCACGCATGACATCCCTGACAAATTCGGGAAGTTTGGCTTCAATCCAGGATTTATGCATATATTGGCTCAGGCTCCCGTTTACCGTGAAAATGAAAATACACCCTTTTTCCTCACTTGATTTTTTCACTGGCTTAAAGTCTTGTCAACATTTTTAAGATCTTAGCTGAAGAATATGCCCAGAAATATTGCTCTTCTTTCTGTACTGGCATCCCTTCTGACCCTGGGGCTTAAATTCGGAGCTTTCTGGGTTACCGGATCAGTGGGACTATTGTCCGATGCCGTGGAAACCCTGGTAAACCTTACAGCCAGCATTGTAGCAGTTATCGCCCTGACTGTAGCCTTCAAGCCGGCCAACAGGAAGTTCAATTACGGCCACGACAAGGCAGAGTATTTCGCCGGAGGCCTTGAAGGAGGCCTTATACTGGTTGCGGCGGCAGGAATCATCTACTCTGCCGTGGGAAGGCTCATGCAGCCGCAGGCCCTGGAAAATCTTCTTCTGGGCATAGGGATATCCGTGGTGGCGGCTTTGATCAATCTGGTGGTGGCCAGAATTATGCTCAGGGCTGCCAGACATTTCGATTCCATTACCCTGGAAGGGGATGCCAAACACCTCATGGCCGATGTCTGGACCACCACCGGGGTGATTCTGGGCCTGGGGATCATAATGTTCTACCCGCAACTGGTGATCCTGGATTCCATAATTGCCGTAATAATCGCCCTGAATATCACCAGGTCCGGAATCTGCCTCATAAAGAGATCCATGCACGGGCTCATGGATGTTTCTCTGCCCAGGGAGGAAGTGGATCTGGTGGAAAAACACATCCGCAGGCATGCCGGGGAGCGTGCGGCTTACCATGGCCTGCGCTCAAGGAAATCCGGGTCCAGGCGGTTTATAGATTTTCACCTGCTTCTGCCGGGAGACAGAACCATCCGCGAAGGTCATGATATCTGCTGCAGAATTGAAGAGGGTATCGAGAAGGAGTTGCCCAAATCACAGGTGACTATTCACGTGGAGCCGGAAGAAGACAGGGCTTCCTGGGACGGGGACCAGGTGGGAGGAAGAAAAAGCAGTCCTGAGTCCAGGCAGTGTGCTTCAGGGCAGGAAAGCAGGCCTCGAAACCATGGCGGAGACGGATAAATACCGGCTGCTAATCCAGCCTGGCAAACTGCTCGATCTTGTCCCGGTAGGAGGTGATGCCCATGGTCAGCCCCCGGGCCATGTACCGCATAAAGTCATCATTCTGCAGAAGCCGCATGTCCTTTTTATTGGTCATGTAGCCCATCTCCAGCAAGATGGCCGGCATCTGGGCCCCCATGAGCACATAAAAAGGGGCCTGGCGTACACCGTTGGTGTCCAGGTCAGTAAACATCCCTCTGGTACTGTCCAGGGTGACCTCGTGGACCTTCTTGGCCAGGTCCCGGGATTCGCTGATTTTGGAGCTGAGCATCAGGTCGGTTAATATATACTGCAGGTCGGAAATTTTCTGGGTGGAAACGGCATTTTCCCTGGCTGCCACACGCTTGGCATCTTCATCCTGGGCAAAGTTCAGATAATAGACCTCAAAGCCTCGGACATTGGGATTTCTATGGGCATTGGCGTGCACAGATATGAATAGGTCCGCCTTTTTGGAGTTGGCCATGGCGGTGCGTTCCTCCAGGGGAACGAAGACATCCTCTGTGCGGGTGTAGAGTACGTCGAAACCTTCCTGTTCCAGCTTGCGGCCCAGAACCCTGGACATCCTCAGAACAATATCCTTTTCCTTGAAATTGCCTGCAACAGCACCCGGATCCTTACCTCCGTGCCCCGGATCTATCATGATGGTCTGAACCTTGAGCCCCAGCTGTTCCAGGAGGCTTCCTGAAGACAGCCGGGCCCGTTCAGGATCCAGGGAGACTTCCGGTTCGCCTTCAACAGTATGTAGAACCTGACGCTCTTCAGGGGAGTAAACATCCACAACTATGCGAAATGGATTTTCCAGGGCAAAGACCCTGAAATCGTCCAGTTCGTCGATATCCAGGACCACCCTGGACTTATCCTCGGTATGCTGTGCGGACCTTATGCGGTTTAAAATACCGTCAGCAATGTTTTCTTCCCCGGCGATCTTTTCTCCCTGTCTTGTTTTTTCCAGGTCGATAAAAAGCCTGTGCGGGGTGCCCAAGTCCTCATCCGGTTTTAGAAGTTTGTGGTAATAATCCACCTGCGCATCCAGGTCCAGGACAATGCGGGTATATTCATCAGAGCTCCAGTGACGTATGTCTACAAGCCTGGCTGTCCTGGAATCGGTATCCGCCCGGTCCTGCCGTGGCGCATCTGTTATGTTTGAGTCTGTAATCGGCCTTTCCTCCAGAAAGGGTTGCCGGGTCTTTTGCGGTTCGGATACTGTATCCAGGTCCAGGGAGGCGCTTTTGCCATTTATTTTTTCCAAGTTTTTGCGGTCCAGTTCCCTGAGAGCTTCCTGGGCCGCGTCTTTTTTGGAGCTGGAAGAATGGTTGTATACAACACGCAGATATTCCAGGTAGGCCTGGGCGGAATCGCGATGATGGCGGAGTTGTAGCTCTGCCCTGCGATACTGAGAGCGACCGGCAAAGTCGGTACCGGGGTGTTCTCTTACGGCTCGTGTATAGAATTCCTCGGCCTTTTCAAAATCCGAGGGCAGAAAGGATTTTTTGCCCAGTTCCTGGTAGGTGCGCCCCAGATAATAAAGGGCCTGGGCCTTTTGTTTTCCTTCCGGGTCTTCATCCAGTGCCTGCTGGAATCTGTCCGCAAGGCTAAGCCAGTGCGAGCGATACTTGTTTCGATTTTCGTCGTCTATAAGTTTTTCCAGTTCCTGCACTGCGCTCTGCATCCCGGCAGACAGGAAGCACGGGGTGCAAAGAGCCAGCAGCAAGGCTGCAATGAAGAAGAATAAAAGCCTTTTTATACTCATGGTCATTCCACGGTTACGCTTTTGGCCAGATTGCGGGGCTGATCTACGTCTTTGCCCAGGTACACGGCCATTTCATAGGCAAAAAGCTGCAAGGCCGGCAATGCAAGGAAACTGTTCAATGGATCACCCAGCTGGGGTATTTCCCATTTTTCGTCTATATCTAATTCAATACCGGGATTGGTCAAGGCAATAATCTTACCGTTGCGGGCCCGGACTTCCATGAGGTTGGATACCATTTTATCCAGGAGATGGTTTTGCAGGGCCAGGGCAAAAGTGGGCAACTCCTGCTCGATAAGGGCTATGGGCCCATGCTTGAGTTCACCGGCAGGATACCCATCGGCGTGGATGTAGGAGATCTCCTTGAGCTTGAGGGCACCTTCCAGGGCCAGAGGATAATAGATGCCCCGTCCCAGAAAAAAGAAGCTTCGAGCCCTGGAATATTCAGGGCAGAGTTGTCTGGCCCTCTTCTGCATGCCCGGCAGCTGGGAGGTCAGCGTCTGGGGCAGATTGTCCAGGGTAAACATGCACTGGGCCATCTCGCTGTCGGAAACAGTGCCCCTGTAATGGCCCCAGTAAAGACCCAGAAGGTAGAGCATCACCAGCTGGCTGCACATGGCCTTGGTGGAGGCCACGCTTATTTCCGGACCTGCCTGGGTATAGAGAACACTGTCGGCCTCCCGGGCTACACTGGAGCCTACAACGTTGCATAGCCCAAGCACAGGAAGCCCTTTCTGGCGCACCATACGCTGCCCGGCCAGGGTGTCTGCGGTTTCACCGGACTGGCTGATGCTTAAATAAAGAGTGCCTGGTTCTTCCACCAGTTCCTTGTACCTGAACTCGGAAGCGATTTCCACATTTACCGGTATGCGGGCCAGGCTTTCCAGCACGTATTTGCCCCACAGCCCGGCATGGTAGGATGTGCCGCAGGCCATTACGTGCAGCCTGGAAGGTATGGGCAGAGCCTCCAGCTCAGGCAGGGTCACCCTGTTGTGCTTGCGGTCCAGGCGCCCGGCCAGGCAGTCGGTGATCACCTGGGACTGCTCAAATATTTCCTTGAGCATGAAGTGCTTGTAGCCGCCTTTCTGGGCGGCCTGAACGTCCCAGTTGATGCGCTGGATCGTCTTGGATACCGTATTTAGGCTTTGAGCGTCGTAGACAGTCCACTGACGTGCGTCCATCTCCACCAATTCGCCGTCTTCCAGAAAGACCACTTCCCTGGTAAAGGGCAGAAATGCCGGAATATCCGAGGCCACGAAATTTTCCCCGGTTCCAGCGCCGAGAATCAGGGGGCTGGCCTTCCTGGCCGCCCATATGTGGCCCTCGTGGTCCTTGCTTAACAAGGCAAAGGCATAGGACCCGCGCACCTGGGACATGCTCCATGCCAGGGCGCTCAGAATGGAGTCGTGCTGCTCCAGGGCGTGGGAAATGAGGCAGACCAGAACCTCGGTATCAGTCTGGGAGCGAAAGGGGTACCCTCGATCCTGGAGCATGGATTTGAGTTGATGGTAGTTTTCTATGATGCCGTTGTGCACCAAAGCCAGATTGTAGTGCACATCCAGGTGGGGGTGGGCATTGGTTTCGTTGGGGAGCCCGTGTGTGGCCCATCTGGTGTGTCCTATGCCGGAAGTGGCATGCAGCAACTGTCCGCCTTCCAGCTTCTTCTCCAGGGCGCTTAGCTTGCCTGCGGCGCGGAACAGGTGCAGACGCCCGGAATGGCCCAAACAGAGTCCGGCAGAATCGTAGCCGCGGTATTCCAGGCTTTTCAAGCCCTGGATGATTACGGGAACAGCGGGTCTGTGCCCGGTATAGGCGATTATTCCGCACATGAAGTCAGGCTCCTTGCTTATTTATCCCGGTCATGAACTCTTCCCACTGGTGCATGAGACTTTGCAGGGCGCGGCCTCTATGACTGCGGCTGTTTTTCTGCCCTGACTCCATCTCAGCCGCACTTAAGCCGACCTGAGGATCGAAAAACAACGGATCATAACCAAATCCGCCCTGCCCGCGGGGCTCATCCAGGATAATCCCGGGCCATTCCCCCTGGACCATCAGGATTTCTTCCCTGGGTGTGCACGCGCAAAGAACACATACAAACCTGGCCTGCCTGGAATCTCCTGACAGGTGACTCATTCTTTTGAGAAGCTTGTGGTTGTTTTCCAGGTCAGAGGCTTTTTTTCCGGCATACCTGGCGGAATAAACCCCAGGCTCATTGCCCAGGGCCGGGACCACCAGGCCGGAATCGTCAGCTACGGCTATATGACCTGTATGCCAGGCCACTGCCTTTGCTTTTATCAATGCGTTCTCCTCGAAGGTTGAGCCTGTTTCCTGTATATCTGCCAGACCGGGGTAGCTGTCCAGTCCCTTGACTTTCAGGTCAGAACGGACGGCAGCCATGATTTCTTCGAGTTCCCTGACTTTGCCGGAGTTGCGGGTGGCAAGGACCACGATGGAGTTTTCCATGGACATAAGGGTTCCTGTGAAAAAGTCGTTTTAATCGTCGCAAGAAATTAACAGGGCCTGTCCGATTGCGGCCTGGAAAATTCAATATTATGAAAGTCCTTTAATATAATTCTCAAGGAGATAGCAAGTCCTAATAAGCCAATTTGCCGGCTTTCCAGGAAAAAAGGGCGGTAGATCAGCTTGGCCTTACAGCCTAAATTTCCAGAGACTCAAAACTGCAAGCCTGCATGTCCGCCAGGAACACCCTGTTTCTCAGGCAGGGTTTTTGCCTGGTCAGTATGTGTATGGCCTCCCTGGCCTGCAGGGTGGCGATCATGCTTACAGTGCAAGCCACGTTGCCCAGGGCGATCTCTGCGCCCTGACCCTGGCCTGCCTGCCAGAAGGCGGCGGGGGTGCGGTCGCCAGGGAATACTGTACTGGCCAGACCGGTATTGCCGGCCACAAATCCGGTTACCACGGGACAACCGTGTATGCCGGCGGCTTGCAGCAGTTGCTCCCTGAACTCTACTCCCCCCAGGCAGTCCAGAACCAGGTCAGACTCAGGTAAAAGTCCAGGCAGGTCCTCCTGCTGCAGGTATTTGCCGCAGGTTTTTACCCGGGTAAAAGGATTTATGTCCTTTGCCCTGTTGCCCGCCGCCTCCACCTTGTTTTTGCCAACCAGGTGCGTGCTTCCCAGGAGCTGGCGGTTCAGGTTGCTCAGCTCGAATACGTCCCCGTCGGCAACAGTCATCCGCCCTACTCCACTTCGAACCAGAAGCTCAATAACGAAGCCTCCCAGTCCGCCTGCACCCACCACAATCACTCTGGAGCGGGCCAGATCAAGCTGCATGTCCAGGCTGATGGTTTTGAAATTACGGATATATCTCTCGGGGCAGATCTGGTTTTCCAGGGCCTTGACCTGGGCCTGCCAGGGCTGGATATTGTAGTTGCCGGCCAGATCCAGAAGCGGTGCATCAAGGATGCAGGCAAAGGGATAATTATCCAGGGTGTGGCTGTGTCTGGCCAGGTCCTGGATGAACCCGCTTAACTCCATGGCCTACCCACCTCCAACAGCGGGAAATACTCCCACCCGGTCCTGGTCCCCCAGGGGAGTAGAAAGGTCGGCACTCTTGCCGTTGACAAAGATGATCTTTACTTCATCCATGGGCAGGCCCAGGTTCTGGATCAGGTCTCTGGGAGTGGAGCCCGGAGCCATTTCCACCAGGCCTTCCGGGGGAGAGTACGGGGAAAGGGTTGCATAGCATCTTACCTGGACTTGCATAATGGCCTCTATTCTTGTTGGAGATTTTTGTAGAAAATGTACAGCAGAATCTGAAAAATAAGTATGATTTGCCTTTTAGCAAAGAGCATAATAGGGTGTAAAGAAAATCCATGACCATGCTTTTTTCTGTATCTGGGTCGGTATCCGCATTCCACCCCGATACCGATTTTTAGAGCAAGAGCAGACACAAGTCATGCTGAGCAGCTGAAGGCTTTACAAGTGTTGCTGCAGTGCCGAATTTTATGGGAGGAAACACATGGGTTTGATGCGCATCCTGGGATCAGTGGGTTATCCTTCTCTGGACTGGATACAGGTGGGAATAACCACCCGGTGCAACGCAGAGTGTATTTACTGTCCAAACCCGGTATTCAGGAAAAATGATCCTGGCAGACACATGTCCATGCAGACCTTTACCGGACTGTCCAGGGCCTTTCCCAGAACCGGCCTGGTGTATCTCCAGGGATGGGGAGAGCCCATGATGCATCCGGAGTTCGTGTACATGCTCAAAACGGTCAAGGACAAGGGGGCCAAGGCCGGTGTAACCAGCAATGCCAGCCTGCTGACGGACGAGCGCATCAGGCGTCTGGTGGATCAGGGGCTGGATGTTCTTGGACTGTCCGTGGCCGGGGTGGATGAGGCCAATGACCGCATCAGGCCGGGCAGCCCCATAAAGAAGGTGCGCCAGGCCGTGGAAAATGTGCACCGCATCCGGGCCCTCATGGGCAGCTCCACTCCCTCCCTGCACCTGGCTTACATGCTAATGGGCTCCAGGCGTAGCGATATTCGAGGGATGTCTGGCTTTATCAACTCCCTGGCCCCGGATCAGGTGGTGGTAAGCACCTTGACCCTGGCCCTTGATCAGGAGATGGAAAAAGAGATGTATCCGGCCAGGAACAAGGATGACTTCGAGGAGTTCAGGGAAGAACTTCTGGATATGAAATCGCAGGTGGATGGACAAAAAAAGGTGTTTTTCCATGTCTACAATCCATACCTGTCCGAAGGTCCCTGTTCGGAAAACATCCACCGCGCCTGTTATGTGGATGTGGACGGCAGGGTGCTGCCCTGCGTCTACACCGACGTAAGCACCCGGGACAGGGTCTACAGGTACTTCCGGGGCCGGCCTCACCCGGTCCAGCCCATTGATTTCGGACATGTCCCGGGTGATACTTTGAAAAACATCTGGAAAAGCAGGTTATACCGGGAGTTCAGGAACACGTTCAGCGCCGGGGAGTGCCCGGAGAAGTGCGCTACCTGCAGCAAGCGCTTCATTGACGACCTGACCCATGAAGAACCTGAACCCATCCGGGTGGACTACACAGGACCGGCATGAGGCAGGAGCTTTACAGCCTCGGGATTGTCCGTGTCGATGCCCACCAGGCAGATTTTGTGCTTATCCGCAAGGCTGATGGCTTCTGCGCGGTCAAAAAACAGGCTGGTTCCAGCTTCATAAGCCAGGCAGGTGGCCCCGGCCTGAACCATTGTCCTTACTGTCTGGCTGCCCAGTGCCGGCAGGTCGATGCGCTGGTCCTGGCCGGGTTTGAAGATCTTGACCACTGTAAGGTTGGACCCGGACAGTTCGCCAGCTCTTAAAATGGCCCTGTCGGTGCCTTCTATGGCTTCCACGGCCACCACCGCCCTTTCCTTGACCACGATGCACTGCCCTATGTCCAGACTGCCAATCTGTTTTACAATGGGCCAGGCAAAAAGGATGTCCCCTTTTTCGGCAAATGAAGGGGCCCGCCTGGATTGAAGGCCGGCAGGGGATATGAGTTCCGGCACAAATTCTATGGCTGATACCACCTCGAAGCCCTCCCGGTGCAGTTCATCGGCCACAGAGCTTAACAGAGCATTGTCGTTGCGGCTGCGCAGGTTGACCAGCAGTTTGATGGCCCTGAAATCGGGACGCAGATCAAAGGCCCTGGGCTTGTTTATGGGGCCTGCAAAAACCACATGGGAAACCCCGGCCTGGTGCAGAAATCTGATGAGTTTGCCCAGCTGGCCCAGTTTGAGCCAGACCAGCTGGTCGGTATAGGCCTGGATTTCCGGGAGGGTTTCCTTTTCAAAGGCTGCTGCCGCCACGCGGTAACCCTGCTTGCGGGCGTTTTGAGCCACCTGGAGGGGAAAGCTGCCCCCTCCGGCTATAACCCCCAGTTTTTTATCACTGGCCATCACGTTCCGGGTTGCGTTCCAGGGACACCACTCCCCGGCTGCTGGACTTGAGAAAGGAGACCAGGTTGTCTGTCAGCCTGAATCCGGAAAAATCCTGCCCCGCTTTTTCCAGGGCCTGCATATGGCTTAAATCCGATTTCCAGATGAGATTAAAAGCTTTCTTGAGAGCAGAGATTTCCTCCCTGGGAAATCCGGCCCGGCGCAGTCCGATGAGATTGGGCCCCACCAGCCTGGCCCTTTCTCCTACAGCCAGCATGTACGGAGGGACATCCTGGGCTATACCGCTTTTGCCCCCGATAAAGGCGTATTCGCCTATGCGCACAAACTGGTGTACAGCGCAAAGGCCGCCAATGACAGCTTTTTGCCCCAGGTGTACGTGCCCGCCAAGGGTAGCCCCGTTGGCCATGATCACCCCGTCTTCCAGGATGCAGTCGTGGGCGACGTGGGTGTAGGCCATGAGAAAACAACCGGAACCGATACTGGTGACGCCTCTGCCGTCCGGGGTACCCCTGTTCAGGGTCGTGTACTCCCGGATCTTGTTGTCGTCTCCCAGCCTGAGCCAGGTTTCCTCGCCGCGGTACTTGATATCCTGCGGGCCTTCACCGATGCAGGCGTAGGAGTAGACGTGGTTGTTGCGTCCCAGGCTGGTAAACTTCTTGATCTGGGCAAAAGAGTCCACTCTGGTTCCCTCGCCCAGGCTGGTGCTTTTCTCGATGACGACGTACGGGCCGATGACCACTCCCGGCCCCAGTTCGGCTTCAGGGTGGACTATAGCGGTTGGATGAACTTGTGCTTTCACGCCTGGTCTTCCCTGGGTACAATGGTTGCTGAAAACATGCCTTCGGCCACCACTCTGTCCTGGACCACCGCCTGGCCGTGCATGCGCCACAGGCTCATGCGGTGCCGGTCGTAGTTGATATGCATATACATGCTGTCTCCTGGAAAGACCGGCTTGCGAAAACGCACCTTGTCCACCCCGGTAAAAAGAAAGATCTTGTTTTGCATCTGGTCCGGCACGCTTCCGGCCACCAGAAGGCCGCCGGCCTGAGCCAGGGATTCCAGGATGAGTACCCCGGGCATTACCGGATAATCCGGAAAATGACCCTGGAAAAAGGGCTCGTTGATGGTAATGTTTTTCAGGGCCTTAAGGCTCTTGAAGGGCTCCAGCTGCACCACCCGGTCCACCATCAGAAATGGATAGCGATGGGGCAGAAAGTTCATGATGTCCTGTATGGACATTTCAGTTCCCGGGACCTGGTTCACTTGTCTTCTCCTTGATCCGGTCTGTTACCGGACTCTATCTGTTTTTCAAGCTGCTTGATCCTTTTGTTCATCTGGGAAAGTCTGGGCAAAAGAACTGCATTACGCAGAAAAGTGGTATGATCCATGGCCGGGATCCCGCCGGCATCGGTGTTGGCGGGCAAGGATTTCCCCACTCCGGATTTGGCCGCCACCCGGCAGTTGTCTTCGATTTCCAGGTGTCCGGCAACCCCCACCTGACCTCCCAGGATGACATTGCTGCCCAGGCGTACGCTTCCGGATATCCCCACCTGGGATATGAGCACGCAGTTTTCTCCAGTGTGCACATTGTGTGCGATCTGGACCAGGTTGTCGATTTTTGTGCCCCTGCCGATCCTGGTCTCACCCAGGGTGGCCCGGTCAATGGTGGTGCAGGCTCCGATCTCTACGTCATCTTCAAGAACCACCCTGCCTACCTGAGGAATCTTTATGCGCTGGTCACCGTCCTGGATAAAGCCGAAGCCGTCGCTGCCGATGACCGCACCAGGGTGAATAATTACCCGGTCGTGAATATGGCTTTGGGCCATGATGCTCACCTGGGGATAAACCAGGCAGTCCCGGCCAAGGACTGCATTTTCCCCGACATAGCAGTGGGGAAAGATGCGGCATCCAGGTCCTATGCGGGCATTGGCCCCTATAAAGACCATGGGGTGAATAATGGCTGTAGGATCAATGGTGGCTGTGGAATGGATGCCTTCCTGTCCTGGAAAGCTCTCCTGCATCCCCTGGGGCTCATGAAAAAGCTGCATGACCCGGGCAAAGTCCAGGTAGGGGTTTGGGCTCTTAATGGACCTGGACACCAGTTCCGCCTTTTCCGGGGGAACTATTACCGCCCCGGCAGCAGTGGTTTTCAGCCGGGGCAGGTACTTGGCATCAGATAGAAAGGACAGCTCATTGGAGCCGGCCTGATCCAGGGTGTTCACCCCGGTTATGTCCAGGTCTTCCCCGGTGTATTCCAGTTTGAGGCGGGCTGCGATTTCCGAGAGGAGCATAATGGGTGTCCCTTAATTCCGGGCTTCCCAGGCCTGGTTGACTTCTTCCATGAGTTCGTCGGTGACGTTCATGGCATCCCTGGCGTAGATTATTCCGCTTCCCTGGGCATCCAGTATCATGTCAAACCCTTTTTTATCGGCGAAGTCATCTATGACTTCGAAGAGCAGGTCGATGATGGGATCCGAGAGTTCCTGCTCCTCCTGCTGCATCCTGGCCTGGTAGGACTGGTATTTCTGCTGGAACTGCTGCATTTTCTGGCGAAGTTCCGCCTCCATGTCCTGCTGAGCCTCCTGGCTGAGCACCATGCTCTGCTGCTGCAGCTCCTGCCGCATTCTTTCCACCTCGGCCCTTTCCTGCTCCAGGTCATCACGCATTTCCTCGAAACGCAGAGTCAGCTGGCCCAGGGCCTGTTTGCCGGGTTCCGATGACTCCAGGATGCGCTGCACTTCAACTATTCCGATCTTGTTATCCGCCAGGGCCATACTCGGAACCAGCAGGCAGATGATAAGCAACATGACTGTTCTTTTCATTTTATATCTCTCCTTGATTTTTTTATTTAAAACTCATGCCCCATTGAGAATTCGATCTGGCTGCGGCTGCTGTCCTCCAGGTCGTCCAGTGCATATCCGTATTCCACCCGGATGGGTCCCATGGGCGAGTACCAGCGAATGCCGGCCCCGATACTCTTGTACAGATCGAAATCCACGCCCTCTCCTATGTCCCAGACATTACCGGCATCAAAAAAGACCAGGCCCATGAGGCCGATCTCCTCATTCAGGGGATGCAGCAGTTCAAAGTTGGTAAAGAAGTGTTTGTCGCCGCCCTTGACCTCGCCGTCGTCGAACCTGGGGGCAAGCTTGCGCGCTGCATAGCCGCGCACGCTGTTGATTCCGCCCAGGCGGAAGAGTTCAAAGTTGGGTATGTCTTCGTCTGTATTGCGCATGACATATCCGGCCTGACCCTTCCAGTGGAATATGCTCCTGTTCAGAACGGGCCGGTAATAGTCTGAGCTGGCTATATATTTAATGAAGTTGTCATCACCCTGCAAAAGCCCTCCGGCATATTCAACGGAGAGCAGGTTTCTGGTTCCCCGGGAGGGGTTGATGCGCCGGTTGCGGGTGTCGCGTATGGCGGCCACATAGGCACCGCTGGACCAGTTTTCCCCTTCCAGATCCTTGATGTCCCGGTGGGCATCGTCGTCCACATTGGTGATTCTGTAGTTTTCCAGGCGGTAATTCCAGTGCAGCCTGGTGTATTCCCCGATGGTATAGGCGAATTTGGCCCGCCCCCCCCGGGTGTCCCGGTCGTAAGTAAAGTATTCCTCGTCTACCCAGTACAGGTCGGCTCCCATGCCCAGGTTGCTGTCCCGGAACCGGGGGTTCCAGAAATCCAGGTCAAAACGGGTGGTCCGGGCTCCGAAACTGCCGCTGAAGCTCAAGCGGTAGCCCTTGCCGAAGAGGTTTCGCTGCTGGATCATGCCGGTGAAGAACACCCGGTCATAAGAGGAGTAGCCTGCTCCTGCAGAAAGCATGCCGGTGGGTTTTTCCTCCACCCTGGTGACCAGGTCCAGCACGTTGTCGTCGTCCGTGGGTACCGGCTGGATATCCACCTGCTCAAAGTAGTCCAGGCGCTGCAGTCTTTCCGTGGATCGTCGCAGCCCGCTGCCCCGGAAAAGATCTCCGTCGGTAAGGCGCATTTCCCTGCGGATGACGTTGTCCCTGGTCCTGTTGTTGCCCTCGATGAGCACCCGGCCGATGTAGATTTTTTCTCCCTTGCTCAGGTTGTAGATGACATCGACCTTTTTTTCCTCCTCGTCCACCTGCATGTTCACATCGGCTTCAGCAAAGGCGTATCCGTAGTCGGTGTAAAAGTCGGCCAGGTTCTGAGTGTCCCTCTGCATGGCGGAGCGGCTGAAATATTCGCCTTCTTGTCCCAGCTCGTCAAGGATGGTGAGTTTTTTCAGTTCATCCTCGCTGACCAGGAGATCCCCCCGGAAGGACACCTCACCCATTTTGTAGCGGTGGCCTTCCTCAACGTGGAAGGTCAGGTAGATACCGTCCTCTTCGAAAGCCACATCAGGCTGGCCCACCCGGGCATCGATATATCCCTTGTCCGCGTAAAAAGCTTCCAGGGCGGCCACATCCCGGTCCAGAAGCTCTTCCCTTAACACCCCCCTGCCGGTGAGCCAGGAAAAGATGCCGCGTCTTTTAAGCTCCATTTCCCCGCGCAGGGTGCGCTCGCTTATTTCCTCCGCCCCCCGGATCTCGATGCCGCGGATGAACAGGCGGTTGCCCTCGTCAATATTGATGTTCAGGTTGGCCTGGCGCTCGTCGATCTCACTTATGCTGTAATCAACAGTGGCGTTGTAGTACCCCTTGCCCCGGTACAGTTCCCGGATCCTGCCCAGATCTTCACTGATGATCTGGGGGTTTACCACCGATCCTGTCCTGGTGGTGAGCACTTCCCGGACGTCGCTTTCGCTTATGTCATCGGCTCCGGATATGTTGATATTTTGAATAAGGGGCTTTTCCTCAACCACGATGGTGACTTCCTTGCCCTGGGGCGTGTCCTGGACATGGAACTGTACGTCGTCGAAATATCCCAGGTCAAAGATGTTGCGCAGTTCCCGGTTGAGTTTTTCCGGATCATACATGTCCCCTTCCTGGACCTGGAGGCGCAGCAGGACCACATCCGGGTCCAGGATATCAACGCCTTCAATGTCGATGGAGGCTATGCGTTCTTCCCGGAGCATCTCCTGGTAGACCTTTTCCGCCAGGTCCTCCACTGCCGGCAGGATATTTATCACCCCTTCCTTGACTATGTAGAAAGGCACGGTTTCCCTTTCACCATAACCGTCCACAAGTCTTGCATCCAGGCTTATGTATTCGTCCACTGCATTGAAGGTGCCGTACAGGGCAAAGCGGCTGTCGCCCAGAAGGGCCAGTCGCCGGGCCTGCTGCACGTCCAGGTAGCTTATTTCTTCCTGGGTAATCAGAGTCTGCCCCAGTTCCGGCTCAACCACTTCCAGGCCCTTGTCCCGCAGGGAACTGGTCAGCATGGAAGGCAGTCCGGTCTGTAAATACTCAAGCTCTTCAGGGGCGTTTATTTCAAAGGGCAGAGCCAGGATCTGCTTTTGTCCGGCCTGGGAATTGCCGGCAGGAAGCAACAGAAGAAAAAGCGGCAGAAAAACAAGTATCCAGCACAACATTATTTTATTGATTAAGGACATACATGCCACCTGATTTTAGTTCGTAGTTTATATTCATGCGCGAAGCCAGGTCCAGATTGTGGGTGACCACCACCAGGGTCATGCCCAGTTCACGGTTTAAATGCAGAAGCAGATCCCCCACTTCCCGTCCTTTGGCCTCGTCCAGGTTCCCTGTGGGTTCATCCGCCAGGAGCACCCCAGGCCGGGGCAGGATTGCTCTGGCTATGGCCGCGCGCTGGCTTTCTCCACCGGACAGCGTGGTAACGCTCTGCCCGGCCTTGTGCTGCAGGCCTACCTGTTCCAGGGCCTCAAAAGCGGCCTCATGGGCATCTTTTTTTCCAGCGCCGTTTATTATGGCAGGCATGGCCACATTTTCCAGGGTGCTGAACTCGGGGAGCAAATGATGAAACTGGAAAATAAAGCCGATTTCGGTTCTTCGCAGTCCGGCCTTTTGTACAGGAGAAAAAGCGGATAGATCCTGTCCGTTGAAAAAGACCTTTCCCTCTGTGGGATCGTCCAGGGTGCCCAGAATGTGTAGCAGGGTGCTCTTGCCGCATCCGGAAGCTCCCTGGACGGCCACTGTTTCTTTTTTTTCTATGTACAGATCCACCCTGTCCAGAACGGTGACGGTTTCCGGGCCGGAAGTGAAAGACTTGCTCAGTTTGTCCAGTTTGTAAAGGGGTTCATTCATGCCTTAGAGCCTCAGAGGGGTTGAGTCCCGATGCTTTGCGGGCCGGATATATGGTGGCCAGAAAGCACAAAACCATGGCGGCCACAGCGATTATTATCAGGTCTGAAGTGTTCAGCAGCACCGGCAGGTATTCCATGAAATACACATC
>SL_8KL_010_SEDDRAFT_10000813_pt1 | contig 27209 bp, 19 predicted proteins | sample SodLakKL_010_SED_4_FD_11160 | JGI IMG/M metagenome (IMG submission 11160) | reverse complement strand
TTTTGTTAATTAATATAATTCGTTAATATAATTTAGTTCAATTACCACCTCCTAAAATAAAATACTTCATAATTTTCTTATTTTCTTATAATCTTATAATGAATTTAAAAAAAAGTAATGAAAAAATTATTTTGCTATTTCGAAAATGTATAATCATTATAAAACTTTTTTATGTTTTTGTCAAGACATATTGTGGTATTTTTTACCTTACCACTGGTAATGTTTTTGGCAATTAACTTTAACTGTAATATTAGTTATATTGAACCTGAATTTTCATATTATTTTTAAATATATTATCATCTCCCAAAATATCCGGTAAATCCTCTAAGGATATACAATGGGTAATCATCTGTCCTATATTTATGTTTGTATCAGCTGCAATTTTTAATGTACGGCGAAATTGATTGACAGAAGAACCTGTGGTACCGGTTAAAACCTGCTGTTTATAATGCAGGTCATTGGTAGATACCGGTATCTTCTTATCTCCAGCCAATCCGGCAAAAAAGTTTATTTTTCCACCAACCGCCAGCAAATCAAGGGCCTGTTTCTGTACTGCAGAAACAGGTGCAGCTGTTATGATGTTATCCATACCTCTGCCTTCTGTAATTTCATATATTGTTTCTTCCAGCTGTTCATCATTCATTAATGTGTAATCAGCAGCCATTTTTTGGCTGAACTCCAGCCGTTTTTTCTCTACATCAACCATAATAATTTTCCCGGTTCCCAGATTACGGTTCAACAGTAAGTGAAAGTTGCCCATTACTCCCGCACCAAAAACCAGTAAATTTTCCCCCGGCTTTATATTAAGAGATTCATATGCATTATAACAGCAGGCCAGAGGTTCTATTAGAGCCCCTTTTCCAAAACTCATCTCATCCGGGAGTACAGTAACATTTCCTCTCCTGAGTGCTTCAGCAGGAATTTTAACATACTCAGCAAATCCACCCGGTAGCCCTATTCCTAAAGCCTTAAAATCAGGGCACAGCTGCTCTAAGCCCTGACGGCAGACAAAACAGTACCCACATCCAATATTTGGAGCAATACTAACTCTCATACCCTGTTTATAAAACTCAACTTCGGAACCTACTTCAACAATCTCACCGGAAATTTCATGACCCAAAATCTGCTCACCTGAAATTTTCTCTCTTCCCTTTTTATAAATTTTACGATCTGTGCCACAAATAGAACAGGCTTTTACTTTAAGCAGAGCTTCACTGTCATCAATTTCTGGTATTTCCATTTGTTTTATTTTTATATTTTCTGTTCCCCGGTATATGGCAGCTTTCATTTTCTATGCCTCCTGCAGTTAATTATTGAGCTGTATAACCACCATCAATAGTCAGTACCGAACCAGTCGCATAACCAAGTTCATCAGCAGCCACAGCCATTACTGCAGAAGCAATCTCCTCCGGTTTTCCCAGCCTTTTTAGGGGACGGATTTTTTCCAGTTCTTCCTGCAGGGCTGCAGTATCATCAGCCTGTTCCAGAGCTTTTTCCACCAGAGGTGTCATAGTTGTCCCCGGGCATACAGCATTAACCCGAATATTATCATCAGCAAAATCAACAGCAGTGCTTTTGGTTAAAGAAATCATACCAGCCTTGGAAACATTATAGGCTACCTGGTCTTTAAAACCATCAATCCCTGCTTCCGAGGAAATATTAACAATAACCCCACTTTTTTGAGGCAGCATATGATTTTTTATTATATATTTGGACATTAAAAATGCTCCATCCAGATTAATCTCCAGTAAATTTATCCAGTCTTTATATTCTGTGGTCACAACATTTCCATTCATATGTATACCGGCATTATTTACCAGGATATCAACTGAACCTATATCCTGTTTTACCTTTTTAGAAAATTCTTTTACCTGTTCTTCCTGACTGACATCGGTCTGAACAAATGTTACCTCCCCCTGAATATTTTGTTCACACTCCCGACCTGCCTGTTCATCAATTCCCGCAATAACAACCCGGCTCCCGGCAGCTGTTAATTTTTCTACCACAGCCTTACCAATCCCCATTTCTCCTCCGGTAACAGCTGCCAGCTTATCTTTAAAAGAAGTAAACATCTCTATTCACCTTCCCGTATTTGATTTTTGAGTGTAATTAGAATATAAACTTAAAACACATTTTTCTGAATTTTTTCAGGAATATAAAAATGGCTGCTCTTTATAGATTCCTCTTATTCATCTATAATCACAAGAAATCATAAGAAAACACTTATATATTAAATATAAACTTGATAACAGAAAAACTTTTGACATTACTTGCTAAATTGTTTATGTCTTCTGGTATTTACCTTTGTGAACAAAAAGATTTATATTTTTTCATATATTTAATATACCGGCTGCAGTAAAGCCGTGATTTCAGCTGTTATTTACCAGTCTGACCTTTATTTTGCCTTTATCCCCCCGAAAACGTGATTCAAAATAATCAAATATAACTCCTGACTGAGCATAAGTAATATTTTTCATTAAATGTATTGGGGCACCTTTTTCAACTTTGAGATATTTCTGGTCATCCTGATCGGCAACAGCAGGTTCCAGACTTATCTCGGCTTTAGAATAAAAAAGACCATATTCTTTACCAATAGTTTCATATAAGGACTTATTTTCAAGATTTACTTTTTCCAGCCCCGGACATAGTTTTGAGGGAACAAAATTATGAACTGTTACAATAGGTTCTTCTTCAACATAACGAATTCTTTTTAGAAAAACCACCTTATCATCAGCTGAAATATTTAATCTGCTGGCAATAAATTCACGGGGATTTCTCAGCTCCTGAATGAGGACTTCGGTTTTTAGTTTATAACCTTTCTCTTCCATATCATCATAAAAAGTGGTCAGCTTCTGAATAAATCCGTAGTTAATCTTTCCTTCTGCTACATATGTGCCTCTTCCCTTTTCCCTCCGCAGCAGACCTTCATTAACCAGCTCTTTTAAGGCCTGCCGCACTGTAGGACGGCTAACATCAAAGTGTTCGGCCAGTTCCCGTTCCGGAGGCAGCAGATCTCCTTCTTCCAGATCACCATTTTCAATTTTATCTTTTATTAATTCTTTCAACTGAAAATAAAGTGGAATCGGAGTTTCCTTATCCAGTTTTGATTTGCCATTAATGATTGTGCTCATTATTTACACCTGAGTTTTTATTTTTAATATTTTTATTTTATAATACATTTTTATTATAGCAGATATAAAAATATATTTCAAGGACATTATTAAGTTTTTAATTAATGAAGTTATAATGTATTTACCTTTTTTATGATATATTCTCTCAAATTTTCTAAAAAAATTATTTTTGCCCTGCCAGTTAAGATTATCCCAAACAGCTGGTAAAATTATTCCAGCTGCCAAAACCGATTGGGAAATTTTTATATATGATACATATAACCCTGTTCACCTTTTTCCTGTTTTATTTCCAGGGCCCTTTCTTTAAGGTCAGCCAGTGTTTTTGACTCGACTACTTCTTTAATTTTTTCCTTGATCTCCATCCACACTTCCCGGGTAACACAGGTATTTACATATTCACATTCACCATTCTTTTCTTTTGTACAGTCCACCGGTGAAAGATTTCCTTCCAGTACCCGCATAACATCACCCACGGTTATTTCTTCTGGTTCCTGATTAAGCATATAACCACCATGGGCTCCCCGCACACTGCTCACAATCTCCGCCTTTCTTAATTTAGCGAATAACTGTTCCAGATAACGTTCGGAAATATCCTCCCTCTGTGAAATTTCTCGCAAAGGTATGGCCCCCGAACTTTGATGAACAGCCAGATCAACCAGTGCTCTTAGACCATAGCGTCCCTGAGTAGAAATTTTCAATTTTCTCACCTCTATTTAAATAAATTGAAATAAATTTGTTGACCTCTACAAAGTTTCAAAACAGCAGAATTGTTTTCTAATTTATTTTTCTCCGGACAATTCATAGTATCTTTATAAGACTATGACAATAATACCATAAAACTCTATCCTGTGTCAAAGATAACCGTGGAATATACTGCAGTCTGGCCCTTCAGATTAATTATTGCCCGGGAAACCTTTTGTTCTCATTTTTTAATTTTTTTTAAAATCGCAGGGGAATATCAGATTTACTAACCTCAACTTCGGGAAAACCTTTTGATTTTAAAAAAGATTCAATACTGGCCCGGGCTATGTCTATATCATTCCGGGGCCCTATTTTTATATGTTCCAGGGGAATTTTGTTCTTGAAATTAACCTGGATATAGGGAATTAAGATTCCATTGGACACATAATAATCAACAAATTTTTCAAATTCAGGCAGCAAAAATACAATTCTGAATTCTTCTTCATGGCGGAATTTTGGATCTTTAAACATCATCAGAACATGAAAGAAATAATGCATAAATTCAGTTAAATCACCGGCCGGATTTTCCCGGTAATAATCATCAATTTTGGTCAGCGGCTCCCGGATAAATTCCCGCTGTTTTTCCCGATCATAAATAACCTTATCCACTCTTATATGTTTATTATAGTCTAAATCCATGACCTCTCCACCGGGTGAACGGATAAAAAGATCCTCCCAGACTTCTGAAAAATTAAAACCCATACAGTAGCCATCCATATTGGAATAATTGGACCACAGCAGCTGAGAATCTATATTACTGGAAGTTGAAAGCACAAAAATCTGGTCTGACCGCTCTACTATATAATTAATAAATTCTTCAATTATCTCAATAACTTCATTACAGATATCTTTATCTTCCCTGATAGTTTCTTCAATTACATTACAGGCATATTTAACCTCAGATTTATCATTTAAAAACATGGCATTAGAAACCCAGATGTTGTTATCTTCAACTATACCCCGTACCGCTTTAATGGTCGTGTAATGATATTTGCAGCCGATATCCTGATCGGGCAGACCAATCTTTGACTTTTCCAAAAAATTATTGAACTTATGATTATTATTCATAAAATACCGGTATGATTTTCCGGTAAACCTCCTTTCTTTTGCTGTCTGAATAATAAACCCTGCTGGCTAAAGGAATAAGCCCTCTACAAAAATATTTCAAAAAGAATTTAAAAGAGGGCAAATTCCCGGACACTTATTCTAATTTTGGTCAAGGATAAACTCAGGGCTGATCAAAAGGCCCATTTCCTTTAATTGATATTCATAGGACCACCGACTGCCCGAGGTTCGCCAGGCATCAGGACCAAACCAGGAATAAGTATGATCACAGTTGTGTACGGTTCCAAATGTATTTATGCGATTTCCATAAACCTTGAGATCAACTTTATGCTTCCCGGACTCCACAGCCCCCAGGTCTGCTCTGTAAGGGGCCAGGGCAATCTCATCCTTTCTTTTCCCATCAAGAGAAACGGTTAACAGTGGGTTTCTAAATTGTGGTGTTTCCACATACAGCTCACCCTGACCACATTCTATAGAACAGTGGTAGGTTACATTACCGGCATAAAAAGGTAACCCCTGAGCTGTCCAGTCCCCAAAAGTCAGCTGCTTTACTGGTTCAATTATTTTACTGTGGCTGCCTGTAACTTCAACTCCAAAATCCCCCAGAAGATAGCACCATTCTACATCGGTCCTGGAATTGAAAGGTATCTTAAGTATAAGCTCCGTCTCTCCGGCCGGAATTGCCGGTAAGGGCACTTTTTTAATACTTTTATCAACAAAATAACCCTCCGGGGAGCCCTGAACCTGCTTTTCATTAAGAAAAATTCTGGTGTTTTCCGCATTTTCCAGGGCCAGCACCGGTTTCTCTATTTCAATTTCTGATTCTATATTAAATTTTAAAGCCAGGGTGTGTTCAACATCCTCTTTTTCCTCCCTGAGCCAGGGCTGGGCCATAGCACTCATTCTCAGAGGATAGCCCAGCTTTTTTCGGAATTTATTATCTATCCGCAGTATTTCTTCTCTGGACTGCCAGGAACCTTCATCAAAGGCATATTCAGCCATATCCAGAAGCAGGACATTGGGCTCACTGAGGCTAACCGGTACCGGGTCAGTTATATCGATTTTTTCAGCAGAAGGGGATGGCCTTTTTTGTCCGGGCTGAACTGATACCGGAGATTTATCTTCCTTTTCTGTACTGCTTTTTTCGGGGCTTTCAGCTGTTACCGGTTCCAGACTCAAAAGTAAACTATCATATTCATAAAAATAATGCTTTATTACTGTCTGTTCATTCTTATGCTCCCCCGGACAGTCAGATATTTCTCCGGTTAAAGTATCATATATACTTACCTGCCAGGAACCTTCAATCCTTAGTTCAATCTCCTCACCGAAAGAAATGTCGGGATTTCCCATTTTGTTTACATGGCAGATAAACAACCACCTTCGGTCACCATCACACCGCATCTGGTAGAAAAGATTATCAGACCGTGACCCATCCTTTTTTCTTATATCAATATCCCTGATTTCTTGCAGGGCGGTCAAAATTCTGCTTCTCCTGAAGGGGATATTTTCAGATCTCTCAGCAAGTTTTTGGGCCCTCCGGAAGGGCTTACCATCTACCAGTGAGGGTTTTTCTCCCATGAAAATGATACGTCCCCCACCATCTGCAAAAGCTTCCAGACGGTCCAGAGTGCTGCTCCTTAAAGTCTCACACCCGGGCATCACTATAACCTCATAATCGACTGCTCCTACCGAAAGTTTATCCTCAGTTTCAATATCAGATAAAGACGGCAGCAAAGATTCGGAAATAAAATCAAAATCAATCAGTCCATATAAAAGCCATTCAATAAGATTGTTAAAATTACTGTCCAGTTCCTCTCTGATATCAGCCGTTTGATCTTCGGGTCCCCAGTGCAGCCAGTATGATTCAACTGGATGAATTACCCCGACTTTAACCTGGGGCTCTCCCCGGCTTAATACAGTATTCAGCCGGGCAAAATGATCTTCGATAAGCGGATATTCTTGATACCAGGGCGCTTGATAGCCAATACTTGCCGGATAATCCCTTTTGGCTTCTCCGGCCATTGACACCCAGGTCAGATGATGTACCCGGACCTGAACTCCCAGGGCTGCCTGCCAGTCTCCCTGAAGTTTATGTCCTCTGAAATCAAAATCCCAGTTGGTAACTCCATAGAGTTCACTTAACACACCCGGTCGGTCATACTGTCGGGCCGCACTCTGAGCCTGTTTGGCTGTGGAGAATTCACGGCGGTCACACAGAATATCAATTCCCGGCAGCTGAAAAGAACGATAGGAGCGCATTGTTTCCCCCAGAGCAGCAGTCTGTGATTTAAGTGAGGGTTCTTCCATCATATGCCCGGTCAGCATAATGTTATGTTCCTCACACCAGCTGCCTATATTATCGGCAAAAGCCTGGGTAAAACGCTCACTTACATGGTCATGATAACGATACCTGATTGTTGAAATTTTGCCTTCCGGCAGCTCCCAGATCAGTTCCGGAAGATGCGCCAGCAGGCTCACTTTATAGGTGTTTTGAAATGATTCCTCCAGGTCATCGGTAAAAGGAAGAGTTACCTCTTTTTTCTGCCGGGCAAAATTTAAAGTTTCTTTATGAGTAAATTGAGGTTCATCGGTAAAAATAGCCGGTATGGAATCACCAAAATCCTCCCCTAACTCTGCGTAATATTTTTCATGAGTTATCTCAATAAACTTATCAATGGCCTCTTTATCCAGAGTATTTACATAAGACTGGTTATTAAACCAGGGGCTATCTCCGGCCACCTCCAGATAAGCCCACCAGATTTCTCCCTCACCTGAAGGCTGTTCATCTTCCTTTAAAGACCGATAATCCTGTAAATAACCGTCCTTTAGAATTATTTCATACTTTCCCAAAAACTTTCTGCTTGTACTTCTCTGCACCCGTGCTGAGGCATCATATTCGCCATCATCAAGCTTATCCCGGGAAAGATCATATTTTTGGGGAGTAAAAACCAAAAAGCGGGCTCTATATTCCTGATTTTGGGTGACATAACCCCCACCAAAACCGGAAGGCCATTTATCCTCATCATATAACCAGCACAGCATCTCCTCCTCTTTTGCTTTTTGGTTACAGGCTCTGACAGCTTCCATATATTCCGGTCCCAGGTATTTTGTATCCAGACCAACCCGGGGATGAATGTGAAAGCCCCCCAGGCCCATCTCTTTTAGATGCTCAATTTGTTCCAGCAGTTCACAGACTTCTAGTTTAGTATTCCAGGCCCAGAAAGGAGTACCCCGGTATTCTGAAGTAGGGTTAGAAAACAGTTCTTCAGACAGCTGTTCTGATTGATTTTTATATAACATGATGACCTCCCGTTTGGCTTAATTTTTAAGTTTTAGTCTGTCCTGCTTTACCTAATCCTTTTTGATATTTTCTCTAAGCATCCTGTTCGCCTTCTGAGGGTTGGCCTGGCCCTTAGTCTTCTGCATAATCTGTCCGACCAGATAGCCTACTGCCTTATCTTTGCCATTTTTAATATCTTCCACTACCTCCGGATTTTCGTCAATAACCTCTTCGATAATAGCTTCCAGCTGACCCTCATCACTTATCTGTTTTAATCCCTCTTCTTCCACAATTTGCTCCGGATCCTGACCGGTAATAAACATTTTTTCAAATACATCCTTGGCAATTTTACTGCTTATAGTATCATCCTCGATCAGATTCAGCAATTCTCCGATCTGCCGGCCTTTAACTTTACTCTCTCCGGGACTGAGCTCCTCCTCATTTAACTTTCTTAAATGCTCACTCATAATCCAGTTGCTGACTGCTTTGGGCTCATTATGAGCGGCAGCAGCATCTTCAAATAAATCGGCCAGAGCCCGGGTATCGGTCAATACACCGGCATCATATTCCGGAAGACCATATTCTTCTATAAATCTTTTTTTTCTGACCCGCGGCAGCTCAGGCAGATCCTCTTTTATCTCATTTATCCATTCCCGGCTGATCTCCAGAGGTACCAGGTCTGGTTCGGGAAAATAACGATAATCATGAGCCTCCTCTTTACCTCTCATGGAGATAGTTTCTTCCAGATCCTCATCCCAGGCTCTGGTCTCCTGAACAACTTTTTTTTCACTATCCAGTATCTTTTTCTGCCTCTGTACCTCAAAACTCAGGGCCTTTTCAACAGCCTTAAAAGAATTCATATTTTTTACTTCAGTTTTTATACCAAATTCTTTTTGGCCAGAACCCTCCTCCATATTGCAGTCCGATACTCCCAGATATTCCATAATACTTTTCAGCTGAACTAAATATTCCCGGGCCTGAGCCGGAGTCCTGATATCCGGTTCACTGACAATCTCGGCCAAAGGCACCCCCGATCTGTTGTAATCAACCAGGCTGCCTGTTGAAAAATCAATTGTTCCTTCATGAATAAGTTTACCTGCATCTTCCTCCAGATGAATACGGGTTATTCCAATTTTATGTTCCTCACCCTCAACTTCTATCTCAATATAACCATCTTCACCCACCGGTTTATCATACTGTGAAATCTGGTAGGCCTTGGGCAGGTCCGGATAAAAATAATTTTTGCGGTCAAATTTGCTGTAATCACATATATTACAATTTAAAGCAAGTCCTGCTTTAACCGCATATTCCACCGCTTTTTTATTCAGCACCGGCAGGGTTCCCGGCAGCCCAATACACACCGGACAGGTGTGAGTATTGGGAGCACCTCCAAACTCCGTACTGCAGCTGCAGAAAATCTTGGAATCTGTCTTCAGCTGGACATGAACTTCCAGCCCAATTACTGTCTCATAAACCGTCTTCTGTTTTGTAGCTGACATTTATCCAAACACCTCCACAAAAAATTTAATTCTCTAAAGTTCGGGTTTCTGCTCTATGTTTAACTTCTGTTCCAGGGTATAGGCGGTCTGCAGAATAGCTCCTTCTCCATAATGAGGCCCCATAATCTGAAAACCAACCGGCAGCCCCTGGCTCAAAACCACAGGGCAGTGAAATAGCCGGAATACCGGCAATATTTACCGGAACAGTAAATATATCAGCACGATATTGCTCCATTAGATCTTTTTCTGCTCCAATCTTAAAAGCCGTCGAAGGTGAGGTCGGTGAGACCAGAAGATCATACCCGGAAAAAAGTTCCGCAAATCTATCTTTGATCAATGTTCTTACCTTCTGAGCTTTGAGATAATAATCATCATAGTAACCGGAACTTAAAGCATAGGTGCCCAGCATGATTCTCCTTTTAACTTCCTCCCCAAAACCCTCACTGCGGGTTCTGGTAAACATGGAGCTCACATCTTCAGCAGCACTGCGGCTGCCATATCTAACCCCATCAAAGCGGGCCAGATTGGAACTGGCTTCAGCAGGGGCAATTATATAATAGGCCGCCAGAGCATATTCGGGCTCAATCACACTGACTTCTTCAATTTGGGCCCCGGCTTCCTGCAGTACTTCCAGGCTATCCTTGACTGTTTTTTCAACTTCTTTATCAAAATCCACCGCAAAGTATTCCCGGGGTACTCCAATTTTCATCCCGGACACATCTTCCTTAATAAATTCCATATAATCCGGAAATTCTCGATCTACAGAGGTTGTATCCCGCTTATCATGTCCGGAGATAACATTTAAAATACGGGCACTATCCTCCACATTTCTGGTCAGGGGCCCGATCTGGTCCAGAGAAGAGGCAAAGGCTATTAAGCCGTAACGGGAAACATTACCATAGGTCGGTTTCATACCCACAACCCCACAAAAAGAGGCCGGCTGACGAATAGAGCCCCCTGTATCAGAGCCCAGAGCAGCTGCCACTTCACCGGCCGCCACAGCAGCCGCCGAACCCCCGCTGGAACCACCAACAACATGATCCAGATTCCAGGGATTTCGGGTTGGATAAAAGGCCGAATTCTCCGTGGAAGAACCCATGGCAAATTCATCAAGATTAGTTTTACCTGCTATCACACCCCCCTGCTTTCGAATCTGTTCAATCACGGCGGCATCATAAGGGGGGTTATAACCCTGTAAAATTTTTGAAGCACAGGTTGTTTCCATATCAGCAGTTGACATATTGTCCTTAACAGCCAGAGGTATTCCTTCCAGCTCTCCTCCTGTTTCCATATCAGCCAGCTCTTCAGAAACTTCTTTTTCACTCACCGTGATAAAGGCCCGGACCCGGTCTTCTACCTCATCAATTCGTTCCCGAAATGCATTTAATATATCTTCTGTGTCAAGTTCTCCATTCTCTTTTTTATCCAGCAGTTCTCCTGCCGACATCTCATATATTTTCATATATAAACCTGATATATAATCAGGCCTGGCCACCTCCTTGAAAAAATAATTTTGAATTCAGACCCTTATTTAGTTTTACTGCAGGTACTCATAAAATACGGACTTCCCTTTTCTGACTGCAGGTGATCACTCCTCACCAGAAATAGGAGGAACTCGAAAATGCCCTTTCTTCTTATCCGGGGCATTGGCCAGTATATCCTCCTGACTGTAAGATTCCTCTACTTTATCCTCCCGCATAATATTTTTCATGGGTACCGTGTAGGCTGTAGGTTCAACTCCTTCGGTATCCAGCTTATCAAGCTTTTCAAAAGAGTCAATAACACCACCCAGCTGTTCGGTAAACTTATCCAACCTGTTTTTCATCTAATTCCAGATGGGCAAGTTGGGCAATATGTTTAATTTCCTCTCTGGAAATCATAATTTTATCTCCTTTCCTGAATATGTTTTTTTATTATTAAATAACTAAATTATTTTTTGCTATTTTAAAAAAGCTTCAAATTCTTCTTCGCTGAGCACAGTCACCCCCAGCTTTCGAGCTTCTTCCAGTTTGGAGCCCGGGTTTTCCCCGGCAACTAAGTAATCGGTCTGCCCGCTGACCCTGGAGGTGGGTCTGCCCCCCAGGCTGCGCACTAAATCCTGGGCTTCATTTCGGGTATAATTATCCAGAGCACCGGTAAACACAAAACGTTCTCCCTCCAGTTCCCGCTGCTGATCTCCTGTCTTGTTCTGAGAAAGATTTACTCCGGCTTTCTTTAATTTTTCAATAACTTCCCGGTTATGTGTTTCCTGAAAATAACTAACCACACTTTCAGCAATCACGGGACCTATTTCGGAAAGCTCTTTTAGCTCTTCTTTTTCAGCTTCGGCCAGACGATCAATATCAGTATAAGCTCCACTGAGTATTCGAGCTGCATTCTGGCCCACATGACGAATACCCAGAGCAAAAATAACCCGAAAAAACTCCCGTTCTTTACTATCCTCAATCGCTTTAATTTTATTCTCGGCTGATTTCTCCGCCAGTCTTTCGAGAGGAATTAAATCCTTTTTATTCAAAAAATATAAATCAGCAAAATCATCAATCAATTCTTCTGCAAGCAGCTGATCTATCAGAGCTGGTCCAACTCCTTCAATATTCATGGCATTTCGGGAAACAAAATGCAGAATTCCTTCTCTTTTTTGGGCCGGACAGGAGGTTATATTGGTACAGCGGACAACGGCTTCATCTTCTTCTCTTAACACCGGAGCCCCACAGACCGGACAGTGATCCGGCATTTCAAATTTCTCTTCCTGGCCGGTACGCTGTTCTGTAATTACTTTAACAATCTCCGGAATAACATCTCCCGCCTTTTGGACCAGTACCCGATCACCTATTCGAACATCTTTTTTCCTTATTTCATCTTCATTATGTAAGGTAGCTCTGCTGACCGTAGAACCATCAAGCTCCACCGGTTCCAGCCGGGCCGTAGGAGTCAGGGCCCCGGTCCGCCCCACCGATATCTTAATATCCTGAATAGTGGTAGTTTTTTTCTGAGCCGGAAATTTATAGGCTACCGCCCAGCGGGGACTTTTAGAAGTGGCCCCCAGTTGATCACGTAAGGCAAGGTCATTGACTTTAATCACTATACCATCTATTTCAAAGGGAAGTTCATTTCTTTGGGCCGCCCATTCTTCACATTTCTCAATTATTTGTTCTACATCCTTATATTTCTCATACCAGTTAATTTTAAATCCCTGTTCTTCAAGAAGTTCGAGAGTTTCCTCATGTTGTTTTAGTGAATGTCTCTTCGGATCCAGAACACTGTAGGCTATAAAATCAAGCGGGCGCCGGGCAGCAATATCGGGATCCAGCTGGCGAACCGAGCCGGCTGCGGCATTACGGGGGTTGGCAAAAGGTTCTTCTTCTCTATCCATACGCTGTTGATTCAATCTTTCAAAATCCTCTTTTTTTATAAAGATCTCACCCCTTAATTCAATGTCCACTGCTTCCTTTTTTAATTTCAGAGGAATAGTGTGGATAGTTTTTATATTGGGAGTAACATCTTCACCGACCAGCCCATTGCCCCGGGTGGCTCCCCGAACCAGACTACCTTCTTCATATGTTAAAATCGCTGATAGTCCATCAATTTTATGCTCCAGAATAAATTCTATATCCCTGTGACCGGCCAGCCGATACACCCGATCCACAAAAGACCTGACTTCCCCGGCATCAAAAGCATTGCCCAGAGAAAGCATCTGCTCACTGTGGGTTACCTTGGAGAACTCATCCAGGGGCTCTCCTCCCACCCGCTGGGTGGGAGAATCAGAAGTAATTAATTCCGGATATTCCTGTTCTAACTGCTCCAGCTCTCTCATCATTCTGTCGAATTCAGCATCCGAAATTTTCGGTTCATTAAGCACATAATACTGATATTCATGATATCGTATTTTTTCTCTAAGCTCATTAATTCTCTGTTCAGCACTCTCAGGAGATGTTTCCGGTTNTCCTATATCTCCAGTCATAATAATATCACCCATTTCTTTATACCCACTGTAATCACCTGATTTAAAAAATGTAAAGCTAAGCATTTTTCCTGGTGGATGTAAATAAGCATCACTGACCTGCAGCAGGGTATCCTATCTCTCATATTTTTGTNTATCCTATAATTTCTGTAAAGAAGCATACTCCGCCAGCAGCTGACGGGGTTTCCCTTTTTCAAATTCAACTGTTACTTCCAGCCCATGTTCATTCTTAACGGCTGTAATCTTACCCCGGCCAAAACGGGGATGGACCACCCGATCTCCCACTTTATACCTGGAGTTCCCGGTATTTTTAGATTTCTGAGCAGAATCAGCTGTATCTTTTTTGGTATCTGAATCATCATCAGAATTAAGAGACCGGCTGATATAAGAGGCCATACTTTCCCGGTCATCTGCCAGAATTTCTTCCGGCAGTTCCCGTAAAAAACGTGAAGGATCATTACGCTGACTCTTACCAAAACGTCTTCTTTCCCGGGCTCTGGTTAAATATAGTTCTTCCTCAGCCCGGGTAATACCAACATAACAAATTCTTCTTTCTTCCTCCATATCTTCTTTATCATCAAGAGAATTGGCATGAGGAAAGATTCCTTCCTCCATCCCGGTAATAAAAACTGCCGGAAATTCCAGCCCTTTTGCAGCATGGAGGGTCATCAGTACCACACCCGGCTCCCCCTCTTCCAGATCATCCACATCAGACAGCAGAGCTACTTCTTCCAGAAAACCGGCCAGGGTATTATCTTCTCCGGTTTGTACAAAGTCTTCAATTACATTGAAAAATTCCTCGATATTCTCCAGTCTGCTGTGAGCGGTATCAGTATTTTTTTTCCTGAGCTTTTTGCGATAGCCGGTCCTGATCAGGATCTCATCCAGGAGATTCAAAAGATGCATGTCTTCTTTTTTAGAGCTTAGATCATCCATAAGACTAAAGAAGTCAGCTACTCTTTTTTCATAAGCCCCACTTAAAGTAGAACACTGTTTTACATTTTGTCCGGCTCTGTAGAGNCCCAAACCATCCTGGGCTGCATAGTTTTCAAGTTTTTCCAGAGTTCCCGGCCCAATACCCCTCCGGGGAGTATTGATAATTCTGCGAAGACTCATCTCATCTTCCTTATTATAAATCACCCGCAGATAAGCCAGCAGATCTTTTATTTCTTTTCTTTCATAAAAACGGGTTCCCGAAACCATCTGGTAGGGAATACTGTACTTCATAAATGCTTCTTCAAGCAGCCGGGACTGGGCATTGGTGCGAAACAGTACCGCAATATCTCCATAATTAAAATCCCGATCACAAAGATTGTTAATCTGCCTGCAGACATAATCAGCCTCACTGCGGGCGGTACCGGCGTTCTTAATTTTTAAATCGGGTCCCGTATTCCGGGCCGTCCAGAGCTCTTTTTCTTTCCGCGATTCATTATTAGCAATAACACTGTGGGCGGCCTGCAGTATTTTGGGCTGGGAACGATAATTCTGCTCCAGCTTGATAGTTTTAGCCCCGGGATAATCCTGCTCAAAGTTCAGAATATTGCGGATATCCGCTCCCCTAAAACCATAAATTGACTGGTCGGGATCTCCCACCACAAAGATATTATTATGTCCGGCCACCAGAAGCTGGCTTAAACGGTACTGAGCCAGATTGATATCCTGGTATTCATCAATAAGCAGATAGCGATAACGATCCTGATAATACTTACATACTGCCTCATGTTCTGTAAAAAGCTCAACAGTTTTCATAATTAAATCTCCAAAATCCAGGGCATTGTTTTCCTGAAGCTGTTTTTGATATAATTCATATACTCGTTTTACATTTTTACGAAAAAAATCAGTAATCTGGTTTTGATACTCATCAGGGGTCAGCAGCTCATTTTTGGCCCGGGCTATCTCTGAAGTCACTGCTCCCGGATTAAGATTTTTAGGGTCCATCTCCATTTCTTCTTTGATAATTCTTTTAATCATTGATTTTTGATCTACAGTATCATAAATCACAAAATTACGGGCAAAACCAATTTTGTTTATTTCTTTTCTCAGAATCCGGACCCCAAATGAGTGAAAAGTGCTTACCAGCAGGTTTCTGTCCAGACCTCCAATTAAACTATTAACCCGCTCTTTCATCTCCTCGGCAGCTTTGTTGGTAAAGGTAACTGCAAGTATATTTCGGGGATCAACTCCATGTTCATTAATTAAATAAGCTATCCTGTGAGTAAGAACTCTGGTTTTTCCACTCCCCGCACCCGCCAAAACAAGGAGCGGCCCCTCCCGGTGACAGACAGCTTTTTTTTGCTGTTCATTCAGCTCACTTACAATATCTGCTGACACAAAAACCACACTCCTGAACAAAATAATAAAACTTTAACCATTCTTAAATTGCAGCCTGCTGCAGTCAACCAATATAATAATCTCCCGGCTTACCGGTGATTAAACCAGACTCCAGATTAAGGTTGGGACTAAAAGAAAAATAAAACAGGTGACTTTCACAGCTGCAGTCACTGGCTCCAAAGTTATCAACTATAATCTCTGATTCCGCTAAAGAAGATATTTTCTCTGCCAGGCGGCACTCAAAATCTGATTTTTCTTCCCAGCAGTAAATTTTTTCAATCTCTGCCTCACACAGCAAAAAATCTATATGCCAGTACAGCTTCTTGTCTTCTGATAAATGCCGCTCCAGTCGGGCTGACATATTTTTTTGTGCTGAACCACAGTAATAATAATAACCTGCCGGGAAAAAATAATAACCCAGAGCTCCAATTTTTAACCTGTATCTTCCGGACAGTTTAAGCTGAAGCAGATAAACTCCCGAATTATAATTTAGATTATCTTTAACCCTATCTATTGGTCCACTCACCCCATCAGTTCTTCAATCCCTATTTTTAATTACAAACTCCTGAATTTGATGAATATAAGAACTGTATTTTTATTTATTATATCATATTCATTTCATTTAACAATAACCAACCCCGACCTATTAATCGGGGTTAAGTGATTTTTTCTTCACTGTAGTTTTATATGCTCAAGAAGTTAAACAGGATATGTAAATAACTGCTGTTTTAAATTTAAAGATCTCTTCTGTTTTCATTGGTGAAATATTGATACATTCTGCTGTTGTTTTATTCACAAAAAGAGCTAATTCTCATCTTCTCTTTCGGTCAAGAAGAAACAAAATTTAACTCACTTCATTTATTAATTTATCTGCTGTGCCCTTTAATCGAATTCACGGCAGGAGCCCCTGGCAACCAGTTTTGTTTTAATCTGCAGAGGCTGATATTTTTGACCATTTATGATTTTTAACAACTGCTTAGAGGCAGCCTCACCCATAGAAAATTTATTCTGCCGGATAGTAGTCAAATCATAATGAGCACTTAATTCTATATCATCAAAACCAATTACAGAAAAATCTCCAGGTACATTATATCCAGCTTTGTTAACAGCCTGAAGAGCTCCTATAGCCATATTATCCTGAATTAAAAAGGCACTTGGCTTTTTTTCTAGTTTTAAAATACTTTCCATTGCCTGAAATCCCTTCTGGGCAGTATATTCAGATCTATAAATCCAGTTCTTCTGTAATTCTAATTTTTTCTCCTTCATTATTTTTTTGAAACCAGAAAATCTAAAAAATGCCGGTCTTGAATTATCTAAACCATCAATATATCCAATTTTTCTGTGTCCTAAATCATATAAATATTCTACAGCCTGTTTTACTCCCTGAGTATTATCGGACATAACATAAGAGGTATTATTGCCTTCTAAATCTAAATCAATAAATACTGTGGGAATCCTGGATTCCAGTATGGCTTTAAAATGCTGATCATCTTCAATTAAATAACTCAGCAAAATAACCCCATCAACATTTCGGTCCCTGCTTTTTTCCACAAAACTGTAATTAATATTTGATTTTTCTGAAATATTCCAGGGACCACCCAGAAAATAATACAAATCATATCCAGCCCGGCCCATAATTTCTTCAATTCCTTCCAGAACTTCTCGGAAAAATTGATCATTTAGACTTGAAGCTGTGAATATACCAATTATATTTGATTTATTTGTTGAAAGACTGCGGGCTGTGGCATTGGGCCAAAAATTATTTTCTTTCATTATTTTCAAAATATGTTTTCTGGTTTCTTCATTAACACCTTCATAATTATTAATGACTTTGGATACTGTTGATTTGGCAACATCGGCTTTTTGTGCTATATCATTTATAGTTGTCATTAACAAACCACCTCCAGGAATAAACTGGCCCATCATTTTAAAAAGTCTTTTATAGTGGTCCTGCAAAAAGTCAATTTTATTTTATTTTAAAAACAACATTAATGTCATGAAAGCAATCATAATTTGAAAAATCTTAAAATAACACTTTTGCAGGATAATCATTTATATAAAAAATAAAAGAAATTAGTCCTGTATTTAACTGAACCTGCAATCCAGTTTAAATAATCATGTTTGTCCTCACCACAGGCTTAATACAAATAATCTCCTGTCTGTTTATGGTTTTTATAAAGGCAAATCCCTCCCCAAAAGGAGGGATCGCCCTGATTTAATCTGTTTTAAACTATATCTGTTCTTAACTATATTGAATTTTACTGATCAAAAAGATCATCAATGGTAGCCTGGATAGCATCCCGACCGGCTGCAAATTCAGTTGCCGGATCTGCTCCTTCATAAAGTATAGGACTCATAACCGCGCCAAAAGGTCTCCCCCCATCCCAGTGTGGTCCTAAAATTCCTTCTAAAAGATAGGATTCACCCGACCAGCTTTCTTCCACGTCAATTAAAACCTCATAGGTCGTTTGATCAGGAGACATTTCTATTCTGAAGTCTTCTCTATCTGCTAATTGTTCCTCCTGACGGAAGAGAAAATTATGAACAGCTACCAGTTTTTCGGGATCTGTTGCATTAGCAGGTATATAAACATTATCTACATTGTAGGAAAAATATACATAATCATCTGTATGGGGACCCCTTGGTAAAGGAACAACCCCCCAGTCATCTTCAAGCTCATCATAAAAACGCTCAAAAAACCACAGTGGAACAGCATCCATGGCCACTAAACCTTCAAAAACTTCAATTCTTTCCCAGCCGGCTCCAAAGTAGCCTGCATTTTCCCATTCCAGAAGCTTTTCAATAGCATATAAACCTTCTTCATTATCAAAAGTAAACTTCATCTGGCCATCTTCATCTCTTCGGGAGACCAGAGCATTATTGGAGCTGGCCCATAAAACTGGATCAAAAGAACCAAAAGCCCATTGATCTATTTCACCATCTCCACTAGTATCTCTGGTTACAGTCTCAGCGTATTCTTCTATTACCTCCCAGGTCAAATTATCCTGATTGTATAATTCATTCAGGGGAGTTAAACCTTCCCGATCAATGATATCTTTATTCCAGAACAGCAGATGAATATTTGAATAATGATCTGCTCCCACACCGGTTGCATAGTATTCACCTCTATGGGACAGAGTTTCAGCAATAACCCTTAAATCCCTGGCCATGTTGCCATAATAATCCTCAGGTAATATTTCATTAAGAGGATAAAATGCTCCCTGAGTAATCAAAGGCCAGACATTTTGATGAGGAAGTATCCAGATATCATAATTTGATTCCCCACCCAAAAGACGGCTCATCGGAATTTCACTTAAATCTTCTCCCCAGCCTACCTGAATAAGTTCTATATCACCAATATTAAATTTATCTTTAGCTTCTTCCAGCCTGCCGGCATATTCCCCACCTTCTTCAAATTCGCCCAGTGGATTATACCAGCAAACATAGGTTATTGACTCTCCTTCAAAATTAATTTCACCAAATTCTTCTTCATAATCAAGCAGTAAAGCTCCGGCAGAAACTGATAAAACAAAAACAAAAACCAGAGTTAATACTAATAATCTTGATTTTTTCATGATTAAAATTAAACCCCCTATTTTATATGATTTTTACTGCTAAAATGCTGCTCTGCTAGCCCCCTTTCCTTTTTTAAATTAAAACTCCTGTTTAAATTATAATTTACTGCTAAAATGATATTTTACCAGCCCCTTCCCTTCTTATACATTTAGAAATCCAGAAAAAAATATTATGTCAAAAATTTTATATCTTTTAATCCGGACAAATCATAGAAACCGGTTTTCATTTTAACATTAAATCTATATATTCTGTTCAACAAAAATTTAACATGCAATATTAATTTTTAATTATAATAATTATAAAAATATTATACAATATTTTTTTGTATTTTTCAAGAAGAAAATATTTTTTTGCCTGATTATTCAGCTGCAGGACTTTAAAGCTGAGAATCAATCATTTTAGTTTTAATTAGCTTTAAGATACCAATCTTTTAAAATCATGAAATATAATTTATTTTAATAAATTTTATAGTTCCCCGATAAAGCCAGCAGTGAAAAGAAATAAAGACAGTTGTCATAATAACGTCTTTTATCTCTTCTTAAGGGAGTATTCCAGAATCTTTTCACAGCTGCCTTTGCATTATCCGTATCAGCGGCCAGGGCTGCTGCAGCATTGGTGGCGATTAACCCTACATGGTGCAAATAATCCGGTTTTTTGTCCAGCTTTTCTCCATTAATTTTATAAATCCCAAAGTCTTCTTTGTCAGCGAAAAAATTTATGATATTATTTGCGATTTCTTTTAACCGGCTATCTTCACCAAACCATTCATAATCAAGACCTACATTCAATGCTACCCGATATGAATCACTGTAAAAATGACCATGCCCCCTGGTATTATTAGGGCTGCCATCAAAATTAGCATATTCAGCTGCCAGACCGGTATCCGGATGACAGGCTTTTTTGAGATATTCTCGGCTGGCTTCAGCAGCTTCTAACCAAAATTGACGATCTTCTTCAAGACCCCATCTTGAAAATAATTCATAAAAATGAGGTACATGATAAGAAGGATCAGAAAAATCACATTCTGGAATAAACTTAATTAACCTGTTTTCAGAATTCCACATCGGGTAACCCTTTTTGCCCTTCTCACCTTTATGAATTACTTCATGAAGAATTTCTTTAGCCTCTTTACCATAATTATATATCCCGGATCCATCTCCCCAGCGCCGGGAAGCAAATATTAAAGCCATAGCAAAATATTCTTCACCATCTGGAGCAGGCCCCTGAGACCTCCTGGTTCCGTCTAAATTACAGGACCAGGCAAAATACCCTTTGTATTCTCCACTATCATGCCACATATAAGTTTTAGTCCACTTCCAGAGACGATCAAAAACTTCTTTATTATCCATCTGTAAAGCCATCATCATCCCGTATGACATACCTTCTGTCCTCACATCATTATTACCTGTATCAACCATATATCCCATATCATTTCCATCAGAATGATAAATTCTTATATCATCTGAGCCAAAAAATAATTTCTGCCATACCTCATTTACTTTAGAATCAATTTCTGAATCTGAATATCCATATTCCTTAAACAAATTGATATATCTGCCTGTTTTAAAAGCTCCTTGATGTTCAGTCATTTTTATTCCCCTTTTTAATTTCGTATTTTCAAAAAATTATTCCCCATGGTATGTTATTCATATTATTTTATAGCTGCACTGCAAAAATTCAATTTTATTTTAGAAATAATATTACTGTCATGAAAGCAATCATAGATTAAAAAATCTTAAAATAAAACTTTTTGCAGAAAAACCATTTTATATGCTTTCTGGATATTTTATTTACCCGTTCTAAAATAATCAAAATCAACATAGCCTCCTGCTTTTTTTGTGGCAAAATTAAATAATGCAAATCGATATCCCATAAAATGTGATAAAGTATAGAACATCTGCAGTGTACTGCCGAGGACATTCCAGCTTTTACCTTCAAAGCTGTAATAAAAACAGGCTTTATCCTTCATATTTCGGTAATCAATGTCAATTTTTAAATAAATTCGATCCTCTCTACAAAAAACCTTTTCAATTTCTTCAAATGAATCCGAACTTCCCCTGACCATAACAATCCATAGCTTTTCTCCAGACTTTTTAACACCGATGAAACCATAATTTTCCTGAAGAGCACCCAGACCAGCATAATCTCCATCTTTCATATTTGATATATCAAGAACAGTTTCACCCGTACACTGTGGTCCATATGTTCTTTGGGTTAAAGTGTTTCTGGTTTCAGGAAAACCGGGATCAACTCTATCATTAATTAATCTTAAATTTCCCGGGCATTCAGTAACAGACCAGTAATCATTGTTTGGATTATGGTTCCACTGCCAGACCAGTGACAGATTTTCTTCACTCTTATATTCAAATTCATCAGAAGCTGCAATATATAAACGGTTTTCAGCTGAAATATCCAGATTTTGAGGTACCTGTCCATTGTCTCCCAAGACCGGCCACCCGTTTTCCCAAATCACAGGAATAAGGTAGGGAACTCTGCCCACTGAACCCTGATCTTTAAATAACAGGGCATACCAATCTCCGCCAGGGGTATCAACCAGTCCCCCCTGAGCAATTCCGGAATCACTTAACACAACTTTTCCTTCATAAGGTCCGGTTATATTATCTGCCCGATAACATATTTGAGTCCTCATACCACCAGCCGGCCAGGTAATTAAAAATATATAATATTTTTCATTAATTTTGTGAATATGAGAGCCTTCTGCCGGAAGCATAATATTTGAATCTGCTATTTTCCCGGCTTCTTTTATTATTAATTCACTTACTCCCTGTGGTTTGATTCCAGTTACATCCGAAGTTAATTCCACAAGCCTGATATCACCACTACCATAAACCAGATATACTTCACCATTATCAAAAAGGAGAGAATTATCATGATAAAGGTCATCAATTATAAATTCTTCCCAGCTCCCCTTTTCTATATCTTCTGTTTGATATATATATGTTTTTTCGGTAGTATTGGAAAAAGTAGAAATGAAAAATTTATCTTCATGGTATCTCAGGCTGCTGGCCCATGTTCCTTCTCCATAGGCATTTTTTCCATTTTTAAGATTCAATTCATCATTATCAGCAAGCTTATCATAGCAATAGTTAATAATTTCCCAGTTTATAAGATTCCTGGATTTCATAATCGGAACTCCGGGATTCATATGCATTGTAGTACTGCTCATATAATAAGTCTCATTCACTCTGATAACAGAGGGATCGGGAACATCCGCCCATATAATCGGGTTTTGGGCCCCGGAGATATCATTTTGAGAAAAAACATGTTCATATGGCCAAAAAATAAACAGCAAAGAAAAGCCAAAGATAATCAATATCTCTATAAACATTTAAAAACTCCTCATATTATTTCCTTCAGCATTGAACATACTATGAACATCCTAAAAAATATATTTCTCTTTCTTTGGTCATAACCTGTCATTGTTAACTTTAATATAATTTTCATAATATGATCTTTTCTGCGTAACACAAATCATGCTAATGACCTTATCTTATTTTTGCTCGGGCAGCTCTATTATCCTCCAGAAAGATTCTTTGGGCAGATGATTTTCATCGAAAAGCAAAGGCCAGTTGTCTCTATTTTGAACAGGAAAATTATCCAGCCAGGTTGCATCATCAGCTATACCCCAGAAGGTAACTCCGGAAATAATATCACTGTATTCAATAAATAACTTAAATATTTCTTCATATCTTTGAGCCTGTTTTTCCAGCATTTCTTCAGTTGGCTCATCAAGCCTTCGGTCATCACCCCAGCTGAACATGGACATATCCAGCTCTGTAATCTGTATTCCGAAATCATAATCAGTCAATTCATCCAGTTCGGCAAACCTTTGAATCGTCCTTTCTATGGCAAATAGAGAAGGACCATTTATATCCCAGTGGCCCTGCATTCCTATTCCGTGGATGGGAACACCATCTTTAATTAAACCTTCTACCATTTCATATATTGTCTGACTGCGCTGTATTGTATTATAATCATTATAGAATAATTTTGCCTCTGGATCTGCTTTATGAGCAAATCTAAAAGCTTTTGCAATATACTCTTCTCCTATTATCTTCAGCCAGGGGGTCTCTCTGTAAGTTCCTCGATCTATGGCTTCATTTACTACATCCCAGGCATATACTCTACCTTTATACTCTTCCATAACACCTGTAATATGATTTTCCATTCTATCGATAACAATCTGACGTTCTTTTTCTGTTATATTATCTTTTTGGTCTATCCGATTCCCCGCTTCATCTTCAAAAAACCAGCCAGGTATCTGGTTATGCCAGATCAAGGTATGACCTCTGACCTTTTTATTCTCCTCTTCGGCAAATTCCACCAGGTCATTGGCTGTATTGAAAGTAAAATGACCTTCCCGGGGCTGCAGAGCATCAGGCTTCATTGAATTTTCAGCTGTCACACTGTTAAAATGTTTTTCCAGTAAATCCCGGTGAGAATCGAGAGTTCTATTCCAGTGGGCAACTGCAACTGCAGCACCTATCGGAAAATAATCTTCATATACCTGATATAAAGAAGGAATATCACTGCTATCAGTCAAACCAGGGGCTGAACAAACCAACATGATTACAACTAATATAAAAACAGCCGATAAAAAACTATATTTTTTAATTTTAAACACCTCTTTACTTTTTTCATAGTTAATATTTATTGTTAATATTTATTACCAGCCTGCTGAACTAGTATTCTCAATTCCCCATAAATATTATAAAAATTTATATAACCACCTGCTATATCAGTGAAATATTTAAATAACAAAATTTTACATTGTGAACCATTATTCAAAACTCCAGGAATCAAAATAAAAACTTTCACCTGCAAATATAAAAAACAGATCATGCTCACCTGTCACATCCTGAACTTCAATAGTTTTTTCAATAAACTCTTTCTTGTCCCCGGTATTGGGAATCTCAAGATAGCCAAGGGCCTCACCTTTTGGATCTCCCACAGCTATCTTAATTACATTTCCCTTGTTTTCACTGGCTGCTTTTACCGTAAATGTATCCGGGCTTTCCGGGCCAAAATCTACCCCGGACACCCCGATAAAACTGCCCGTACTCATTCCGGTTACAACCATATTTAGCTCACCAAAGTGTTTACCGGGTTCATCAGTCTCTTTTGTTTCAATCCCGGCACTCCAGGCCATCGTTTCTGCTTCATTTATTTGATAAGGATTCAAACTCTTAATCTGTTCTACTCCCTCTCTGGTAGCAGTTATTGGTTTTATTGCTCCATCTGCATTTATCTCAACCTCATCTATATGGGTGCTGCGATAACCACCGGAAATACTCATCTCAGCTTCAAGCACCCGGGAATGATATAACATATACCAGTCATTATTAAATTTAATTAAACTGTGATGATTGTTACCTCCCCTGCCAAAAAACCTATGTGGATTATCCAGAATAACGCCCTGATATTCCCAGGGACCCAGGGGATCATCACTGGTCATATATGCAATTGTTCCGGCCGGGGGTCTATGCTCACCTTCAGCACCATGTCTGCTGTGGAAATTAGTACTGTAGGAAAAATAATAAGTATCATCTATTTTGTTCATATAAGCAGCTTCAAAGAAAAATGGAGCCTCAATAACTTCAGGGTTTCCGGCAAGACTAATCATATCTTCATTCAGCTCAACAACTCTTGCCGAATTAGGAAACTCTGCTTTTCCTTCCGGCACCCCACCACCATAGTAAAGATATGCAGTTCCATCATCATCGACAAAAACAGCCGGATCAAAAACCCAGGGTATATCGGTATTGGGAGTACTCCGATCAATTAGAGCTTCATCGATTGGATCTTTAAAAGGACCTACAGGATTATCAGAAGTAAGAACCCCAATACCATTGGCATTATCGGAAAAATATAAGAAAAATTTATCTTCCCCATCTATTTTTTTATATGCTGGATCTGGAGCCCAGGAAAGCCCGGACCAGGGAGCTTTACCAAAAAAGCCCGAAACCAGAATTGTGCCGTGATCTGTCCAGTTTACCAGGTCTTCTGAGGAGATCCTGTTAAGTGTTCGAATCCTCCCATAAGTGTTTTCCTGTATATTATCCTCAACATCTGTCTCCAGCACATCGTGAGTTGAATATACATACAGCCTATTATCATAAACCAGACCTGCCGGATCAGCACCAAACCTTTGAGTCATTAAAGGATTAAAATGATCCAGAGGTTTATAATTTTCGGCCAGCTCAATTCCCTCAAATAAATCAGCAGGTTCTGCTTTCACATATTCCTGATTGTAAAACCAACCTGAAACTAAAATAAACAACAGCAGCAAACTAACTAAAATAATATATTTATCCATCTGTGCCCCCTTTTTATTCATATAATTTTCCCATTATTCAATTGGTACTCTCCACCAGGAATATCTTCATCTGGATCTATCTAAATTAAATTTCAGAAATAATACTACTTTCTTTTTTATAACTCATATTTAATTTAATGAGGACCTTTAGTCGGTTCAAAATAATAAACAATGCCTTACTGGATTTTATTGCCTTTATCCTCACCGGCTAAATATTTAATTTAATACATGTCTATTCGAACAGAGGAGGACAAAGGTCCCTGATCCTGTTTTCCCTTTTTTATTCAGCCTCATTTATGATTTCAACCAGAACATCTTTAGGCTTGTGGTTTACATCAAATAATAAAGGCCAGTTTTTCCTGTTTTTAACCGGAAAATTATCCAGCCAGGTATTGTCATCAGCTATACCCCATAAAGTAATATTGCTGATTGTATTACTATATTCCCGAAACACCTGGAATATTTCTCTATACATTTTGTTCTGTTTTTCCTGCATTTCAGGCGTAGGAGCGTCTATTTTTCTTTTATCTTTAAAAGAAAACATTGATATATCAAGTTCTGTAATATGAACATCCAGTCCCAGTTCAGCATATTTTTCTATTGCGATTTTTATATTTTCCACAGCAAAATCTTCTATATTCCAGTGCCCCTGGATTCCTATACCATCCACTGGAACCTCCTTATTCATTAAATCCTGTAATAATGATATTATTTTATCTCTTTTATGGGGCTGAACTGCATTATAATCATTATAAAATAATGCTGTACCTTCTGGTGCTATTTCAGCAGTATTTTTAAATGCCAGCTCAATAAACTCTTTACCGGCAAGATCATACCATTTACTCTGCCGATAAATATCGGGCCCATTATCAGCTACCGCCTCATTAACCACATCCCAGCAGTATATTTTATCCCCAAAATGATTAACAACTTTATCAATATGGTTTTTCATTCTTTCCAGCAGTTTCCCTTTATTAACGGGACTACCACTTTTATTTTCAAAAAACCAATCCGGAGTCTGATTATGCCAGACCAGAGTATGACCTCTGACCTTTTTATTATGTTTATCAGCAAATTCTATTATTTTATCGGCTTGTTTAAAATTAAATTCTTCTTCTTCAGGCTGTAGTGAAGCTGGTTTCATACAGTTTTCAGCGGTTAAAGAATTAAAATGTTTTCTCAAAATATTATCATATGTCGCTAAATCACGAGGCTCCAGACAGGTTCCAATTGAAAAATAATCCCGATAAGACTCATAAAATGAAGCTATTTCACTTTGTTTATTCAA
>SL_8KL_010_SEDDRAFT_10000812_pt1 | contig 27214 bp, 20 predicted proteins | sample SodLakKL_010_SED_4_FD_11160 | JGI IMG/M metagenome (IMG submission 11160) | reverse complement strand
CACCTGCCGCTGATGGGCGAGGTAGTGGACGAGTGCCTCGCGCAGGCCGATCGTCCGCGGGCCACCGTCGACCAGAGCGACCATGTTGACGTTGAGGTTGGTGCGCAGATCGGTGAGGCGGTAGAGGCGCTCCAACACCGCCCCAGGGTCCTCACCGCGCTTGAGCTCGATCACGATCCGCATCCCGTCGCGTGAGGACTCGTCGCGGAGATCGCGGATCGATTCCAGCTTGCGGGTGGCGACCAGGTCGGCGATCCGCTCCAGCAGGGCCGACTTGTTGACCTGGTAGGGGATCTCGGTGACGACGATCCGGGGCAGGTTGCCGCTACGGGTCTCGGTCGAGGCCACCGCCTCCACGGTGATCGCACCGCGTCCCGAGGCGTAGGCCTGGGTGATGCCGTCGCTCGAGATGATCCGGGCGCCGGTGGGCAGGTCGGGGGCCGGGACGAGGCGCTGCAGGGCCGCGAGGTCGGCGTCGGGATGCCGCAGCAGGTGCAGGCAGGCGTCGATCACCTCCCCGAGGTTGTGGGGCGGGATGTTGGTCGCCATCCCGACGGCGATACCGGACGCACCGTTGACGAGCAGGTTCGGGAACCGCGCGGGGAGCACGACCGGCTCGGTGTCGTAGCCGTCGTAGTTCTCCACCTCGTCGACGGTGTCCTCAGCGATGCCGGCCAGCAGCTCCATCGCGAGCGGGGACAGGCGCGCCTCGGTGTAGCGCATCGCCGCCGGGGGGTCGCCGTCGATCGAACCGAAGTTCCCGTGCCCGTCGATGAGCGGTTCGCGGGTCGCGAAGTCCTGGGCCATGCGCACCAGCGCGTCGTAGATCGAGCTGTCACCGTGGGGGTGGTAGGTCTTCATGACCTCACCGACCGCCGACGCGCACTTGCGGTAGGGCCGGTCCGGGTGCAGACCGGACTCCCACATCGAGTACAGGATGCGGCGCTGCACCGGCTTGAGCCCGTCGCGCACGTCCGGCAGAGCCCGGCCGACGATCACCGACATCGAGTAGTCGAGGAACGCCTGCTCCATCCGGGACTCGAGCGAGACGTCGCGGATCTCACCGGACAACAGGGACTCTTGGCTGGCCATCGCGCAGGATCACTCCGGGACGCCGGACACGGTCGGGTGGTGGTCGCTAACGGTAGGGCAGGGCAGCGACGTCACCGTGCAGGCGGGCCGGAGGGGTCCCGAGGGTCCGAAGCCTCAGCGCCCGTAGCGATCCTCGAGGCGTTCGATGTCGTCCTCGTCGAAGGTTCCGAAGGCCACCTCGAGGAAGCGCCCGCCGGTGTCGCCGCCGGCGACCCGGTGGACCGCCCCGCGGGTCACGAAGAACTCGTCTCCCGCCTTGGCGACCGTGGTGGTGCCGTCGATCTCGACCAGCAGGCCGTCGTCGAGCACCACCCACAGCTCGTCGCGGTGCTCGTGCCGCTGGAGGCTGAGGGACTCGCCGGCCGTGACGGTGATGATCTTGACCGTCGACGGCTCGTTGAGGCTGTACTGCCGGAAGTTGCCCCAGGGGCGGTGGTCGACCACGAGGTTCGCCCTCGGGTCCGGATGCGATGCCTGTCGGGTGGTCATGGTGGGTCCTGTCGTTCTGCCACGTCAGTATCGGTCAACCGACCCTCGCGGTTGAGCCGATGAAGGCCGGCCTCATCAGTACAGGGTGTTTCGCGATCGGCCTCCCATGCCGTGCTTAACCTACGGCGGACGGACGGGGACTTGAAGGTGACTATCGGGTAGATCCGCATGGAACGTCTGAGTAGGCGCACGTTGACACGCGAGCACCGGTACGCGTGGGCGAGCCGCACGGTGCTCGTTGTCGGGGTTGTCTACCTCCTGGCCACCTGGTCCGCCGTCGTGCTCATCGACGTTCTCGACATCGCCGGCATCCGCACACGGTTGGCGAGCGGGCGCGACATGCCGCAGCTCTGGTGGCACCTGTTCCGCGAGGGCGGTCCCACCGAACTGCTGCAGTGGACGTTGCTGGGGGGCACCGCACTCGTCGCCAGCCACAACGCCGGATGGTTCGCCGCCCGGCGAGGCCGATCCATGGTGCGGGAGCGCCGGTTCCTCACGCTGCTCTCTGTGGCATCGGTGCTGATGCTGATCGAGGACGCAGGCAACCCGAGTCACATGGTCGCGGACAGCGTGATGCGCTTCCTCGGTGATGAGGGCTACGGCGTGGAGGTGGCGGCCCGGCTCCCGATCTTCCTGCTGGTTGGTGCGGTGCCGTTGTACGCGTTCGTGCGGTACTGGCCGTCAGTGGGTTTCCGGCGTCCCGGCGGCGGGCTCTTGCTCGGCGGGTTCGCGGCGTACGGTGTCGCCACCTTCTCCTCGCTGCCGGCGAACATGCTGTTCGACTTCTACCCGAGGGTGGGGCGGTTCGTGACCGACCAACTCTTCGCCGGCCGGATGATCCCGATCGAGCGCACAGCCGATTGGCAACTTCGGTTCAGTGCTGAGGAGTTCACCGGGACCCTGTTCATGGACTACGCCTACGAGGAATCGGTCGAGCTCATCGGTGCCATGTTGCTCCTAGCGGGGGTGCTGGCATTCGCCGGCCATCTCGCCAACACGACGACGACCGAAGCGGACGACGACGTGTCCGCGCCTGCTGAAGCGATCAGGCCGGGTCCCTGAGTCTCGGACCAGGCTTCCGAGTCACACGTCCACGTTCTCGGCGAAGTGGGCGTTGGACACGATCCACTCGCGCCGAGGGTCGGTCTGGTTGCCCATCAGCAGCACGAACAGCTCGTCGGCCCTTGCCGCGTCCTCGATGTTGACCCGCAGCAGGGTGCGTCGCTGGGGATCCATCGTGGTCACCCACAGCTGCTCCGCGTCCATCTCGCCGAGGCCCTTGAAGCGTTGCACCTCGAGGTTGGAGGTCCGCTTGAACTCCCGTTTGATGAGCTGGTCGCGTTCGGCGTCGCTCATGGCGTAGGCGACCTTGCTGCCCTTGCGCAACTGGTAGAGCGGCGGCTGGGCCAGGTAGAGGTGGCCCTTCTCGATCAGCTTCGGGGTGAGCCGGTAGAAGAACGTGAGCAGCAGCGTCGTGATGTGGCCACCGTCGACGTCGGCGTCAGCCATCAGGATGACCTTGTCGTAGCGCAGCCGGTCGTGGTCGTAGGCGTCGCCGACCCCGGTGCCGATGGCCTTGACCAACGCCTGGATCTCGGCGTTCTCCAGCACCCGGGTGAGCTGCGCCTTCTCGACGTTGAGGACCTTGCCCCGCAACGGCAGGATCGCCTGGGTGTGGCGGTCGCGGGCGGCCTTGGACGAGCCGCCGGCGGAGTCGCCCTCGACCACGTACAGCTCGGTCTCCGAGGGATCGCGGGAGGTGCAGTCGGCCAGCTTGCCCGGGAGCCCGGCCGACTGGCTGTCCAGCAGCCCCTTGCGGCGGGTGAGCTCGCGGGCGGCCTTGGCGGCCTGGCGGGCGTTGGCGGCGACCGCGGCCCGCTTGACGATCTGACGGCCCTTGGCCTTGTTCTTCGCGAGCCAGGTGGCGAAGGCATCGGCGACGACCTGCTCCACGTAGCTGCGGGCCAGGGTGGAGCCGAGCCGACCCTTGGTCTGGCCCTCGAACTGGGGGTCAGGGAGCTTGATGGACACCACCGCGACCAGCCCCTCACGGACGTCGTCGCCGGTGAGGTTGGGGTCCTTCTTCAGCAGCGCGCCGGAGTCCCGGCCGAAGCGGTTCAGCGTGGTGGTCAGCGCGCGACGGAACCCCTCCTCGTGGGTCCCGCCGTCGGCGGTACGCACGATGTTGACGTAGGAGCGGAGCCGGTCGTCGTGGAACCCGTCGCTCCAGGTCATGGCGATGTCGAGGGCGACCTTGCGTCCCTCCCATTCGCGCTCGTCGCTGATCTCGATGGGCTTGACGAGCGCATCACGGCCGTGGAGCAGCTCCCGGACGAAGTCGGCGAGGCCGTGGGTGAAGCGGAAGGTCTCCGACCGGCCGGAGCGCTCGTCGGTCAGGCCGATCTCGAGCCCCGGGTTGAGCAGCGCGGTCTCGCGCAGGCGTTGCGCGACGGTGTCGTAGGACAGCTCGACGGTCTCGAAGATGTCCTCGTCTGGCCAGAACCGCACGGTGGTGCCGGAGCCGCGGGCCTTGCCGCGCTTGGCCAGCTTCTCGGTCCGGGGGCCGCGGGCGAAGGCGATCGTGTGCCGGTGCCCTGCGCGCACGACCTCCACCTCGGTGCGGGTCGACAGCGCGTTGACGACGCTGACACCGACGCCGTGCAGGCCGCCGGAGACGGCGTAGGTCTGCTGGTCGAACTTCCCGCCGGCATGCAGCGTTGTGAGGGCGAGCTCGACGGCGGGAAGCTTCTCCGTCGGGTGGGGGTCGACGGGGATGCCGCGGCCGTCGTCCACGACCTCGCAGCCGCCGTCGGCCAGCAGCCGGACACCGATCCGCTGTGCGTGACCGGCGAGGTGCTCGTCCACGGCGTTGTCCACGACCTCCCAGACGAGGTGGTGCAGGCCGCGGGCGTCGGTCGAGCCGATGTACATGGCAGGACGCTTGCGCACGCCCTCGAGGCCCTTGAGGACGCTGATGTTCTTGGCGGAGTACTCGGTCACTTCGGTCCCGTGTCGAGCTCGCGTGCGCGCGCAGTGCGCGCTGACTGGTCAGGCTGCAACGGTAGAGCGGTCGAGCGACAGCGACGAGCATCCAGCCCCGTTCTCGGCCGGGAAGGGCGCGGAGGGTTACCGGGCGGTTGCCTGAAGACGAACGCCAGACCAGACCCGGTTCGGGTGGTGGTGCTCGCACTCGAACGGTACGGGACCCTGGTCCCGTCGGCGTCCTCCGAAGGTCCCCGATGGCCATCCGGGGCATGCGCCTCTGGACGCAGAGGGTTAAGCTCTGGCCACAGAGTGTGAGTCTTCAGAGAGTTCGGCTCTGCGGCAGGGCGCGAGGCCGGACCCGGATCTGCCAGCGGACAAGGGGAGCGGCAGTGGCTGGTCGGACTGGCCCGTCAGGCAGTGGTCGTACCCCATGGTCGCGTGGAAGCTTGGACGACCGACCGATCCCGGCACCGAGAGCTGACGAACCAAGCGACGCAGCGCCGACATGACATCTGCGCCTGGGGAGGCGCACCGCGACGGGGACGAGTATGAGGGCACATCTGACGGGCGAGGGCGATCGCGGCCTCGAACTCGTAGCAGGCGACGGTCGTTCCGACCGATCGCTCGCTGGTGACGCAACGATCTGGCACCCCGACGATCTCGCGGATCCCGGAGAACGAGTGTCGCCGCCGCTGCGACGGATGCTCGTCGCAGCCGACATGGCTGCTCTCCTGGCCGGCTGGGCTGTCGTACTCGGCGTCGCCCTGCGCTTGGCAGGCAGCCTCCCCGGCCTCGTGACCCTGGCCGCACAGACGTCACTGTTGCTCGCCATCGGCGTGCTGGTGATGTCGGCGAGCGGCCTGTATCGACGTCAGATCTGCGCGATCCGGGCAGCGGAGATCGCGCGCATCGGGCGTACGAGCATCGCGTTGGCCGTGGTGACCATGGTCCTACTCATCGACCTCGGGGTGGATGCGGCAGGGTGGGCGGCGCTGGCCGGAGGGATGACCTGGTTCGTGCTCTTGGCAGCCGAGCGAGGCGTGTTCCGAGAGTGGATCCATGGCCGCCGAGCGGTGGGGGACTTCAGCGCCCCGACGCTGGTGGTCGCGGGCTCAGCCGCGTCAGCGATCGATCTTGCGCACTTCCTCACCGAGCATCCGGTCCTCGGCTTCCACGTCCAGGGGATCCTCTGCCCGCCGTCGGTGGTTGCCAAGAGAGCGGCGTTCCCGTGGCTGGGATCAACCGATGACATCCACCTGAAGGCGGACAGCGCGAAGGCCTCCGGGGTCGTGGTCGACGCCCGCAGCCTCACCGGTGACGAACTCAGCGATGTCGTGCGTCACCTGTCGTCGACGAACCTTCATGTGCACGTCTCAAGCGGACTTCGGGGTGTCGATCGACGCAGGATCACGGTCTCGCCCCTGGTCGACGAGACCTTCCTGCACATCTCGCCTCTGCGGTTGTCCCAACGACAGCTCGTCGTCAAGCGTGGTCTAGATCTGGTACTGGGGTCCATCGCGTTACTGGCGCTCAGCCCGGTGCTGCTCCTTGCCGCACTCGGCGTCTGGATCTACGACCGCGGTCCCGTCTTCTTCAGTCAGGAGCGCGTCGGCAAGGATGGCCGACGGTTCAGGCTGTACAAGCTCCGCACCATGGTCGTCGATGCTGAGCAGCGTCGGCAGGAGCTCGAGGAGGAGAACCTTCGCGGTGGCCCGCTGTTCAAGGTGGCACGCGATCCGCGCGTCACCCCCTTGGGACGGTTCCTCCGCGCGTCGAGCATCGACGAGATCCCGCAGCTCTTCAACGTGCTGCAAGGATCCATGAGCCTTGTGGGCCCACGTCCGGCGCTGCCGGAGGAGGTTCAGCAGTTCGATGAACGTCTCACTGAGCGTCTGGCGGTGAAGCCGGGCGTGACCGGACTGTGGCAGGTTGAGGCCCGGGATCTCCCGAGCTTCGAGCTGTACCGCCGCTACGACCTGTTGTACGTGCAGAGTTGGTCGGTCGGGCTCGACCTCGCGATCGTTGCTCGGACGGTGACGGTGGTGATCGTCCGAACCCTGGGTGCCCTGTTGCCGGCGAGTCTCTCAAGGAGACGGATGCAGACGCTCGAGTGAAGCTTCGCGGCCTCGTGCCGGGGCTGAGCATCGGCCACCATGACCTTGGTCCCGATGGCAGCCGCCTCCGGTCCCGCGTCGAGCTGATCCAGTCGCCGAGCGCTGTAGCTCGGGTTATGTTGGGAGCTGCCTCCACGAGGGCACCTGAAGAGGCTGACTGACGTGACCGCACACCGTCTTGACCACTGCCTTGCAGAGATCTTGCGGACTCCGGTGGCGGCGGTCGAGGGGAGAGCTACCGCCTCGCGATCGACCGGTTGCGGCGCGTCACTGGTCGCTGCGCCGGATCGTCCGGCTGTCGAATGGTCGACGGGTCCACTCTCGAGGCGAACGCTGGTCCGTGGGGGGCCAGCGGGACGTGAGCACACGGTCGCGGAAGCGGACCGTCGTCGAGGGGACACGAGATGGATCTCGACCGAAGTCCAGAGCTTGCTCAGGCTTCTCCGCCTCTGAGGCGCATCCTCGTCATCGCCGATCTGACGGTGATCGTCCTCGGGTGGTTGGCCGTGGTGGCGGTGCTCGCCCCGGAGGGCATCACGGCGCTGCAGCCCGCTGTCCTCACGGCACAGGCGGGCATGACGATCGCGATGGGCGGGCTGCTGCTCTCCGCCTCGGGGTTGTATCGGCGTCGTATCTGCGCGGTGCGCCGACAAGAGGTCGCCCGTGCGGGCCAGGCTGCCCTGGGCATGGCGGCGCTGACACTGCTGTGGCTGGTGAGCTTTGGGGTCGACAAGGCCGCTGTTGCGGCTGGCCTTGGTGGCGTGGTGTGGTTCGTACTGCTCGTCTTGGAACGAGGGCTGTTGCGGGAGTGGATCACGGTTCGGCGAGCGGGCGGGGACTTCCGAGCGCCGGTGCTCGTCATCGGCGGTTCCGACACGGCGGCAGGTAGGTCGGCAGCGTTCCTGTCCGAGCATCCGGTTCTCGGTTTCGACGTGCGTGGTCTGGCTGTCGCTCAGGCGGATGGCATCGACGCTGAGGTTGCGCACCAGAGCTGGGATCTCGCTCGGCGTGTCGAGGAGGTCGGTGCGAGCGGCGCCTTCATCGACGCTGGCAGCTTGACCGGTGATGAGCTGCATCAGGTGGTCCGGGAGCTCACCGATGCGAACCTCCACGTGCACGTCAGCAGCGGGGTCCGGGGGGTCGATCGACGAAGGATGACCCTGACCCCCTTCGCGGACGAGACGCTGTTGCACATCGCGCCGGCCGGCCTCAGTCGCGGACAGGCGGTGCTGAAGCGTGCGATCGACGTCATCATCGCGTCTGTGATCCTGTTGGTGACCTCGCCGCTGCTGCTGGTGTCGGCAGTGGTGATCTGGGTTTCCGACCGGGGTCCCGTGTTGTTCCGTCAGGAGCGCGTCGGACACCATGGAGAGCGCTTCACGCTCTACAAGCTGCGAACGATGGTCGTCGACGCGGAAGCGCGCCGTGCAGAGCTAGAGCTGCAGAACGGCAGATCAGGGCCGCTCTTCAAGATCGCGCGTGATCCGCGTGTGACGCCCTTCGGCCGGTTCCTGCGTGCCTCGAGCATGGATGAGCTGCCACAGCTGCTCAACGTCCTCGAGGGCACCATGAGTCTGGTTGGACCCCGGCCAGCTCTTCCGTCGGAGGTCGAGCAGTTCGACCAGGCGCTCAACGCCAGATTGAACGTGAAGCCTGGGATGACCGGTCTCTGGCAGGTAGAAGCACGTGATCTCCCGAGTTTCGAGCTCTATCGCCGCTACGATCTGCTCTACGTCCGCAACTGGTCGGTCGCGTCAGATCTCAGCATCATCGCTCGGACCGTGGCGGTCGTCGGCTTGAGGACGTGTCGCGCACTGGTGCCTCAACGGTTGCGGCGCAAGCCGGCCGTTGCTCTGGAGTGAGGTCGTCCTCTACGTCCGTCATCTTCCGAACGCGATATGCGCAGTCAGGCTCTAACCGTGTCCTCTGCCGACGCTGGCCCCACGATGAAGGGTGCGACGCGCTCCCGCCGGCGCCTCATCGTCGCTGCAGTTCTGGCGGTCGTTGCCCTCTGGGTCGTCGCCGGAGCAGCGAGCGCCGCCCTGGCCTACCGTGACCTCCAAGCCGCGCGGGAGAGCTTCGACCTCGCAGTCGAGCAGCTACGCGATGACGACCTCGTTGGAGCTCAAGGCGCGCTTCGTGAAGGTGTCGATCTGGCTGGCTCGGCTGCGACCGGTCTCGAACGGCCGCATCTGGTGCCGCTCCGTGCCGTGCCGTTCGTCGCCGAGAACCTGGAGACCACGACCATCCTGAGCGCGGCGGCTCGGGACGCGGGCGCCGCATCCGCTGACGTGCTGGAGGTGGCGATCGAGGTCGTCGACAACGATCGCCCTGCGGTGCTCGGGAGTGCAGCCCTCGATCAGCTCGATGCACTGGCTCCTGCTCTGCGTGAGCTGGCTCAAGCGCTCGGGCGCGCCGGAGATGAGGTCCGTGCTGCTCCCCACCGGCAGCTCCTCGGTGCTGTCGATCGTGCCCGTGTCCGCTTCCTCGAGGTCGTCGATCCAGCTGCGGAGAGCATGCAGCTTGCTACTGACCTCGCTGATGTCATGCCAGGGTTCCTTGGTGCATCGGGACCACGCACTTACCTCGTCAGCGCGGCGTCGCTCTCGGAGCTCCGCGCTTCCGGGGGGCTGCCGGGGTCATGGTCGCTGTTGGTCGCTGACGACGGGGATCTCCGCTTCGATGAGTTCAACCCGCTCGACGACCTCATGGCGCCGGACGGCGACGCGACGCCTCCGTCCGCGGAGTTCGCGGCACGCTACGAGCGGTTCGGCGCGCTCAGAGAGTGGCGCAACACCAACCTCACGCCCGACTTCCCCACGGCTGCTCACGTCATGCTGCAGCTCTGGGAGGCCCAAGGGTGGGAGCCGCTGGATGGTGTGATCATGACCGACACGGTGGCCTACCAGCGGATCGTTGAACGCTCGGGTCCCATCGATGTCCCCGGATTGGTCACGCTGACCGCTGCGAACACGCTCGACTTCGTCGGAGTGGAAGCCTACGCCGCGTTCGAGGATCAGGCTGAGCGCAAGGAGGTGTTGGGTGGTGTCGCGACCTCCGCGTTCGAGCGGATGCTCGACGTCTCGGACGGCGACGATCTGCGCGCGACCGTCGCGACCCTGGTAGATCTCGCCCAGGGGGGCCATCTCCGCGTGTACGCCAGCGACCCCGGGACCCAGTCCGTTCTCCGGCGAGCCGGTGTCGGCGGCGAGCTACCCGATGCCGAAGGCGAGTTCGCTGGCATCTACGTCAGCAACTTCGCCGCGAACAAGGTGGACTTCTTCACCGACCGTCGGATCGAGCACCGCGTCGTCCTTCGACCCGATGGAGAGACCCGTTCGACCCTGGAGGTGTCCTTCGCGAACACCGCACCGCGGGAGGGCTATCCCCGTCACGTACTGGGGCCATGGACCGATGTGACGGAGGCAGGAGACAACCTCTCCTTCGTGAGCCTGTTCTGTGGCTACCGCTGCGAGTTCGACGAGATCCCGGAAGGTGCTCAGGCTGGGGGCACAGAACTCGGTCGGCCCGTCGTCGATCTCAACCTGCTGATCCCTGCTGGTGCAGAGCGGACCCTGCGCTACCGGACCAGCACCGGTGATGCCTGGTGGGTCGACGGCGACGAGATCGTGGTGGGCATCCACCACTTCGTCCAACCGACGCTGTGGGGAACCTCGCTGCGCGTGGTGCTCCCAGTACCGGCGGACTGGGTGATCAGTGGCCTGCCCGAGGGAGCGACCGTCGACGAGGATCAGCTCATCTGGGAGGACCCGGCTGCGTCCGGACTCGTGGCACTAGAGGTGCGGCTGACGCCGACGGACGCGGCGGGACCTCCTTCTGGCGACTGAGCTCTGCACAACAGGACCTGGGTCCCCTGGAAGTGGCCACGAAAGTCCAGGGTCGGATCTCACAATCGGAAGCAGACCTCGCGTAGAATCAGCAAGGGGATAGCACCACCATCATCACCACTCCACAAGCATGCAGGGGGTTCGTCGTGAACTTGGGGACACGTAGCATCTCAGCGATCTTCGCCGCGCTGCTCCTGGTGGGCATGCTCGCCTTCCCGGCTGTTGCGCAGGAAGCGAGTGACTATCCACCTGAAGTCGACGGCGAGGTGATCGACGCCGTTGACGAGGTCGACGGGGTAGAGGACGACGTCGAAGTCGGTGAGGTCGTGGACGCCGCCGAAGTCCGGGGGGTCGCTCTCGCTAGGACGGGCGGCGAGGTGCTCTACCTCTTGATGGGTGCAGTCGTCCTGGGTGGACTCGGAACAGCGCTGCTGCTCGCACAGCGGCGCAGCCGGTCGGTGACCAACTCGAGCTGATCGCCGCGGCACGTGTCTTCGCTCATGCGAGGACCGTTCGTGGTGAAGTCCGGAGCGCCGGCAGACTGCACTGCTAGCAGGCATCGGTGAGTCTCGGCGGTCGAGCGCCAGGCGCTCCACCGCCGCTCGAAAGGGCCACACCCGTGGGCCGCTGGCTCATGGGCTGGTTTCCGCCGGGTCGCGATGTTTGACTGCTGTAGGTAGCAGCAAACTGATGTGTCCAGGGAGGACGAGCTCATGCCGGGCATCGGGGGATGCGTGTCGCACTCGTGGCTCCGTCGGAGCGCCTTTCTGCTGGTCGCGGCGTTGATGATCGGCCTCGCACCTGTCGTCGCAGTGGCGGAGGAGGATTGCGGGCCGATCACCTCCAGTGTCGTGATGACCGAGGCCCTGCTCGCCTGCTGGGACGGTTGGATCATCGGCGATGACGACACCGACGACATCACCGTAGATCTCGACGGACTGACCATCACAGGGCGTGGCATCTACGCCACGGGCGCCAACATCACGGTGCGGAACGGCACACTCCACGGGACGGATGCCCCCCGCTTCACAACAGGCATCAACGCGGCGATCTCAACGGATGCAGTGCTGGAAGATCTGACGATCATTGGCTACAGCTTGGGCGTCGAACTAGGCGCTCGCACGTCCCTGCGCAACAGCCACCTCGAGGGAAATGGCAGCGGTGCCTTCAACTACTGGGGCTACGACGCGTGGATCCGCGACAACCGGTTCAAGGACAACCGTTGGGGGATCGCGTACATCTCCGGCGGGGGCGCAACGATCACCGGGAACCACTTCGAGGGCAACCGGGCCGGCGTCCAGGCTGGGATCTCGGCGGACGGGGGGTTGGAGAACAGCATCATCCGGTCGAATCGTTTCGAGCGGAACGGGTTCGGGGTTGCCATCGAGCAGTTCCTTGGCGCGAACGACGTGATGATCGAGGACAACGAGATCCTCGCTTCGGAGTCCTCGGGTATCGCGGTGATCTCGATCTACTACAACGGGTTCACTACCGGCGGCGGCCGCAACGTGACCATCCGGAACAACGTCGTGGAGGGCAGCGGCACATCGCCGGAGACGGTGACAACCTGCCTGAGTGAGGCCGAGGGCTGCGTCTCGCGGTTGGCGAACGACGGCATCACGGTCCTGGCCTGGGATCCAGCCATACCGCCGACCATCACCGTGGCAGCTAATCGCACGATCGGCAACGCCGGTCACGGCATCTACGCCCCGGGGGTGACGGACGGGGGAGGGAACCTGGCCACGGCCAATGGGTCCACGCCTCCCTGTGTCGGGGTGAACTGCGTCGACGAGTCCGCCGAACCGACGTTCCCCGATGTACCGGCCGGACACGCGTTCCACGACGAGATCGCATGGATGGTCAACGAAAGGATCACCACGGGCTTCGACGATGGAACTTTCCGTCCGACGGCGCCGGTCTCTCGGCAGGCCATGGCAGCCTTCCTCTACCGCCAGGCGGGAGAGCCTGCTGTCAGCGTGGATGCCGGCTTCACCGACGTCCCGACCGACCACCCCTTCCACGACGAGATCGCCTGGATGGTCAACGAAGGGATCACCACCGGCTTCAACGATGGAACCTTCCGTCCGACGGCGCCGGTCTCTCGGCAGGCCATGGCAGCCTTCCTCTACCGCCAGGCGGGAGAGCCTGCTGTCAGCGTGGATGCCGGCTTCACCGACGTCCCGACCGACCACCCCTTCCACGACGAGATCGCCTGGATGGTCAACGAAGGGATCACCACCGGCCTCAACGATGGAACCTTCCGTTCCACGCAGGCCGTCACCCGGCAAGCTGCGGCCGCGTTCCTCTACCGCGCAGCCGGCGACTGAGGATCCTCACGGATCGGACCCCTCAGTCGGCTACGTGTCGTACAACCTGACCGAGCAGCAGATCGTGCAGTTGTGGAAAGGGTACGCAGCCGGCAGACGGTGTCTCAGTTGGCACGCGGATCGGGGAACAGTCAGGCGACGATGTACCAGCCAATCCAAGCATCGGGTGGGATTCAGCCCACGACCCCGATGCGAGCGGGCCGGCATCTGACGTTCGAGGGGCTGGCGGCTGGCGACTCGTTGCGGCTGATCGCGGGGCTGGCTCGGCACGGCGCCCTCGTCACTTGCGCGTGAGGTTGCAGGCAACGGAGGACGGTCGCGCTACCGGGCATGCGGGCGGAGCGCGCGGCGGTGCAGCGTCGTCGTCGCCCGAAGTGTGCAAGCTGGCGACCTCCCCGCTGCTACAGGCGAATGGTCGCGGCGAAGCTCGAGCAGCGGTGGCGGCACCGTCGGTGACGTAGCTGCGGAGGCGGCCCCGGTCGAGCTCGTCGGCCGCGGCCAGGACCCCCGGCCACTGCTCCCCGTACGGCCAGGAGGAGCGGACGACGGCACACCCCTGCGCCGCCAGGATCTCGGCGAGGTGCACCTGCTCGTCGAAGGGGCGAGGTTGCGGTAGGACGACCAGCCGGGCGCCGACGGCGGCGGCGTCCGAGATCGCGTTCTGTCCACCCTGGGAGACGATCACGTCCGCGGCGCTCAGCAACGCCACGGGGTCGTCGACCACGCCACGCTCGTCGAGCCACCGGTGCCCGGCTCCGAGCCCGCCCGCGGGGCCGAGCGGACCGCCGAGGACCGTCCAGCGGTGATCAGGGGTTGCCTGCGCCGCCTCGACGAGCCGGTCGCGTGTGAACCCGGCGCCCCCGAAGCCCTGCAGCACCACCACCTGCCGCTGGCTCGGGTCGAGTTCGGCGCGCTCGCAGGCCACCTCGCGAGGTAGCGCGCGTCCTTCCAACCGCGCGGTCGCGCCGAGGTAGCAGGTGCGGTCCCGCAGCTCATCCGAGGCGCTGGGATCCTCCGCCCAGGCCGGCCAGAACGCGATGACGGCCCCGGCCGCGTCGTACGCTGCACGGTGGGCGGGGTCGTTGCGGTCGCCGTGTTGACGCACCACGACCGGCAGGACCCCCGCGAGCCGCGCCAGCAGGGTCACCTCGACGGACACGTCGACGACCAGCACGGCCGGATCGGCACGGTCGAGCCAGGCGGCGATGGTCGCGGTTCGCTCGCGCAGCCCACGGTGGCCGATCGGCGCGTGGTGGAGGACGGCGGGGAGGGGGCGCTCGGTCGACCTGCCGCGGGCGTCGAGCGGGAGCCGGATGACGTCCGGGCCGTCGGCCAGCTCGCTCGAGGTCAGCAGCGTGTGTGATGTCCGGCAGCGGGCCAGGACCTGCTCGGCGCGACGGACGTGACCGGAGCCGTGATGGTGGGCGTAGTAGCCGAGGTGGACGCTCACGGCGCGAGCTCGGAGTAGATGGCTTCGTAGCGGTCCGTCATCGCCTCCAGGGAGCCGTACCGCTCGACCCGCCGGCGACAGGCGACCCGCTCGAGCCCGCCCGCCAGCTGTATGCCCTCCGCGAGCCCCTCCACATTGCCAGGCGGCACCAGCACGCCGCAGGTCTCATCGACGATCTCCGGGAGTGCCCCGCGTGCGAAGCCGACGACGGGTGTCTCGCAGGCGAGCGCCTCGCTGACCACCAGGCCGTAGGGCTCCTCCCACGCTGGGGTGACCAGGCACGCCCGGGCGCTGCCCACGAGTGCCGCGAGCTCATCGGTGTCGAGGTGGCCGACCCAGCGGGCGCTCGGCCCGAGACGTGGCGTGAGCTCCTGCGCGACGTAGGCCGCGTCGCCCACCGGACCCGCCAGGAGGATCGGAACCCGAGCGCGGGCTGCGGCGTCGATCGCGAGGTGCGGCGCCTTCTCCGGCGTCAGGCGTCCCATCCAGGCCACATACGGTCCGCCGATCGCGTCGAAGGGCCACTCCTCGAGAGGGATGCCGTTGTGGACGACGTGGCGGATCAGGTCGGTGCGGGACCACGCCCGTGCGTTCGCGTCGGAGCCCGACGCGAAGGCGGTGTTGAACGCCGCCGGCAGCGTCGCCATCGCGCTCTCGAGCCAGTGTGTCGGCGGGGTGTGCAGGGTCGTCAGCACGCGGCAACGTCGGTACGCCATCACCACAGCCTGGAGCGCGGCGTTGACCTCGCTGGCCTTGCTGGCGCGCCTTACGGGTAGGGGCGAGAGGCTTGCCTTCTGCGGGTCGTGGTCACGGGTGCCCCTCCAGATGCAGGATTCAAGCCTCGCATGACGATGGAGGGCACAGTCTCCGTCATGGGCTGCTCTACATGTACTCCGCTACGAAACGGCCGGTCGTCGCTGCGGTGAGCGCTCCCCAACCGCGGGCCGCTCGCCCCAGCCCGATGAAGCCAAGGCGCCGACCGATGACCGGTGTGAGGCTCGCCGCCACGAGACCGACGACCAACTCGGCTACCGCGATTCCGACCTGAGCGGGCATCCCTCGTTCACCTGGAGTCCCCTCGCGGAGCCGTTGGATGCGATTCGCTCCTAAGCGGCGAGAGCGACGAAGTACCCATCGGAAGGTGGTACGTGACCTCGGCACCCGCTCCATCACGACGGCCGAGTCGACCCATACGATCTTGGCACCCAGTTCACTTGCGCGGCGCGAGAAGTCGGTGTCACTTCCACCAGTCTGGCCGAACGCTGGCGAGAACCACAAGCTCTTGAATGGTTCATCTTGCTCCAGCGAGATCACCATGTTGCCGGTGTAGGCGACTTCCATTAGCGTCCCGGTGGGATAACGACAAGTGCGAAATAGTGGATGGGCGAGCAGCCACGGGGGTCCTTCTGCCTCGAAGTCCGGAAGGACGGGACCAGTGGATATGGTGGCTCGCGAACGACCCAACTCGTCAAGATGAAGCTGAAGCCAATCGCTACGCTGCGGATACTCGTCATCGTCGATGAATGCGATGACGTCGACGCTGTCGGCGCAATGAGCGACGACGCGGTTGCGAGCTTGAGCGATGCCCAACTCTTCTTCTCGCAGCAGCTCGACGTCTTCGGGGAGATCCTCGGGCGAAGCCTCGGCGGGGGCGGCGTTGTCCACGACAACGATCCGGAGTTCTGTAGGCTTGTCGAACCGTTGCTGCTTGATCCGCTCGACGGTCCGGACACAGCCCTCGGGCCGATTCCTCGTCGCGATGGCCACGACCACCCGCTTCGTTGGCAAGCTTCAACTCCGTGCGGCAGAGCGATCGGTCGTACGCCGCCGTGGGCCGAAAGTGCGTGATCGATGCCACCCTAGTTTGGCTGAGCCATTGACCATCATGTTCGACTCAGAGAGTCATGAGCTTCTGCACACGACATTCTGGACCCGAGGTACGTCGGAAGCGTGGATCGCGTAGCTGGCCTGAACCCCACCGAAAACCGCCGCCGTGTGGACATCCTGGGACTCTCCGTCGACATCGTCGACCGCCCTACCCTGCTCGCGAGGTTGCGGGGTTGGGCTGGAAGCTCAGCACCCGCCACTCGTATGTACTACACCAACGCGCACGTCTTCAACCTCGCGGCCGCAGACGTTCGATTCAGGGAGGTTCTCAACTCCGCGGACGTCTTGATCTGCGAGGGGTACGGAGGACGAGCGGCTGCCCGCGTTCTGGGAAAGCGCCCCCTCCCGGTTCAGTTCGCCACGATGGACTGGATGGACGATCTGCTTGTTCGATTGGCAGCGGACGGGAGATCGATCTATCTGCTCGGTGACGAACCTGGGGTCGCGCCTGCCTGTGCCGCAGCGATGCAGAGCAATCATCCAGGGCTGCGGGTCACTGGCAGCCATGACGGCTTCTTCCTGCGAGGTTCCGCAGAGGAGGCGGAGATCATCTCCTGTATCAATGCCGGCACGGACGTCCTGATGGTCGGTATGGGCAACCCGCTCCAGGAGTTCTGGATCGAAGAACACCTCCAGAAGCTCGACGTCTCGTTGATCCTCTCCCTCGGTGCCATGTTCCGCTGGTACGCCGCTGTCGAGAAGCGTGCACCAGCCTGGCTGCGAAGGTTGCACCTCGAGTGGCTCGCTCGCCTCCTTCGGCACCCCAAGCGGCATTTCAAGCGGTACGTCGTCGGCAACCCAGCGCTCCTCTGGCGAGCCTTCCGTGTGCGTATCGATCGGGCCAAGGCGACCTGATGCGTGATGTGAACCGCGGCGGGTCGTGTAGAGGGCACGATGGTTGTCAGGAGGACCATCATGCTTGCACCGAGGAAGTATCCCGACGAGCTTCGCCAGCGCGCGGTCCGCTTGGTGATCGAGGACGGTGAGCACGGCGCGATCGGCCGGGTCGCTGACCGGCTCGACATCAACCGTGAGACGCTCAGAAACTGGGTCAACGCCGAGCGGCGCCGCACCGATCAGCCTGAGGTGGTGTCGCTCGAGGAGGAGAACGCCCGGCTGCGCAAGGCGCTGGCCGAGGCCGAACCTGACCGGGAGATCTTGAAGGCGGCTTCAAGATATGCGGGTGATGCTTCGCCTGCGACGACCGGGGCGTGATGCTTCGCGGTGACTGCGGCGAGGAGGCTGACGGTGTCGTGGGCGCTGTGTCTGACCCGCACGTCGCGGACGGACGGGATGCTGTCGGTCGAGCTTGGGCATGCGTTGCTGGACGACTACCTGCGCTTCGTGGCGGCGCGGGTGCGCCCGAACAGGCTGTTGGCCGTGGCCTGCGACCTGCGGGTGTTCTTCCGGGTCGTGGCGAAGGAACCAGAGCAGGTCACCACGGGCGACGTGCTGGGGTTCATCACCGAACAGCGACGTCCTCGCCACGGCGACAACGTGGTTCGTCTCGAGGACGGCGAAGCCGGCCTTTCTGCCCGGACGATCAAGCGTCGCTTCTCGAGCGTGTCCGGGCTGTACGGCTACCTGGTGGCGCGCGATGACGTCGTGGTGAAGGCCAACCCGGTCCCGCGCGGTATGGCAACTCGACGATCGTCGACACGGCGCCGTGGAGTGCCGCTGCTCCGTGCTCCACGCACGCTGCCGAAGCTGCTTGAGCCAGACGAGGTCGATCGGCTGCTCATGCGCTGCGGACCCGTCGTGACCGGGCGATGGTCGAAGCGATGCTGCTGGGCGGCATGCGCCGTTGCGAGGTCCTCGGGCTGCGCTTCGAGGATGTCCGAGCCGGCGAGAACCGGCTGTTCATCGCCGAGGGCAAGGGCGGCCCTCAGCGTCTCATCCCGGTCTCGCTCCGCTTCTTCGACACGTTGGCCGGCTACCTGGCCGAGGAGCGTCCCGCGACCGACACCGACCGGCTGTTGGTCGTGCTCAAGGGACCGACACGCGGGTCGCCGCTCTCGGCTTCGGGGCGAGCGCGCCGGGCTGGACACGGTGACCTGCCACATGCTGCGCCACACCTGCCTGACGCGCGGACGAGCGGCTGTGCTCGCCGATATGGGCCAAGCCGCTGATCTGCTGGGCGGTGCTGACCCGTCGGGGCCCGGCGGCTGTTCCCTGACGACCACGCCCGGCTCGTCGCCGCGACCGAAGAGTTGGGGTCTGCGCCCAGGAGACCCGGGTGCAGTGGTCGATGCTGATCAAGACCATCGCCGCCGTCCCGGCCGCAACCACCCCCTTCACGATCAACGACCGGACCTTCCAGAAGGCTGCGGAGCAGGTGCTGGCTCGGGTGAACCGTCATAGCGGAGATCAACAGTCAGTGAACGGAGCTTGACACGTTCTCGTTGTGGCCCCGTAAGGGAGTCACAGTGTTCGTCCAGCACGCCTTCCGAGAGAGCACTGCCCTAGGCCCTGCTGTCCGATTGCATCGGACCTCAGCAGGCCATCTGCTGGCAGGTGGCTACGGGTCGCTCGCCGATGGGCTTGAGTCCATCGCCGTGGCACGTCGCCGCGCGGTCCGCTCCCGTAGCAGGCTGGGTACCTGACGGACGAACGGCTCGATCGTCAACAGGACCGCGAGGATCACGGTGCCGGAGAGGACTGCGCTCAGGAGGAGGTCGAAGATGGGCATCCGAGGCCATGAGTTCTCGGCAGTGGTTCGTACGAGCGCGAAGGCGGCGTATCCCGTCGCAGCGGCGATGGGCGCGCGCCACATCGCGCCGAGCACCATGGCGGGCCTGAGACTTAGCGCGCGTTTCAGCATGGGTAGGACGATGACGAACAGCGTCGGCGCGAAGACGGTGGTGCGGATGATCGCCAGCCACAGCACCTGCTCCTCGGTCCCGAAGCCCGCGAGCCAGAAGCCTGCGGCGGCGAAAGAACCTGCACTCAACCCGGCTGAGATCCAGGTCAACCACGCCAGCAGGCCGGGCCGGCCGGCAGCCTGTAGAACAGGTGCCAGGAAGGCTGCCGCTGCCTGCACGACGGCCAGGACGCAGAGCACCTTGAGCGCATCGGCGGCCGGCGCCCATTCGGCGCCGAGCAGGGCCATCAGTGCGTCGCTCGACGCCGCCAGCACGCCGAGAACGGGTACAGCGACCAGGCTTGCGAGTCGGATGACCTCCACCGTCCGCTCGTTGAACCTCGGGCGATCCTCACTGAAGCGCGACAACTCCGGCAGCATGACGGACTGCAGCGTGCCGGCGGTGAGTTCGAGCATGATGCTGATGAAGCGGACCGCCATGCGGTAGAGCCCCACGACCAGAGGGCCGAAGAAAAGGCCGATCAAGAGCGCATCGGACTGGGTGTTGACGAAGGAGCCGAGTGCGGCGAGCACCATGCGAGCGGAGAAGCCGACCAGATCTCGGGCAGCGTCGGCCCGGAAGCGCCACCGAGGACGCCATGAGCTCAGGAGCCAGATCAGTACCAGCTCCAGGAATGCAGTGACGAGCTGTTGGATGACCAGGGCCCAGACCCCGGCACCCAGGAGCGCCGCGGTCACGCCCGCGACACCTCCGGTCAGCACGGCCACGTTGGTCCGGAGCGCGAGGGCACGGAAGTTCATCTGACGACGGATGTACGCCTCTTGGGCGACACCAAGCGCCTTGAAGACCAGCAGGGGCACGAGCGCCTGGATGAGACTCGCCAGCTCTGGGGTGTCGTTCACCGCAGCCCACCAGCCGCTTGCACCTATGGCGGCCGGTGCAAGAGCGACAGCGAGCATCACCGTCATCCAGAAGGCGGTGTCGAGATGTGCGGCGGTGAGTCGCGGCCGCTGGACGATGGCCGCTACCAGCCCTTGGCGGACGAAGAGTTCGGCGAACAGGATGAAGACGTTGGCCATCGCGATGAGCCCGAAGGCTTCCGGACCGAGGATCCGTGCGAGGATCAAGGACACGATCAGAGTCATGAACGTGCGGCCGCTCGTGAGCACGAAGGACCACGACACTGCCGTGCCGAACGCGGTCGTACCACGTCCCATGTCCGGATCGCTCCCGGCGGTGGGCGACGACGGAGCGGCGGGTGAGAGGTCGCCTACCTCAGGCGTAGACGGTGGGGCGGCGTCGTCGCGGCTCATCGGGACAAGCTACCTCCGGGCCTCACTGAGGTCGTGTGCCTGCCTGCCGGTCGCAAGTGGCCGCGGAACTGGCACGGTTGTCGTCGATGCGAGACCACTACCGATGGGCCCGGCAACCATCCTGTCGGAGCGTAACGGTACGACTCGACTCCCGCCGGATCGACCATCGTGCTCAGGGCTTGAGGTTTCAAGCTCTTGGGATGGGTGCCGATGGAACGCTCAGAGTCTCTAGGGGGCGGCAACCGTGTTGTTGTTCGTTGGTGCATGGCACGGTGACGACGAACTGCGAGGACGGGCTCGTTCCGCGCTGCTTGATGTCACGGCGCTCTTCCCTGACCTCGGTCTGGCCGATGTCACGGAGACAGGTTGGCAGGGCACCTCTTGGTTGGCATGCGTCGATAGTGGAGGACCTGTCCAGTCGCTGATGTCATCCGAGCGGTCGTGCCTGATCGAAGGGGTTGCAGTCGCAGACGATGCGGTCATGGCTCCGGGTGGCCTCGCGGAAGCGTTCGACGCTCGCTCGCTTGACGGCCAGTTCGTGGTACTCGACGCGACGCCAGAGCGTCTGCGCGTGGTCACCGACCCGACGGGTTTCTGGCCGGTGTACTGGGCCCGTGATGGTGAGGCATGGCTGGTCTCCAACCGGGTGGAGATACTCGCGCGCACGCTGCGGCACGACTCTTTGGACCTAGAAGGCGCTGCCGCGACTCTCGCCCTGGGTTGGCCGATCGGGGAGCGCACCCTGTGCAGAGGTGTCACCACCGTCCCCGCTGGCATCGACCTGACCTGGAGTGTCGGGACCTCGGAGCCGATGCAGCGGCGCCACGGGCCCTGGTTGAACGAGCAACCGTCGTTCGAGGAGGATGCGGAACTGGGTGATCGACTTGTCAACACCTTGGCAGCGGTGGGTCGATGGGCAGGTCGACTACAGGCTCCAATCACCGCGGGACTCGATTCGCGGGTCATCGTCGCGCTGCTCATGGCAGGCGGGGTCGATGCGACGTACTTCACGGTGGGTCCGGGCTGGGACGCTGACGCCGGTGTGGAGATCGCGCGAAAACTCGGTCTCGAGCATCGGCTCCTCACCTTCGGCCGCGATGACGTCGTGGGAGCATGGCCGGACCTGGTCGAGCGCCTCGTGACCCAGAACGATGGGATGGTCAGTCTGTGGCAGGCGCCTGATCTTCTCACACCGACCGGGGCGCCGCTCCAACTGTGGGGGGTCGGGGGAGAGGTCTCTCGTGGTTCTTCCACAGGGCTGCGTAGCCTTATCTCACTCCGGCCACGCAAGCAGATCGAGCACATCGTTCCCACGGCAGACAGCACACCCCTACTCACCGCTGATGGCGCCGCAGTCGCCAAGAGGCTGCTGATCGAACGACTAGGCGAGATCGTCGAGCTGCCCTACCGGCGCCGTGACCTCCGCGAAGCGCTGTACGTGCACGAGCGGTACCGGTTGTACGGTGCGAACACGCGGAAGACGACGCCGGCCGTCCAGTTCACGCCCTTCGCAACCCGTCGGTTCTACGAGGCGGCGTTCGCGGTGGATCCTGCGCTTCGACCGTCCTCGCCGCTCCACTTCCGCCTGCTGCGGGAGCTCTCACCGGACCTGCACCGCTACCCGGTGGACGAAGGTGGTTGGCGCGTCCAGGTCCCGTACGTGAACCTGTTGCAGAAGCGCTGGCGGGAGCGGCGAGGGAAGGCGCCCAGGGAGCTGCCGCACCAGTTCACTTGGTTCGATGGCGTCCATCGCGATGTCCTATCGCGATGCTTGGATCGCAGCAGCTCGCCGTTGTGGGACATCGTCGATCGTGCGCCGATCGAACGTCTAGCTATCTCAGAACCCGATCCCGTCGAGCTCTCCCGGATGACGAAGAACCTACTGTCACTGTGCACCCTGTTCGAGTACGAGGCCTGCCGGCAAGCTGCGGGGTGATGCTCGCGGCCGGAGACCTCACCTGCTCGCCTGGAAGCGCGGGCCTGGTTACGGTGCGGGCCGGACGCAGGAGGTCGTCGGGATGATCCGCCGTATGCTCAGGTTCTTGACCCCATCAGCGGTGCGCCAGCGGCAGGAGAAGCGGCGCCTCCAGCGTGACTTCGGGCTGGTGCACATCGGCAGCGACGCGGCACGACGGGTCTACGACAGTTCGTCCTTCGGTCGGAACTGCCGGATCAACGGGCGGGTCTACGTCGATAGCTCCACCATCGGTGACTACTCCTATCTCGAGTCCGACAGCCGCATCCTGCACGCCGACATCGGGAAGTTCTCCGCAGTTGCCCCCCAAGCGCAGGTCGGCTTGGCGGCTCATCCCGTCGGCCGCAACGTCTCGCAGCATCCAGCCTTCTTCCTCCGTCGACCCCGGTTCGGCTACGACTTCATCGCGGCAGATCTGCAGCCTGATGCTCAACGGACCCGTGTCGGTAACGATGTCTGGATCGGTGCGTCGGCCTGCATCCGCGACGGCGTCACCGTCGGTGACGGGGCGGTGATCGGCGCAGGGGCAGTGGTGACCCGGGACGTTCCCCCCTATGCGGTCGCGGGCGGAGTACCCGCAAAGGTGCTGCGCTACCGGTTCGACGAAGAGACCATCGACTTCCTGCTCTCACTGAGGTGGTGGGACCGATCGGACGCTTGGCTGAGAGCGCATGCTCCGCTGATGTCCGATGTCGACCGTCTACGCGAAGCGGTGCTGTCCGAGGGTTCCTCCCGCCCGTGACCCCCGTGCGGCTCAGGTCCCGTGATGACGGGACCTGAGTCACTGAACCAGCCAACCCCCTCGACCATCTGACCGCCGCTGCTACTCTACGTGGTGAAGACGCGGCGATTTCCGCTCTGAGGGGACGCTGAGTGGCCACTCGGCCCTCACGCGTAGTAAGGGGGCGTGGCGGTGGGGGATGTATGCGTGGTGTTGCCGACCTACAACGAGGCGGCAACCATCGAAGAGGTTCTCAGGCGTGTTCGCAACGCCCTGCCGGATGCGACGCTACTCATCGTCGATGACGGCAGCCCGGACGGCACCGCCGACATCGTCGAGCGATGTGGCGAGCAGCTCGGCAACGTTGAGGTACTCCGTCGAGCCGGGAAGCTCGGGCTCGGCTCCGCGTACCGGACCGGCCTCGCCTGGGCGGATGAGCATGGGCATCGCGTCGCTGTCGCGATGGACTCCGATCTGTCGCACGAGCCGGAGACGGCTCCTGCCTTGGTCGCCGCCCTGGATGACGAACGGGTACATCTGGCCGTCGGGTCCCGCTACATCCCGGGTGGCAGCACCGTCAACTGGCCCCGACGTCGTCATGCGCTCTCACGGGGTGGCAACGCCTACGTGCGGCTCGTGCTCGGTCTACCGACGAAGGATGCAACCTCAGGTTTCCGGGCCTACCGGTTATCGGCCCTGCGTCGTATCGGCATCGACACCCTGGTGTCAGAGGGCTACACCTTCCAGGTCGAGATGGTCCACCGGGTGATCCGTGCTTTCGGGCGGGCGTCGGTTGTCGAGGTTCCGATCGTCTTCCGGGAGCGCTCGGCCGGTCAGTCCAAGATGTCGTGGCAGATCGCTGCCGAGGCCGTGCGTCGCGTGACGCGGTGGGGCGTCGCCGACCGTTTCGGACGTTCCTCGAAGGCCTCGCTCGAAGCAGGTGCAGCCCACGGCGAGCCGAGTTGACATGACCGCGTTGGAGAGACCACCTGCACCGGTGGATGGCACGGAGCAGGCTAGTGACGGCCGAGACCGGCTCGATCTCGTGATCGTGCTGGTCGCGATGCTCCTCGCTGCGGTCGTCGGCGGCTTCCGGCTCGGTGCGCCCAGCCTCTGGTTCGATGAGACCTTCAGCATCATCGTTGCGGACGGCGACCTCACTGAACTGTTCAGGATGGCCGCGGAGACTGAGGCCAGCGGTGCGCTGTACTACTGGCTGCTGGGCTGGTGGTTGCACCTCGGCCTCGGCGAGGCAGCGCTGCGATCGTTGTCCCTGCTGATCGCGATCGCGAGCATCCCGATCTTCCATGCCCTCGCGAGACGGCTGGTCGATGTGCTCGCCGCGCGGGTAGCGACGTTGCTGCTGGCGCTGAACGTCATGTTCCTCACCTACGCCCGCGAACTCCGGGGCTACTCACTCGTGCTCCTGCTCGTGCTCGTATCGACCTACGCGTTGGTCCGGGCTCTACGGGAGGAGCAGACGCGGTGGTGGGCCGTGTGGGCTGTGGCGGGAGCACTCAGCGCGTACGCGCACCTCTTCGGTGTGCTGGTGGTGGGCGCTCATCTGGTGACGCTCGCGCTCGTGCTGCGCGATCGGGCCCAATGGCGTCGACTCGGCATCTGGACCGGTGTCCTGGCGGTTCTACTGGCACCTATGGCCGCGTTCATCCTCGCGAACAGCGGCGCGCAGGTCGATTGGATCCCGGCATTGGGTATCGGCTCCTTCGCCTGGCTGGCCCGGGAGCTGGCCGGTGCTCCCGGAGAGGGTGTCGCCTACACGGCGTTCGCTCTACCAGCGGTCGCGTTCGTCGTGCTCGGCTTCGTGCGGGCCGCCCGGGTCTGGCAGGCGAACAGAGATTCGCAGGAGGCCCAGAGCCAGCTGCTCGTGGTCAGTTGGCTCGTCACGCCGATCATCGCAGCGGTGGTGATCTCGGCGGTGGTACAGCCGCTCTTCGTCCCGAGGTACTTCATCGTCGTGCTACCCGCCTTCATCCTGCTGATGGCATCGGGCATGACCGCTCTCCGGAACCGTGCTGGCGCCGTGCCCTTGGCGGCCGCGATCGTGATCCTGATCGGCGTCCCGGCGGTGTGGGGACTCTACGACGACGCGGGACGGCAGGATTGGCGTCGCGCCGTCGCAGTGATCGCAGCCGATCTGCAGCCGGGTGATGCGATCGTGCTGACCCCCGGCTACTACCTGACGGCCGTCGATCACTATGTCGAGAGGCAGGTGCCGGAGGCGTCGCGGCCGGTTCCCGTCTACGGAGACGATGAACTCGGGGTCTACTCCGGCCGAGCAGACGTCGTGACGTACCGGGTTGTCTCACCACCGGAGATCGCCGCCGATCGGGATCGGGTCTGGTTCGTGACCACGCCCTCTCGTGCCGCTACCCCCGGCCAACCGGACGCGGATGACCTGACCGGCTTCGACCTCCTACCGGGCTGGTCGGCCGAAGGATCGTGGGAGTTGCAGAGGCTCGTAGTGCAGTTGCTGATCTCGGTTGGCGAACACGAGGCGACCACATGAACGACCGTCCCAGGGACGAGGAGCGCCACTGATGGGTACCACCTCGGTCGTGGTCGGTTCGCTGCTTGCAGCGCTCCTGGCCTACGCGTTCCAGGTCTTCGGTGGTCGGATGGTCGGCCCCGTCGAGTTCGCTCCGGTGACCATCCTCTGGACGGTGCAGTTCCTCGCGATGCAGGTCCTCTATCAGCCACTCGAGCACTTCGTGAACCGTGAGACGGGTCGAGGCCGAGCTCCGGCGATCAACCAGGCCTTGCTCTTCGGTGCGGTGTCCGGCGGCGTCACTGCCATCGCGATGTACCTGCTGCGCGACCTGTTCTTCGATGACTTGACGTACGTGCTCATGGCCGGTGTGCTCGTGTTCGGGTACGCGGTCTTCGGGTACGGAAGGGGCCGGCTCGCAGGGGCGAACCAGTTCGGTGCGTTCGGGATCGTGACCGCCGGCGAAGCAGGGCTTCGGCTCGCTCTCGCCATCTCTCTCGTCTGGGCGATGGGGGCGCTCGGACTGGCCTGGGCGATGGTCGTGGCGCCCTTCGTCGCCGTCGCTTGGCTGCCGCAGGCAGGGATCGGCGGCCCACGAGCCGACTTCGCGAAGAACCTGACGCCGCTCGTCGCTGCTAGCGCCTTCGGGCAGGCGTTGCTCGGGTTGCCGCCTCTTGCAGCCGCGTTCTTCGGAGCCGACCCCGCCACCGTGAGCGTGGTCTTCATGACCTTCGCGATGTACCGCGGTCCCATCTGGGTGCTGCAGGGCCTCATGGCTCGCCTCCTTCCGGTCTTCGTTGATCGAGTGGCGCAGGAGGCGTACGGAGAGCTACGGCAGTGGATGGGTCGCCTGGCGTACGGTGGGCTGGCGGTCGCGTCACTCGCTCTCGTCGTCGGCTTCCTGCTGGGCCCACCGGTGTTGGGGTGGCTGCTCGGTGAGGGCTTCCGGCCCGACGCCCTGTTCTCCGGCTTGACGGCGGCCGGTGTGGTCATCGCCGCGGCAGCGGGTCTGATGAACCAGGTCCTGCTCGCCCTGGACCGGTTGCCGGCCATCACCTACTCGTGGCTGATCGGCTTCTTGGTGGCCGCGATCGTGGCCATGTCGCTGCCAGGGTTGCCGTACCTGCGGATCGGCACCGGGTTCCTCGTGGGGGAGATCGTGGCTCTAGGGGGCCTCTACACCCGCTTCTTGCGGATGCGCTTCGAAGTGTTGCCCGAAGGGCTCGAGGAGGCCACCACCATGCCTCCCGACGAACGGCTAGAGGCATGAGCCTGCGGCTCGGAACCGAGACCAGGATGGGGAGGACAACATGTCACGCGTGATAGTGCTCGGAGGCGGTATCGGCGGACTCGCGGCGGCGCACCGACTGTCCGAGCGCGGTGCCGAGGTGCTGGTGCTCGAGGCGGCAGACCGACTCGGCGGGCTCGGTGGGACCTTCGAGTACGGCGGTCGCCGTTACGAGCGCTTCTACCACACGCTCTCCTCAGCGGATACCGCGCTCCTGCAGTTGATGCAGGACGCCGGCTTGCGAGACGAGATCGACTGGCACAAGACGACGATGGGCATGATCGTCGACTCGAAGAAGTACGACTTCACCGGTCCCCTCGATCTTCTGAGGTTCAAGCCGCTGTCGCCCTTCGACCGGCTGCGGCTCGGTGCCGTTGGCAAGTCGATGCGGTTCCTC
>SL_8KL_010_SEDDRAFT_10000810_pt1 | contig 27262 bp, 23 predicted proteins | sample SodLakKL_010_SED_4_FD_11160 | JGI IMG/M metagenome (IMG submission 11160) | reverse complement strand
ATTTACTGGTTTAAATCAAGCCTCCAAAATAATCTCATAATTGCAGAAAGACTTTTGGGGGCTTTTTTAACTTCAAGTAATAATTGATTGCAGGAGGTGATAATAGGAGATTAAAAAAGAAATCCCTATTTTAAAGATGGTTTTAGACTTTTTGTTCAGGAAGAACAATAGTTACCCACAGAACTAAAAAACTTGAGGTAATTCAAATAGTCAGGCTGCTGCTTGACTGCAAGTTAAAAAATTTCAAGGGAGGAAAAAATGATTAAAAAATCATTAGCAGTTCTATTTGCCTTTACTCTAATTCTGGGTCTCAGTTTTTCTGCCGGGGCTGTTATTCCTATAACTGAACCATATCCCGGGGTTGAAACTCCTGAAGAATTCAATCAGGCACCCCGGTTTGATCAGGCGGTAGAAGATGGGGATCTACCTCCGGTTGAAGAAAGACTTCCGGTTGCGGAAGATGTTTATGTGGTGGAACCCAATGACAGTATCGGGGAATATGGTGGTACCGTACTATCAGCCACCCAGGCCCTGACCACCTTTGGTGAAGACCACATGCTGATGGATCTTTATGTCAGTTTTGTCCAGCCCAGCCCGGATGCCAGTGAACTGACCCTTAATCTGGCCAAGGATATAGAACAGTCAGAAGACAGGACCACCTATACTATCCATTTACGGGAAGGGCTGAAATGGTCTGATGGGGTGCCCTTCACCACCGAGGATATCGAATTTTGGTGGGAAGATATGCATAATAATGAGGAATATGCCCCCTGGATGAGTGACTCTTTTATTGACGCCGATGGAGAAGTAATGGATCTGGTTATTATTGATGATTACACATTTAGAGTTGAGTTTGGAACTCCTCAGCCCTATTTTTTAACCACTCTGGTTCATGAAGTGGGCTGGCTGTGGCTGTCGGCCAAACATCATCTCAAAAATTATCATATTGATTATGTTGGAGAAGAAGAAATGGAAGAACTGCTGGATGAATATGGTTTTGAGGAATGGTATGAGTTGATGGCCCATATGGATGAAGGTGAAGGCCAGGCTAACTATATTGAAGGTGCTCCTACCCTGGGGCCCTATGTCCTGGAGAGTATGGAGACTGACCGCCGGGTATATACTGCCAATCCCTATTTCTGGAAAGTGGACACTGAAGGCAACCAGCTGCCCTATTTTGACAGAATAGAAACTGATCTGGTGGCCGACCGTGAGGTGCTCAATGGCCGGATCATGAGTGGTGATATCGATTTTGCCGCCTATGAAACTGATATCCGGAACTATCCTATGTTCCGTCAGAATGAAGAGGCCGGCAGCTATACCACCATGCAGTGGACCAGTGGTTTTTCCTCTGATGTTATCTATATGTTCAACCACACCCATGAAGATGAAAATATGAGAGAAATTTTCCAGAACAAAAAATTCAAACAGGCCATGTCCCTGGCAATTGATCGGGAGGAAATGAATGAGATTATTTATTTCGGTCAGGCAGAACCAGCACAGTACACTCTTCTTCCTTCCAGTCAGTACTATAAAGAAGAATTTACTGAAGCCTATACCGAATTTGATCCTGATAGAGCCCGGGAAAAACTGGATGAGATTGGGCTGGTTGATCAGAATGATGATGGCTGGAGACAGCTGCCCAATGGAGATGAATTCCAGTTTGAAATAGAAGTAGTGGCCCGGGAAACACCTAAAATTCCCAATGTTGAGCTGGTTCAGGAATACTGGCAGGAAGTGGGTATCGATGTCAGCTGGCGGCCTATCTCCGGAGAACTTTCCGGACAGCGGGCTCCGGCAAATCTTATGGATGCCAACCTGTGGCACGGGGATAAGGCAACTGACATATTGTTCCCTGTCCAGGCCCAGTTCTTTGTTCCTGAGCCCCCGGGATGGGAAAAAACTATCTGGCCCGAATGGGGACAGTGGTTTTTGACTGATGGTGAAGAAGGAGAAGAACCACCGGCTGATATAAAAGAACTTTACGGCTGGTATGAAGAAATGCTGAACACCATTGATGAAGACCGCAGAGTAGAACTTGGTCATAGGATACTGGAAACACAGGCCGAGAATCTGTGGGTAATTGGAACTGTCGGCCAGTCTCCCTGGGTGGTTGCCGCTGATAATAATCTGCGGAACCTGCCGGAGGATGTACTCTGGGTCTGGGATACTCTATGGAGCACAACCCATGATCCCTCTCAGATCTATTTTGAAGGTGGAGTCAGCAGCAGCCGTGAATAGCTGAAATAGATATACAAAACTACGGGAAAGATATATAGATGAGATATGATTTATCTTAACCAAAACGAAAGTAATGTTTTGGTAATCTGAATTAACAGCCTGCATGGAGTCTGATATGTTTTCCGGGCTTCATGTGGGCTTTTTATTTAGCATTTATTAATGGTATTTGGTATACTGGTTTGGGAAAAGGGAAACAGGTATCAGGAACTAAAAATTACATAAAATAATAATAAAGACAGCAGAAAGGGGTAGAGCTATTGGAGAATGAACTGAGAACTGTTCGTAAGCTCAATAAAGGGTGGAAATTTTTTTATGAAGGTCCGGAAAATGATATATCCTTCCCGGATCTCCCGGATCGCTCAGCAGAAGACTGGGAGGAGGTAACTGTCCCTCACGACTGGGCTGTTGAGGGGCCTTTTGACAGGGAACATGATCTGCAGAAACTGGAAATTTTTGAAGATGGGGTTAAAAAAGAAAAAAATCATACCGGACGGACAGGTGGTCTGCCCACGGCCGGTACCGGCTGGTATTACCGGGAATTGAATGTTCCCCGGAAGGTTGTTGAAAGCAGTCAAAACCGGGTTTTTCTTGAATTTGATGGTATTATGAGTAACAGCACAGTTTTTGTCAACGGCCAGCAGGTGGGTGGTCGACCCTATGGTTACAGTTCTTTTGCCCTGGAAATTTCCAAACAGCTTAAAAAGGAAGGCTCCCAGGAGCTTTTGATAAAGGCTGCCCCGGAATTTCTTTCTTCACGCTGGTATCCGGGAGCCGGCCTGTACCGGGAAGTAAGACTTATGATTCACGGTCCTCTGCATGTAAATCGCAATGGGGTGTACCCGGCTGTGGTGGAAATATCTAACTCCAGGGCTCGGCTGGAGACCCGGCTTGAAATTAAAAATAACCTGCAGCAGCCCCAGAAAATAAATATAAAAACCATTATTCTGGATGATAAACAGCGGCCGGCAGCCGAAACTAAAATAGGAGATCAAAAAATTGAAACCGGAGTCCATGTTTTGACCCTGAACCAGGAAATCAAAAATCCGGTTCGGTGGGATATAGATAATCCGCATCTCTATAAGATGATTGTTCTGCTGGAAAAGAAAGGTGAGCCAGTGGACAGATATGATGTAAATTTCGGGGTTCGTCAGACAGAATTTGAGGCCCGGAAGGGCTTTTTTCTCAACGGGAGCAGGGTTAAACTAAAGGGAGTCTGTTTACACCATGACAATGGCCCTCTGGGGGCGGCTGTTTATAAAAGAGCCCTAAAAAGAAAATTACAGAAGCTAAAAGATATGGGCTGTAATGCAGTAAGGACCAGCCATAACCCGCCCTCACCGGAACTTTTAGAGCTGTGTGATGAGCTGGGTTTTCTGGTTATTGATGAAGCTTTTGATGAGTGGAATTCAGGTAAGCTAAAAAATGGGTATCATAAATATTTTCAAAAATGGGCCCGAAAAGATCTGCGGGATATGGTCAAAAGGGACCGCTGTCATCCCTCGGTTATTATGTGGAGTATTGGTAATGAAATAAGAGAACAGGGTGAGAAAGAGGGCAGAGAGACGGCTCAATTTTTGACCGATATCTGCCGGAGACATGATCCCCATCGGCCGGTGACTGCCGGATTTAATCAGGCCTCAGAGGCTATGAAAAATGGGCTGGCTGAAGTGGTGGATATAGTGGGCTGGAATTATGAGTGCAGCTCCTATGAGAAATACCATGCTGAGCATCCGGACTGGATTATGTACGGGAGTGAGACGGAGTCCACACTCAGTTCAAGGGGAGTGTATTTTTTCCCTGCTGAAGAGAGAAAAGAGCCTCAGAAACATTCTTCCCTGCAGATGAGCTCCTATGATCTGGAAGCAACGTCCTGGGGTTATATCCCGGACCGGGAGTTTAAAGCCCAGGAAGAGTGTCCTTATATGCTGGGCGAGTTCGTCTGGACAGGTTTTGATTATCTGGGGGAACCCACTCCTTATTATTCTGAATGGCCCAGCCGCAGCTCTTATTTTGGGATATTTGATCTCTGTGGGCTGCCCAAAGATAGATATTATCTGTACCGCAGCCACTGGACAGACAAACCGACCTTACATCTTCTGCCCCACTGGAACTGGCCCGGTAAAGAAGGTGAGAAGGTTCCTGTTTTTTGTTATACCGGTTATCCGGAAGTTGAATTATTTTTAAATGGGCGTTCTCTGGGCAGCAGGAAAAAAGATTCTTCAGGACTTTTAAGCCGTTATCGGCTGATGTGGGAGGATGTTGTCTATGAACCGGGAACTCTCAGGGCGATCGCCTATGATCAGGAAGGTCAAAAGATGGCTGAGGCAAAAAAAGAGACCTCCGGACCACCGGCTAAGGTCACACTTGCTCCGGAAAGGGCTGTTATCAACGGTTCCCGTGAGGAACTGGGTTATATTCAGTTCCAGATAAAGGATGAACAATCCAATCTCTGTCCCCGGGCTGACAGCAGAGTAACTTTCAGGGTCCAGGGTCCGGCCCGAATCAAAGCTGTGGGAAATGGTAATCCGGCCACAACCGAGCCCTTTATTTCGGACAGCAGAAAGGCCTTCAGGGGCCGTGGTGTATTAATCATTCAGGCTACCGGAAAGCAGGGTGTGATCAAAATAAGTGCCGAAGCCAGGGGGCTGACATCCGGCCAGACTGAAGTACTGTCTTTAAAGCTTTAGGAGCCAGTTTCTTTCTGAAATAAATATTATATGGTATAATTAGTTCTGCAGGGAGTATGATTATATGAGGTTGGGAGGAGGTGTTTGAGTTATGAAAAAAATAGGTCTGTTTTTCCTGCTGGGGCTGATGATTATTTTATTGGCCGCCTGTGGAACTGATGAGGAATTAATAGGAATGCAGAGGCTGGAATATGAGCCGGAAAGGGCAGAACTGCTGATTTATTATTTTCCCAGCCGGATTGAGGCCGACACTTATTTTGAAGGAGAAGGTGTGGAAGATTACTTTTTGTTTGAAATACCAGCCGAGACAATTATTGCCGAGGAGGTTTTTCAGGACCTGCCGGGAACCAAGCTGGAGGAGCATAAAAAAGAGCTGATTCTTGTAGATGATGGTCAAAGAACAGCCCGGGAACAGGTGGTTGATATCCTGGATGATAATAATATGAGGCGGGTTCATGGCCCTGATGACTGAGAGATGATCAGCAGAGAAGGATTGTGGTCTGTAAATATATTTCGGGAGCTGACAGCAGTGAACCACTTCAGCTAAACAGCAAATTAAGTAGAGAAAAAAGGTTTTAACTGAATATTTTTGCTGAAATAAGCTGAAATAAGATAATAAAATAGATTGATTTTTTTATAAATATATATAGTTCGGGAAAACAAATATAACTCAGGGGGATAAATATGTATTGTAGAAAAATCGGTGTTTTTTTGTTTATCTTATTTTGGGTGCTCTGTATGCTGAATATATCGGCCCGGGCGGGTTACAGTCCTCAGATTTCGGGACGTCTGGAAAGAGAACAGAAGACATATACCGATTTTCAAAAAGATGGTGAGGATATTGTGGACCTTTATGACCGGGATAGAATATGGGTTCGGTACCGCCAGCAGCTGGGAGTTGGTGAATATTATTATATCAGAGGCCAGTATTCACATCGGGATTACCAGGAACGTGATTACTTCAGCAGTTTAACTTTTGACCTGTGGACCAATTATACTTTTTATATTCGGGATGAACTGCGCAGCAGATTGAAGCTTGATCTCCGGGATAGAAGTTATTATCAGGCTCAGGCTAAATCATACCGCAGACTGAGCCTTTCAGGTGAACTGGATATAGATTATGGGGCTCCTCACGAATACACTATTGAACTGCAGAGAAGATGGGATAAATACCAATTTGACAGTACCCGGGATAATATTCGGGATGTTCTGACCGTGGACTGGGATTATGAAGTTAGCCCCCAGCTGGATATTACTACAGCTTTGCGCATGGAAAGGGAAGTGCATGATCCCCGGGCCGAAAGCACAAACAAATACGGGCGGAGGGTGTCCTTAAATTTTGATTATACACTGGAATAAAGAACAGACCACCGGCCATTTTTTTATGCAGAAATTAAAATTTTGAGGGGGACAAAAAAAGGTGAACAGATTACAGAAATATCAGTGGGGAATTATTTTTTTCCTGGCGGCTGTTTTAATGCTCAGTCAGGGTGGGCAGGCCGGTCTGGATGAATCAATGCGGGCCCTGGTCCAGGAGACCGGAGATGGTTTTCTGGGAGATTTTATGAGTTTTGCCTCCCGGACCGGAAACACGGATACAGCTCTTTTTGGACTGGCCGTTGTCCCCCACCGGGAGCTGAGAGATGATCTGCTGCTGGCCCTGGGTACCAGCCAGCTTATAACTGAATCGGTTAAAAGAATAACCGGCCGCACCAGGCCCAGAAGCGGTCATAATGAGTTTAGGCCTTTTTCCGGACATATGTCTTTTCCTTCCGGGCATGCCACCGGGGCTTTTGCCACGGCAACCGTGATTTCTTCCTATTACCCGGATTATGGAAAATATGCCTATCTCTGGGCCGGAATAATTGCTGTAAGCCGGATGTATGAAGATGCACACTGGTTTAGTGATGTGGTGGTGGGTTCAGCCGTGGGCCATCTTACGGCACGTAAGACTCTCCAGCTGGACTGGAGCTGGACCTGGTAGCTGTCAGGCAGAAAAATTTTATCTATCTGCCTGAAAAGAACTGCTTTCCATACTGGTAATTCTATTTTTGACCGGTATTAAGAGGACGGGAATAGGGGAATAGCGCACGACCCGGGAGGCGGTACTGCCTAAAATAAGTTCTCTGATACTTCCTTTTCCCCGGGTGGACATCATGATAATACCTGCCTCTTCTTCTTCAGCAATATTTATGATATTGCTGGAAGCAACACCCTGTCCGATTCTGATGCTCAGACAGCAGTTGATGTTGTGTTCTTCCAGGTCTGTTTTTATCTTTTCCAGCTCCGAACGGGCCTCCTTTTTGCTTTTTTGCAGCTCTTCCATACTGCTGCTGCTTTCTATTATGGAGACCAGAATAATCTCCTGGGCCGGAATATACATTTTTTTGATAAGCTCCAGCACTTTGCGGGCCGGTTCGGAAAAATCAATGGGCAGCATGATGCGGTTAAATTTTCTTTTACATACCAGCTCATATTCTCCATCTTTTTTTTGAAATTTTTCTATCAGCACCGGTTTTTTGACCCTCCGGATCACATTGTGGGTGGTGGAGCCCAGAAAAATCTGTTTGAGATATCCGGCCCCATGGGAGGCCATAAGGATAAGCGAAACATCTGGTCTTTCGGAGAGCTCATAGATTTTATCCGAGGGGATACCAACCGGGACCTTGACAATTGTTTTCATCCCCAGGCTGTTTTCAATCTCCTGTTTGATCCGCATCAGCTTTTTTTTGTTTTCTTTGACCAGCTGGTCGGTATTGAGGCCTTCTTTTGATATATCAACCGCATGAACCAGCATTACTTCATTTAATCCCATGTTTTTTAAGTCCAGTAAAGTTTCTGTTAGTTTAGCCGCCGCTTCGGAAAAATCGGTGGCCAGAAGTATTTTCCCCTCCAGCATAATTACCGCCCCCCGTATTTATAATTATTTTATCAATTTCAAAAAATGTAAATGACTGTATAGGACTGTATATTAATTATACTATTTAGAAAGCAATATTTCAATTTAAAATATTTAAAAAGTTGTTATATCAGTGATTGAATTTCATTTTTTTACATGTTATACTTAAAATCAATAAGATTAAGATCAAAATAGAGGTTATTTTTACATATGTTATATTAGTTTTCTTTTTGTAAGTGGTGCAAATTATTTTTAAAATTAGCATAAAAAAGCAGGGGCAGGTGAAGGACTGTATGTTAAAACGGATGTTCGATCTATTTTGTTCACTGTTTCTTCTGGTCTGTCTGGCCCCGGTGCTGCTTTTGATTGCGGTGCTGATCAGAGTTGAGTCTTCGGGACCGGCCCTGCTGTGTCAGAAGAGAATGGGCCTAAATAAAAAACCTTTTACATGCTATAAATTCAGGACCATGAGGGAAGAGACCCCTGATCTGGCCACCAATGAACTTGATGATCGGGACCGTTATCTTACCGGACTGGGGGTTTATCTCCGGAAATACAGCCTGGATGAGCTGCCTCAGCTTTTTAATATTATTAAAGGTGATATGAGCCTGGTGGGTCCCCGGCCGGTAATTCTTCAGGAAAAACGGCTGATAAAAAAGAGAAAAGAGGAAGGTATTTACCGGCTGCGTCCCGGGGTCACCGGCTGGGCCCAGATTAATGGCCGGGATGAAGTGGGAGTTAAAAGAAAAGTAAAGCTGGATAAATATTACCTTAAAAACCGTTCTTTTTTTCTGGATCTCAAAATAATCTTTCGAACTGCCGGCTATGTTTTAAAAAGAGAAGGTGTTCTGGAACATAACAATGAGAGTCCTGAGCAAAAAGAGGGTCAGGAAAACAAGGTCTCCCGGGAGAAAAGCTAGTTTATTCTCCTTTTTTGGGTCCAAAGATAAAACCTTATTTTTGGCTCCCGGATGTTTGCAGATGGTTTTGTTGGGTGGTTGAGGTGATTGGTTAATTTATAAAAAGCATCTTATTGCTCTTATTTACTCTTAATTGCTCTGATTTAAATCTGTCTTTTATTTTATGGTTCTCCTCCATAACGGTTTGTACGTTTAAGTATATGTTGCTGTCAGCTGATATGAACATTTCGCTGCCCTCCATTTGATACGCATGGTTGGGCCGGCATTAGCGCATCGAGTGCGTCAAAGGACTCCATCCAGCATTGAGGGAAAGGATACGAATAACGAAATTTCTGTTTCACCTTTTGCTCGTCACGACTGCGACTCGCTCCAGATACCAGGACCTGGGGACCGTCGGAACTGATTTTTAACTTATATTAAATTGATTATGAGCTGTTTACAAGATAATGATCTGTTTATATCTTGAATCTGATTAAATTAAAGGATGATTAATGTGATACAAAAAGAGCAGAATATACCTTTAATGTCCCGGCTGCCCGGTGGTGGGCTGCTGATTCTGGTGATTTTTGTTACCGGTTATCTTCTGGTTAATCCCGCCGATGTGCCGGCTTTGCATACGGTACTGGGTTTGTTTTTTATCTATCTGGTGGGCATAGTTGATGACCTGTGGAGTCCGGGTCTGTTAGAAAAAACTTTATTACAGCTGGCCGCAGTAAGTTATCTGGCCTTTTTTGGTATTCGGGTGAGTTTTATTACCAATCCTATAGATGGATTTATCTACCTTAATGTCAGCAGTATCCCGCTGACCGTAATCTGGATTTTTTTGCTGGTTAACATGATAAATCTGCTGGAAGGTCTGGAGGGTCTTGCTGCTGATATACCGCTGATATCATCCTTTTTCATTTTGATTATTGCCTGGAATCTGGAGCGGCAGCTGACCGTCATCCTGGTGGTTCTGCTGCTGGGAGCTCTGGTGCTGATAAAAATTGCTGAACGTTATTTCGGCCGGGAGCTGAGTCTGGGCAGTTCGGGCAGTATGCTGGTGGGCAGTATTCTGGCCATTATCTCCATTTCCGGGGCTGTAAAGGGTATGGCTTTTTTCTCCCTGCTGCTGCCGGTGCTTCTTCTGGGGGCCCCACTGCTCAATGGACTGGTTGGTTTATGGCAGAAGGTCTCCCGTGAAAAATCCTCCCACCAGATAAGAAACCGGCTGCTGCATCATTTGCTGATAGACTGGGGTCTGACCCAGAGACAGTCCTGTTATATATTTTACGGTCTGAGTATGGTTTTTGGCCTCCTGGGGCTGCTGTTGGCCAATATGGCGGCAGCTCAGTCTGTAATCATTATGCTGGTTGTCTTTTTGTCCCTGGTGTTTGTGTTCCGCGAGCTGAGGCACAGCCAGGCAACTGGGGAACGCCTAAAAAATGTTAAACTGCTGAAAGATATACAGCTTAATCTCTATCAAATCCGGGATATAGTGCATTATAAAAAGGTTAATGGAGAACTGGAAGTGATCAATAGAGAGCTGGAAGCCATCCAGGAAGTGCTTTCCCGGAAAATACCGGCCTATCTTCAGAAGGCGGTTAACGGAGTTTCAGTCAGCCCCGAAGAGATGGAGCAGCAGGGACCGGTAGGCCAGCTGAACAGCATTATTCAGGCTCTGGAAGAGATTTTAACCTCTTACAGCCGTGAGCAGGAGAATTTAAATTATATACTGCAGGATAATCAGGATGAGCTGGAGGAGATTGTTGAGTTTTTTGATGAAATTTATGAGAAGTTAAGATAATTATTGTATAATCCGGATCAAAGTTCAATGATAAAATTAATATGATTTTTATCATTATTAAGAAGGGACTATTAATTTGTTTTTAATCTAAAATGCTTCAAAAAAACTCCATCTGAATCTTTATTGATATTCAGATGGAGATGAATTGAGATGGTTTTTTGTTAATGTTTTGGCCCCGGTTTCCGGGGGTTTTTCTTTACCGTTTGTTTTTTTATTTAAGTTATTGGATGTTTCAGGTCAGGTTTAAGTATGTGCTGCAGTCAGCTGATATGAACATTTCACTGTCCCTTTATTTTATTTGTAAGGTTGGGCCAGCATTAGCGCATCGAGCACGTCAAAAGGCTCCATCCTTGGATTGGAGAAAGAAGATGAACCGATAAACTGAAGTTTATAATAAGAAAAAATACAGTTTATAATCCGGCATGAGAGATCATAAATTAAGTCTAAAACCAGCATAAAAAATCAGATGAAGTTTCCGGGCCGGACTTGTTTAAAAATACGAAATTTGATAGAATATGAATACAAAATATAGTTATTATTTTAAAATTAAGGAAAAAATTTAAGGGGGCCAGGTAAAATGAAAACATATGTCGGAATCCGGCCGGTTCTGCTTACAGGACTTATCATGTGTTTGATCTTAATTTTTTGTTTTATATCCCGGAGCCGGGCTGCCGAGGAAGAATTTCAGGGTCTAAAGCATCTGGGGGAACCGGTTTTTATTAGTGGTATGAATCTGGCCTGGATTGATTTTGCCCGGGATCTTGATAATTTTCAAAAAGAAGAGTTTGCCCGGGCTCTGGATGAAGTGAAAGCAGCCGGGGGTAATACCCTGCGCTGGTGGCTGCATACCAATGCCAGCAGCAGTCCCCGGTTTGATGAACAGGGCCGGGTTTCCGGTCTTGCTCAGAAGAATATTGAAAACCTCCAGCAGGCCTTTGATATGGCTGCCCACCGCAATATGCTGCTCTTACCCGTCCTGTTTTCCTTTGACCTGCTGCAGGATCAGCATGGTGTTAATCAGGATTATAACCTGCAGCTGGTGGAGAGTGTGGAACATACTGAAGCCTATATAGAAAATGCTTTAATTCCGATGGTCGAGGCCCTTAAAGGTCACCCCGCACTTCTGGCCTGGGAGATATGCAATGAGCCGGAGGGGATGACCCGGAGCTATGGGTGGACTCCGGTGTGGACCGATATGGAGTATGTACAGCAGTTTGTTAATCTGCTGGCCGGAGCTATCCACAGGACTGATCCCGGGGTACCGGTGACCAATGGCAGCTGGAATTTTCGGGTTTTGACCGATATTGGGAATTTTTATAATTATTACCGGGATGACCGGTTAATTGAGGCCGGGGGAGATCCGGACGGAACACTTGATTTTTATCAGGTTCATTATTATCCGGAACACTTCCGGGAGGATACCTCTCCTTTTCATAATCCGGCTGATCACTGGGAGCTGGATAAACCGATTTTAATTGGTGAATTTTCGGCTAAAGGGGTGGTGGATAGGGGGACCGGTTTTCGGCCCCGGACTGAGCTGCCGCCCCGGGAAGCTTTTGAGCACGCCCTTAAGGCAGGTTATGCCGGAGCCCTGGGCTGGACCTGGACCGACCATGATGGACACGGGGGNATAGANGATGCGGCTCCGGGGCTGCAGAGGGTTAGAGAGCTAAAGCCGGAGGCAGTTGAAATTAATCTCCCGGAAGTTTTTCTGCCACCGGAGATTACAGAAGATTTGCCCCACAGACGACTGGAGCAAAAACCGGAGCCTAAAAAGCTGGTTGTGGATTTAAGAGAAAAGTTTGCTCCCCGTCAGCCCGAACAGGAGCTAACTTTCAGGGTGGAAAGTGATAATCCGGAGCTCATTCAGGCCGGGATCAAAGATAATTATCTGCTGGAGCTCAGCTATCCGGGGACTGCAGCCGGTAAGAGCAGGATTACAGTTACTGCTGAGGATGAAAACATGCGGACCTCCCGGCAGAGTTTTGTGGTCCATATTATAGATCCTGAGACCGGTAATCTGGCCTTACTGAGCCCGGTGGAGGTTTCCTCAGTGGAGAATGAAATCACCTATAAAGCTGAATATATCAATGATGGACTGCGGGATACCCGCTGGTCCAGTGAATATGAAGATGAGCAGTATGTTATTATAGATCTGGAAAAGATTCAGACCATTGACCGGGTTATTTTATACTGGGAAGATGCCTATGCTGAAAAATATGTGGTTAAAATTTCTTCTGATAAAGAGACCTGGACCACCGTGCACCGGGATGACCGGGGTTCAGGAGGAATTAATATTATAAACTTTTCTCCGGCTGAAGCCCGTTATGTCAAACTGGACCTGATTGAACGGGCCACGGAGTGGGGTTTTTCTCTCTGGGAGATGTCAGTTTTTGGGGCCCCATAATTGCAGAGCAATATTGCAGCCAATAATTACAAAAAGGTGGGTAAAAGATATGGAAAATGTTAATATACTGTGTTTGTTTGATCTGCTGTCTGAAGAACAGCTAAAAGAGCTGGAACAGACCTATCCTGTTAATATTATGAATATCAGTTCCGAAAAAGCCGCCAACAAAGATGTGTCAGCTGTGGATGCTGTCTGGGGCTGGCCGGAGGAAAAGCTTCTGGCCCGGGCTTCTAACCTGCGCTGGCTGCAGCTGGGCAGTGCCGGGGCGGGCAGCTATACTGATCCGGATCTCTATGTGCGGGATGATGCTGTACTCTGCAGTGCCAGTGGGGTTTATGGCCCTCCTATTGCGGAGCATATTCTGGGCCTGATCCTGGCTTTTAACCGCAAACTGCACACTTATATTCGCCAGCAGGAAGACAATTACTGGGAGCGGTATTCTATTGAGCGTGATTTTGCCGGTTCAACGGTGGGAATTGTGGGACTGGGGGATATTGGTCTCACCTTTGCCCAAAAAGCAGAGCTTATGGGTGTAAAAGAGATTCTCGCGATTAAGAAGAATCCGGATCAGAAACCGGACTGTGTGGACCGGCTTTTTGGACCCGGGGGTCTGCACACTGTGCTGGATGAGGCGGAGAATGTTGTTCTTGCTNTACCGCTNACCGATGAGACCCGGGGNCTTATCGGCCGCAAAGAGCTTCAAAAAATGGGTGAGGATACTTTTCTGGTCAATGTGGGGCGGGGCCCGCTTATAGAACGGGAGGCCCTGCTGGAGGCCCTGAAGGAGAACTGGATTGCCGGGGCCGGTCTGGATGTGACTGATCCGGAGCCTCTCCCCGAGGATGATCCCCTGTGGGATTTTGAACAGGTGATTATAACCCCCCATAATTCAGGTTTTTCCCCTTCCAATGGAGAGCGGCTGTATGCCATTATCCGGGAGAATCTGGACCGCTTCATCCAGGACCGCAAACTGATAAATACTGTTGATTTTGAAGCCGGATATTAATTTATATGCAAAAACCAAAAGCCGTAGATAGGAAAGTAAATTGTTTTCATTAATTATTTTTAAAAATAGCAAAAAAATGTATTTGTGTTTATAAGGTGGTCTAAATGAATTTATTTTTGGCCCTGCTGGGTTCTCTGTTTGTGTTCAGTTTTACTTATATCTGTTATCGGGATACGGTTGCTGTCGAGCTGAACCGGGTTACCGTCCTGTCGGATAAGGTGGGGCACTCTTTTAAAATTATTCATCTCTCCGATCTGCATATTACCAAAAACGGGTCCAAGGAAAAACAGATCAGCCGGATCCTGAATAGTGAGGAGTTTGATCTGTGTGTGTTTACCGGAGATTTTCTGCAGAAAAGCTCCCGCTATTTTGAACCTCTGGCCAATTTTTTGGAGAGTCTGGCCCTTGAGGTTCCGGCCTTTGCGGTGACCGGAAATCATGATTATGAGGTGGATATAGCCCGGCTGGAGGAGCTTTTGGCCCGGGAGGGGATCCGGCTTTTGCTAAATGATGGGGAGCAGTTTAATCTGCTGGGTAATCAGCTGAATATTCTGGGGGTGGAAGACCCCACCTATGGGCGGGCTGACCTTCGGGCGGCCCGGGCGGGAGTCAGAACTGAGGGTTTTAATCTGCTTTTGAGTCACACCTATGATGTTCTGGAGAGTATTGAACCGGAGATGGATATTGACCTTCTTTTGTGTGGAGATACCCATGGGGGCCAGTATTATTTTGGCGACCGGCTGACTAAAAGAATGCATCGGTTTCAGTATCTGGCCGGAAGATATGATCTGGATAATCTGGTGATGTATATTAACCGGGGTATCGGGACCTCGGTTATTCCTTTTCGCTTTCGGACCAGGCCGGAGGTCACTTTATATGAGGTTAAAAAAGAGGCTTTTTAGTTNTCAACCATAAANGGTANAAAAATNTCAAANCAGGGNAAATTTNCANTTTCAAANCAGGGTAAATTTATAGTTTCAAAACAGGTAAATTTGCCTGGAGCAAAAAACTTCATAAAGGAGTGAGTGTTATGAGGTCGATCGGAATTGTTAGAGAAGTTGATGAACTGGGCAGAATGGTTATTCCCCAGGAGATCAGAGACCGGATGGATATTGATTTTCAGGATCCTCTGGAAATTTATGTGGAGGGTGAAAAAATAATCTTAAAAAAGTATGTCCCGGGCTGTGTGTTCTGCGGCACTGCCGAGGAGACCATCAGCTACCGGGGCCAGAAAATTTGCACTTCCTGCCGGCAGGAGATGGTTCCGGAAAAGGACAAAGAAGAATAAGCTGCAGAAAGGGCCTGAGGGGAATACACCTGGCTCCGGGCCCGGCGAGCTTTAGATAAAAACTGCCTCAAAAGCTTTTGTAAGTCCTATTTCAAAAAAGTTAATCAAATTATACAGAATTAATCACAGCTTTTTTAAAGTTAATCTCAGTTAATCAAAGACTTAATNTCAGTTAATTAAAGACATAATCACAGTTAATCAAAGCCTAAATCACAGTTAATCACAGCTTTAATCACTTAGAAAAAGGCAGGATATCCTCCTGCCTTTTTCCGGTAAATACTGTGTGGTTCTGCCAGGTGGCTAAGAGAGCCAGAAGTAAGTCAGCTAAAAAGGGGAAAGTGTTAATCTGACTTTTTATCGGAATTTGTTATCTGTGTTTTTGAATTATGGAAATTTTATCTGGGTTTTGGGGTGGTGCTAAACCTGAATCAGCACATACTGCAAAAGATCAAAAAGTTAAAATGCTGGGCTAAATGTTGATTAGAAATCATTGCCCAGATCATCATCTAAACCTGGATCATCATCAAGACCATCATCCAGACCTTCATCTTCCATCTCAAAATCATTCTCTAATTCTTCAAAATCATCGTCAACTTCACCACAGCCTACAGCAAAAGCTGCAAAAAGAAGTACAATACAGACCAGAGCGATTATTTTTTTACTTTTACCAAGAGTCATTTTTTAACCTCCCTGTGTACTTTTTTTTGTCCGCAGCATAAAAATAGCAGCATAAATCAGATAGTTTCGAGGCCTGCTATTTCACTTAATACCCTAACAAACAAATGTGATGAGAATGTGAAAGAACAATGATAATTTATTATTTTTTGTTTTAAATATTTATGAACTTCGGGGTTTGTTTTTAACTTGAGCCTCCTGAAGTTTTATTATATAATTAAGCCAGATGTGAACATCTGTCTGATTTGACCGGTTGATTATGATATCCAGGGAGTGGATTATGAATCTAAACCAGGCTTTATCCCATCTCAAAAACAAGGAACAGTACTCTGCCCGTATCACCTGCTGGAAGGAGCTTCCGGCCCAGGAGGCGGATTTTGCCGAATTTCCGCCCGGAATTGCAGAGGATATCAAAGAGGTCCTCCAGGACAAAGGCATAAAACAGCTCTACACCCATCAGGCCCGGGCCGTAAGTGAGACTCAAAAAGGGAATAATGTAGTGGTGGTGACCCCCACGGCTTCCGGAAAGACCCTGTGCTATAACCTGCCGGTCCTGAATTCNCTGCTGCAGGACAGCTCCGGGAGGGCGCTGTATATGTTCCCCACCAAGGCTCTTTCTCAGGATCAGCTTTCCGAACTTCATGACCTGATTGAGCGGCTGGAGGCCGATATAAAAACTTTTACCTATGATGGTGACACCCCGGTTAATGCCCGGCGCAATATCAGAAAATCGGGCCATATTGTTATCACCAATCCGGATATGCTCCACACCGGGATTCTGCCCCATCACACCAAGTGGATCAAACTGTTTAAGAATCTGGAATTTGTGGTTCTGGATGAGGTGCACAACTACCGGGGCATTTTTGGCAGCAATGTGGCCAATGTTATTAAAAGGTTAAAACGAATCTGCCGTTTTTATGGTTCAGATCCCCTTTTCATCGGGGCTTCGGCCACTATTGCCAACCCGGGTGCCCATACCGAAAAACTGATCGGAGAAGAGGTTAAGGTGATTGATGAGAATGGTGCCCCCCGGGGACCAAAGGACATTGTTTTTTATAATCCTCCGGTGGTCAACCGGCAGCTGGGAATCAGGAAAAGCTACATACTGGAAGCGCGAAAACTGGCGCGGCTATTTTTAGAAAATGAAATAAAATCTATTATCTTTACCCGCAGCCGCCTGAGAACCGAGATTCTGCTCTCTTACCTCAGAGAAAATTTGGGGGGCAAATGTGAGATCCGGGGCTACCGGGGGGGTTATCTGCCGCGGGAAAGAAGAGAGATTGAACAGGGACTGCGTGAGGGCAGGATTACCGGTGTGGTCAGCACCAATGCCCTGGAGCTGGGTATTGATATCGGTCCCCTGCAGGTCTGTATTATAGCCGGTTACCCGGGCACTATTGCCAGTACCTGGCAGCAGGCAGGCCGGGCAGGACGGCGTGAGGAGCGCTCTCTGGCTCTGGTTGTTGGTTCCAGCAGTCCTTTAGATCAGTATATTATTAATAACCCGGAATACTTTTTTGAACGGCCGGTGGAAAATGCTCTGATTAACCCGGGCAATCTGCTGATTTTGATGGCCCATATTAAATGTGCCGCTTTTGAGCTTCCCTTTGCCGAGGGGGAAGATTTCGGGGTTGAGACCCTGGATGAGATTCTGTCCTATCTGGAGGACAAAGGGGTGCTTCATTACCGCAGCGGCCGGTGGCACTGGACTGCGGACCGTTATCCGGCCGAGAATATCAGCCTGCGCAGTGCCAGCTCTGATGATTTTGCCGTTATTGACCACAGTGCCCGTCCGGAGGAGGTTATAGCCCGGGTGGATCACTTCAGTGTTCTGACCACCCTGTATGAGGATGCTATTTATTTACATGAAGGTGAGCAGTACCAGGTCGAAAAGCTGGATTATGATGGTAAAAAGGCCTATGTCAAACAGGTTAATGTTAATTTTTACACTGATGCCAGTCTGGCTGTTGATCTGCGGCTGCTGGATGAGTTTGAGGAGCGGAGTGTGGGGCCTATAAAAGTACAGCACGGAGAGGTTGTGGTGACGGCCCGGGCCACAATGTATAAAAAGATTAAGTTTAATACTCATGAAAATGTAGGTTATGGTGATATTAATCTGCCGGAAGTTGACCTGCATACCAGTGCCTACTGGAGCTGTTTTCCGACCGGTCTGGAAGAAAAATACGGCAAGGAGAAGCTGGAAGAAGGGCTGAACGGAATCTCCAATCTGCTGGTCAATATTGCTCCTCTTTATTTAATGTGTGCTCCGGGAGACATCAAATCAGCCGTACAGGTTCGCTCTCCCTACACGGGACTGCCCACGGTGTTTATTTATGAGTCCTATCCCGGGGGCCTGGGAATGAGTGAAAAGATGTACCGGGAGCATGAAAACCTTGCGGCAAAGGCCCGGGAGCATCTGCAGGAATGCTCCTGTGAGGCGGGCTGTCCGGCCTGTGTGGGTCCGGTAGAAGAGGTGGGTCAGGCGGCCAAAGAGATGGCCCTGCTGCTGTTAAAGGAGGCTGATTCCGNTGAATATCAGGGATAAANTAAAACAGCTGGATCGGGATAAAGATTCAGCCCCCGAAAAAAAATCCGGGGCTAAAACCGCTGTTCACAAAAAAGAAGTGGATTCTTTTTTCACCGATNACTTTTCGGGAGAAGTGNTGACCAACCGGTATGGAGAATTTTTCCTGAAAAAAGAGGACTACAGCCTTGATTTTACCCATGGACTTTATGAACTGCGGAGTTTTCCCCGGCAGATTCAACCCTCAGGCCCAAAGAAGCCCCGGAAAAATGTTTTTACCGGGCAGATGCCTTCTGTATCCCGCAAAGAGATCGTCTTTTTGGACACTGAAACCACGGGTCTGGCCGGAGGAACGGGTACTGTGCCCTTTATGGTGGGTACCGGTTTTTTTCAGGATAATGCTTTTTGTGTGCGGCAGTATCTGCTGCGTGATTTTGAGGAAGAGACAGCCCTGCTGTCCCATCTGCGGGAATTTCTGGATAAGTTTGTGGTGGTGGTAAGTTTTAATGGGCGCTGTTTTGATCTGCCGCTTCTGTCTACCAGGATGATAATGAATCGTTTTTCGGAGCTGGAAACCGATTATCATCTGGATCTTTTGACTTCCGCCCGCCGGGTGTGGTCCCATCTGGAATCCTGTTCTTTGACCAGTCTGGAACAAAAAATACTGTCCTTTACCCGGGAGGATGATCTGCCGGGCCGGGAAGTACCGGGAGTTTATTTTAATTATCTGCAGCACAAAAAGCCCCTGCTTTTAAAGCCCGTTTTTAAACATAATAAGCTGGATATCGTCAGTCTGGTGACCCTTTTTGTTCATCTGCTTTCTGTGCACCGGGCTGAAAATGTGAATAATCTTAATGTCCGGGAGCTGTTTGCCCTGGGCCGGCTGTATGAGAAAGAGAAGATGCTGTCCCGCAGTATTGATTTTTATGAACAGGCCTACAGCCGGGTTGATTCCCCTTATTTGAGAACAAAAATTGAAAAAAAATTAACCTGGCAGTACAAAAGGAGTGATCACTGGCTGGATGCGGTAGAAATCTGGCAGCAGATGGCCTCCAACGGGCGGGGTAAACTGTTTCCCTATCGTGAACTGGCTAAATATTATGAGCACAACAAAAAGGATTATGAGCAGGCTTTAGCCTGTACCAGAAGGGCTCTGTCTTATCTTGATCAAAAAAAGGCAATTATCAAAAAGGCCGGGTCCAAAAAAGACAAACTAAAGCACCGCCAAAAACGGCTGCAGAAAAAAATCAACAACAGCCGGCAGATAGAAATTTAAAAAACAGCGAAAAAACCAGTTAAAAATTAGCCAGAAAATCAGACTCCCAAGGCAGGAATAAGGGAGGAGAGCTGGAATTATAAAAAAATATATGATCATCCTGCATAAAGTGTTAGTTTAAGATTTATCAATTTATGATTGCTGTCATGACAATAATATTATTTCTTAAATTAAATAAAATTGACTTTTTGTACTGCAATCATATATTATTTCAATAGATCTTTCCATATATAATATCTTTTCATTTTACTGTGCTATTTTAATGTGCTTTAGAATATATTTTGATTACCGGTGATATCATGATGTATAAAAAAATAATAATCCGTGTAGTTTTTATTTTATTAATTTTAATCATTATTTTTAATTTCCGTACCGAGATCCAGCAGCTGGATATACCCGGGTATATTGATTCTATAGAGACCGGGTACTGGACTGTGCTGATAATCCTGGGTTTTTTTGTCCTAAAGTCGGTATTTTTCTTTATTCCCGTTTTTATAATATGTTTTTCGGCGGGGATGGTGCTGCCCTTATACTGGGCTGTACCCCTTGGTTATATCGGTTATGCCCTGGAAATTTCTCTGGGCTATGTTTATGGCTATTTTTTGGGGAATAATGCGGTGAACAGATTGACAAATCGCTATCCCAGACTCCAGGAAATTGTGGAGAAAAAATACAAAAATGAACTGCGGGTGACTTTCTTTTCCCGCCTGACCCCCCTGGCCATTGAACCGGTCAGCCTGTTAATGGGGGCCGGGGGTGGCAGCTACAAAAATTATATCGGAGCTTCACTTCTGGGTATGGCGCCCCGGATATTGATTTATACTTTGATCGGCAGTACGGTGGTTAACCCCTTTACGACCAATCTTATGGTGGCTGTAATTCTGCTGCTTCTGGTATGGGTGGTGGCAGTTTATTGTTTAAATAAGAAGCTTTAGAAAACAGAATTTTATCAAATACTTTTGTGGACAGCCGAAAGGAGATTAATGTGCAGCAGATAAAAGTTATGCCCGTAGTGGGCACCCGGCCGGAAGTTATCAAACTGGCCCCGGTGATAAAAAAACTTAACCAAAAAGAGCTTTTTTCCGTGATCACCACGGTTACCGGTCAGCATCGGGAGATGCTGGACCAGATGCTGGATGTATTTGCCCTTAATGTGGATTATGATCTGGATATTATGAACTCCCGGCAGACATTAACCGAAATTTCAACCCTTATTTTGGAAAAACTGGTACCGATCCTCAAAAAGGAAGCTCCGGATCTGGTTCTGGTTCAGGGGGATACAACCACCGCGTTTGTGGGCTCTCTGGCCGCATTTTATGCCAAAACCAGGGTGGCTCATGTGGAGGCCGGTCTGCGGACCGGAGATAAATATGCCCCTTTTCCCGAGGAGATTAACCGCCGGCTGACCGGAGTCCTGGCCGATATCCATCTGACTCCTACCGATCGGGCCTGCGGCAATCTCATGGAGGAAAACGTAAGCCCCCACCAGATTTATATTACCGGTAATCCGGTTATTGATGCCCTGCAGGAGATGGTGGATGAGGATTATCAGTTTGAAAATGAAAAGCTGCAGGAGCTTGATTTTCAGAAAAAGGAAGTTGTTTTGTTGACCTGCCACCGCAGAGAAAATCTGGGACAGCCGCTGGAGAATGTGTTATCGGCTGTCTGTGACCTGCTGGCCGCAAGAAAGAATCTGGAGCTTGTTTTTCCCGTTCATCTGAATCCCGAGGTCCGCCAGCTGGCGGAGAAGATGCTCGGGGGAAATAAAGGTGCCCACCTGCTGGAACCACTGTCCTATCGGCCCTTTGTCAATCTAATGGCCCGGTCGGATATTATTCTAACTGATTCCGGGGGAGTTCAGGAAGAAGGCCCGGGCCTGGGGGTACCGGTTCTGGTTACCAGGGAGGTTACTGAACGTCCGGAAGGACAGGAGAGTAAAGCAGTAAAACTTGTGGGTACTGACCGCAGACAGATTGTTCGGGAGGTTGGCCGGCTGCTGGAGGACAGAACAGAATATGAAAAAATGGTCCCCGGGGTCAGTCCCTATGGTGATGGGAGGGCGGCCGAAAGGATCCGGGATGTTCTGCTGTTTGAGTTCGGTATAACAAAAAAACCACCCGCAGATTTTTCGCCGGGTGGCATAAAATAAAAAAAGGCTAATATTAATATTTTCTTCTGGATCTTTTTTCATCTGGACCGTCTTCTGGACTATCTTCTGGACTAATAGAGAAGCTGTGAATCAGGCTTTTAGGTGAATGAAACAGCAGCATGGATCCCTATTTCATTAATCAGGTTAAAATATCTGCCAGGAAAGCAGAATATAATAATACATGATATATTTTAAATATTAAAATAACACTTCAGGCAGGATCATCATTTAAATATCCTACATTTAGATATCATAAAGATAAAGAGTGCTGTCCATTATCAGATACAGTACCCCCTGTTTTATTTTAAGGGCCAGGGTGTTAATATTGGCCTTATTTTGGTCAATAGAGGCCCAGGTTGTACTTTCTTTGGTTTCCAGACAGTACCTTTTTATGTGGAAGGTACCGGCCTGCCGGCCCAGCCAGTTTTTCCAGTCCATGTAATAAAGTGCCTGTTCGGCCGGATTAAAGGCCCAGAGATCCCTTCGCCATTCATCTGTTGACCAGGAGAGGGGAAGTTCGTGTTCTGCGGAGTGATGATCGGCCCGGTAATCATAGATATTTAACATTATTTTCGTACTGCCCAAAAGACCCGGTTCTGGGTGACGGCTGGTATAATATATCTCTTCCCGCTGGTGATCGGTATAGCCGACCGGTACTGCAGAGCGGGCAGTGGTTTGTTCAGTGATGTTCACAACCAGGGTCTGCAGGCTGTTTCCCGCTGTTTCCGGCCGGGTATCGGCCAGCCCCAGATGAAGTTTATCATTGAGCATACTGTGTCTCTGCACAGAAAAAGAACCCCACTCCTCCTGTTCGGCCTCCAGGACAAATTCTTCCTCCAGAACTCCCTCCGGGTTCAGAAGAAAAATTTCCCCGGTGGCGGGGTCAAATAGAATAAGCTCACCTTTTTCATTTACTTCTAATATTCCCTGCCAGCCCTGATAATCAATCCCCCGGGAGATCACTTCCGGCTGTCCTCCTGGTTCTCTGCGGGCCACCAGGAAGCCTTCTTCACTGCGCAGGGGAATATTTTTCTGCAGCTCCCCCCGGGAATTATATTTTCTTATTTCCGCCCGGGGATAGCCCAGGGAGACTCCGGTATAGATACTGCCTTCTTTATCCAGGGTCAGAATACTGCTGATAAATCGCCGGCCCGGTTCCAGACTTATTTCATAATCCGGGGCCCGCCCCGGGTCCCCGTCTTTTATAAAAAGGTTAAATACTGCTGTGGCTGCTATTAAGATTATTAATGCATAAATAATTTTTCTTTTCATAAATTAGCTCCTTTTGGCTGTTCTGACGGAAACACAATGTGTGCAGTCCGGCAGGGGTCTTATGACAATCAGGACAATTATTTAAAAAATGCCGGGTTACATACAGGAGGGTCTGCCGCCCTGGGTGCGGTGGTATTCAATACAGGCACAGCAGAGACCATACCGCTCACAGTCTGTGGCTTTACAGCTGCAGTCATCTTTGTTGACCTCAAGATTGGGACAGTCTTCTCTTGGTCTGACCATTTATAATCACCTCCCCGGGTTTTTGCTGTTCTTTTTGCTGTTCTTTTATAAAGTTAACATATTATTGATAATACTCGCAAGTTAATATTTGCGGTTCCTTTCTATAACTGCTGGTAATATTTAAGTATATTCTGCTGTAAGCTGATATGAACATTTTGTTTCCCTCCATTTTATACCCATAGTTGGGCTAGAATTAGTATATCGAGCACATCAAAGGTCTCTATCCCTGAATTGAGGAAAAAGAAGACGAATAATAAAAGAGGGGNTGATCCTATTTTAAAAGGNACCAGCAGTTANCTGGNAAATNGATTAAACGGNNGCTGTTTGCTTTTAGAGGTCTGATTATATATAATATGTTATATGAAAATGCTGAGCTGTTTGAACTGTTTTTGGGAGCTTTTTTAGTTTTATTTAAAAAATATAAATGTATTTTCCAGCCCAAAAAAGGAGGGATCTGTTAATGGCGCTTTTTGGTAAAAGCTATGATAATGGACGCATTGAGGTACTGGCCCGGGAGCCCTTTAAAGACAATCCGGTGATGGAGAGGATCTTTGACAATATTACTCTGGAAGCAAAAAAAGGTGTTCTTAAGATAGAAGGAACTGTTGATTCAGAAAAGGTTAAAAATCAGGTTGAAGAAAAAATTCAGGAAAAATTAAAAAAATCCAGAGTTGATTTTAAAAAAGTGGATAATCAGCTGGAAGTTGAAGAGTAAAATTGAAAAATATGATTATTTTTATCCCTGTAACATTTTTTCGTTATGGGGATATATTTTTATGTAGTGGAAAGGAGCAGGATAATGAACGGTGAGTATCAGCGGCTGATGATTTTTTGTGATTTTGATGGTACGATTTCACAAAATGATGTATTAAATAAAATTTTTAGCAAATTCGGAGGCCCGGAGGTACAAAAGCTGGAGGAAAAGTTCAAGTCCGGTGAGCTTGATGATCGGGAAACCCTGACCCGTAAATGGAAAAAGGTAAAACTTGATTACCAGAAGTTTAGAGATTTTATTATCCGGGAAGTGAAACTGGATCCCTATTTTAAAGATTTTTTGGAACTGGTTTCTGAAAAAAACATTGATTTTTCTATACTCAGTGGTGGTTTTCTAAATTATATTGAGCTTCTTCTGGCCCATAATAATATTACCCGGGGGATTCCGATTTATGGAAATCGACTCCAGTTTGACGGGGAGCGGGTAACTCCTGTTTTTCTGCATGATATTGATTCCTGCCATCAGTCCTTTGGAGTCTGTGGCAGCTGTAAATGGAAAATAATTAAAGATCAGGCCCCGGAGCAAAAAAAGGTTATTTATATTGGAGATGGTCTTACCGACCGCTGCCCGGCCGAAGAAGTTGATGAACTGCTGGTAAAAAGGGGGAAGCTTCTGGAAGAATACTGCCAGAAGCAGGGGTTGAATTATCATTCCTTTGATGATTTTAGTGATATTATAAAATATGTTTTTAAGGATAAGGTATAGGGTAAAAGGTATAGGATAAAAGGTATAGGATAAGGTATAATAAGTTATTAGGGGAGGAAAAGCATGATTTCTGATAAAAGGTTAAAAATAGGCCCCCTGTTTTTGCTGCTGCTGATTTTTTTGCTGGCCGGATGTGCTGAAGAAACGGCTCTGGAAGAGACCTTCAGCACCGATTATTTTGCGGTAAATTACAGTTCGGAGTGGCATGTAGTAACAGAGCAGTATGTGGGTATGAGTGAGTTCGTGATGTTTTATTTCAGGGATGAACATTTTGATGAACAAAGGGAAGAGGGGATTAATGGGATTGGAATAGTGGTTGAGGAGAATGTTCGTTTTACGGCCGAACAGTATCATGCTGCTGATGATCTGGAAGAAATGCTGGGTGGAATTGAAATCCTGGATTCAGGCCCTATTGAGCTGGCCGGGATTGAAGGTCATGAGCGGACCTATACCACCCAGATCAATGGTGATCATGTACAGTTTCGGGAGATAATTATTATTGATGAGGATAATACGGCCTATAATATTACCTTTTATGCCCGTGAGGCTCAGGTACAGGAATATCAGTCTGAGGTGGATAGTTTTCTGTCCTCTTTTGAATTAAAATAGATTTTTTTAAAAATCGCAAAAAAAACAAAAAAGAATACCTGAAGAAAGGTGGTTTTTTCATGAAAGTACTGTTTATCGGAGGTACGGGTTTAATTAGTGAAGCTGTTTCCCGCCGGGCCGTGGATAAGGGGCTGGAGCTGTTTCTTTTCAATCGGGGCAATAATCCGGAATTTATCCCGGAGGGAGTGGAGCTTATTCAGGGTGATATCAGAGATAAAGAACAGGCTGAACGGCTTCTGGAGGGTTATCATTTTGATTGTGTAGTCAACTGGGTGGCCTTTACTCCAGAGCATATCAGGACCGATCTGGAGCTGTTCCGGGATCGAACCGAGCAGTATATTTTTATCAGTTCGGCCTCAGCCTATCAAAAACCACCGACCGATTATGTGCTAAAGGAGTCTACACCTCTGGCCAATCCCTTCTGGCAGTATTCCCGGGATAAAATTGCCTGTGAAAAACTGCTTCGGGAAAAGTACCGCAGGGATGGTTTTCCAATGACCATAGTGCGCCCCTCCCATACCTATGGTAAAACTTCTATACCGGCTGCTGTTAACAGTTCAGCTGCTCCCTGGTCTCTGGTTCAGAGGATGAAAGAAGGCAAAAAAGTGGTGGTTCATGGAGATGGTACATCACTGTGGACTCTGACCCATAATACTGATTTTGCCCGGGCTTTTCTGGGGCTGGTGGGCAATCCTCAGGTGGTGGGTCATTGTTTTCATATTACATCAGATGAGGTGCTCAACTGGAATCAGATTACCGAAATGATCGGCAGGGCGGTTGGGGTAAAGCCCCGGATCGTGCATGCTTCATCGGAGATGATTGCCCGGTTTATGCCGGAAAAAGAGGGAGGGCTTGTTGGAGATAAAGCCTGCAGCTGTGTTTTTGATAACAGCAAGATCAAAAGATTTGTACCCACCTATCAGGCTGAAGTACCCTTTAGAGAGGGTATTAAAGAATCCATCAGCTGGTTTGAGGACCATCCGGAATTATGTACAGTTGATGAAGAGTGGAACCAGAAGCTGGATCAGATTATTGCGGCCTGTGAGGGATAACCTGAGGGCGAAAACAGCAGTTATATATATGTTTTAATGGAAAATCAGTTAATTAACACGAAGGAGGCTGATTGGGGATGCCGTTATATGATGAGATTAATCAGATGGTTAATAATAAGGCGATGGACCGTCTAAAAGAAACTCTTAATGACCAGGATACGGTGACTCTGGTTGATTTAATTCAGGAGTTACCCCGGCAAAAACAGGTGATTGCTTTTCGTCTTTTAAATAAGGATCTGGCTATTGAAGTTTTTGAAAAACTGGAACTTAATTTTCAGGAAGAGTTAATTTCATCTTTTGCCGAAAATGAGGTTATTGATCTAATGACCGATCTGGCTCCCGATGATCGGGCCCGGCTTTTGGATGAACTGCCGGCTAAAGTTGCCGAGCGGGTGATGAATGTTTTAAGTGCCCAGGAACGGGAGATGACGGCTGAACTGCTCGGCTACAAGCCCGAAACCGCAGGCCGGATCATGAATCCGGAGTATATTAGTTTCAAAAAAGGAATTACGGTAAGAGAAGCTCTGGACCAGATCCGCAGTCAGGGGCTGGGAACAGAAACCGTACATACCCTGTATGTCACAGATCCGGTGCGCAAACTGGAAGGGGTGCTCTCTCTCAGGGTGCTGGTTATGGCCGATCCCGGAGAGAAGATTGAGAATATAATGTATGACCAGCCGGTCTCGGTGAGCACTTTTACTGACCAGGAAGATGTGGCCCGCCTGCTCCAGCAGCAGGATCTGATGGC